>Ga0310342_100001650_pt1 | contig 13960 bp, 9 predicted proteins | sample S15DNA20500_MG_FD_206155 | JGI IMG/M metagenome (GOLD analysis project Ga0310342, IMG submission 206155) | Marine microbial communities from station ALOHA, North Pacific Subtropical Gyre - S1503-DNA-20-500_MG | ecosystem: Environmental > Aquatic > Marine > Oceanic | place: Pacific Ocean: North... | reverse complement strand
CCAGTCCATCGCGCTCAGGAGTCTTTGCCAAGGCGACGGATTGCCGCGTTGATAAGTTCACCGAGAGCGTCAGCTTCGATCAGAGGCTGTACGCGCACGATATCATTGCTTCTCAAGCACACGCCCGTATGTTGCAGAGCGTTGGTCTCTTGGAAGCATCTGAGTGTCAGCAAATTGTGGAAGCGCTGGAGAATATTGGGCAGGAGATTTCCGACGGGGATTTCCCGCTCTCCCAGGAGCTGGAAGACATCCACATGCACATTGAACAGGCACTTATTGACCGTCTCGGGGATGTGGGGCGGAAATTACATACCGGTCGGAGCCGCAATGACCAGGTAAGCACCGATTTACGACTTTGGGTACGGGCAGCCATTGATGGGACAGATCAACTGCTCCGCAATCTGCAACAGGCATTCTTGAGTCGTTGCCAGCAGGATGAAGGGGTCATTATCCCTGGTTACACCCATTTACGACGTGCCCAGCCTGTCTTGGCTGCTCACTACTGGCTGGCGTACTGTGAAAAATTCCAACGGGATCGAGACCGACTGACCGATTGTCGCAAACGTGTCAATGTATGTGGGCTGGGAACCGCTGCGCTAGCCGGCACTAGTTTACCTGTTGACCGGGACCAGGTCGCCCAGGAACTTGATTTTGAGGCGGTGGCCGCCAATAGTCTCGACGTCTCAAGCGATCGGGATTTTGTTGTCGAAACGGCTTTCGTTCTCACACTGATTTCCGAACATCTCAGCAGTTGGGCAGAAGAGTGGATCATCTGGTCGACTGTCGAATTCGATTTTCTTGAGCTACCGCAAGAGTTCTGCACGGGCTCATCGATTATGCCTCAGAAGATCAACCCCGACGTATTGGAATTAATTCGTGGCAAGACGGCCCGTGTGATTGGCAACTTGCAGACACTGCTTGTGCTGCTCAAAGGGTTACCGTTGGCTTACAACCGGGATCTGCAAGAAGACAAGCCTGCCCTCTTCGACTCCTTTGATACGGTACAAGCGTGCCTGGAGCTGGCGGAAGCCCTGGTGGAAACCGCTCAATTGAAGCGCCTGGCAATTGAAGCTCAATTGCACTTGGGCCACCTGGACGCCACAAACTTGATGGAATACTTAATCCAACAGGGCGTCCCTCAGCGAACCGCACACCATATTACAGGGCAATTAGTAAGGATCGCGCTGGACGAAGGAATATCACTGGCTGAACTGTCTCTCGAGAAAATGCAAACCTGTTGCCCCGAAATTGACGATTCTATTTATGAGGTGCTGGGGGTCGAGAATGCCGTCCAGTCATTTCAGAGTTACGGGTCAACGGCACCCGACCAGGTCAGCGAGCAGTTTGCTCGCTGGCAAGCGCGTCTCGCCGAGAAATAATCGTCCAACCAACTGGTACATTAACATGGTGATAACATATCAAAGCGCATCTCGAGGGCAATCTCCCGCTCGAATTATTGTATTGGTCGCAATTGCACTGCTCGTTAGTGGTACGAGTCTGCACGCTCAAAACACCAATCCCTTTGGGCAACCTGGTGTGAACCCGGCTCCCGCGCCAACACCGTTGCAACCCGCTCCACTTCCCAATGTCTTGCCGACCCCCGAGCCGTTGGTGGTCCGTTTGGTGCGAGAGTCCAATCCAGGCACACCTTTGGAATTAACACGGGCTGTACAACTGATGATCCAAACCAGTCAACCAAAAGAAGCCAAGCGTTACTTGCAGCAGCTTGTGGCCCTGAAAATGACACCTCAAGAGAAGGCTGAGTTACAGCGCAAATTTGGAACTGGTCTCTTTCTGCAGTTTTCACGGGAGCCCGATTTGCAACCCGAGGGAGCTCAGGTTGCCGAAGCGGTTGCTGAAGCTGCTTACCGGGCGGTTCAAGACCCAAATCGAATCGCAAGTCTGATTGCTAAATTGAGTGACCCGTCCGTGGAAGTACGTTTGATCGCCATGGAAGACCTGAGACCCAGCGGTACAGCAGCTGTGACCGCCCTGGCCGATCTTCTCGGTGACAAGCAGCGCAGCGCAGAACAGCCAACCATTCGAGCAGCCTTGCTGAAGTTTCAATCGATTGCACACGAACCACTGATTGGATACCTCGACTCGCAGAACACGAACCTTTTACAGCAAAAAGAAATCGTTGATTTACTTGGTCAACTTGGTCATCCACGCAGTACCCTCTACCTGGTACGTCTGGCCGTGCTCGGAGAACCAGACTCGGTGCTCCGCTACTCAGCTCAACGCGCCTTGCAACGACTTACGGGAGCTGTTCCCAATCGACAAGAAGCAGAAGTTTATTTACGGCGCATGTTAAATGAATTTCGGCAAGGGACTGTTCCCGTGCAAGCCGATGCTACCGGTCGTATCACGCTCTGGCAGTGGAATAGGAAGAAAAAAACAAGTGCTCCAATTAGCTACCGGGCCGATTTAGCAGCCGTGGTACTCTCGGCTCAGACAGCGGCTAACCTGTATGCCTTGGACCAGCAGAATCGCCAGTATCAGCTGTGGTACTTATCTCATATTCTCGCATCCAGCAAACAGTTGGGAGGCTTGAACAAACCACTATCAGTACAGCCTGGTGGAGCTGCGGAGATTGCCAGCAAGGCGGGACCCGTGATAGTTCATGACGTCTTCCAGCAAGCCCTGGAAACCAACCAGATCGCAGCGGCCATCGCAGCAGCGGAAGTTCTGGCAAAGACTGGCTCGCCCAGCTTACTTGACAGTCTGAGTGGGAACCATGCGCCTTTAATTCAAGCGCTCTTTCATGCAAATCGTCGTTTACGATTTACCGCGCTGGAAACCATTTTAAAGATCGATCCCCAGGCATCTTATCCCGGCAGTACACACGTCAGTGACGCGCTGGGTTACTTTGCCGGTAGTCGTGGAAGACGAACGGCTTTTATTGCACATCCTTTGCCAGCACGCGGGCAGTTTATCACAGGATTATTGAATCAAGCCGGTTACCACGCTGAAAAAGTGCTGCTGGGAAAGTCACTGATAGAGCTGGTTCGCAAACAGACCGATTGTGATTTGGTGCTAATCAGCGAGACGATTTCCAGTCCCACTATTGGTGAGATCATCCAGCGTTTCCGCGATGATCCTCGCACCGCTTCCATTTCCATTGGTATTCTCGCCAATCCGGAAAATATTCAGCGGATGCAAATGCTGGCAACGATGGATCCGCTAACCGAGGTCGTGGGTCGTCCACACACGGTAGAAAATCTCGCTTTCTATCTTGCTCGACTGGAACATCTTCAATCCCATCATCATGTGGGTGTCAAGGAACGCATCTCCCAGGCGCGACAGGCATTGCAGTGGGCCACTCAGCTCATGGAAAAACCGGATCAATATAGCTTCTACAACCTCTTTCGACAGGAACCAGCTTTCATTACCGCGGTCTCCGTGTCCAGCCTGACTCGATACGCGTCTCCGGTTCTCGGATTCATGGGGACACCCAAGGCTCAAGAAGCACTGGTAAACACCGCCAGCCGTAACAGCCTGGATCTTGTTTCGCGACAGGCTGCAGCGGAGGCCTTTGGTCGCGCAGTTCGAAAACGACGCGTGATGCTAACTCAACAAGACATTCTCCGCCAATACGATCGCTATAACGCCAGCGAAACACTTGACAAACAAACCCAGCAGGTTCTGGGGGGAATCCTGGACAGTATCGAACGGGGTGCTTTACTCGAAAGCGCTACAAGCACCAACAAGGAAGGTAACTGATACACGTTCGTGGTAAGCCCTGACTAACGACTTTCTTCAATTCTAAGACTTCCGAGCCCAACACTATTGCATCATGTCCGACCTGGTACCTCGCCACCTCAAGGAAACGGGCCCGCCGATTCCGGGTATCATCGGGTCGAGCGCACCAATGGAGAATGTCTACCGGTTGACCCGTAAAGTTGCTTCGAGCAACGCTTCGGTCTTACTGCTAGGTGAAACGGGTACCGGAAAAGAGCTGATTGCCACGGCAATTCACCGGCTTAGTGCCCGTGGAAGTGGACCATTTGTGAAAGTCAATTGTGGCGCGTTGAGTGACAACCTGCTGGAAAGCGAGCTGTTTGGCCATGTCCGGGGCTCTTTCACGGGCGCCATTGCAAACCGCACCGGTCGTTTTGAAGCTGCCCACACGGGCACCATCTTTCTCGACGAAATCAATTCCACGACATCCGTCTTGCAGGTTAAATTGCTACGGGTTCTTCAGGAACGTGAGTTTGAACGGGTTGGCGACACGCAAACCATCGAAGTGGATACGCGTGTTATCGCTGCCAGCAACTGCGATCTACGTGAAGAAGTACGCCAGAGACGTTTCCGCGAAGATCTTTATTGGCGGCTCAATGTTGTACCCATCGAAATTCCCCCTCTACGAACCCGTCGCGAAGACATTGCAGAACTTGTTGCCTATTTCCTGCACCACTATAGTGAAGCCAATAACCGTCACGTGGTTCATCTACAGGCAGAGGCTCTTACCACATTGCAGAATTACGACTGGCCTGGCAATGTTCGTGAACTGCAGAATTATGTGGAACGGGCTGTCGTCATGGCCGAGAGTGATGAAATGACACAAGAATTATTACCTGCCGATGTACTTGGAGAAAAACCAGCACGTGGCCCGCGCAGCGAAGGCTCTGACCTGGATACACTTACCCAAGATGTGGTCCATCATGGTCTGACTTCCGATGACGACAATGAAGATGGGCTCTACACCAAAATCGTTAGTCGTGTCGAACGGGAATTGATTTACCAGGTCATGCAATCGTGTAACAACGTCCAAACCAAGGCCGCCTCGCGGCTGGGCATTAACCGTAATACGCTCCATAAAAAGCTCAAAGAATATGATTTTGAAAAATAGTTTCTGTAACTCCATTTCCTGACGTCCACTTTAGTTCCCTGTTTTACAGCTCTGGCCATGTCCGCATTAACCAATATCACGAGCTGGCTTTCACATGTCAGTGAGACCTGTTTTACAGCCTGTTATATTCTCGTGCTGGTATTGGAAGTCTCGCGGCTGTTTTTTAGGATCGCTGTCCGTCATGCACTAATTCTGTTAGTCACCTCGGCTGGACTGTTTGCTCACATTGTCTGGTTTTGCCTCTCCACTCGGACACCAGAAACAACGCCCCTGGCCAGCTGGTACGGCTGGTGCATGTTGATCGCTCTGGCAATCGCTTTTGTCTACTTGCTTGTTCGGATTCGTTATCCCGACAAATCAGTCGGCTTGTTCTTGTTGCCACTGGTGCTGGCGCTGATTGCGGCAGCCTTGTTATTTCTTCGCAACCAGGAGCCATTTGTCACCGATGCAATTCTAAGTTTTTGGTCCATTTTACATCTGTCGGCCCTGTTGATCGGGTCGATTGCGGCAACCCTGGGATTTGCCGCTGGCATCATGTACCTGGTGCAATCCTTTCGGCTAAAGCGCAAGCTACCGCCGCGGCAGGGTTTGCTACTGCCCAACCTGGAACGACTGCAGTGGTACAACTACGTGCTGCTGACAACATCGACTGGCTTGCTCGCCATCGGTTTGTTGGCTGGCATTATTCGCAAGGCCAGTCTGCTTGCCATATCGGAAAGCGATATCCCCTGGGATCCCATGGTGGTCATTTCCTCAGGAATCCTCCTGCTCTGGTTAATTATCACTGGTCTCTTTGAGTATTTTTATAAACCGGCGCGCCAAGGCCGCAAGGTCGCTTACTTAACCGTCACCAGCTTCCTAATTCTGGGAGCAGTCATGGCCCTCGTCTTTACAACACAACACGCCGTAAATCTCAACAAGTCAAATTCAGCATCCCAAGTAAGCAGTCGGGAGGGGAATGTATGAACTTCCAGATTGTCGGCTGCAGCCACCACACGAGTTCATTGCAGTTGCGAGAACAACTTGCCTTTTCACCTGACGACACACGACTGGCGTTGCGTCAATTAAGAGAACAATTCCCGCAGTCTGAGGCGGTGTTGCTGTCGACATGCAATCGGGTGGAATTGTATACCGGCTCCACAGACGGAGAGCTATGTCCCTCGCCACGCGAAATCACTGAATTTATTGCGGACTTTCATGGGCTGAGTGCCGTCCAATTGTTTACCGAACTCTTTGATCATTCTGGCGAAGAAGCTGTCCAACATCTGTTTGCGACCGCAGCCAGTCTTGACAGCATGGTGGTCGGTGAACCGCAAATCCTGGCACAAGTTAAACATGCCTACGAAATGGCTACCGGCGACAACTGCACCGGCCCTTTAACTCATGGTGTCTTTCAAGCGGCCATGCGAGTCGCTAAACGGGTGGCGAGCGAGACAACCATTCATCAGCGACGAACGAGTATCGCCAGCGTTGCTATTAATGATTTTTCCAGCCAGTTTTTCGACCGCTATGACGACAAAAACATTCTTGTTATTGGTGCCGGAGAAATCGGCTCTGAAACCCTCCAGTATCTACTTGACCAGGGTGCCAAAGATATCACGGTTATCAATCGCAACTGGGATCGCGCTCAGGCACTCGCGGAGAACATCGGCCGATCCCAACATCACAGATGGCAGGCAACAGCGCAACCGTGGGAACAGTTAGATAAGCTCCTCGTCGCAGCAGATTTGGTGGTTAGCACAACAGGGGCAACAGAACCTATTGTCAGTGTGGAGCAGTTTGAGAAGTTACATCCGTTACGTCATCAGCGGACGCTCTTGATACTCGACCTGGCCGTGCCACGTGACTTTGATCCAGCCATTGCAGATTTTCTGGGCGTCTATCTCTACTCGATTGATGATTTACAGGGTGTTTGCCAGGAAAATCGCCAGGCCAGGGAACGAGAATGGCCCAAAGCCCAGCAAATTATTCATGACGAAGCGGTTCGCTTTATGGCCGATGCACGCCACCGCTCAATAAGCCCGTGGATCCACCAATTAAAAACTCAGGCAGACTCTCAAAAAGAAAAAGAATTGCTGAGGCTGTTTAATAAGCTCCAACAACTCGATGAACCAACACGTGATGAAATTCGTCAAGCGTTTGATCGGCTGACCAACAAACTTCTACACCCGCCCCTGGAATCCTTGCGGCACGACATAACCCAAGGTGGTCAGCATGGTTTGCTGGATGCCTTGAAACGGCTTTTCCAACTTCGTGACTAAACTTCCGATGCGACTGACAACCCTCTAGGTGTCGCTCTCTTTTTTGTCTTCTTCCCACCCATCTTCGTCCTGCCAGCTTTCATCTACTTCCTCTTCTTCTTCCTCCTCGTCACCACCAACTTCTTCCCACTCGTCTTCGTCCTCCCACTCCTCCTCCTCCGCCTCCTCTAAGTACTCATCGTCCGATTCATCGTCCGATTCGTCGTCGTAGCCATCGTCTTCTGATTTGTCGTCGTTTGTATCGTCCCCTTCCTCGTCGGACACCTTCTCTTGATCCGCGGTATCTCCACCAGTCCCAGTAGTCACCGTTGTATCCTCAACTAAATCGTCCGCACAGGCAAACATGTCCGTCTCCAGCAATTCTTCAATATTGTCCAACCCAAACTGTTGCAGAAAGTGTTTCGTCGTGCCATACAAATAGGGCCGCCCCAATTCCTCGCTGCGACCACGAATACGGACTAAGTCCCGCTCCATGAGTTGCCGGAGCATCTCACCACAGCTAACACCTCGGATGGCTTCAACCTGTATCCGTAATACAGGTTGCCGATACGCTACCACAGCCAAAGTCTCCATCGCCGGGGCCGATAGACGAATCCCCGCTTGTCCCGCTCCCAAGCGTTTCAACCAGCGACCAAACTGCCAGTGCGTGACCAATTGATAGCCGCCCGCTACTCGTTCCACGCGTAAGACACTCTGTTCTTCCTGGTATAACTGGTTCAACTGCTGAATAAGCGTGCGGGCCTCTGTGCCATCCTCTAGATCCGCATAGTCGCTTAACTTGCGACTATTGAGAGACTCTCGGGAAAGAAACAAGACTGCCTCAAGTCTCGCCAGGCGATGGGTTCGCTGGCCACCAGTAAAGTCTTCATGACTGGTGGCAACCGCTGGCGAAGTCACATCGCTCGACAGGCGATTGAGCGACTGATTGTGAATATAACTGCGAGAATTAAGCGGCCAGGTAGCCTGGTAACGAGTCGACGTCGACCCGAGTTGAATAGCAGGTATTGTTGATCGAGTTCTCATAAATCTACCTGGACCATTTAATTGTTATAGGAACCGTTCTAACAATTAGCACTAGCCTTATCTGTAATTGTGTGCCCATTTACCGCTTACTTCAATAGCGATTCACCGCACGCTTGGTTGCCAAACATGCCGGACAAATACAAAATGCTCTTGTGCTCCTGCCTGTAAATAAAAGCGACGTCACAATATATGCCTTCCATCTATCTTGACAATAACGCCACAACGCCTGTCGATCCCTTGGTCCTAGATGCCATGAGGAACTGCTATCAAAAAAACTCGGCAAATCCAGCCAGCCAGCATCAGCTAGGAAATCAGGCCCGCCGTCTCCTTGAAGATGCTAGAGACTCTATTGCTTCGACACTTGGAACTAAAATTCAACATGGTGACGGCGACTCGCTAATTTTCACCAGTGGTGCCACCGAATCAAACAACCTGGCCCTGAGGGGCCTTGCTGGCCCACAACCAGGAAAAATTGTTACATCAACCATTGAACACCCCAGCCTGTCAGGTCCAGCGGAATATTTAAAGCGAGCAAACTGGGACTGGCAGCAAATATCTGTCGCGACATCTGGTCTTGTTGACTTGGATCATGCGGCAACACTTATCACGCCAGACACCCAGCTTGTCAGCGTTATGCTGGGCAACCATGAAACTGGGGCACTTCAGCCACTGAAAGAAATTAGTGCCCTTTGCAGTGCCGCAGGAGTGCCGCTACATACAGATGCCACACAGGCCGTGGGTAAAATACCGGTCGACTTCCACGAACTTGGTGTCGATGCTCTCAGTTTTTCTGCTCACAAGTTTCATGGTCCGGCTGGCATTGGTGGATTACTGTTAAAGCGTGGCACGAACCTTCACCCCCTTTTGTATGGAGGGTTTCAACAGTTGGGACTACGGCCCGGTTATGAGCCAGTAGCACTCGTAGTGGGTATGCGGGTGGCCCTGGACCTATGGAACCAACAGACGGCAAAACACGAAAAAGCGTTACTTGATATGCGCGATCAGTTTGAATCGGAACTCCAGAAGAGGCTTCCCTGGGTGTCAATTACGTGCCAGCAAAGCCGACGCTTGCCACATGTCTCGAACGTTGCGTTTCCGGGTCTCAATCGGCAAACATTAATGATGGCACTAGACCAGGGTGGGTTGGCCTGTTCCACCGGTTCGGCATGTGCTAGTGGTTCAACAGACCCGTCGCCCGTGTTACAAGCAATGGGGTTAGAGGAATCACTGGTCGAAGGCGCTTTGCGGTTCAGTTTCGGCAGGCACAACCAGCCTGCCGAGAGCCACCTGGCAGCCGATCTTGTGGAGACCACGGCTAGGCGTTTGCGCAGCACAAATCCTTCGGAAAAAACGGTCTCGAAGCCTCCCCAGCAACCAGCCAAACGGCTATAATATCGGCTGCTTTTGAAGGGCTTAAAATACTCTTTTTGTGATCTTCTGAGAACTGTTTTGAAGTCGCTTTAAATCCTCTAAGGAAGCTGTGAATTACTGAACGGAGTCTCTTGTGGTTAGTGGTGCTTTCACAATCCCGCTCGACGGTCTCGATTATGAGCGGCAGTTTACTCGTCTCGACCAGGCGTTTACGCTGCGCTGGTATATTGGTGGTCGAGAAAATGAGCTTGTTCGCTGGGCGGTCAACAAACTCACTAGCGACTCTCCAGGAATCAACCCTTTAACATTTTACGGTCCAACATCCACTGGCAAGACCACCTTGTTGTGTGGCATAGAGCACTGCTGGCCCAACTCAGTTGGGCCGGATGTTTTGTTAACCAATGGCGCTGATTTTGATCGCGGGTACGCCTATGCCCTCGAAACAAGTGCCATCTCGGAGTTTCGGGAAAAGCATCGTCGGCCAGGGCTCGTAATTATTGATGACTTGCAGTTGTTGGCCAATAAGCCCGCAGCACAACAAGAATTTGCAAACCTTCTCGACTGGCGACTCAACGCCAGGGTGCCGATTGTCCTCGCGCTAGGTGTTTCACCGGTTGAGCTGGGTGGATTGAGTGAAGGGCTTGCGAGTCGCCTGGTGGGCGGCATGCTGGTTCCACTGCAATTGCCTACACCTGAAACCCGGCGAGCTATCCTTGACCGCCTGCTTGAACAGGCAGGCTTGGAGTTTCCTGTTGTCGTTCGAGAGGCCGTTGCCGGCCAATGTGCCGGGTTGGATTCACCCTTTTCCACCGTGCCAGAAATTCGACATGCGGTCTTGGAGCTCCAACATGCAGCTGAAGAAAGTGGCTCGGCTCCATCTCTAGAGTGCGCAGTTGCGTTGATTGGTCGGGAATTAACGGTGCGCAAGCCAACGCTAAATCAAATAGCCAAGAAGGTTGCTCGGTATTTTAATGTAAGGACGAGCGACCTAAAGAGTGCTTCGCGACGACAGTGGGTGGTGCGGGCTCGCGGCGTGGCTTTTTATCTTGCCCGCCAGTTGACTGGCGATAGCTTTCAGCGTCTTGGCCAGGCGCTGGGTGGTCGTGATCACTCAACTGTTATGCACGCCTGCCGGCGAATCAAGTCTCTTATAGAATCAGATCCAGCAATCTCGGTTGCCGTTAGCCATTTGCACCGCGACCTTGTGGGCGAGGGAAGTATTGGCACTAAAACAAACTTGCCTGAACTTCAATGTTCAGCAAACGGAAGGACATAGGGGGTAACTATTATTTGGTGGAAAACCTGTCAGCGGACTCTCGGTGGCTGTCGACGGCCTGTAGTCCTGGCATCCCGGCTGTCTGGTTGCCGACATACTTGCGAGATTAGTGACTGGCAGCATTATGCTGGTGACAGCTTGTTGACCTGTTTTCCTCTGTGGGTTTGTCGCCGCCTAAGCCTTATTTTGTCGTGGCCGTCGCCATTTGGAGGGCACCGCACTGACAGAAATAGCCTTTTTATTAAGACGACTACGTTAAAAAATTAATTATTAATAAAGGCCTCGACACAAACGGTTGTATTGAAACAAGGAACAAAAAATGAAGGTTGTTGTTGAAAGAGAAAGCTTTCTGGTTGCATTTCAAATGGCTGCAGCTGTTGCGCCTAATCGAAGCCCACGTGCCATTCTGGAGAACGTGAAACTGGAAGTCACGGAAGCGGGTTCGATTCTGGTGGCCACGGACATGGAGGTTGGAATACGGGCAGTCGTAACAGGGATAGAGGTGGCAACACCAGGAGTTGTTGTTTTGCCGGTAGGTGAATTTGGAAACCTGCTGAGAGAGAGCAGCGATGAGAAGCTCGCCATTACCGTGAATGACAAGGAGACAGTGGTGGAGGGCGAGCATAGTAAATTCCAGTTGGCTAATGCTGACCCAGAGGAGTTTCCAGATGTCGCGGAGTTTACAGCCAGTTCATATCTCGAGGTATCAGCGAGCGTTTTAAAGGAGTTGATTCGCCGCACACTTTTTGCAACGGACACGGAAAGCAGTCGGTACGCACTTGGTGGAGTGATGCTGGAGCTGAAAGGTGACACGCTCATTGCGGTAGGGACTGACGGTCGCCGCCTGGCGAAAATGGAAGGGAAGGTAACTCAGGTCGGAGACGATGGTTTTTCCGGGGCAATGGTGATCGTACCGAGTCGCTCTATGTCGTTGGTTGAAAAAGCCTGCTCGGACCCAGAAGCAACCGTTCAGATTGCGGCAAGCGAGAACAGTGTGCTATTTCGGTCGCCAGTGGCCACTATTTTCTCACGGCTGGTTGAGGGAAGGTTCCCGAAATGGCAAGACGTTTTCCCGAAGCGCAAGGAAGCCATTCAGATAGACATCGCTACAGGCCCCATGTATTCGGCTTTACGACAAGCAGCAATTGTCGCAAGAGACGAAAGCCGTGGGGTTGGCTTTACTTTTGACAACGGCACCGTTGTGCTCAGCGGTATAACCGCCGAGGTGGGGGAGTCCCGAATCGAACTGCCGGTTGCATACGATGGCGAACCGCTGACGATTTCGCTGGACCACCGATTTGTAGAAGATTTTCTGCGGGTGCTTGGTGGAGACACAACATTTAGCCTGGAAGTGGAGAACAGCGAGGCTGCCGCCCTGTTTTCTACCAGCGACGGCTTTTCGTATGTCGTCATGCCGCTGGCTCGGGATCAATAAACCAGTGATCGCCTTGGAGAAGACTGCTGCCGACGACAATTAACGAAAGAGTGAGAAAACCGTGTCACGTGGTGAAGATGACTCAGAAGAGGTTATTAAAGAACTTGCTGCCAGGCAGCGGTTCGGCCGCAAACCAAAACGAATTGCAGATATTTTAAGCCGACTGGTAGCCAAGAAAGGATATGGGCGACTACAAGCAACGGCGAGATTTCAGGAGGCTTGGGCTGAAGCCGTGGGGCCAGAGTTGGCAAAGCTAAGCTGCCCCGGACGATTGCGACGAGGAACCCTTGAAGTCACCGTGCGAAATTCAGCTGTTTCACAGGAGTTACAATTCAACAAGCAACAGGTGCTAACGAAATTACAAGCATTAGTCACCGACTGTTCAATCGAAGATATACGCTTTCGAGTAGGCACCATTGATTGACCGGCCGCAGAACAGGCCACAAACCAGGTAACGCTAATTTATGAACGCAGAGCAAGAATCTTTAGGCCAATCGGCGGGCGCCGCTGATTACGGAGCAGATAACCTTCAGCACCTGTCGGACTTGGAACATGTCCGAGAGCGTCCGAGCATGTACATTGGCGATACGGCAACGCGCGGGTTGCATCACCTGGTTTACGAGGTGGTGGACAACTCCATCGATGAAGCAATGGCCGGCTATGCGAAAAACGTGCAGGTTACGATTAACAATGATGGGTCGGTAACTGTTCAAGACGATGGTCGCGGGGTTCCTGTAGAGCGACACGACCAGTTGTCCGAAGAGCTTGGCCGGGAGGTTTCAGCACTCGAGGGAGTGATGACAGTCTTGAAGTTTGGTGGGAAATTTGACAAGGGTGCCTATCAGACCTCTGGCGGGCTTCATGGCGTTGGAGTTACCGTCGTTAACTTTCTGTCTCAGTGGTGCGAGGTGCAGGTTAGCCGAGATGGCCACATTTACCAGCAGGAATACGCGCGGGGTATGCCCCAAGGGCAGGTTCAAACAATAGGCACAACCGACGCGGTGGGTACTAAAACCACCTTTAAGCCGGACGCTGATATTTTTCAGACAACGAAGTTTCTCTTTGATAACCTCTATCGTCGCCTTCAAGAACTTGCCTTCTTGAACCGCGGTGTTCGAATTCGCTTTCACGACGAACGGGTTGATGAGGGGGATGAGTTTTGTTACGAGCAAGGGATTGTTGAGTTTGTGGCACACCTGAATCGGGCCAGCGACGTGCTTCACCCGGACGTTATTTATTGTGATGGTGAAGTGGATGGCGTCGGCTTTGAGGTCGCTATGCAATATTCTGGTGAATACACGGAAAACGTGCATTCTTATGTCAACAATATCCATACCACGGAAGGTGGTACCCACGTTTCGGGTTTCCGAACAGCACTCACAAAAGCTCTCAACCAGTATGGGAAGAAGCAGAACCTGTTCCGAGACCTCACTCCTACAGGGGATGATTTTCGCGAAGGCCTGACAACTGTTCTCTCGATGCGAATTCCCGAACCTCAATTCGAAGGCCAAACAAAAACTAAGCTTGGCAATAGTGATGTGGAAGGGATTGTCAGCGGTGGCCTCCAAAAGTTCTTACGCAAGTATTTGGAAGAGAACCCCAAAAGTGCCAAGATTATTGTCCGTAAGGCGCAATTGTCCGCAGAGGCCCGAGAAGCTGCCCGTAAGGCAAAAGATATTCTCCGCAAACGTAAAGATGCCCTTAGTGGCGGTGGGCTGCCAGGGAAACTGCGAGATTGCATT
>Ga0310342_100001649_pt1 | contig 13965 bp, 7 predicted proteins | sample S15DNA20500_MG_FD_206155 | JGI IMG/M metagenome (GOLD analysis project Ga0310342, IMG submission 206155) | Marine microbial communities from station ALOHA, North Pacific Subtropical Gyre - S1503-DNA-20-500_MG | ecosystem: Environmental > Aquatic > Marine > Oceanic | place: Pacific Ocean: North... | reverse complement strand
AGAAGGCAAACAGCTCTGGGAAGTGCTTGTAAGCAACATCGACATGGCCACCCCCTTTGATCTCCAGGTATTCGTGTTCCATCTTGAGTTCTTTCATCTTGTCGACCCAGCGGCGCGCTCCACGAACGAGTCCATCCTGATCACCCTGGATAACGATCACAGGAATGTGCGTGATTTTACTCAGTCCCGAGGTGCTGCGCGGCGCGGCCGGTGCTATCGGTCCCAGTGCGGCCCAGATGTCAGGGTGCTTGATTCCCAGGTGCCAGGTACCGCCGCCTCCCATCGAATGTCCCATCAAGTAAATACGATTGTCGTCCACATTGAATTCCTTGCGGATCAGGGCCAGTACGTTCATGACATCCTTTTCACTCAACTCACCCAGGTTGCGAGGATCTGAACCGCGTCCACCCCCGGTTCCACGAGAGCCGTACCAGCCGCGCGAATTGTATCCCGTTGGGGCGACGACCAGGTAACCATGTTTCTCAGCGTGGCGGGTGAAACCCGGGTAACGCATGATTCCCGAGGCACTGCTTCCCAGCCCATGGAGAGCAACGATCAGGGGAGTTTTCTTTTGCTTATCGTAGCTGGTCGGTATGTAGAGCGAGTATTTCATCGCCTTTCCCGCTTCCTTGAAATCATAAGTCCGGGAGAGCGTTTTTCCCTTGGTTTGGTCCAACTCCTGGGCAAAGGAACCGCTGGCACAAGATTGCAAAAGCAGGGCAATGGTCACAAGCAGGGGTGAAAGGCGTAACATGTCTGGCTCCCGGGAAATGGAACGAGGTTTGTTTGTGTTCTCGTTTAAGTGATGTTCAAAGCAAGCATACCACTGTCAGAAGGCCACCACAACAATTGCCCGAGTAACTGCCGGGGCCCAGAACTGTTACTATAATAGAACTCTTTGCAGGGATCTTTTCCGGGAAGGAAGTGGCGATGGATCGTGTCAGTCTGGTTATCCGAACAATCTGTTTACTGATCGCCTGCGCGGGCCTCTGGGAACCGTTGGCAGCTGCCGAGAAGCCGAACATTATCATCGTACTGGCCGATGACTTGGGCTGGTCTGAGCTGGGTTGCTATGGTAACCGGTTCAACGAAACACCTCACCTGGATCGGCTCAGCAAGCAGGGGATGCGATTTGCCCAGGCCTATGCGGCAGCACCGGTTTGTTCACCTTATCGCGCTGCCCTCTTGACGGGCCAGTATCCCGCTCGGGTTGGTATTCTTGATTACCTGCGTCCCAATTCCGCCAATGCGCTCTCCCAGAAGCACGTGACTCTGGCAGAAGTTCTCCAGGATCATGGTTACCGGACCGGCATGATCGGTAAGTGGCATCTGACCGGCTACAAGTATCACCAGGCACCGTTTGAAGTCCGTCCCACCGATCACGGTTTTGCCAGCGAGTTTGCCAGCGAGGTCAAAGGTGTCGGAAATGGCGCCAATTTCTGGCCGTACAAGTTTCGAGATCAACCAATTCGCTGGATTGATATTCCTGGTCAGGCACTTGGCGAGAATGAATACCTGGTCGATCGTATGAATCATGAAGCGGTGGAGTTTATTGAACAAAATCACGAGAAGCCTTTCTTCCTGCTGCTCAGTCATTATGCGACCCATTCGATTTTAAACGGCAAGAAAGAGCTGGTTGAAAAATATCGCCGTAAGCATCCGCCGGGAAAAAGCCATCGTGAAAAGTGCTACCTCTGCCAGGATGCGGGCCTCCAGGGAGATCCCTTGAATCATTGGGCCAGTGATCACAATCCTCACCTGGCTGCCATGCTCGAAAGCATTGACGACGGGATTGGGTTGATCATGAAGAAACTGGCCGAGAAGGGAATTCAGGATAATACAATTGTTATCTTCACCAGTGACAACGGTGGTGAGACCCAAGTGACCAGTAATGCTCCTTTACGGGGAGGCAAGAGTCAATTGTACGAAGGTGGCATTCGGATTCCACTGGTCGTCCAGTGGCCAGGACGTGTGCCAGTTGCCACCGTTAGTCAGCAACCAACGGTCAATGTCGATTTCTATCCGACGCTGCTGGCGGCGGCGCAGGTCAAACCCCCAGAGGCCCAAGTACTCGATGGCATTTCCTGCCTGCCAAACTGGTCAGATCCTCAGGTAGCACTGAAGCGGGAAGCGATCTACTGGCACTATCCGCTCGACAAACCTCATTTTCTCGGCGGTCGATCGGCCGCTGCGGTCCGCGCCGGTGACTGGAAACTGATCGATTTCTTTGACGACGGTCATGCCGAACTGTACAACCTCCGCAGCGATGTGGGTGAGCAGCATGATGTTGCCCAGAAACATCCGCAACGAGTTGACCAATTGCGAGCGAGGCTAGCATCCTGGCGACAGCATGTGCAGGCCAGGACACCGAGTTCCCTCATGATGGCCCGGGCAGGGAAATCCTATTTTCAGGATTCCTTCTCGGCAGGCAGGGTCAGTGACCGCTGGTTTTTTCGATCGCCCTGGAGCGTTCGGGACGAAGCACTCTGGCGCAATGATCTGCCGGCGGAGAACGACCGTATTTTCATTAAGAATCCCGAGTATCGGGATGTCGTCATGCGATTTGATTTCCGCTTTGAAGGAGCTCGGGATATTCGACTGCTGACCGGCACCCCCGGACATTACAACGCCGTTGTTCATATTCAACCCGACCATTTCTATGTCCAGACGGCCCGTGATCAATCCGTGCCATACTATCCCAGCATTCAAGGGGAATGCGTCTGCGAGTTTGAGCCGCACAAGTGGTACACGATGACGGTGGAAATCGTCAAAGATGAAATCGTGGCACACGTGGATCGAGAACATTTTGTGGTTGGTCAGCACCCAATTCTCGATCGCCAACGCAGCTACTTTGCCTTCCAAGTGGACCGCTCGTCTGCATCGTTCGATAACGTGCAGATTCTGCAGGCAGCCGCTTTAAAAGACTGGCCGACACGGCGTGAGCAGTTGAAGAAAATTCAGTCAGTACGCAAACCATTGGCACGCTCCCCGAAAGATCGCTACCAGCGACTGCTGATGAATACTCGGGATCTGCTCTACCGGACAGACGAACCGTTTCGCCAACTGGTGGCCAATGTGGATGCGCAGAAAGTGAGAGAACACGAAAAATTTCCAGAAGTGTTTAGCACGATCAAGCAAGTTCGCAAGGGAATCGACCAGCAGCGACGGGAACTGCAGAGCCAGGACAAGCGGTACCAGGATCTGCAAAAACAAATCAACCAGGCCCGGCAAGCCGAACGTGATTACGTGTTGGGGCAGGCGAGTGTTCTGAAAACATTACCCAAGGACCAGTTTGCCGCAGCATTTGAACGAGTGCGGCAAAAACATCAGCAGGATCCGCCGTATCTGAGCTTGGTCAAGGAGCGAGAAACGAGAGAACAGCAGCAGCGGCAGGATTTTTCAGCATTGTTCGTGACGAACGAGAAAATCCAGGCAGCCCAGCGGGCCGCCCGAAAAAAACTGGCCAACCAACTGGAGTTCAAGGAATTGGTAAAGCAAACGGCCCAGGCCGTTATGGCCGAGCGTAATTACCTGATCAACAGTAATCCAGCATTACAGCAGTTGCACAAGGAACTCTTTGACAACTGAGTTGGGCCAGCCTTGGCAGCCTTGGAAGCTGAACTCGCTAAGGAGCCGCTTCCTTGTCAGCAGTGCCGGTTTTACCGGCAGCATGCTGCCAGTTTCCATCTTCTCCGAGGACAAGCGTGATCCCGTACTTGGGCAATTGAAATTCCTCAATTCGCCAGCCCTTTGCATGGCGTCGGGCTACGAAGTCTACCTTGCCGGAATAAAGGTCCTTGGCATGAAACGTCACAAAACCGGTGGCCGTGTTGCCGGTGGTGGTGCAGGCCGAGTGGGTGATAAACCCCGGTTGAATAAGACTGGCGAATCCCTGAGTTTCGCTGCGAGATAAAGCCCGGGCAAGGTTTTCCAGGTCGATTTCTCCCAGGGTCTGGAAGTCGTTGGCAGCCTCGGGATTCTCGGCCATGGCTTTCTTGAGGTTATGGGTCAACAGGGTCAGTGTCAAAGATTTGTTTGCATATTCGTCAGCATTGAGGTTGCTGTCAGGGCCTGTAAATTTTTTAAAATCCTTGTTGCTCATGGAAGCTGCTTTGCAGACAAGGTGCCGAGCGATGAGATTCGTCAGGTTATTGCTGCCGTTAGTGATCGGGGCCACCGCCGCTGGCTCGCTCGCTGTGCTGGCCTCGTCCGATTCACTGGTGTTGCTCGGCTCGTCAGTTTCCTCGGTGTCAGAAGTGTCGGTGGTTTTCTCGCTAGTGTCGGTGGTTTCGAGCGGGGACTGTTGCCAGTTCCCATCGTTGCCAAGGACGGTCTTAATGCCGTAATTGGTGAGGTGAAATTCTTCTATTTGCCATTTGTCGTCGTTGCGTCGGGCGATGAATTGCACTTTGCCAGCATAAAGATCCGGGGCGGAAAACGTGACAAACCCGCTGGCCGTGTCTCCGTCGCTCTGGCAGGTGCAATCGGTGATGAGATCTGGTTGCAAGAAGGTGGCGTAGCCTGTTGCCTTGCTCTTGTAAATTACCTCGGCAATCTGGCTCGGTTGCGGCAGCGCATTGCCTGTGGGAAAGTTGAAATCCTCCAAGACAGTTGCGTTTTCATGACTTGTCTTCAAGGGGTTAAGTGTTAGCAGCACCCAGGTGAGCGTTTGGTTCTCAATGGTCTCAGGACTAGGTGATGATGCAGTGGCCAGTTTCTCGAAGTCAGCACCACTCATTGAGGCGGCAGCAGGCAGGAGTTCTTGGGCCGCTTCTGCAGTGAGTGCCTGGCTGCCGGAGGTGTCTGTTTCCCCTGACGAGGACGGCCCTGGCGTGCTAGGTGTCTTGGCAGTTTTGTTGCAGCCGTAGCAACCGAGGGAGACGATCGCCGCGATTGCAGCAAAATGAAACAGACGTGTTCTTGCTCTTAACATGTTAGCTTTCCTTGGCGTGGCTAGTTAGATTTTATGGTGACTTGCAATGAGGCTGTCGGTTCCAGGTCATTCATTTGACCACTGGACCTGTTTCGAGTCAAACGGCACAAGATCGGTTTTCTTGTGCTGCTTGCAGCATGATTCGGTGAGGATTACGATGCAGCAAGTTAGAAAGCATTTCTTCTTCCAGTCGGTGATACCATGATGATTCGAGTTGCTTGCAGCGTGACGGTTACTTTTGTTTGGATGGCCTGTTCGGTTTGCTTGCTGGTTGCCCAGGACGACAAGCCGTTTGGGTTCAGTCAACGGACAGCCTGGACGACTTCTGCTATTACCGGCTCGCCCGATCCGCCGTTGCCCTACCAGGTGCAGCCGATATTTCCATTTCTCAAGTTCACCAACCCGGTCATCTTGACCTCCGCCCCTGGGACCGATCGACTGTTCGTGGTCGAGTTGAAGGGAAAGATATTCTCTTTCCTGCCCGGTGGCCGCGCCGAGCCGGCTCACCTGGCAGCTGAACTTGCCCCAGCAATTGAGGGATTCAATCAAGTTTATGGTTTGACGTTTCATCCCCGCTTTGCGGAAAATCGTTACTGTTACATCGCTTATGTTAAGCAGGCCAGCCTCGATGATGGTACCGTTGTTTCCCGGTTCAAATGCAGCGATACAGATCCTCCCACGATTGACGTAAGCAGTGAGGAAGTGATCATCACGTGGCTGTCGGGCGGACACAATGGAGCTTGCCTGAAGTTTGGCCCGGATGGTTATCTCTATGTCACGGCAGGTGATGGTGCAGGAGCCTTTCCCCCTGACAGTTTGCGACATGGTCAAAACCTGGGCACTTTAATGTCGACGATCATGCGGATTGATGTGGATCATCACGACGAAGGTAAGCTCTATTCGATTCCCAAGGATAATCCCTTTGTAAAGCGGCCCGGGGCGAGGGGAGAAGTCTGGGCCTACGGTTTCCGCAATCCCTGGAAGATTACTTTTGATCCCACCAACGGAGCACTCTGGTGTGGTGATGTTGGCTGGGAAATGTGGGAAATGGTCTACCGGGTGGAAAAGGGAGCCAATTATGGCTGGAGCATCGTGGAAGCGTCTCAGTCCGTTCACCCGGAATGGGATCGAGGTCCGACCAAAATTGTTCCTGCCACGGTGGCGCATTCCCATACCGAGGCCCGTTCGATTACCGGCGGCGCCGTCTACATGGGTAATCGTCTCAAGCAACTCAAGGGTGCCTACATTTATGCCGACTACGTCACAGGTAAGGTTTGGGGTGTCAGGCACGACGGGAAGAAAGTGACCTGGCTCAAGGAACTGGTCGATACGCCGCTACAGGTCATTTGTTTCGGGACGGATCATAACAACGAGTTGTACATGATGGACTACGTTGGCGGAACGCTGCACCGACTGGTGCCAACGACCGCGGCAACCGTCAACCAAGATTTTCCTCGTAAGCTGAGTGAAACAGGATTGTTTGCATCGCTCCAAGAGCATCAGCTGGCGCCCGGAGTTATTCCTTATTCCATCAATGCGGAGCCCTGGGCCGATCATACGATCGCCGAGCGCTTTATTGGTTTGCCAGGAATGACGCAGTTAGGTGTCTACAATAAGACGAATGCTCAACAGGGTTTTTTTGAAGGCAACTGGTCGTTTCCCAAGGATGGTGTGCTGGCCAAGACCATTTCACTCCAGCTGCGCCAGGGGGATCCCAAGTCGCGGCGACGGATCGAAACGCAAGTCTTGCACTTCGATGGCAGTGTCTGGCAAGCCTACAACTATATTTGGAACGGCGAACAAACCGATGCCACGCTGGCTGGACACCAGGGGAGCGATCGGACCTTCACCGTTGAGGATCCGAATGCTCCAGGTGGCAAACGTCAGCAGCGCTGGCATCATGCCAGCCGAGCTGAATGTATTCTTTGCCACACGACCCGTGGTGGTTCTATTTACGGGTTTACGATTGACCAGGTGAACCGGGATCATGATTATGGGGCGGTAACTGACAGCCAGTTGCGAACGCTCAACCATATCGGTCTCTTCAGTCAACCGTTGGCTGAGAAGTTGCCAGCGATGCCGAGTCCGCTTGATGCTACAGCGGACCTGGAGCAGAGAGCCCGGGCCTACCTGCACATCAACTGCGCGACCTGTCATCGGCGCGGGGGTGGTGGCACGGCCCACATGGATATTCGTTATGCGCTGACACTGGACAAATCTAACTTGCTCGGTGCCCGACCGACGCAGGGGACCTTTGGTATTTACGGCGCCCGCGTGTTGGCACCGGCCGATCCGTATCGCTCCGTGTTGCTCTACCGGATGGCCAAGCTGGGACGAGGCCGTATGCCTCACTTTGGTTCCCAGGTTGTCGATCAGGCCGGTTTGCAACTGGTGCACGATTGGATTGATTCGCTGGCGCCGGACCTGGCGCCGGCCGGGACAGCCGATGAGACGGCCAGGGGGATCAAACAACGGCATCGCGAACTGGTAACGGAACTGGGCCAGGCGAAGCTGGCCGCGGGCCGGGGTGAGACGATCATCAAGGAACTGCTCGCTTCCAGCAGCGGGGCCCTGCAGTTGGTGATGGCGCTTGGCCACCATCAACGGCCACTTTCTTCCCAGGTTCGTAAAGACGTGATCCTGGCGGGCAGTGAGCATGCGGATATTCGTATCCGGGACCTGTTTGAATCGTTTGTACCGGCAAGTCAACGCGTACAGCGACTGGGAACCGTAATTCGTCCGGAGGCAATCCTGGCCAGGCAGGGGAGTGCGGCAGCCGGTCGAGAATTGTTCCTCAAGGGAGCCGGGGTGCAATGCCGCAATTGTCATCGTGTGGCCAACCAGGGAAATCAGCTGGGGCCAGATTTGGACGGGATCGCTAAGAAGAACGATCGCCGTACGCTGCTCGAGACGATTCTCGAACCGTCACGCAAGATTGATCCCAAGTATCGGACTTATCTGGTGGAAACGGTTCAGGGCCAGGTCTATACAGGCCTGTTGGCGAGCCGCAGTGAAAAAGAAGTAGTGCTGCGAGATGCGGCACGTAAGGAAATTCGCATCGCGGCTGCGGACGTGGATCTGTTGGCACCGCAGTCCAAGAGCCTGATGCCGGAGCTGTTGCTAAAGGACATGACCTTGCAACAGGTGGCAGATCTGCTGGCTTTCCTGGAATCGTTGAAGTAGATCCGAGCCTGACCTCAGATATGTTATCTTGAATGAAGTCATAGTCCTGGGATTTAAACCCAGTGGTTTGTCCGTTTGAAGAACTACTATCAGAAGATTGATAATTATGGATACAAGTATTTTTCGTGGCGGGATTCCCGCTCTCATGACTCCTTGCCTGGAAGACGGCACACCTAATTTTGATGCGCTGGTCAAGAAGGGACTCGAGGTAATTGCGGCCGGCATGAGTGGCGTGGTCTACTGTGGATCAATGGGAGACTGGCCGCTGCTTACGGATGATCAGCGGCAGGACGGTGTGCGTCGGCTAACCGAGGCAGGCGTACCAGTCGTCGTTGGTACGGGAGCACAGAACCCCAGGCTGGCGGCCGAGCATGCAGCGGCAGCTGCCGAGGTCGGTGCCAAGGGGCTGATGGTGATTCCGCGAGTTCTTTCCCGGGGAACTTCCACGGCGGCCCAGCGTGATCACTTTGCCGGGATTCTCGGGGCGGCACCCGATGTACCAGCGGTTATTTACAACAGTCCTTACTACGGGTTCCAGACGCGGGCCGAGTTGTTCTTTGATCTTCGCAGCGAGTTTTCTAACCTGGTGGGATTCAAGGAGTTTGGCGGTCGCGATTCACTCAGCTATGCGGCCGAACATATTACCCACGCGGATGATGACCTGCTGCTGATGGTCGGTGTGGATACGCAGGTGTTCCACGGCTTTGTGAACTGCGGAGCCGTCGGTGCCATCACCGGGATTGGCAACGTGTTGCCAGGTGAAGTGTTGCAGTTGCTGAATCTCTCCCGGCTGGCGGCCAGTGGTGACGTGGAAGCCAGGCAACTGGCCCAGGAACTGGATCGGGCATTGCTAGTTCTGTCGACGTTTGACGAAGGTCCGGACCTGGTTCTTTTCTACAAGTACATGCTGGTGCTGCGCGGCGATAGCGACTACCAGCGGCACTTCAATCCGACCGACCAGTTGAGCGCAAGCCAGCAGAAGTTTGCCGCTGCGCAACTGCAACTCTTTAGCGACTGGTGGGACCAGTGGCCAGGGAAAACGTACGGCCAGGCCTAGTCGTCAGCACCAAGCACGTCCGGCAGTTCGCTGCCATCGGCGATAAACTTGATAGAGAGCGAGTTGACGCAATGCCGCGTATCCTTGGAGGTCATTCCTTCACCGAGGAAAACATGTCCCAGGTGTCCAGCGCAGTTTTGACAGACGATTTCGGTGCGTCGTCCGTCGGGATCCGAGTGACGCGCGACTGTGTCAGGGATCTCGTCATCAAAACTGGGCCAGCCACAGCCACTGTTAAACTTGTCGTCTGAGCGATAGAGAGCCGCATGGCACTGGCGACAAATGAACGTCCCGACATCTTTCAGGTCGTTGTATTGTCCGCTGAAGGCCGCTTCGGTTCCCTTGTCAATAATGACGTGGGATTCTTCGGGTGTCAGCTGGTTGTACCTGGTTTCTCCATCCTGGGAACTCATCGATGTGTCTCCGCTTGATCAGGGCCAACGGGTGTGGGTCTGCTCTGGTTATACCATTTCGAATCGCGACTGAAAGCGCAGCCTGTGGGGCTTTGCATTGAATTCCGTCTCCTGTTATGCAACTATAGTAGTCAGCATAAAGGATGGCTAATGAGAACACGTGCGGTACTATTATCGATTGGAATGGGACTGTTGGCCGGTGTGTTGATTTGCACTGGGAAACGAGCGGCCATCCGTGCTGCTGGACAGGCTGCTGGACCGGCGACGGTTCAGCTTTCCCGCACGACCAGTGGTTTACAGGTCCTCTACGACTTTCGTTCTGCCAGTGGTCCGCTTGTAAAGGATCGCTCTGGTAAGGGAAAGCCGATCAATTTGCAGATCAAGAATCTTCAGGCAGTGCGACGGGCCGTGGGATCCCTGGAAGTTCGCGGTCTGACCGTGATTCAATCGGACAAGTCGGCTGGCGAATTAACGACTATGATGCGCCGTTCCGGTGCCATCACCCTGGAGGCCTGGGTGACGCCTGCCAATACGAAGCAGGAGGGACCGGCCCGGATCCTGACATTTTCCAGCAACAGTACGAATCGCAATTTCACGCTTGGCCAGGAGGGAGCGAGGTTCGATGTGCGGCTCAGAACCACCAAGACCAGTAATAACGGGTTGCCGTCAGTAGAGACTCCCCAGCGGAGCCTGGCCCCAAGATTGACCCACGTTGTTTACACACGTGACCGCGGTGGACGGGCCAAGATCTTCTTGAATGGAAAAGCCGTTGCCGAGAAAAAGATCGCCGGGGAACTGACCAATTGGGATGCAACATTTCGCCTGGCACTGGCCGATGAACTGAGTGGCGGTCGTCCCTGGTTGGGAACCTATCACCTGGTGGCGATTTATGCTCGCGACTTGAACTCCAAAGAAGTTGCCAATAATTTTCGCGCTGGTGTGACTGCCCAGCCTGGCCCTGGGCGACCTGCTCAAACGGCTCGCCTGTTTGAGTTGCAAGTGGCTCCCTTGCTGGCCCATCATTGCCTGGAATGCCATGACTCGGCCAGCCGCAAGGGGGGCTTGGACTTGTCACGTAAGACGGCTGCTCTGGCCGGGGGAGAGAGTGGTAAGGCGATCGTGGCAGGTAAGCCGATGGAGAGCCTGCTGTGGGAACAGGTCGAGTCCGGTGACATGCCCAAGGATCGTTCCGCCTTATCCGCAACAGAAAAAAAACTACTGAAAAAGTGGCTTGCCAGTGGCGCGACGTGGAGCCTGGCTCGCATCGATCCGGCCGTTTACGCCCATGGAGCCAGTCGCCAGCAGTGGATACGTCGGCTCACGGTAGACGAGTACATCGAGACGGTTCGCAGTACTGTGGGTGTTGATATCGCCAGCGAAACGCAGCGAATTTTACCAAAGGAAATCCGTGCCGATGGTTTTACCAATACGGCTTACAACCTCAACGTCGATCTAAAACATGTAGAGTCGTACGCCAAACTGTCAGAGATGATCGTCAAGCGGATGGATGTGCTTCCCTTTGTGGCCAGGTTCTCCAAGCGGCAGAAGTTCACGGACAAGGACATGGAGGACGTGATCTCGAAGATGGGGAAATGGATCTTACGAGGTCCCTTGGAAGAGCATGAAATTATCGCTTATCGGGGTATTTCAACAACCGTGGCGGGTGGTGGCGGGAATTTCCAGGAGGCAATGAGCGGTATCATCGAGGCGATGTTGCAGTCCCCTCGCTTTATCTACCGGATCGAGAACCAGCGTGGTGACGGAGGTGCCTGGCCGGCCGGTCCTTACGAACTGGCCTCTCGGCTGAGCTATATCATTTGGGGTGGGCCACCGGATCAAGATCTAATGCGGGCTGCTGATGATGGTAAGTTATCCGATCGGGATCGCGTGGCAGAGCAGGTACAACGGATGCTCAAAGATCCTCGCGCCGTGAGGCGGTCGCTGCAGTTTGCAGATCAGTGGCTAAACCTTCAGCAGCTTGGCAATTTAAAACCGAATGCAGTCAAGTTTCCTGGTTGGGATCCACAGTTGGCCGAAGATATGCGGGCGGAGACACTGGCTTTCTTCAAGGAGGTGGTTTGGACGCAGAAGCGGCCACTTGCTGAACTGCTAAATGCCCAATATACGTTCGCCACGCCGAGGCTGGCAAAACACTATGGTCTGAAACCACAAGGGGCAGGACTGAAGCGTTATGACCTGGCTGCCGTGCCGGGCCGGGGAGGATTGCTGACGCAGGGGTCTGTTTTGACCGTGGGCGGAGACGAGGCATCGATGGTTTCGCGTGGATTGTTCATTCTTCACGACCTCTTGCGTGGCGTGGTCAAGGATCCGCCACCATGTGTCGATACCAGGCCTGTGGCCACACGAGCCGGCTTGACCCAGCGAAGTATTTCGGAAGCCCGGCTTGCCAACAAGGCCTGTGGCGGTTGTCATGCGAAGTTTGAACCGCTGGCGTTTGGACTGGAAAGATTTGACGGCTTGGGGTCATACCAGGTGAAGGATCGGCACGGTAACAAGTTACGGGAGGATGGGAAAATACTGCTGCCGGGTGAAGCCCGGGCAGTTGCCTATCAGTCAAATACCGAGATGATGAAGCTGCTGGCCGGTAGTGATCGAGTACGCCTTACGCTGACCTGGAAACTGACGCAGTTTTCCCTGGGGCGACCTCTGGGAGCAGCGGATGCGAAGATTGTTGATCAAATTCACCGTGCGGCACAAGAAAACGGCGGGACCTATACCAGCCTTTTGACTGCGATTGTCATGAGTGATTTGGTACAATTGGTTCAAACGGACGGCCACGAGCAGGAGTAGCGCTAATATGAAACAACCGCAGATTAGTCGGCGAACCGTGCTCAAGGGTATTGGTACGGTCAGTATCGCCTTGCCCTTGCTCGAGGAGATGACCGCATCTTCGGTCGCGGCTGCTGAAAAATCGCTGGTCCCGGTGCGGGCTTTCAATGTTTTCTTTGGCTTGGGGATTCCCGCTCCACTGCAGAGCGAAGGTTTCGACGGGGTCCTGGAGCCACTCAAGCCGTTACAGGATAAGCTGCTGATCATGCGCAAGGTGGATCAGGTCCGCTGCGACCAGTCCGGGATCAATGCGCATTTCGACGGCGCATCCGGTGCCTTCACGGCGGAACCGCCGGATGGAGAAGCCAAGTCGGGTGGCCCGTCACTGGATCAGTTGGTTCGCCGGACTCATTACCCCAGGGGATTGCCAGCCGGGATGGTACCGACACTGGTTGGCGGCACGTTTTTCCGTCGCAGTCGTCTTAGCCGCTATGTACACAGTTACAATCCGGATGGCACGGTTGCCGGGATGATGCAGGAGAAGCCGCGGGACCTGTTCGAGCGTGTCTTTGGAAGAATTCAATTGGCGGGTAACCAGGATGAGCGCCGGCAGCGATTGCGCCGTAGCGTGCTGGACTCGGTCGTCGATCAATACAAGTTTTACACGGGGGTTAACTCTCCGTTAGGGAAAGTGTCACGAGCTCGGGTGGCCGATCACCTGGATCGTATTCGCGAGTACGAGCAGCGCGCCTACCAACTGCAGAAAAAAGATCCGCAGGCTCCGAACCTGCCGAAGCGTTCCCATTTGCCTCACGGCGGACAGGCAGATCCGGGAGGTGAAGGAATCGACATTACCCTCGAAGAATTAAGGACCGAGTGGCGGTTAATGGCCGATCTTTACGCATTGGCCATTCAGACCGATCGAGCCCGTTTCGGTTCCTTGACCTTCCTGGCAGCCGGTGAGCGAATTCGCCTGACGGGCGATTATAAGGTTGGTGGCAAGACACTCTACCAATTCGATGACGCATCGCAACATAAGGCGACTGGTTCCCAGGGGTGTAGTCACGAATGGTGGCACAAGTTCAACGAGTCGAAGAAAAATGAGCAGCTTCGCTGGCATGCCCACATGATGCTTGGCGAGGTCGTTCACTTCTTGCAGCGACTCGATAGCCAGGAGTGTCAGGAAGCGAATGGCAAGACGATCCTGGAGAACTCCCTGATCACGATTTCTACCGAATCGGGTGATGGACGGCACAATGACGTGAAGCGGGAATTGTCTGGTGTCTTTCATGCCATCTCGGGTGCGAATGGCCGTTTTAAGACGGGCCAGATCATGGACGTGGGTGCCGAGGCACTCGATCTCTACAACACCATGGTCGATACGCTGGGAGTCAGCCAGCGGTTGGGACCGCAGAATCGCAAGATGACCACAGTCGACAAGATTCGTGCTTAACAAAGCATGGTCAGCACACGCTGATTAGTCAGCCGTATGGTTTCGACTAACGCGACTGAGTCGAGGACATCTGGTACTCGAGTTTGAACTGGTGCTGGTCCGCTGCTCGGACAAAGTTCGTCCTGCTGGGAAATTG
>Ga0310342_100001648_pt1 | contig 13972 bp, 9 predicted proteins | sample S15DNA20500_MG_FD_206155 | JGI IMG/M metagenome (GOLD analysis project Ga0310342, IMG submission 206155) | Marine microbial communities from station ALOHA, North Pacific Subtropical Gyre - S1503-DNA-20-500_MG | ecosystem: Environmental > Aquatic > Marine > Oceanic | place: Pacific Ocean: North... | reverse complement strand
CAAAATTCTTCGGCGGCTGTGCCTTCACGATCGTCAATGCCGCATTCCTGATCGGCGGCATGTGGCTGATCATCGGGATCCGGTTCGACGTCTGGAGCAACGGGCTGTTGTTGAGCCTGCCGGTCTATCTGTTCCTGTTCGTACTCTACTACTCGGTCTCGGCCGCGACCGGGGTCGTCTTCCGCGGACCGATCATCTCGGTCGTGATGGTCGGGTTGTTCTGGTTCGTCTGCTTTGTCGTCGGCACGGCCAAGGAGACCGCCGAGCAGTTCGAAATCAACGGATCGCGGATCCACACGATCGTGCCGGTCGACGATGCGCTCCTGGCCTCCAATTCCGCCGGTGACCTGCAGATCTGGTCCACGGAATCCGAGACCTGGCAGCGGGTGTTCGATCCGGGTCCGAACCAACTGGGCGGCGTGGCGGCGATGGCCATCAGGGCCCAGCAGGGATTCCCCTTCCTGGGGCCGATCTACGACAAGCGGAAACAGCGGATCATTGCGATCACCAAGCCGACGCCGGTCTTCATGCCCGGCGGGGGACCCTCCCGCATGTATATCGGACGACCGGACGACAACTGGTCCCGGCGCGGCGGCGCCATGCTCCGCATGGCGCCACGGTCGATTTTCCTCTCACCAGAGGGCGAGATCCTCGCAGCCGGCCCGACCGGACTGCAACGGTTCACCGGAGACGCCGAGACCCCGCAACGGCCGTTCCGGGTCTTCGGTCTCGACCTGGGCAGCCGGTCCGATGCCGGACGGTTCGTCGAAGCCACTCCCGATGAGATGTCTCGATGGAAGAGCCCGTTCGCAGCGACGATTGATCCGGACCGCGGCCACGTCGTCATCTACAGCGACGGAACATTGTCCCTGTTGACGCCCGAGAAGAACGACGAGCAGGTGATCTACACGCCCGGAGCCAATCGTGACCTGGATACCAACGAGGCGGCCCTGATGGCCGTCGCCGGAAACACGCTGCTGGTCGCCTTGGCCAACGGCGACTACCGGTTGCTGGATGCCACGACGCTGGAACCGAAAACGACCCTCGAGGGTCCTGAAAAACCTCGGTGGGCCGCCGGTTCACCCGATGGTCGCTTCCTGGCCGTCCTGTCTCACACCTCCAGTGCCTGGCTTTTCGACGTGTCCAACGGGGAACCGCTCTCCAACGGAGCCATCTCCGGTGACATTCACGCCATGGCCTTCACCGACAGCAGTTCGCTGCTGGTGGGTGACCTGTTCATGAGAGCCACCGAGTACAAGCTGCCGGACTTCTCGGTCGAGACCCGCTACGACCCGCCGCTGTCGACTCTCCAGAACGTCTACCGCTACGCCCTGCTGCCGATCTACACGGTCTTCCCCAAGCCGGGAGAGCTCAACGCGGTCATCACCCGCCTGTTCCAGGAAGACAGCACGGTGGCAATGTCGGGCAACAACGACGACCTGCAGGCCGACCAGGTCGAGATCGACATCCAGACCCCGCTGGTCTCCAACGCCATCTTCCTGGTCATCGTGCTGTCCCTGACGTGCCTCTACGTGTCACGGAAGGACTTCTAGCCGCCGGGTTCTAACCCAGCACGCCCTCGACCACGGTGGCCCGGGGATCAACCAACCGGATCGGGCGACCGACATTCGAGACGTTCTGCTTCTCGGCGTCGATGCCCAGCGCGCCGCAGACGGTCGCCAGCAGATCACCGGTCGTGATCGGACGGTCGGCCACCCCGGTCCCGTCGGCGGTGGTCCTGCCCGCCGCCTGGCCACCCTTGACTCCCCCGCCGGCCAACACGGTCGACCAGGCGTTGGGGAAATGATCCCGCCCCTGGTTGGGATTGATCTTCGGTGTGCGACCGAATTCCCCCATCCAGATCACCAGCGTCGATTCCAGCAGCCCGAGACGACCCAGATCGGCCAGCAAGGTGGCCCAGCCGGAATCGAGCGTCGAGCTGAGCCGCTTGACGGTGTCGAAGTTGTTCTGGTGAGTGTCCCAGCCCAGCTGCATCTGGGCATCGGCCCCGTTGAGCGACACCTCGACAAACGGCACACCCCGCTCGATCAGCCTCCGTGCCAAAAGGCACCCCTGCCCAAACTGGTTGCGGCCGTAGGCGTCACGGACCACGGCGGGTTCGTCGTCAAGGTCGAAGGCCGCCACCGACTCGGACCGCATCATCCGCACCGCCTGGCGGTAGGCAGTGCGGTGACTCCGGACCGGCACGTCCGGACGTTCGGCTCCGAAGTCGGCTTCGAGTCGATCGAGCAATTTCAGCCGCGCGTCGACCCGTACGGCATCAATCCCCGCGGGCTGCCTCAGGTTCCGGACACGAAGGGACTGCGAGTAGTCGGTCGGGGCATCGGGGACCGTCGGAACCGGGTTCGCGTCACCGACGATCAACGGAGCGAATTCGGGGCCGAGAAAACCCGGATCGAAGGCGGCGGGGCTGAGAAATCGGTAGGGAGCGACGCTGACAAAGTCGGGCAGCGGCGAGGTGCCGTCGGAGAGTTCCTTGCTGAGCAACGAGCCCAGCGTGGGATAGTGGATCGGGCCCTGCGGCAGGTACCCGGTCCGCATCTTGAAGGTCGCACGCTGGTGATCGCCCTCCTTGGTCGCCATCGAACGCAGCACGGCCAGGTGCCTGGCCTGGCGAGCCAGTTTCGGCAGGTGCTGCGAGAACTGCAGGCCGGGGACGGTGGTCGAAATTGGACGAAACGGACCCCCGTTGGCGTGATCGGGTTTCATGTCGAAGGTGTCGATCTGGCTCGGACCGCCCGACATCCACAACAGGATACAACGGCGACGACGCGAGGCGGCGACGGCGTGCGCGACCCGGCCAAACCACCCCGAGGCGGGGGCGGCGACCGCGCCGGCGGCAGCCAGCGTCAGCCATTGCCGTCGGGACATTCGGGGGAACGGGGTCATGCTCGGCCTGGACGTCTCAGTGGTTGAACAGAAACTCGCTGGAGTTGAGCAGTGCCCAGAACACGTCGGCAAGAGCCGCCGCCGGGTCCTTGGTGACTCCACCGGCATCGACGTAGGCGACCAGTTCGGCCAACCGTTTCGCACGGGGTCGCCGCCCCAATGACGCCAGGTACAGGGCCTCGATCCGGTCACCGGTCCCCAGTGCCGGAAATTCGACGACCGCCGCCAGGGTTCGGCTGCGGTCCAGGCTCGTGGCATCGGCCACGAAACCGCCGTTCATCAAGGCCAGGGCCTGCAGGATCGTGGTCCGCTGCTGGATCGGGCGGCTCGACTCGTCACGGAACAACTCGACGAACTCGCTGCGAACCGAACCGGGTTCACCGGGTCCGGCCGGCTGACGGTCGGCAGCAGTCGGCACGTAGCCGGTCGCCTGGGCGAGGCTGTCGAAGATCTGCTCGGGCGAGAGTCCCTTGACGGCCATCCTCGAAAACAGCCTCGGGCTTTGCTGCGAGGGGTCCGTCCGCCGACTGGTCCGCTGGTAGGCACCGCTGGCAACAATCGCTCGCAGGATGAAGCGGACATCGAAGTCGCACGAGGCAAACTCGGAGGCGAGCAGGTCGAGCAGCCCGGGGTGGCTGGCCGGGTTGTCGGCGGTGAAATCGTCGGGGGGATCGACCAGGCCGACTCCGAACAGGTGAGCCCAAAGGCGATTGACCGCGGCCCTGGCGAAATAGGGATTCCGACCGGTGATCATCCAGTCGGCCAACAGTTGGCGGGCACCGCGGGTCTGTGTCGGCCGTGGCCGGGAGCCGTCGAGATAGACCGGGCCGACGCTCGTGTCCGTCCCGGGAATCTTCAGTTCACGACGATCGGCCACCTCGCGAATCGTCGCCAAGAAACCGCCACGTCCCTGGCGTTCCATCCCGGCAAAGAACGCCGCAAAGCTCCAGAACTCGTTCTGCTTCCAACTGTCGAACGGATGGTCATGACACTGAGCACATTCGATGCGAATCCCCAGGAAGGTCCGGGCTGTGCTGGCGGCCAGGTTTTCGGGCTTGATCTGCTTGGCCTGGTAGAAAGCCAGCGGTGAGGGCCGGTCGCCCTGGCCGGGGATCTCAGCGAGGGTCCCCGCCCCGGTCAGCGGCACCGTCACGATCTCACGGACCATCGCCGCATAGCTGGTGTCGTTGGTCAACTTCTGACGCAGCCAGGCCTCGAACGCGGGAACCAGGACCCGCGTCTGCGGATCAGCCTGCGTCTCGGGCAGCAGCGCCTTGCGCCAGACGTTGGAGAAATGGACGACGTAGAGCGAACTGTCGAGCAGTTCGTCGACGACCTTCCGCCGCTTGTCGGGATCGGGGTCGGCCAGGAACCGGCGGACTCGTGTCGAGGGAGGAATGCGGCCGCCGAGGTCGAGAAAGGCGCGACGAAGGAACTCGGCATCGTCGGCCACCGGAGCTGCCGTGACCTTTTCAGTGACCAGTCGCCGCCCGACCAGCCCGTCGATCCGCGCCGCCAGGTCGACAATGTCATCACCACGTGCCGCGGCACAGGTCGTCGCCAGCAACATCAAGACGATGGCAGACCGCAACACGTTGGTCGCTTTCGAGAAGAGGCCGGGGACTCCGACCGTACCAGTTGACGCCGCGGGCTGCCAAGAGGTGGAATCGCTTCCCTACAACGACGCCGCGGTCGCCTTCAAGACCTCCGCAGCCCCCGCCCCGGTCTTCAACTCGCCGTACTCCGGCGGAGCGTAGGTCGCCACCGCATCGAAGTGCGTGCCCGAGATCGCCATCCCGATCAGGTCTTCGGCCGAAAGTGTCATGCGACCGGCACGGCGGGTCAGGTCGAAGCGAATGTCCCCCACGCCCTCGTAGCTCCGGTACACCACCTCGGTGCAGACCAGCCGATCGGCACGGCTGAAATCGAAGTCGAAGTCGTAGGACTTGCCGGTGTGGAACATCCCTCGCGCCATCGCATCAAAGACCTCGTCGAGTTCCAATCGCGGTCTGAGCACGGTGATCGCGTCGCTCGCGAACGGGGAACTCAACGATCGCACCAGCACCCCGTCCTTCATCGACTCGTGCACTCGACTCGGCTCGTCATCGTCACACTCGAGCAGGTGCTTCCAGTGCGGCCGAACATGTTCGCGTTCGCCGAACCCCGCCGCAATCAATTCGTCGAGGGTGCCGAGGTAGAGGGCGGCGTGAGGCCAATACCCGGGCAGGAAGTAGTTGGTCAGGGCATGTTCCTTGCGGACGATCAGAACGTCACCGGGTCGCAGCAGATCCCGGAGTTGCCGCTCGATCTCATCTGGCAGACCTGGTTGATGACCATGGACGACGTAGCGATTGGCGATGGCACTCGAGACCGATTTCTGCAGGCCATACAGAGCGCGTGAGAGCAGATCGTCCTTGATCACGTCGACGACCCGCCTGGCCTGCACTCGGGCACGCAACATCGCGTAGTTGGCCAGCGAGATGTCAGTCGCCACCTGCAATCGCTCGATCAGTTGCGGCAGGTTCTCCATCACCGTTCCCGCCACCAACCCCTCCAGCGACTCACGGTTCTCGTCGAAGTACTTCGTCGCGTGATAGAGGTGCCAGGTGTGGGCCGGATTGGTCAGCGAGGACTGCACGGTGTCAAAAAGGCCTTCGGGGATCCCGAAGTGGGGAGCCGGTTCGTTGAGTTTGCCCCGCACGACCGGTCGATCGTCAAACTCGTCCCGGAGAAATCGTCCAGCGTCGACCAGCACCAGGGCCCCGGCGAACCCGACCAGGAAGTTGCTGTCGATGTGCTGCCCGTCCTTCATTTCCAGGACGAGTTCCAGCAGCGCGTTGCGGCTCTGCCAGTACGAAACCAGCAGGTGACGAACCTCTTCGTCTTCGCTGGGGGTGAAATAACCGCGGTCACTCGATGAAGCCGCTTCGGAAAGAATTCCGGCCGACTGCTTGAGACGCTCGAACTGCTCGGCCACGGTCAACACCGTCCGTGCACCGGCCACCGCCACTTCGTCGATCGTTCCGTCGTTCACCGACCACCGGTCTCCACATCCCAGGAGTTGATCATGCTACCACATTCGACGGTCGCCACGGCCGGTGCCGTCCGGCAGACCCGCCGCTCATCGGCCGGTTCGCGCTCGAACCAGGCCAACCCCCGTGTGGCGTAGCCCGGACCGAAATCAAACGACTGCTTGATCGCCAGGTCGATATCCAGCGGATTGCGAGTCGCGCCGGGCCGGAAGCCCGCCCGGCGGAGATAGGGACCACGAGACGGGGGGAAGGGATAATCGCTGCCGTGCAGCAACCGGGTCCGCAACGATTCGGGTTCGCCGGCCAATCTTCCCAGCGCCCGCCAACGCGGCCAGGTCGCCAGGATCGAGGTGTCACCGTACAGATTCGGGTAACGGTGCATCATCTCGACAAACCCCGGATAGTAGTCCTCGCGGTCGAACAACGTGCAGGTCCCGCAGTGGGCCGCGATCACCCTCAGGCCGTGGTCGAGTGGGCGGACCAGGCGGCGGGGATCGGTGAATTTCTGCGAAATCACCCGGCACGAATGTTCGTAACCGGTGTGGAACATCAGGATCAGGTCGAGTTCGGCAGCCAGCCGGTAGAAGGACTCGAACTCGGGCAGCGACGGGTCGACGCCCTGGATCGCCGTATGAACCTTGATCAGCCGGGAACCCGCTGCGGCGCAACGTTCCAGCTCCTCAAGGGCATCACGCCGCAGCGGGTTGATCGAGCATCCGGCCAGGATCTTCTCGTGACGCCGGGCCAATTCGAGCACGTAGTCGTTGGAAACGTAGACGTGAGTTCGCTGCGGGTCGGGTTCCCCGTCATCGCGGTACACCGCGTCCTGGGCCAGCACCACCGCTCGTGAGAAACTCGACTCGTCGAGCTGTCGCACCAGCCGGTTTCGGATCTGCTCGCTGCGAGTTTGGCCAGGTTCACGATCCAGTCCGGTGAGACGAACGATCAGGCGAGTCAGCCAGCGCCGCCGGGTGTCTTCGGAGAGAAACCCCTGCCGAGGGTCTTCGCCCCAGCAGAAGACGTGCGTGTGGATGTCGAGCATGGTCATATCCTGGTCGTTGACGGTCGTGCTGTGAAAAAAATGTCTTGATAAGACAAAAGCGAAGACCGATCCCGGATATCACGCGCGAACGAGGTCGAGAATTGATTCGACCTCGGGGCGATCCACCGGCACCCGCGTCACGTGGTGCAATCGCAAACCGCCCGAGGGATCCAACAGCACGTCACCGCCCAGCTGGTAAACATCTCCGGCCGGAGGTCTCAGGCGACGTCCCTTGAGGATCAGCTTCAGGAATCCCCACCAGGACTTCGGTCCCCAGATCGCCCAGAGTCCGCCACGGTGCATCGAGTAGGCGTTGTAGAGAGATCTTTCCGTGTCGACCAGCATCGGCCACGGCCACCCTGTCTGCTCGACATACTCCCCGGCCACCTGGGCCGACTGGAACGTCACCGCCATCACATCCAGCGGCAGCTGCTCGATCTGTTCGGCGGCCTGCTGCAACTGCAACAGGTGTTCACAACAGGGCAGTCAGGTCAGGTGACGGTGAAAAACCAGCAGCAACCACCGCCCGGCACGGTCCTCGAGCCGGTACTCCTTCCCGGTGTAGTCGGTGGGAATAATCATCGAGAAGCTTTCCGAATCAGGATGGGGTCATCACCAGAGAACAACCAGGTTCAGCCACGAGAGCACGCCGAGGACGATGACGGTCCACAGCCAGGGCCTCTTCCAGAGAGGCAGCGATGCACCGGGATCGTCGAACGGGTGGCTCGGAAGGCTGGCCAGTTCCTTCCGGGTCTGCTCGAGCCAGTTGCCCGGCGGTCCGGAGTCTTCCCGGTCCGTGTCGTCGGCCGGTAGCTTGGGCAACCAGACGACAAGGCCCCGCAGTCGGTCCCGGCCGGCGAAACCGAGGACCAGGGTCGTCAACAGGACCCCCAGCGATGTCGCCCCGATGCTCCAGAGGAACCCGTACCACTTGTTCGCCCACCAGATCGGCAACTCGCCGCCGAACCGCTCGATCAACCACTCCGGCAAACGATCGGCCAGTTGAACGCTGAAGAACCGGGTCAACCCGACCCCGCTGCCGGCCAGCAACCCGACCAGGCCACTGGCCGGGTGGGCCGGAGTGAAGATGCCTGCCAGATAGACCGTCATCAGCGGCAACACGGTGATGCCGACCATCTCGAGATAGAACTTGACCATGCCCACCTTGAGGAAGGGGATGTAGGCAAACGAGAGACCGATGACGACGACGGTGGTGATCCTCGAAACCCACAGGTAGTGGCGATCGTCGGCGTTCCGGACCAGGAAGCGGGCATAGAGGTCGCGGGTGAAGACAACGGCGAGTGCCGAGCCGATCGAATCGAATGTCGAGATTCCCCCGGCCAGCAACCCGGCGACGACGATGCCGGCCAGCACGCCGCCCATCGGCACAAGAAGCTCGGAGACGAGAATCGGGAAGATCTGGTCAGCCTGGTCGGTCGGCAAATCGGGCCGCACACCGCGGCCGAGGATCCCCAGCGTGACGTTGAACCACATCACAACCGCGGTGACCACCGCGGCGAATACCGCGGCCATCTTCACGTCCCACTCGCTTCGACATGCCAGCATCCTCATCGACTGGCTGTGATTGACGATGCAATAGGCCGAGAGCGTGATGATCCAGCCGAGGATCACCAGCCAAGCCGGTACGCCCTCCTCGAGGTGACTGCCGACGTGGGTCATCGCCCGCTGGACGTCTTCTCCAACTCCCGCCTCGACCAGCGTCTGCTCCATCCCCGCGAAGCCACCCACCTTGTCATATACGATCCACCACATGACCACCGCAGCGACGAGCATCACGATCGACTGGATCGAATCGGTCAGCGCCACCGACTTCAACCCGCCGGTTGCGGTGTAGATGGCTGCGCCGGCGGCGATCGCCACCACCAGGTACCAGGTCAGGTGACCCCAGCCGGTGAGAATGTCGAAGGTCAGGAACAGCGAGTAGGCGACGTTGCCCAGGACGTTGGTGCGGTACAGCACCTGGACGATCACCGAGATGACACGGGTCGAGGGTCCAAAACGTCGTTCGAGGTACTCGGCGTTGGTGAACATCCCGCTGCGGTACATCGGCAAAAAGACCGCCCAGGCCACCAGTATCCAGCCGATCGTGATGCCCAGCCACCAGTCGGTAATGAAATTCATCCCGTTCTGGTAGGCAGCCCCGGCAACGGCCACGTAGTCACCGCTGTCGACGGCGGTGGCGAACATCGACAACCCGACCATCCACCACGGCAGTCCGCGGGCTGCCAGCATCCAGTCAACGGCCCGATGTGTCTCGCGCGACTTCCACAGGCCAAACGCGATGATCGCGGCGTTGATCCCGACAACCAGTGTCCAACCGACAACTCCCATACCGGCGAAGCTAGCCGCGGGTGGAGCAGGGTGTCAAACCGGAGCCGGGAACGAGCGTGCGATCTGCTAGACTCAACGGACCATGCTTCGCCGAACTCACTGGCCCCTGCTGGCCGTTTTTCTGTTGACCGGGCCGGGCCGGGCATCCGCGGCCGATCCGCAGGCGAAACCACTCGCAGCACGCTTTCGCCGCCCGATCGCCCTGGCCACCGTCGACAGCGGTCGGCATTTCCTGGTCGCAAACCGCGACAGTGGAACCATCAGCCGGATCGACATTTCGGCCAGGCGGGTCCTTGATGAAACGACCGTCGGCAAACGGCTCGCCGACCTGGTCCTGACGCCCGACGGCAGCCACGCCCTGGTTGCCGATGCCGGTGGACGACAGCTGGTTCTCTGCCGTCTTGAGAACGGACGTCCGAACCCCTCGACCCGCGTCGACCTGCCGATGGAACCCACCCGACTGGCCATCGATCCGACCGGCCGTCGCGTCGCAGTGACATCCAAGTGGGCCAAGCGACTGGTCCTGATCGATCTCCCGCTGACCCCCTCCTCCAAACCCCGCCCGTTGCCCCTGCCGATGCCCGGACGTCACCTGCTTTGGCTTCCGGGGACCGACTCGGTGGTGGTCGCCGGTGCTTTCGGCGGACAACTGGCTGTGATCGACGCTGCAGCCGCCCGAGTGCGATACGTTCACCGCCTGCCGGGCCACAACATCGGTGGCCTGGCCCTCTCGCCCGACAGCCGCCGCCTGGTCGTCTCGCACCAGGTCCTCAACTCGGCCGCACGCACGACCAACAACGACGTGTTCTGGGGCCTGTTGATGACCAACAACCTCCGACGCATCCGGGTAAAAGAACTGCTCTCCGACAAGCCGCTGCCGGTGCGACGTCAATCGGTCGTGATGCTCGGCCAGGCCGGCCACGCCGCCGGGGACCCTTCGGGGCTGGCAATCCGACCGGACGGTTCGTTCGTGGTGGCCCTGTCGGGTGTGCACCAGGTCGGCATCGGACATCCCGCGCGATTCGAACTGACCCGGATCCCGACCGGGCTGCGGCCAACCGCCCTGTGGCTGGCTCCCGACGCGCGACGCGCCGTCGTCACCTCGACACTCGATGACCGTCTCGACCTCGTCGACCTCGAACACGCCCGCCATCTGGCCGGCATCTCGCTGGGACCCCAACCCGAGCGAACCTCATACGAACGCGGCGAGCGACTGTTCTTCGACGCCGGGCTGTCACGGGACGGCTGGATGAGCTGCCACAGCTGCCACGTCGACGGCCACACCAACGGCCTGCTGGCCGACACGCTCGGCGACGGTCACTACGGCAACGCCAAGCGGGTGCTTTCGCTGCTGGGGACCCTGGACACCGGTCCCTGGGCGTGGGACGGCCGGATGAGCACCCTGCGTGACCAGGCCGTGCACTCGGTGACGACGACCATGCGCGGCACCCGCCCGACACCCGGACAGGTCAACGACCTGGTCACCTTCATCGGCGGACTCGAACACCCCGCACCGGGCCGGGCCGCCGGTTCGCCGGATCAACGGCTGTCGATAGACCGGGGGGGTCGCCTGTTTGAAACGCTCGACTGCCGCCGCTGCCACACTCCACCGCTGTACACCTCGCCGGACACCTACGACGTCGGCCTGGGTGGCCCCAAGGCCAACCCGCCGTCACTGCGAGGAGTCGCCCAGCGACGGCGACTGTTCCACGACAACCGGGCGAAGTCGATCGACGAGGTCCTGGGGCGATTCGAGCACCAGTTGCCCAGAAAGATCACGGTCAGGGAACGGCGGGACCTGGTGCGGTTCCTGGAGAGCCTGTAGGCGGCCGGCTGGCCCCCCGCCGCGTGCCCGTCTCCCGGGATGTCACCACTTCCACCAGCGCCGCGGCGATCAAGGCATGCCCCTTCACCGTCGGGTGGCAGTGGTCGACGAACAGCTCGCACACTCCACCCGCGGCCATCCGCCGGAACTCGGCTTCCAGCGGACCATGGAACAACTCGTCCACTCTCACCAGCATGCCGCCCGCATCGGCTGTCGCCCGGCTGATCGTCTCGATCACTTCCGAGTTGGACCGCGTGCCCCGGCGATCCCGCCGGTTGGCTTCCACCAGCGCCGCTCTCCCCTCCTCGATTCGACCACGACCCAGCAGGCTCAGGCCCTGCCAGAAATGGGCCATCGCGTAGTGCTCGTCGAGCACGACCATCGTCTTGGCCGTCTCCCCCAGCCCCTCCCAGTCCCTGCTGGTGAACTGACCATCGGCGTCGTGGTCCAGTTGACTCCACTGGCTCGATCCCACGTCGGCTTCCGGACCGTGGACCGAATCGCCCGGTGGGGACAACAGGTTGGGCACCGCCGGCACGATCACCACGCGGGCTCCGGCCTGTCGTCCCACCTCGACGATCTGCATCACGTGCTCGCGTAACAACGACATCCTCAACGACACCTCGGTCTTCGAACTGATCAACGGATAGTTGTTGTTCCCGAAGAACTCGGCCGGCAACTGGCTCCGCACGAGTGTGACCGGTTCCCCCAGCAGGGACCTCGCCCCGTTGATCACCCTCAGGCTGCGGGCAAACTTGCCCGCCTGCTCCATCCTCGCCACCAATCCCTCGGGATCGTAAAAGACGTTCTCGAGAAATTCGTTGTGCCCCATGTAGACGATGAGCCAATCGGGCGAGAACTCCGCCGCGCGACGCGAGATGGCCAGCACGCGATGGCTGCCGAAAGCCGGGTAACCCCCGTTGATCACCTCGACCTGCTCGCCATCCTCACCAAGTGACTCGACCATCAGGTCGGCGAACGACCGGTGAACTCGAAAACCGTAGGTGCATGATCCGCCCAGGGCAAAGATCCTCAGAGTGCCCGCCGGCTTGGGCTGCTCGATCTCCTGGTCCCACTCGGAAAAGAAGTTCGTTCCGGCCGCGAAACCGACCGGATTCAACCGGTTGCTGGTGTCGGGAAACAGGCCGCCGACCCGAAAGACCAGTTCCAGTACCAACAGCAGCAGGAACGGCAGCGAGACGGCCAGCAGTTTCATCCGCCGGGACCCTCGACGACGCGGTTCGGGACCGGTCTCTTCGATCAGCGGATCGGTCGCCTGGTTCATGGGCTCGGCCTGTCGTCATGCAGCAGGCCCCGCTCGAAGTCCCGTGCGAGACGAGAGTCGAGACGCCGGAGCTGCTCGACGGCGCGGTGGAGTCCGGGTTGGTTGTTCCTGAGCAACTCGACACGAGCCAGGTGAACCCACGCGGCGGCAAACCGTCTGTCGGTGGCCACGGCCGCCTCGAGTTGCTCGACCGCCTCATCGTAACGTTCTCGATCTGCCAGCCCCAACGCCAGGTTGACCCGGGCCCGCGGCAGCCAGGGAGCCAGCCGCACCGCCTGCTGCGCCGCATCGAACGCCTCGTCGAATTTCGCCTGGCTCTGCAACTCGACCGACAGGTTGACCCAGGCGTCGGGGAACTTGTCGTCGACGGCAATCGCCTCGCGGTGCCGACGCTCGGCGAACTTGTGCGACCCCAACTCGCCCAGCTCGTTGCCCAGGCTGGTCAACGCCAACGGTGATCGGGGGTTCTTGGCGACGGTGTCGGTCCAGAGGTTCGCGTTGTCCAGGAACACGGGACCGCGGACCCAGCTCAGACCGATCAGTATCAACAACGCCGCGCCGCCGAGAGTGGCGTACCAGCGAGTGACGATCAGCCAGGCGGCGGAAGCCAGCAGCGGAATGCTGGCCAGGTACTGGAAGTGATCGGCGACAAAGGAGAACTGCATGGGGTAGATGTCGACGAAGCCCAGGGCGGGAGTCAGCGTACCGGCAAACAGCAGCGCCGCCGACAGCGGACCGCGGCCGACCCGGGATCGCTGCCACCACAGCACCGACAGCACCAGCACCGCCGCCAACGGGTAGAGCCACTGGCCGATCAAGGTCGGGTCAATTCTCCAGCGGGGATAAATGAAGGCCAGTTCGGTCGGCCAGAACAACTTGCCGGCATAGAACCAGACCGCTCGCCCGGCGATCAACAGCCGGTCGGCTGCCGAGAGGTCCAGGTCCAGGTGTCCCGCCCCGATGTGCTGCTGCTCGGTCCAAACCGTCACCAATCCCATCGGCACCGCGAGCAACAGCATCGGCAACACGCTCAGCCACTCGCGGCGCCCGATCCGGCCACTCTGCCACCAACAGATCACCAGCCACGCCGCCGGCAGAGTGACGGTGACCGTCTTGGAGAGCAGTGCTGCGGCAAAAAACACAACGGCCAGCCACCACTTCCGACTGGCCGTCCCCGGTTCGGCACGCCACCAGCCGAGCCAGGCGATTGTCGACAACAGGGCGAACAGTCCCGAAAGCGTGTTCTTGCGTTCACTGATCCACGCCACGCTTTCGACATGAACCGGATGCACGGCGAACAGGGCCGCTGCCAGCCACGCGCCCGAGAACCCCAGTCCGGCCAGCACCCTCCACAGCACGACAACCGATGCGGCATGCAGCAGGATATTGACCGCGTGGTAACCCATGGGGTTCTCACCCCAGAGACGGTATTCGAGCCAGAAGCTGGAGTGGGTCAGCGGGTAGTACTGCGGAACGCTGCCGGGTTCGATCCAGATCGCCGGGAGACCTCCGGGATCCACCACCGC
>Ga0310342_100001647_pt1 | contig 13974 bp, 9 predicted proteins | sample S15DNA20500_MG_FD_206155 | JGI IMG/M metagenome (GOLD analysis project Ga0310342, IMG submission 206155) | Marine microbial communities from station ALOHA, North Pacific Subtropical Gyre - S1503-DNA-20-500_MG | ecosystem: Environmental > Aquatic > Marine > Oceanic | place: Pacific Ocean: North... | reverse complement strand
GGAAACGGCCAAGCGTCTCGAAAACCCGGAACAATGGGACGATTGGGAGATCGGCCAACTCCATAAGGAACTGGCGGAATCAACGGCCCAGGCCGATTCACAGGAAGACCTGCGGCAGGAACTCAGTGCCCTTGATGCCGACGTCGGAAACGCCCGGACGGGAGTCGAACTGGAGAAAGCACTGCTCACCCAGGTGACCTGCACCGACGCGCTGAAGGAACAGCGGGCAAACGACCTGCATGCGATGCTCGGGAATGTCCTGGTCAGGCACCTGGATCGGGCCGATCGCAGCAGTGAACAGTCCGTTCTGTTCGGTCGCGCCAGGGAGTTGTTCGATGAGTTCACGAACTTCCGGCACAGGCTGGTGGTCAGCGGTGGCGAAACGCCCGGCTTTCGTGCCATCGACACTTCGCTCGGTGTCGAACAGGAACTCCACGAACTTTCCAGCGGAACCAAGGTCCAGCTGAGGCTCGCCGTCCGCGTGGCCTACCTCGAAAGCCAGGAACAGCGCTGGAAGCTGCCGTTGCTGCTCGACGAAATGCTGGCGACCAGCGACGAACAGCGAGCCCGGCAGATCATCGAGGCGGGCATCAAGTTGGCTCGAACCGGCCGGCAGATCTTCTACCTGACCGCACAGCATGACGAGGTCGGCAAGTGGAGGACACTGCTGGAGAATGCTCAGGATGTCGAGCACGTCGTGAAGGATCTGGCCGAGATCCGCCAGTTTGACCAACGTGATCGGGTTCCGCCGATGGAACTGCGCATGCCGACTCGAGTCGGCGTCGCCGAGCCGAACGACGGCGAGGACCGGGCGAGTTATGGCGAGAGAATCTCCGTCCCGTCGATCAACCCGCGTGAGTCAGTCGGCAACATCCACCTCTGGTATCTCATCGACGACGTCGAGTTTCTCCATCGACTGCTCAAACACCACATCAACCGCTGGGGACAATTCGAGGCACTCGCGCAACGGGGGTCCGGGGACATCGATGAATCGTCGGAGCCCTTTCTCAAGGCCCGGTCTGCAGTCCACGTGGTCCAGATCGCCATCGAAGCCTGGTCGCGAGGACGAGGACGACCGGTCGACAAGGCGGTGTTGCTGCAATCGGGTGAGGTTTCCGAGACCTTCCTCGACCGGGTTGACGAGGTGAACCAGTCGGTCGGTGGCGACGCGAGGGCCCTGATCGAGCAACTCGAGATCAACCCGATTCCCCGGTTCCAGAACGCAAAGCGTGAGCAGCTTCACGAGTACCTGGTCGGCGAGGGCTACCTGGATGAACGCGAGAGACTGGAACCCGAACAGATCCTCGAACAGGTCGGCGTGGCCGCGTTTCGTGACCTCGAAGAGGGTCGAATCGACCAGGCCCAACTCGAGATTCTGGTCAAGGCGGTAACCGACGACACCCGTCAGCCAGACCCGACGGAGCCGAATCAGCCCGACAACCGTGACGATCAGTGACGACACGGACCTGTGCCAGGACCGGATCGACATTCTCTTTCTTCGAAGCCGTCCCGGGGAAACAGAAATCGATTCAGCAGGCGGGAGTGATCCATTCTTCTACCGCGTCCAGTACGGACCCGATTCGGTCCGCTTCCAGATTCGCTCGAACTCGGCAGTGCCGGTTGCGTCCCAGAAATCGGTGACCACCGGCCTGCGATACATCGGGCCTGAACCCGGAACGCGCATCGGCAACTCTTCGATCGGAACAGAGCCGCTTTTTCCGGACAGGTAGCGCTGTCCGGCCTGGTACCGATCTTCAACGTATCGCAGGTAGACGGTCAGGCCGTTGTGGTACTTCATGCGAACCACAAAGCGGTCGCGCTTGATCTTTTTCGGTGGGGCGAGTTTGCGGAGTTTTTCGCGGTCGAGGGTCACACCCAGCCCCGGGCCTTTCGGGACCTTCACACTGCCCCCGATGATGGGCAGTCTTTCAACAGTCACATCGTCCTTCCAGAGATGGCCACAGTGAATGTGAGCCAGCGTTCCCATTTTGAAGACGGCCGCTTCGTGAGCCAGAAAGGCCAACGTAATGTTCCCGCCAACGTGCTGCAGCATGAAGGGGGCATTGGCCGCCTCGGCGATATGGGCGGCGCGGACCGCCTCGGGGACCGGGAAACGGCTGATGAGACATCCATCGGCCGCTCTCTCAACCAGGTAGTCGGGTCCCGGTGCATGTGCCAGGATCGGAAGTCGAGTCGCTTGACGAAGCAATCGCCAGTCGTCGCGGTCTGCCGGTCGATTGCTGCGAATGGGATCTTCAACCCGCCCCGCGACGGGGAACTTCTCCAGCTCCTTCAGGATCGGCAGGACCGTGTTGAGACTTTCATCGCCGTTGAAGTCGTACTGCAGCCTGAATCCCGGTGGAGCCACCCGCTGAATGGCCTCGGTTTGATCGATGACGTTCTGGAAATAATCGACGTGGTACTTCATCCAGGTGTAGCCCTTCCCGGATAGATGCACGGCCTCTTTGGCCATCCCTTCAGGCGGCTGCGACATGGTCCAGGCCGAAAGTGGAACCCAGTCACGGATCTTTGGGCCGATCAGTTGCCACAGCGGGATTCCCAGGAACTTGGCCAGCAGGTCGTACAGCGCCATGCTCATGCCAAGGTGAGTGACGCGGTTGAATTCGAGGAATGGGTTGCGACCAACCAGGTACGCGAACTCCTCCTGCCTGGGAGCCGGGCCATTCCCGGTTTCGCCGTAGCCTTCAAGCCCGTTGTCGGTTCGAACGACGTAGACGGTGCGGGACTGAAAACCCAGTTGCCGATGACGAAACAGCCGCCTGGCGTTGTAGTCCTGATACGGGGCAACAATCTCGTGGACCTCCACGTCGGTGATTTTCAGGCGCACCGGACGGAAGGCCTGCTCCTGCTCCCGCTCAGCCGCGCGTGTCGTCGTCCGCGCTGCCGCTACAGCTCCGAAAGCTCCGAGCATGCTGAGCAGTTCACGTCGCGAGAATGAAGCCATCATCGTCACCTTTCTGGTTTGTCCGACATTTCCCATTTGGGTTGAGTTTGAAACCGATCCCGGCTCCGAATGATCTTCAGCACCACGGTTTCAGTCGCAGATGGGCTACGCCTTCAGCAGTTCGGCGACACCTGCGCTGGTGATCTTGACGTTGAAGGACAGGTCGATCGACCGCAGCCCGGTCATCTCCCTGACGCAAACCAGTCCAGCCTCGTCGGAGACTTCGCCTCATGCGTTCCCCGCCGGGTCGTGGTCGGACGGCTGAATACCGGAACTACTCCAGCACCTTGATGCGGACATTGCGGAACTCGATGTAGTGTCCCTTCGGTGAATGCGAATCCTGCAGGCCGATGTAGCCTGTCAGCGGTTTCTTCTTCGTCTTTTCGTTTGTCGCCTGATCGAAGTCGATGCATTTGAGGCCGTCGGATTTCACCGTGACCTGGTTGTTCTGACAGCGGATTTCGAATGTGTGCCACCTGTCGGCGGATTCATCCGGCCGTGGCTTGACGGCGGTGAAACCGTACAGCGACCCGGTGCAATGGCTGTCGTCGCGGCGGGCGTTGGAGATCTGCACCTCGTAACCGGTCACCAGCCGCAGGTCGTCGGGATTGAGAGCCAGGTCGGGGCCCGAGCGAATGAACACGCCGCTGTTGCCACCCTTCGAGACCTTCCACTCGACCTTCAAGATGAAGTTCTTGTACTGCTTCTTCGTGCGCAACCACTTGCCGCCTCGGCCGCCGTCGGAGTGGATGATCCCGTCCTTGATCGCCCAGCCTTCCTTCTTACCCATGATCTCCCAGCCATCGAAGTTCTTGCCGTTGAAGAGTGACACGAAGCCGTCTTCGGTCTTCCTGGCACTGACGATCTTCACCACGACAGGCTGGCCTGCGGAGTTCTTTGGCTGGACTCGTTTGCTTGATCGGCGGTTGGACTGGAACCGCCGCACGAGTTGCCTGGAGACTTCGGTGACGATCATGCCCTCGGTCGGGCGGTGTTCGCCCACGAGCTTCCCGCTCGGGTCCAACGCCAGTGCCAGGCCCGGGTACCAGTAGTCTCCCGAGCGTCCTGCCTGGTTGGCGTAAAAGACGTACAGGCCGTGGTCAGCAGCTCGGGCCGGCAGGAACTTCATGTGCAGATTGCGGTGGAACTCGGCCTGCCGGGTCTGGTCACCGGTCTCCTTGTTCACCAGGGAATCACGGCCACTGCCCCCGATGGGGCAGAGCATCATTTCCGCACCATGATGAGCTGCTGAGGAGAAGTAGCTCCGGTAGTTGATGTCAGCACAGATCCCCACACTGAATTTCCAGCCCTGCGATTCAATCACCGGGAGACTCTTCCCAGCCTCGAACCACTTTTGCTCGTTGGCGTTCGGCAGCCAGAGTTTGTGATAGGTGGTGAGATAGCCGGACGGATCGATCACCAGCGCGGCGTTTCGGAGCCGATCGGCCGTCGGGTCAACAATTCCCACGACGAGCGTCATGCCCAGCTTCTTGCACAGTGATTCCAGCCGCGGCCGAGCAATCGCCATGGCCTTCGTGGCGATCGCACGTGCCGGTTGTTGTGTCATCCTGGAATTGCACAAAGAGCCGGTGACACACAATTCCGGAAACACGGCAAACGTCGCACCGGCCCGTTCAGCTTTCCCGGCCCAGAAGGCGATACGGTCGAGATTGGTTTGAAAATCGCCAAGCTCGGAGTGCATCGCGACCGTCGCAACGCGGATCCGGGCCTGGGCCTGTTGTCCTCGCTCCTGGGCACGGCCTTCGCAGGCGATGGACGAAAGAACAACAGCCAGCCCCAGTGTTATGCCGTGGCCAGTGAAAAACCGGTGCATGGTTGCCATCTCCTCTCGCCAGACACCCCACCTGGTGGGATTGCGTCATAGCGGGGTTGAGTGTCATCCCAAGGGTAAAAGAAACCTCGTCTCGGACCTCGACGCTCTCCCGGCCTCCGCCGCCGGGATCCGCGAAAAGCATTATAACCGCTGGTCTTCCCACACCAGCCCCAGGGTTCAACCCGCCAGGTCCGAACCCCGCCCTCCGGTCAGGCGACGTGGGAAGCTCGGTGTTAGGCGACCAGTTCGAGCAATTCTCGCTGCGGTGTCGCGAACTTCACGATGCCCTCTTCCATCAACACCGTCTCGAGTCGTTCAAAATTCACCTCGCGGTCGATTTCTTCCAGCACCGCCGATTCGGTCGATTCGTCAATCGTCCGCGTATATGTCCGATCGGCCATGTCCTGGATCGCGGCGTTTGTTCCGGGCGGGTTGGTCTGGATATCGGCACCGGCCAGCGCGGCGACATATTTGTCGACCGGTTCCTCGGGGTCCTTGGTGCCGGTACTGGCAAAGACGACCTGTTGCCTCAGCGGCATCGGCATTGGTGTTTCGGTGGTGACCTTCAATCCAACCTTGATCCCGTTCGACAAGTTCGCCGAGATGAACGGACCCTCTATTCAGCCAGTTTCTCGGCCAGGCGGCTACTCAATTCCGCTTCGACGAGCTCGTCAAATTCCAGAGCCAGCCCCCGCCGTTCAGATTCGATCATTGCGAGCGTTACCTTTTGCAGATCCACTTGCTGCACACTCGCCCGTTCCATCTTCTCGACGGGAATCGACACACCGCTCTGGAGGGCCATGACCAGGGCATCGATGATCTGATTGACGTCGCTTCTACGGATCCGCATGAAGACGATCATCAACAGCGAAATACGGATTCCAAACAACAGGCTGCGGATCCAGGGACGAACGACGTACCAGAAGAACACCAACATCGGCATGAAGACGAGAACAACCGCACCTGCCATCACGGCCAATCGAAACTGCATGGCTGGATCGTCTCCTGAATGACTCGACTGGTGACTGCTGAATCAAGTTCCGGTCCACACAATCGAACAGGTGCAGCGAACCGCTCTACCTCACGATGCGGCAGGAGCCGCATCGCGAGGGCTGAGATCAGCGGCGGCGCGGCGGACGGTGTGAAGATCACGCACCGCCGCGGCAAACGCACAAGACAAAAGATCCGTTGCGTGTGTGCTCTGCTCCACAAGTGGTTGCCTGGCCTGATGAACACCGGCAACAAACCAATTGCCTAGGTCAAGTGGCGAATCGGCGTCCCGGATGATGCGAAGTCGACGAGGTTGGTCGGGAGCTCGGACCTCAGTCGTAGCTCGGAGATGTCCAGCAGCGTGTGCAGGATCGTGGCTACGAGGTTGTCGGAATCGGTTCGATCAGCCAGCGGTTCCCCACCGTCGCGGGTGGACTGGCCGATGATCTGCCCATCCGTGATGCCACCGCCGTAGAGCATCAGCGGGGCGAGGCCGGCCCAGTGATCTCGGCCACCGTTCTTGTTGATCCGTGGCGTCCGGCCCATTTCGCCAACGCAGACGAGCAGAATGTCGTCGCTCAACCCTCGCTCTTCACAGTCTTCGATGAAGGCCGAAACGGCGTGGTCGAAAGGCCGCCCGACGGCTTCCATTCCGCGAGTTACATCCAGGTTGTTCCGATCGGCGTGCATGTCCCAGACGAACCTTGTTGCGACGGTGACGAAACCGCAACCGGCCTCGCACAAGCGGCGGGCCAACAGCAACTCTTTGCCGAGCGTCTGTGCGTTGTTTTGATACCAACGGCGAGCCGATCCGCCATTGCTGACGCCGCTGTAGCGATCTTCATCAACGAAGTGAGCGGTGTCATACCTCGCAATCGTCCGCGGGTCCTCTCTCGACAGATCAAATGCGTCGGCAACACCACGGAGCACGATCTCGAAAGCCTGTTGGCGATACTTGTCGAAGCCTTCGGCCGCCCCGCTCCGTTCAATATCCCGTCGAAGCCCGTCAAGTGACTTCAACAACGCCGCGCGATCGTCGAAGCGTTTGGCCGGCAATCGCAGTTTCATGTTCTCTTGAAGTGTCGAGCCGCCACCAGGGGTGAACGCCGCAAACGCGCTGTTGATCTCGCCTGTCTGACTGAACTTGCCGAACCGTTCGTCAGGACCCAGTGCCCCAGGCACAATCGTGTTCGGAAACAAAGTCACGTTTGAGGGCAAACCGGTTTTGGGATCGTTCGCTCCGGCCAGCCGCGAAAACAGCGTTCCGATATTGGCCTTGCGTGACGCGTTGCCGATCAACGGCCGGAGACTGTGACCCGCGCTGCCAGTCGTAAACGACCGCACAATCGCCATCCGGTGCGCCCACTTCGCCAGCCGGCTCATGGTTGATCCGAACGTGACACCGGGAATGCTGGTCTGTGCCACACCGCCGACCGTACGGATGCGGTCGGGGACATCGAGTTTCGGATCGAAGGTCTCGAACTGAGTCGGCCCACCGTGCTGAAGCAAGAACACGACGGACTTGCCGGTCCTGACAGGTCTCTCCCGGTTCCCGGCGATGGCCTGCGTGCGAAGCAAGTCCGCGAGCGAGAGACCACCACCCAAAGCCAGACCACCAACCATCATCGCGCGGCGGTCTACCGTTCGCTGGTGGTCGAAGATCGAGAGCATCGTCGTTTCGCCCGCTCGTGTGGCCGCAGTCCCCGATTCGCCAATTCCAACGCGATCGGCGGGACGAGTATCTCAGATTTCCGTGGACTGGTCCACTTGAGGCCAGGACGACTCCCGGACCGGTTCGCTCCCCCACCCCGGCCCCCGCGTTCAACCCGCCAGATCCGAACCATGCACACCGGCGTCGGACGGTGAGGCAGGGGAAATGAGGGCTACTTGGGCATGGTGAGCGGGTGGGCGTCCCAGATCTTCACAGTCCTGTCCTGGGCACCGCTGACGATCCGCTTCCCGTCCGGGCTGAAACTCCCGCTCTCGACAGGTGCCGAGTGTCCTTTGAGTGTGAGCGTCTCCTGGCCGGTTTCGGTGTCCCACACCTTCAGCGTCTTGTCATAGCTGCCGCTGAGAATCCGCTTCCCGTCGGGGCTGAAACTCACGCTGGTGACGCCAAACGTGTTGTGTCCCTTGAGCGAGAACGTCTCCTGGCCGGTTTCGGCATCCCACACCTTCATCGTGTTGTCATAGCTGCCGCTGACGATCCGTTTCCCGTCCGGGCTGAAACTCACGCTGGCGACACCATCTGAGTGTCCTTTGAGTGTGAGCATCTCCTGGCCGGTTTCGGCGTCCCAGACCTTCACCGTCTTGTCCTGGCTACCGCTGACGATCCGCTTCCCGTCCGGGCTGAAACTCACGCTCTCGACAGGTGCCGAGTGTCCCTTGAGTGTGAGCGTCTCCTCCTGGACGGTTTCGGCGTCCCAGACCTTCACCGTGTTGTCCTGGCCACCGCTGACGATCCGCTTCCCGTTCGGGCTGAAACTCACACTGGTGACACCAACTGAATGTCCTTTGAGTGTGAGCATATCCTGGCCGGATTCGGCATCCCAAAGCTTCAGCGTGACGTCGTAGCTGCTGCTGACGATCCGCTTCCCGTCCGGGCTGAAACTCACACCGGTAACACCAGCTGAGTGTCCTTTGAGTGTGAGCGTCTCCTGGCCGGTTGCGGCATCCCATACCTTCAGCGTGTTGTCATAGCTGCCGCTGACGATCCGTTTCCCGTCCGGGCTGAAACTCATGCTGGTGACACCATCTGAGTGTCCTTTGAGCGTGAGCGTCTCCTGGTCGGTTACGGCGTCCCAGACCTTCACCGTGTTGTCCTGGCTACCGCTGACGATCCGATTCCCATCCGGGCTGAAACTCACGCTGGTGACACCACCAATTGAGTGTCCTTTGACTGTGAGCGTCTCCTGGCCGGATTCGGCATCCCACACCTTTATCGTGTTGTCATAGCTGCCGTTGACGATCCGCTTCCCGTCCGGGCTGAAACTCACGCTGGTAACGCCAGCTGAGTGTCCCTTGAGTGTGAGCGTGTCCCGACCGGTTGCGGAATCCCACACTTTCAGCGTGTTGTCATAGCTGCCGCTGACGATCCGCTTCCCGTCCGGGCTGAAACTCACGCTGGTGACACCATTTGAGTGTCCTTCGAGTGTGAGCGTCTCCTGGCCGGTGACCGCGTCCCAAACCTTCACCGTCTTGTCCTGGCCACCGCTGACGATCCGCTTCCCGTCCGGGCTGAAACTCACGCTCTCGACAGGTGCTGAGTGTCCTTTGGGTGTGAGCATCTCCTGGCCGGTTGCGGCATCCCACACCTTCAGCGTGTTGTCATAGCTGCCGCTGACGATCCGTTTCCCGTCCGGGCTGAAACTCACGCTCTCGACAGGTGCTGAGTGTCCTTTGAGTGTGAGCATCTCCTGGCCGGTTGCGGCATCCCACATCTTCAGCGTGTTGTCATAGCTGCCGCTGACGATCCGCTTCCCGTCCGGACTGAAACTCACGCTTCTGACATAACCTGAGTGTCCTTCGAGTGTAAGCGTCTCCTGGCCGGTTGCAGCATCCCACACCCTCACCGTCTTGTCCTGGCTGCCGCTGACGATCCGCTTCCCGTCCGGGCTGAAACTCACGCTCCTGACATCATCTGAGTGTCCTCTGAGTGTGAGAAGATCACCGTTGACGGTCCGGTTCCAGTAGCCCCACTCGAAACCCTTGAGGTCATCGCGGTCGCGGTGCCGGTCGAGCAGTTCCGTGAGGTGAGCGATATTGGTTTCTTCCCAGTCGCGCTGTGCCAGGAGCATGTCAGCGTTGTAGGCATTCCGCTCGGCAATTCCCAGATTCTGCAACGCCTGTTTCGCGTGCGATTTCGCCCGTTCTTCACTGAGCAGTGCAGACTTGCGCTCGTTCTCCGCTTCTTCTCTGGCTCGCTCGGACTTCAAAGTCTCAGACTTGGCAAGATCCTCCAGTTCCTCGGCCCTGATCTTCAGTTGACGCTGGTGCCAGGCCATCGACGGACCACCCACACAAAGCACGAACACCAGGAAGATGGCGAGAGCCTGCTCGGGTTTCCTTCTACACCAACGCCAACTCCTTTCAACCAGGCTGACAGGCCTTGCCGTGATCGGTTCCCTGTTGAGCCACCTTCTCAGGTCGTCGGCCAACTCCTGCGCGGTCTGGTATCTCCCCGAAGCGTCCTTACTCATGCACTTCAGCGTGACCGTCTCAAGATCACGTGGCACGCTGCTGTTGAGCTTTCTGGGACTGGGCGGTTCCTCGTGAATCACCTGGTGCAGCATCATCCGCTGGTTGCCGCGGAAGGGCAGTTCCCTGGTCAACAGTTCAAAGAGAATCACTCCCAGCGAGTAGATATCCGAACGCGCATCAGCCGTGTGGCCTTCTCCCCTGGCCTGCTCGGGGGGCATGTAGGCCGGAGTGCCCAGCACCTTCCCCTCGATCGTCATCGTGACCTCGCCCACATCTCGCTTGGCCAGGCCGAAGTCCATGATGTGTGGCTGGCCGTCATCATCAAGCATGATGTTCGACGGCTTCAGGTCCCGGTGTGTCACTCCCTGCTGGTGGGCATGCCCCAGGGCCTCGGCCACCGTCACGCACAGTTCGACGGCTTCACGCTGCCCCATTTTCTGGCCGGTCAATCGATCGGCCAGCGAGAGGCCCGTGATGAAGTCGCTGACGATATAGAGTGTCCCGTCCTGGCGGCCCACCTCGTGCACACTGACGATGTTGGGGTGTTTCAACTGTGCTGCGGCGCGAGCTTCCCGCAGGAACTGTTCGGCCTGGGCCCCGTCGAGCTCGGACTGGCGGGGGATCTTGACGGCGACCGATCGATCCAGTTCGCTGTCGAGGGCCTTGTAGACGGTTCCGAAGGCGCCCATGCCGACCTGCTCGATCAGGTCGAAGTGACCAATCGAACGGGTCGAGGGCTCATCCTGTCCGAGGGTATGGAGATCCTGGGCAAGGTTGAAATGGCTGCCGCACGATCCGCAGTCGTAATCGAAGGACTCGAAGGATTCATCTCCCTCGATGGTGTCGAACGGGTTCTCGCAATGTGGACAGCGGATCTGCATCGAGCGGGGGCCAAGTCGAAGGACACGAGAATTCGACCATCGTGACCGCTGTCTCGCCGCCTTTCAAGCAGCGAGCCTCGGCGTTCAACCCGCCAGATCCTGACCATGATCGGCGTCCCGTTCTTCAGCTCGATTCAGGCTGCGAGACCCTGCCAACCCCGGCGGTCGATGCCGTGGATGAACATCAGCCGCTCACCTGCCCGGAAGATGGGATGATCTTCAGCGTACCGTCATCGGTCGGACGGAGGCTCAAGGTCGCAGCCCTGCTGGTGCCGTCTTTCAGCTCGATGTCGAATTCCAGGACAATGTCGATCACGGACTTCATCGAATTGAACGCGATCCCGTAACTCTTGAGTTCCTCGCGAGGACCGGGACCCCTGAGCGAGGTTCTCTTCCATTTCGTTGCAACGACGTTGTCCCAATCAATCGTCGGGAGGCTCGTTGCGGAGTACCCACAAATGACGGCAGGCAGGTTCGCGAACTCCATGCCGTCCAGTTCTCCGGATTGGCCGACGATCTGCGTGATATACCGTTCTCCAACTTCCCGTGGGTCGGGTTCTTCGGAGACCGGGGCACCGCAGCCGCAGGAAACGATCGACAGGACAGCGAGTAGCATTACCATTCTCATCATCAGTTTTCCGTTGAGTGAGTTGCGAGCGAAGCTCCGCGATTGCGGGATCCGCACCCTATTCTCCGAGGAACGCTTCCCGGGCCTGTATGACGCGAATTCTCGAATTGCGCACGATTTCCTCGGATTCTCCCCTGTGCGCTCGGGAAAAAGTGCCGTCTGCCGGTCTCAAGGAACACGGGTCACCGACGAGACGATCCAGTCCGACGCCGAAATGGACTGAACCAGCCGGCGGTGGGCAGTCGCCGACGCCGGTACCTGTGTCGTGTCCGAGTTCGACCCGTTACGGGCCGGTTCGTTGTGGCGACTCGGGTGCCGATGTCGGCGGGACCGGTCGCTTGAGCATCCGGAACAAGTCGCTTTCGGTGGACAGGATCAGGCGTGTTTCTTGGCCGAGTGTCTTCTTCAGGATCTCGAGCTGCCGTAAGAACTCGTAAAACTCCGGGGACTGGCCGTAGGCCTTGGCGGTCAACTCGATCACCTTGGCATCGGCGTCGCCGCGAATCTCCGCGGACTTCTGCTGCATTTCGCCGTCGATTTGATCGAGTTCCTTCTTGGTCTTGCCCTCGATCCGGTTCTTCTCCTCCACGGCCTCCGAATCGTACAGTCTCGCGATCCGCAACCGTTCTGAGATCATCCGCAGGTAGACTGTTGCGCGAACCGAGGCAACATAATTGACTCGCTTGATCCGGACCTTGACGAGTTCCATTCCGTACTTGTTCAGATCGACGCCGAGGAGGATCTCAGCTTCGACATCATCGCGGCCCCTCCCCGTCACCTGGTCGGCTTCGGTGCGTTCGACTTCTTCGGACTCGGTCACCTGGTCGGCTTCGGTGCGTTCGACTTCTTCGGACTCGTAAATGAGTTCGTCGTTGGACTTGCGAACGACATCGATCAGGTTGTGGCGAGCAACAACGTCACGAACGGCCGAATCAACCAGGTCGTCGAGTATTTTCTGCCCACGTTCTTCGGTCCGGACCGTCACGAAGAACGTCTCCGGACGAACGATCCGCCACCGCGCCCAGACGTCGATGTCGATCCGTTTCTTGTCTTTTGTCTGCATACTCTCCGCGGCCCCGTCCCAGGGAAGCAGTCGTTTTTCCAGGAAGTGTGCTTCCTGGATGAACGGGATCTTGAAGCACAATCCCGCCTCGGTCGTGGCATTGCCGACGGGCCTGCCGAACTGGGTCACGATGACCTGTTTCCCTTCCTCAACGACGTATGTGCTCGCGTACAGAACGACGGCGGCGATTCCGAGGATCAAGAGAACGGCGGCGAAAACCTTGTTCGTCTTCATCGCCCACCTCCACTCTCGATGACGGGCGGAGGACCACTCTTGTCGAGATTCAGTAGAGGCACCACGCCGCGGACTGACTCGTCGATGATGATCTTGCGACCGACCTGGGTCAGGACTTCTTCCATGGCCTCCAGGTAAAGTCGTTTCCGGGTCACATCGGGAGCGTTCTGGTATTCGGCCAGCCGGGCGAGGAATGCATTGGTCTCTCCCATCGTCTGGAGGATGACACGATTCTGGTATCCCTCGGCCTCGGCGATCGCCCTGTCCCTTGCACCGCGAGCGGCCGGGATCTTGCCGTTGCGTTCACCGATTGCTTCGTTGACCACCTGTTCCTTCTTCTGCCGGGCGCGGTTGACCTCCTGGAAAGCATCCTGGACCGCGTCGGTGGGCGGTGAGGTCGTCTGCAGCTTGACGGTGATGATCTCGACACCCGCCTCAAAGTTGTCGAGTTCCTCTTGAATCAGCCTCTCCGCATCCTTGGCAAGGCGTTCTCGGCCGATCGTCAGCACGGAGTCGATGCTCGAATCACCGACGAGTTTTCGCATCACGGACTCGGAAACATCACTGATCGTGTCCGGCACCGCCGGGTTCACGTCGGACCTTGTTCCGCTGGGCAGGCTCCTTCGGTTGATCTGCTCGGTGCTGCCGATCTTGAACAGAAAATTGATCGGGTCCTTGACACGGTACTGCACAATCCATTCGACGTGTCCCAGGTTGAGATCGCCCGTCAGCATCTCGGCCACGGCAAGGTCGTCGGACGTCTGCGGGGCGTAGAGCGTCTTGCGGCCCACCAGCGTCGTTTCAAAACCAAATTCGAGGGACTGGATCCGCTGCACGGGGACCTTGTAGACGCTTTCGATCGGCCAGGGCCATTTCATGTGAAGCCCCGGAGGAACCGTGTGTTCCCCCCTCTTGCCGAATCGGAGTACCACGCCTTCGTCGCTCGCGTCGATGCGATAGAACATCGTCCCGCCCGCGAGCAAGACGACGACGACTGCAAGTGCGGCCCAGGCCTGTCGAATTCCCTGACTGACTCGATCCCAGGGGATGTCGGCGGCGGAAAAAGGACGGCCACGGTCAAGAGGCGATGACATGGGGCACGGGTCTCAGGTTGATGATCGGCAGGCACTCTGGCACGGCCCGACAAGCCGCACTTTGCCACTATACCGTCGAGTGCCG
>Ga0310342_100001646_pt1 | contig 13976 bp, 9 predicted proteins | sample S15DNA20500_MG_FD_206155 | JGI IMG/M metagenome (GOLD analysis project Ga0310342, IMG submission 206155) | Marine microbial communities from station ALOHA, North Pacific Subtropical Gyre - S1503-DNA-20-500_MG | ecosystem: Environmental > Aquatic > Marine > Oceanic | place: Pacific Ocean: North... | reverse complement strand
GCCATAGTGGTCCAAGCAGCCTGACGCTCCGACCTATCGTTTGATTCGAGGAATTTGCTCATCTGTGGGAATGTCATCTCTTCTCCATGGAAATCAACTGTCATAGCACCGTTTATCGACTGAGCCTCTGTTACTAGCTCAGTCTGCCTGACTCCAAGAGGGATGTTCTCTTTTCGGAATATCTCTATATCATTCCTCATCCCTCTAAGCATCAGGTCGTATCTTTCAGGGAGGTCATCAACGGATGGATGATTCACAATCCTTCTATTCAGAGAATCCGAGAACTCAGACAGCTTGGGCCTTACATTGCTAACAAACTCTAGGAAACTACCTTTCTTCTCCTCGCTCTCTGTGTCACACGTCATCCCAATGTACAACAGCGCTCCAGTCTCAGAAACATGTTCTGCTAGTTTGGATGAGTCTGAAATTAGATTTTCTAAGCAACCTGAACAACTTAATTTCCTATCCAAGAGGTCCCTAGTCAAGGGCTCTAGGTTTTCCCACTTCGATGCATCTAAGTCATCTGGAACGAAGTCATTCCCCATCTAAGCCCTCACTTCTTTACCGACATAGGGCCCAGAGGCAAGGGACCCTCTTCTCTAGTCCACTTTGCGCACTTCCACTCTTTCACAGATGCCTGAACCTTCTCCATTACCTCTTCCTTGTTCGGATGATCGGGGTTGTTCTTCTCTATCCAGCACGCAGTACAGTATCTCTTGCCATCGTGTATCAGGAAGTTTCCAGATGTGCACGCAATGCCACAAACTATGCATGAACCGAATCCGTAGAACTTTGGCATGTTATGGATTGCTGTCAGGACACCCGTCTATCAACATGACTGATGAGAAATCACTTACCTGAGGCTTGAAAGCGATAAATGTGTAAGAAACGCGTCTTCAATATCCGAAATCTTCGAGTCTATTCGATATTCACTCCCTATTCTCATGAGGCCCTCAATCGTAGGAATGGGCCTTTCAGGGACTAATGAACCTCTCAGATGCTCTATGAGCCTGATAGCATCTTCATTCGAATCATTGAACGTGTCCAATGGAATCGAAAACTCGCCGAAACCAACTCCTAGTTCTGAATCTGGTAGCATGACTATCCAGGCCTTTTCGTCACCCACTGAGATTCCAGACCTCTCGAATGCCTTGTTTATCTGTCGAGTACCCGAGATTAGCCTTAGAAACTCAGTGTCTGCAGTTTTCGCTACCATTTCTCCAGAAATCTCGTTTCTTCTAAGTGCGTACCATGCAGTCCACAGGTGCATCTCGCTCGCAGCGGCCTCGGATGCCAGTAGCATCCATCTGTTGCTCGGTCTGAATTCATTGATGATTGAGACTATAGAGAACACGTTGCTAATCGGTTCAGGAAACCTAACCCCCCATGCCGGGAACCAGGGAACTGGATGCTCCGAGTCCATATGCTCGGATGGGGTCCCCTAGAAGAATTTGATTAGCGCGACCTTCTCACTGACTTCCCGGCAGATCTGACCAGATTGTCAACGAGCTTCGGGCTCCATCCCCTAAGGTCAGAGAGTCTTGCCTTATCCCTTTCAGTGATTTCTGAAACGTCCAAAGCGGTCGAAACTCCTAGAGTTTCAGCCATCTCTCTAGCTCTAACTCTGCCTATACCTTTGATTGAAACAAGTCCTAGGATGTCAGCCTTGCATCCGTACCTAACTCTCCTATGTACCTCGTCTATTGAATCATACAGAGTCTTGTGGGCATCACGTTCGATATTTGCTAGGTTTTGATCCTCTGAAAGAATTCTTCGCATCGCGAATAGCAGCCATTCCATCAACTCGACTCTGCTCCTGAGATCTCCGGGTTGAACTCCCCACTCCTCTTCGATACTATCCAAGGAGGCTTCCTCCATCCATGATTGAACCACTAAGGCACCCTTCATTCTTCGTTCCTGTTCAAGATCTATAGATTCTCCCAACAACTCTCTTTCATGCCCATGCAAGACTCCTAGTATTGTATCATAATCACTCTTCCTTGGCCACAGAGGAAGGAAATCAGGAGTGCAAGAAGCCAGATGGAGGAGAGTTAGAGGGGACACCTGTCCAATCTTGTCTTGACCCGAGACAATTTCCATTGCCCTATTCAGGCCATCATGGATAATCTTCCCTGAAATTGGATTAAGGTAGAGTCTTGAAACTCTTGAGCCCAGAGAAGTGGGAGAGTATGTCATAGCTGCTGGTTCCGGTACCCAACCCTCTGAAACCCGGTAGGCACTTGCCTTCGTGAATCCAAATATTGCTGGGCCGGTTCTAGGAGATAGAACCGGTTTTCGCCCCTCTTCTTTCTTGAAAAGATCCAATCCAGGAATTGAGGTAGCAGAATTTGCCCAAGATGGCATCTCGTCTTCCCACATTTCTTCGTCACTAGACTCTGAAACTCTGCCTTTAATCGCCCTCTTGACTTCCTGAGACTCTCCAGTCCTTTCAATCATTGAGTTCTCGCAAAGCCAATGGAGAACGTCATCAGTTCTGGCTTCCAAGGTCTCTGCAGGCATCTGGCTAGCTAGGAAAGTCTTCGATAGGAACCGCGATATTCCATCTCTGTCATTTATTCCAGCAGTTGCAACTGTTGACAGAATGTGAGCTAGTAGGGCACCATCCTGTTCGGCATGTTGCGCGCTCGGATTTGCCAGCTTAGAAGTCACTTGTTCCGATTCTCCTCTTAGGTATAGCTCTACTAGATTCGACTCATCCTGAATGTTTTTAGAAACTAGGAAAGACTCTCCAAAGTCATCAAAACCAGGCCTTCCGGCCCTTCCCATCATCTGCCTCACCTCCATTACTGGCAGGGGCATGCTCCTCGATGCAATTGTGCTCCATCTTCTGGTATCTCTGACAACAACCCGACTCGCTGGTAAGTTTACTCCTTGTGCTAGAGTTGGGGTTGCGACTATACACTGGAGATTTCCATTCCTGAATCCATTCTCGATCACCTTTCTCTGGGAGGAGGTCAAACCAGCATGGTGGAAACCTACTCCCCCTCTAACTGAATTCGAAAGAGCCTTCACAGTGGCCGAACCATCCTCTCCCCTCCACAATTCCTGTGACATAGAGGTCCAAGATTCAACCACTGACTCAGTGAAACCAAGATCTCCATTTTCTAGCCTAGTCTTCAAGTGACTTGAGAGCTCTCTGGCCTCTTTCTGTGCAGATGATCTCGAAGAAACGAAAACTAGCATTTGCTTCCCCATCCCAATAGTGTCGTCCATCACAGAATGGAGGTTCTTCTGAACACCTCCTTCGAGACGCTTAGGTTCTGGTAAAATGAAATCCGTTCCCGGGCTCTCTACTGAGTGATACTTCATGTCCAATCCTGTCAGAGTACCTGAGTAGAGGGCTATTGGTCTCCAGTTAGAGGTTACTAAATCTGCCTCCAGCCATTCGGATAGCTCCTGTGCATTTCCTACTGTGGCAGAAAGAGCCAAGATCTGTACTCTCGATGAGCTATGTCTTATTCTGGACAGTAGAATCTCCAGAGTAGGACCTCTGGAAGGATCTTGCATAAGATGAAACTCATCTGCCACAACTATTCCAATGTCATCCAGTAGCGAGGGCTTAGATCGCAGCATCGAGTCTAGTTTCTCGCTAGTACAAACTAGCACGTCTGAATTTTCCACCAGGCTGGTTTCACTACTTCTGTCCCCGATAGCCAGACCAACTTTCAGTCCAACGCTCGAGCACACCTCCTTCAATTCCTCGTATTTCTCCGATGCTAGAGCCTTTAGAGGAACGATGTAAATTCCTCTTTGTCCACTCAAATCTCCAATCAGCCTGTTTGCCAGTGTGATATGAGCAACTAGGGATTTTCCACTTGCAGTAGGGACTGCGAGCATCAGATTTCTACCCTTGAGGGCGTTCGGAAGTGCTTCCGCTTGTGGAGGAAATAAACTCTTTATTCCCCATTTCTCCTGAAGCATTTTCTTCAGGCGAACATCGAATTCGAACTCTTCTAGACTTGAGATAGATGCCTCATCCCCGTCGTCCATGGGGGAACTCTAATTCGGCCGTTCTAAAGGATGCCGAGTGAATATTAACTCCATCTATGAAAGGCCGGATGACCCTCCTTTACTGCAACAAATAGCCCTTCTCCAGTTGCGCACACTTCTCCATCTGCAGAGAGGGACATCTTCACGTTGGCCCTGTCATCTCCAATCTCAGTTACTTCTCCTTTGACGATTAGAGTACTTCCCAGTGGGGTCGGACGCCTCAGTTTGATACTGTATGATGCAGTTACAGTGCATGGAGGCTCGGTATCTCCTGCCTTGTCCATTAGTGCAATTGCCGCAGTCCAGTTTCCATGGCAGTCAAGAAGTGTCCCGATAATCCCTCCATTAATCATCCCAGGGAATGCCTGATGACTCTCGTCAGGAGTAAATTCCATTTCCAGGCCATCTTCTGTCCTGAATGATCTGATTCTCAGACCATCCTCGTTAGAGGGACCGCAACCAAAGCAAATACTCGTCGGGGCATGAATCTCCTGAACGGAAAGCCCCTCTCGGTCGCCCATGACCGCCGTTAGGGGTCATTCCGAATTGAATTTTCCCAAAACTTCACTCCGCATTGTATTAATTTGCCAATCCCTCGGGCCAACAGTGCCAGAAGACGAACAGGCCAATTCGATTCCAGCCGCAGATGCAGAGGAATCCAAACTCCCTCCCCGCGCTAAGAAGCGAAGATTCGCTCCAATCAAGATAGCTAATCAGATTCCCATGAAGCGAAGAAAGGAGATAGAGAAGGCTCTGGGAGAAGTGGGGGAGAGCCCTTCCAAATGGTCTCGAAAGGAAGGAACGAAGAATCACGTATTCATGAGAAAGAGGATAAAACCAGGAACAATTAGACACATGGAGTACGAACTCCTAGATGTTGAAATCGGAGAGTCTTGGCCAGTCCCCATAAGCATCATTCACGGCTCAAGGCCTGGTCCTGTAGTAACTCTTCTAGGTGCAATACATGGAGACGAACTTGTAGGGCCACTGGCCCTAACTTACCTATGCGGACCCAACTTCATGGGAGAAGACCGAGTCATAGACGCTAGTGTATTGGCTGGAACAATCCGAATAGTTCCCATAGTCAATCTTCCAGGATATCGGAGGATGATTCGAGACTTCCCGGATGGGAGGGATTTGAATAGATGCTTTCCAGGAAAGTCCGACAGTAATACCACCTCAAGAGTAGCCTACAAGCTATGGAGCAATGTCATCAAAAGCAGTGATTATGTGGTCGATCTCCATTCCGCAGCAAAGGGAAGGACTAACATCCCCCAGATAAGAGCAAATCTAGCGCATGCAAGCAGTAATCGAATTGCAAGATCCTTTGGAATAGAGACTATTCTAGATAGCGAGGGGCCAAGAGGGTCCCTAAGGAGAGTTGCCAATCAGGAGGGAATAGCCTGCATCACTTACGAAGGAGGGGGTTCGGACGAGGCAGATCCGGAGTCAGTTCAGATTTCCATGTATGGGATAATCAATCTTCTAAGGAGTCTCAGAATGCTTCCAGGTTATCCTAGCAAACCGAGGTTCAGGATTCTTGCATCGGGATCGGTCTGGATTCGTTCCGATCAAGGGGGCCTACTGGACGTCTTGGCACCCGCTGGAAGCTTCGTCGAGGAAGGGGAGATCGTTGCGACTATTACCGATCCAGAGCTTCCAGGTGTTCAGCATGACGTCCAGTCCCCCATACGGGGACTCCTAATCAGCTCAGCAACACATCCGTTCGTGAACTCAGGCTCTCCAATTGGCCATCTATTGCCAGTCAAGCGAGGAGTATCTACTCTGAAGAGGAGGCTCGATGATGAGGGTTGCCTGATAATCAGTGGTTCCGATGGAGAGCCTCCATGGAGGGAGGACGATGATATCGAAGATATCGCAGTATTTGGAGAGTGGTCTGGAGGATCCCCAGATGCAGAATGGGGTCCAGCAGGTTCGACGGACGAGGAGGAAGACAACTGATGACCACTCTTTTGCCCTCTTGACTACGAGTTTTCATCGTTCGACCAAGATACATCTGGGGCAGAAGGCAGAATCATACCCTTGTTCTCGGGACTGATGGCCAGTCTCTCTGGACTGACTCCGTATGCTTCGAGGGCATCTTGTAACTCTTTGGCCCTCGAAATTCTCAGTCCAATCAGGAATCCTCCTGCAGAGAGGGCAATAAGGAAAGTGACTATCCCGATCATGCCCGTTGGGCTGGTGATAATCGAGAAAAGCCAATTCTCTGATTGAGGCTCTACCCAAATAGTCACCATGATATTCCACTCGATCTCAGTGTAGTAACCGTCCTCTGAGACGACCGCTTTTAACTTCTGAATTGACGACCCCTCATCGCAGAATTGTATCTGCATATTTTCCTCTGTATCTCTGCAATGGATTGGCATCAGAATTACAGTCTTCCCATCTTGACTGGTGTTGACTTCCAGAGAATAACCACTCATAGACCAAGTGATTATGGCGTCAACCGATGACTGAATCCCAGATACTGAGATTTCAAAGGATTCATTCGCTGAATCCCAGGTAACCGGTATCGAACTATAGGTCCTAGGACCATCGTATATGTTCCCGTTTTCCAGGAAAACAGTGCCCGACGACTTATCGTAATTTGACAAGACCAGCCCTAGCCTGTTCACAAACTCATCCTCTTCGCCGTCGCAGTCATCATCAACGCCATTCCACTGTTCCACAGCACCAGGGTATGTACTTCCGACTAGATCGTCACAATCGTCATACTCGTAGAATCCATCATTATCTCGGTCATAGTCCGTGAACACTGGACTAGAAAGGCCACGAGCAATCTCAGTTCCATCGTCTACTCCGTCTTGGTCCGTGTCTGCAGAATCGAATGATGTACTGTAGTTGTGATACTCGGAATAGTCACTTAGGCCATCACCATCAGTATCTCTTTCGTAGAAGTCCTCATCCACTAAATCGTCGCAGTCGTTATCTTTTCCATCTAGCTCCTCAGGACGCTCAGGAGCCCTTTCGAAGTCATCATCGTCACAGTCTTGGAAATGGTACCAGCCATCTAGGTCAGAGTCAGGATCTGCAACAAGCGGGTCAGACATGAACTCATTCAATTCAGTCCCATCAGGAAGTCCGTCCCCGTCAGAATCCCCGTCATTAGGATCCGTAGAGTATTGGTGATACTCTGCATAGTCAGTCAATCCATCCATATCTGTATCAATCCAGAAGAAGTCTTCGTCTATGTCTTCGTCACAATCATTGTCTAGTCCGTCTAGGGACTCAGTCACGTCTGGTGCAAAACTCGAATCGTTGTCATCACAGTCATCGAACCAGTAAGCTCCATCACCATCCGCATCTAGATCAACTACCAACGGATTACTACCGAACTCCAACTCCTGTTGATCTAGTATTCCATCCCCATCTGAGTCAGAATCTTCTGGGTTTGTTCCATGGATGTGGAATTCTTCCCAGTCCGACAATCCATCTCCATCCAAATCTGAATCATTGAAGCCCTCGTCCTCAAGACCGTCGCAATCGTCATCCTTTCCATTGAGTGCCTCTAACATCCCAGGATTCACCTCTTGATCATCATCATCGCAGTCTTGGAAATGATAGTAATCGTCCGAGTCGTTGTCTGCGTCAAAGGTCAGGGGGTCTGAGAACCAAACAACTATCTCATCATAATCGCTAATTCCGTCAGTATCAGAATCGTATGACAGTGGATTCGTGCTATGGACCATTACCTCTTCATAATCGTCAAGCCCGTCATCATCGGTGTCATTGTCAATTGCCTTGGTCCCGTAGATTACAATTTCCTGATAGTCATCCAATCCATCGTCATCCGAGTCAGAATCGAGTGGATCCGTCATATGCACCGAAGTCTCATTCACATCACTCAGGCCATCCCCATCATCGTCCGAGTCAAGGTAGTTGCAGACTCCGTCCGAGTCAGTGTCCGACGGAGTGGATGAGTAATCCAGAGGGTCAGTTGAACATGACAGCTCCGTGGAGTCGTTCCAAGTATCATCATCGTCGTCCGAGTCAAGGTAGTTGCAGACTCCGTCCGAGTCAGTGTCCGACGGAGTGGATGAGTTATCCAGAGGGTCGGTCGAGCAAGCTTGCTCGGTAGAGTCATCGAATCCATCCCCATCGTCGTCCGAGTCAAGGTAGTTGCAGACTCCGTCCGAGTCAGTGTCCGACGGAGTGGATGAGTTATCCAGAGGGTCGGTAGAGCAAGACATCTCGTCTATGTCTCCCCAACCATCGTTGTCATCGTCTATATCGTTGTAGTCGGGCCATCCATCGCCATCTGTGTCTGTAACATTTCCGACTCCATGGAAAATCAACTCCCATGAGTTCAGAGTCCCGGAGTTAGATCCCGTGACCGAATCTCGAACCTTCAGGGTCCAATTACCCTGAGAGGACTCGTCCCAGTGCTGGACCGTCCCGAACCTCCAATTCGAGTAGTCTGCATTGTTGTCATCATGAACTTCCGCAAGCCACGACTGATGGCCACTAGGTGACTCCAGAACGATGTCCAACTCGCCCCGGGCAGTGTGAGTGATATCGACAATTACGTCTACCGACTCTAGGCTCAAGTCAATTGGAACAGAGAGGTTGAACTCGGTCCATGAGCTTGGTCCGTTGTCGATAGCGAGATTCTCTGTAAAAGGCCCAAAAGTAGCGTTCACCTCCTCTCCACTGCTTGTCCAATTCTCAGCCAATGACACTGCTGCACCTGCATCCACTGCTCCGAATCCGTACTTGTGAGAGACCGTGAGGCCCCCTCCATTCACGGACCAAGAAGAATCGTTTGCGTCGTTCTTCCTAGAGCTATGGACGAGGATATTCTGGACATCACGCCATGTCAAATCGGGATTCGACTCCAGAATCAGAGCTATAACTCCAGAGACAAGGGGGGTGGCACTCGAGGTTCCTCCGAAGTCGTGGGTCACGTCACCTCCGCTGTATCCTCCTGTTCCCGTGATATCCGTGGTTGTTATCCCCTCATAGTCGGGCGTCCCACCATTGGAGTGAGCGGTAACCAGAATGTTCGCCCCAGGTTCAGAGTACCACGATTGATCTCCGTAGTGTGTAATAGCTGCCACTGCAATCGCATATCTTAGGCTTGCATACCCATCGTAGTTAGAATTGTCATTAGCTTCGAGTCCATTCCCAGCAGCCCATGTGTATATGTTTCCGAGCCCGGACCTTCCATTGTATATCGAATCCTCAATGGCTGCAACGGTTATTGGCCCAGGTCCTTCGAGTCTGTTCCCATCGTCGTAGGGGCCCCAGGAGTTTGAGTAGATATCTATGTCTCCGTTATCATAACTAAGAGCATCTGCAGCGGTAGAGTCCGTGAAACCACACGCAATCAGTCTGTGGCCAGCGATATCTGCCCCGAATGCAGCACCTGTTACTCCGATTGAATTGTTTCCGGTTCCTGCTGCTACTCCGGCTACTGCCGTTCCATGTCCGTCCCAGGAGTTCGGGTCCGGATCCGGATCATCTCCGCACCAGTCATAGGAGTGCTGAGAGAGGTAGTTGGTAGTAAGGTCAGGGTGGGAATGCTCCACGCCGTCGTCAATCACACTGATCACGACTCCCGAACCATTGTACGAGTTCCAGACTGCGGTTACATTAGCATCCTCGCCCGACGTCCCGCTGGTTTGTCCAGTGTTGTTTAGATGCCATTGATCGTCGTAGAATGGGTCATTTGGCTCGAATCTAGTAGAGACCGACTTATCCAATAGGGGCGAGAAAGACTCAATCTCCCCCTTCACAAATGAATTCCTCAATTGTTCGAGTCCTTTTGTAGAATCTTCGAAAGTCCATATGTAGGAACCCCTGAGATGCTCTACTGGCTCGCTGTCCTCAGGCTCCGCTGCCGTCCATCGATGCTCCTCAATCGGGATTCCAGTCACGACCAGCCAGGAATCTACTACGGCCAACTCTGCCTCTTCATACGAGTCGATATCAGAAACCCTCTCGAACGCAATCTGGACCGATCTTGAGTATGTCCCCAAGATATCTTCCAAAACTACAGGGGGTATTTCCTCAGGCTCTCCCCCTCCTAGGGCGTGCCCAGCAGGGGAGAAGGACACCATCAACAATACCAATATGGCGACTCTCACATGCTACTTCGACAAACCAGAGAATATAGCCGTTCGTCTTTGTTGCTATTCAATTATCCGAGTTCTCAGAGTCTCCAGAAGAGGATATTCTGTGATACACGAAGGGTGCTATGACGAGATACATCAGAACCCCATATACTCCTGAAGGTAAGCTTAGAGTAGATAGGCCCCCACTCGGAGAAGCGAGAATCAGACCTCCCACGGTAATTCCTACAGTCGCATTCTGTATTCCACTCTCAATCGAGACAGTAGTAGCCCTTGAGGGCTCAAGATTGAGTAATTTCGCACTCTGGTAACCGATAGTGAGCATAAGGGCGTTTAGTGCCACCACAGATGGGCCTAGGGTTCCGATGTTGTCCATCAGAGTATCCCATTCACTAGCTATTGCTGCTAGGACTATTATCACGAATAGAACCGCTGCGGTCAGGCTGACTCCCCTGTCGATAGATTCTGCTGTATTAGGCTTGGTAGCCCTGATGGACATTCCAATAGCCACGGGAAGAGTAGTTAGCAAGAACATGGTAATTCCAAGACCAATGATGTCTATGCTCGGCGCCGACTCTCCCATGAAATGGTCCATTGAGAAGCCAACTACCAATGGCAACGTAATCACGGACACAACCGAAACAACTGCTGTGTAGGAAATTGAAAGCGCAGTATCTCCTTTTGCCAACTTCGTCAGAATGTTTGACGTGACTCCACCAGGGCAACATGCTAGAATCATCAGACCCACAGCGAGCTCCCCGTCTAGATCGGCCAAGCTTGCTATAGCGAAACCCACAATTGGAAGCACCAGCATCTGATTCACTATCCCGATTGTAAATGCCTTCGGCTCGCTGAAAACCAAGGCGAAGTCACCTGTGGTTAGCCCCAAACCAAGTGAGAACATGATGAACGCGAGTGCGAGTGGTAGCACTACATCGATAATCACGTTGTCCTCTTCTTCTGTCTCCTCTTGTGCCTGAACTGATGATGAGACCATCACCAGTGCAATCAGTACCGAAATAGCAACTAGCCTTCCTCTCATGCTCTTCGAGGAATTTACCCCCGTATAACTGTGCTCTCTAACTACATGGCTTTGAATTCAGAAATTGCATCGTGAACCTCTTCGTCGGTCATCATCCTTCTCTGACTCTTTGCCACATCGAACATATGTGCAACTAGATCGTCTTCTGCTTCGTAACCATTTCTTTTCAGCCAGTGAATCACATTTGATCTTCCGCTCATATGCCCGATCCTGATTACCTGCTGTAGTCCGAAGTCACCAGCAGGGACGCCGGAGTAGACTCTATCGGCCAACCAGTCATCTCCTTTGTCCATCGCCTTGATCACCGCCGAAGCATGAACGCCAGTACCTGTCTCAAAGGCATCCTCTCCGAAGACCGGATAGTTATGCGGAAGAGCCACTTCCACATACTGGTGAGCCTTTCTTGTATATTCGTTCAGCGCAGTGAGATCGTTCTTGATAACTCCCATCAGGCTGAGATTCACCAGGGTCTGGTCCAGGGGTGCGTTACCTGCTCTCTCGCCTACTCCTAGAGCCGTTCCGTGAATCACATCAGCACCTGCCTCGTATGCAGCTAGGTTGTTCGCAACTCCTAGGCCCCTGTCTTGATGCCCATGCCAGTTTACCTCTATCTCTCTCCTTTTGACTCCTGAGTCGGGAATGACCTCTTCCTGGATGAATTCTAGGAGCTTTCTAACCCCATTCGGGGTAACGTGTCCGCACGTGTCACAAACACAAATTCTGTCTGCCCCCAATTCTATGGCCCTCGCGTACACCTGCTTGATTTCTTCCGGCTTGCTCCTCGTGGTATCCTCTGTTACGAACATCACTGGGATATCGTTTTCCACAGCGAAGGTGACCGCTTTCTCGGCGGTCTCCATTATTCTCCCCATAGTCCATCCTTCGGCAAACTGTCTAATCGGGCTAGTTCCTAGAAATGCACTCGCCTGGATCTGCCTCTCATGCTTTGCTTGTAGCTCCACCAGTGGTTCGATATCTGAGACAACTGTCCTCACAGCACATCCCGGTCTGAGATTATATCCATTTTCTCCCATATGATTTAGCATGGAATCAATATGGTCTATGTGGAAGGGTCCTGCTCCGGGAAGACCTAGATCCACCTTCTGGATACCTAGTTTCTCCATGTAGTCGATTAATTCTATTTTCTGCTCGATTGTTGGGTTTCTCGCGCTAGGACTCTGCAAACCGTCTCTAAGAGTCTCATCGTCGAACCACAGCTCATGCGGGTGATCCGACTCGTCCCGATCTATCGAGTAGTCGATATCATTCCAGTCGTAGATTAGGTCATGCTCTTCCATTGTCTCACCCGTGTCCTCCCATGGTTCGTTAGGTGTTTCAAACCATCGGGACTATGTGGTAGATTTCAACTCCGTCCTAGTCACGAAAACAGTGACTATGATTGCTCCAATAACGACTCCAAATTGTCCAAAACTCCCAGTTACAAGAACTACGAACATCAGTGCAAGGTATAGCATCGAGACGAAGAAAGAAGTTGCAGCGCTGGAGATCCTACCTGTTTCATCGGGCTCCTCTGAAATGTCTATCCTCCAAACCGTGGAAGCGTACCAAAGACTCAATCCTAGAATCGTCCAACTCAGGACGTGGTAACTCCAATCTTCAATTTTGACTGCCTCTAAAGTTGTGGGAGCAGCTAGCGACAAAAGGACCAGCAGAATTGAGTAAACCTTCATCTCCAAAAGAGTTCGTTCAGGCCCTTTCACATTAGGCAGCATCGGGACTCCTACTTCTGCATATTCTTCGGATCTGTACAGTGCTAAAGCCCAGAAGTGCGGTGGAGTCCACAGGAAGATAAGGACGAACATGAACCATGGCATCGGACTACCTAGTTCAATCACCGACTCTAGCACAGAAGCCAGTGAATCGGTCGAGATAGACAGGTCCTCCGACGAAGCGGACCATCCAATTACTGGGGGGGTCGAACCAGCAATTCCTCCAATTACGATGTTCTGCGGAGTCCTTCTTTTCAGCCAAATGCTGTAAATCAAAACGTAGAATAGAACGCTGAAAGCCGACCAGAAGGCCGCTACTTCATTCGACATTTCATAGAACCACCAGACTCCTAGAATGGAAATAAGAATCCCAAAGAATAACGCAGATCCTGCCTCAACTCTACCAGATGGAATGGCTCTTCCAGAGGTTCGGGCCATCTTGGGATCTATGTCTCTATCGTACCACATATTGATCGCATTGGCGCCCCCCGCGGTTAGATATCCTCCAATCAGAACTACCAGCATTGTCTGAATCGAGTCGGAACCAAAATCTCCTTCCATTGAATCATGAATTATCACTGAACATATCGCTGTAATTTGTAGAAGGACCACCACTCTTGGCTTAGTCAATGAGAAGTAGTCTTTGATGGAATGAAGAATCTGAATCACCCATCCTCAGCGATCGAGCATCCGATCCAAGATATAGCCATAGTGACGAAAGTCAGTGAAGCCATCATGAGGTGCACTAATGAGAGGAATTCAAAGAATCCTTCTTCCAAATCCCAGGATAGAACATAAATCGCACCAATGGATGTATTGACGAAGAATAAGAAAGTTGAGCCCCAAATCCAGTTCCTAAGGACATTATTCCCTGACTGCTCGTTGTAAATCGAGTATGATGCGAAAATCAGTGCGATTAGCATCAGACCGACAAACCATCTGTGTATGATCTGTGACTGAGCGACAACATCCTCTACTGAATCTACTATTTTTCCATTACATAGGGGCCAGGAATCGGGCAAGCCGTCCACTCCGCATCCGAAATTTGCACCGGGAGTCGTAGAAACGAAGGTCCCAGAGAAAATTGAGACGAACGCCCCT
>Ga0310342_100001645_pt1 | contig 13976 bp, 7 predicted proteins | sample S15DNA20500_MG_FD_206155 | JGI IMG/M metagenome (GOLD analysis project Ga0310342, IMG submission 206155) | Marine microbial communities from station ALOHA, North Pacific Subtropical Gyre - S1503-DNA-20-500_MG | ecosystem: Environmental > Aquatic > Marine > Oceanic | place: Pacific Ocean: North... | reverse complement strand
GGAATGGGTTCTCCGTGATGCGGGTGATCTCGCTACCGTCGGGTTTCATCAGGTAAAGCTCGAAATTCCTATCCCGCGTGGAACAGAAAGCGACCTGGCTCCCATCGGGGGAGAAGTCAGGCCAGAGATTGATCCCCTTGCCCCCGGTCAGGGCCGTGCGGTTTTTTCCCTTGATATCCACCGAAAAGATGTCCTGTCTGCCTCCCTCGGCAAAGGAAAAGAGTACCAGGGAGCTGTCCGGAGAAATTGCCGGGTTGCGATAACCACTGAAACCCTGTCCCGGTGCCAGTTGGACCTCGTCGGTCTGCTTCCGCGAGCTGATCACCATTCCCACGCTGAGCGTCCCCACTGCCTTGAGGTAGGTATAGTACTTTCCATCGGCCGAGTAGGCAGGATCAAATTCCTGGGCACTGACGGTCTTGTGCACCGGCGTGACCGCGCCACCGGCAAGCTTCAGTCGCTGCAGCCGGTACATCCTGGGATCCTGGATTTCGACAAAGACCAGGTCCTCGCCCCCGTTAATGAAGACCGGGGTAAACTTCATCCGGCCGTCATGCGTGAGGCGGACCGGCTCGACGGCCGCAAGCTGGCTGGCCATGGCAGCGGCAACCAGCAAGGCAACAGTCGCCTGGATCCTAGAGCAGCCCATCGATCACACTTCCCTCCTGCAGCACGCGCATTTCCGCCCGCGCCTGGGTATCCACACCTGCCAGTTCAGCAATCGTGGTCCCCACCATCAGCGGCGTGACAGGATCGCTGATCGGATGTTCGCCACGCGCGTCGCTCATCCCAATCACTCGTCCCGGCTCGATCCCCGCCCCCGCCCAGATAGAGTAATAGCACTGCGGCCAGTGGTCCCGTGCCGCGCGGGCGTTGATTTTCGGGGTGCGGCCAAATTCCCCCATACAGATAACCAGCGTATCGTCCATCAAGCCCCGCTCATAAAGGTCATCGAGCAGGGCGGTGAAGGCACGGTCGAGGATCGGACAATGCTGATCCTGCAAAAGCTCGAAATTATAGATATGCGTGTCCCAGCCAAACTCGAATCCGGGCGTGATCGCTTCCACGTGCCTGGCATAGTTGAGCTGGATGTAGGGTACCCCGGCTTCCACCAGCCGCCGGGAGAGCAGGGCACTCTGTCCAAACACCGAGCGGCCGTAGCGGGCCCGGGTGGCAGGCGACTCCAGGGTCAGGTCGAACGCATCCCGGGATCTTGGATCGGTCAAAAGCTGGTAGGCCTGGCGGGACGTCCTGTTCCAGGAAGCGACATCCTGTGCATCCAGCGCTCGCGGTACGCCCTCCAGCTTTTGTTGCAACTGGCGACGATCGGAAATCCGTAATGGGTTGATATCCTCCAGCAGTTTCAGTGCCGGCATGTTCACTTCCCCCCGCTCGGAACAGCCCACCATGAACGGATCATAAACCGATCCCAGTGTTCCACCGCCATAGGCCTCGATTTTTCGGGCACCGTCCATCACCGTGCCATTGGCAATGGACATGAAGGCGGGCAACTGGCTGGCGGATCCACGGTGCTTGGCCACAATAGATCCAAAGTTCGGCTGCACCGGCTTGGGATTCTCCTCGAACCCGGAAAGCGCCACGGTCCCCGCATCCGGGTGGCCCGGAGCACTGGTCACATGGTTACGAAGCAGCGTGTAACGGTCACTGCGGCTGGCCATCCGCGGCAGCATCTCGGTGAAATGGACGCCCGGGGTACGGGTGGGAATACTGGCAAAGGGCCCACGGTATTCGGCAGGGGCATCCGGCTTGGGATCACATGTATCCAGGTGGCTCGGTGCCCCCCAGAGAAAGACAAAAAGCACCGACTTGGCTCTCGGTGACGCGCCATTGCGGTCCTGGACCGCTGCTTCACCCAGCTGGGACATTCCCAGTCCCAGTGGTATGGCACTAGAAAGTTGCAGGAACGAACGACGGCTGATGCCGCTGCATGTTCGTGTTGGGAAGCTACCGATGTTCAACATGGTCCTGCACCAGCTCCTGCAATTACCCGCCTTGCTTTCCCTATCGGCTTTATTGTAGCAGACGGAAATGGGGCACTTTCCCCATCCTGGAAAAGTAATAGTCGTTGAAAACAGGATTCAGGACACAGGTTTTTCCACCTGCCAAGGAGAATCCTGACTGCCTGTTAAAAGCGATGAAGACGCTCCGGGAATGGTCCACGCGGTTTCTGTTGCGGCAATAGAAACCGTGTCCTATAAACGACTTTGTGGCAGTCACGCGTATCCTCCCCGCACCCCTGGCCTCCCTCCCGATGACCGGTACGTTTCGAATTTTCGCCCTGCTCACTCTCCTCTCCTGGGTCCTGCCTGGGCTCTCGTCCCTGGCCGTCGCGGATTCAGAGGTCCGTTACGAGAAGGATATCCGGCCGATCCTCAAGGCCCACTGTTTCCAGTGTCACGGGGAAGCGGGAAAGCGGGAGGGTGGACTGGATCTGCGGCTCCGCCGGTTGATCGTGGCCGGGGGAGAATCCGGTCCGGCAATCATCCCGGGCAAGGTGGGGGAGAGCCATCTTGTGGATCGCATCCGGAGCGGGGAGATGCCGCCGGAAGAGGGCTCCCTGGGCGAGGAAGAAATTGACCTGATCGCACGCTGGGTTGCTGGCGGGGCCCCGACGGCCAGACCCGAACCAGAAACCCTAGGCGAGGAACCCTATTTCACCGAGGAGGATTATGGCTGGTGGTCCTTCCAGCCAATCGTCCGACCCATTGTCCCCGGGCAGAGGAACTCCACGGTGAGAACATCCGTTGACGCTTTTCTGTTGTCACGTCTTGAGCAACTCGATCCTGGACTTGGGTTTTCGCGTCTGGCCGACAGGCCCACGCTGATCCGCCGGGCAACGATCAACCTGCTGGGACTCCCACCAACACCAGACGAGGTTGCCAACTTCCAGGAAGATACAAGCCCACTGGCATGGCAGAAAGTCATTGACCGGCTTCTCGCCTCACCGCACTACGGCGAACGATGGGGACGACACTGGCTGGATGTGGCCGGCTATGCCGATTCGGAAGGCTACACGGATGCCGACCCGGTGCGTGAGAATGCTTACCGCTACCGGGACTATGTGATTCGCAGTCTGAACCAGGACAAGCCACTGGACAGGTTCATCATTGAACAGCTGGCCGGGGATGAACTGGTCGGTGAGCAGGGAGCACAACTAACTCCCGACGTGGTCGAAAAACTAACCGCCACGGGATTTCTCAGGATGGTCCCGGACGGAACCGGATCCAACGTCAACCAGGGACTGGCACGTAATCAGGTCATCGCCGACACGATCCAGGTGGTCGGGACATCACTGCTGGGGATGTCGATTCATTGTGCCCAGTGCCATGACCACCGTTATGATCCTATTTCCCAGCTGGACTACTACCGCTTCCGCGCCATTTTTGAGCCTGCCCTGAACTGGAAAAACTGGAAAGCCCCGTCGGCACGACAGGTCTCGCTCTACACCGAGGAAAACAAGGCCACACGAGACCGCATCGAGGTCAAGGCGAAAGAGGTCGACCAGCAGCGCCAGACCAAGGTTGACTTCTACATTGCACGCACCCTCCACCAGGAACTGCTGATGGTGGAAGACGCGGTTCGCCAGCCCCTGCAGGCTGCCTTCCAAACCTCGGCCGAAGAGCGAACCGACGAACAGAAACTGCTGCTGGAGGATTATCCCAACGTCGGCAAGATCAGCGGGGGGGCACTTTACCTCTACGAGCGGCGGCGAGAGACCCGTGCCAAGGACCTGGAAGCCCGCCGTGGCGAGAAGGAACGCCAGGCGATCGAGGCACTGGTGAGGGCAGAGCTGGAATCGCTTCCCGCTGGCGAACAGCAGGCTGTCCGCTCCGCACTGAACACGGCCAGCGATGATCGCACCGCTGCACAGCAGGAACTCCTTACCCGCCATCCCCAGGTCGTCGTCACCGCCAAGACACTGGCCGGGCAGGAACCGGACACCGTGATGGTGCTGGATGCCTACACGAAGGCGGCCGAGGAAATCCGCAAGGGCCGCATCGTCGAAGAATTGAAAGAGCTGGCTGACAGGGCTGGTGAAATCCGTGCCACGATCCCGCGGGAACGCTTCATCCGGGCGCTCCAGGAAGATTCCGGAACAGTCCCCTCGACCTTCCTCTTTGCCCGGGGTGACCACGAGCAACCAAAACAGGAAGTTTCAGCCGCATCGCTCACTATTCTTGCTCCGGAGAACGGGGTTCCGGCCAATAACGAGGCAATGCCCACATCTGGCCGCCGGCTGGCACTGGCCCGGCAGTTGACCAGCGGAAAGCATCCCCTGGTGGCAAGGGTCCTGGCCAACCGTGTCTGGATGCACCATTTTGGCCGTGGGCTGGTAAATTCTCCAGCCGACTTTGGCATGCTGGGAGAGCGGCCCACGCACCCGGACCTGCTCGACTGGCTAGCGGATGAACTGGTCCGTTCCGGCTGGAGCGTGAAACGCATCCACAGACTGATTCTCTGCTCGACCGCCTTCCAGCAATCGGCGCATGCCAGCACCGCGCTGCAGGAAGTCGACCCGGACAACCGCTACTACGGCAGGATGGCAATTCGCCGGCTGGATGCCGAAAGCCTGCGAGACTCGGTGCTGGCCGTGAGCGGTTGGCTGAACGAGAAACTCTACGGGGATCCGGTGCCAGTGATGGAAGATGAAGTCGGCCAGATCGTGATCGGCAAGGAAAATCTCGATGGGGAACGCAAGCCCACGACAGCCATTAATCTGGAGGGGGAAGAATACCGCCGCAGTATCTATATCCAGGTTCGCAGGAGCCGGCCGCTGGCCACACTCGAGTTCTTTGACTCTGCTGTCGTCACGCCCAACTGCCCAAAGCGGAACTCCTCGAACGTGACCCCCCAGTCCCTGATGATGATGAACAGTGACTTTGCACTCAAGTACTCCGAGCGGTTTGCCCGGCGACTCCAGGCGGAGGCGGCCGGATCGGTGAAAGAACAACTGCTGCGGGGCTGGCAACTGGCTCTCGGGAGGACCCCACTGGCAGAGGAACTTGCGGCCGCGGAAAAGTTCCTTGCCATGCAGCAGCAGGCACTGCAAGAATCATCCGAAGAGAAAGAAACAGCTGTTCTCCAGTTCCAGGCACTCGCATCGTTCTGCCAGGTCCTGATCAGTTCCAGCCGTTTTGTTTACGTGGAGTAACCTTGCAATGGACCGACGCCACTTTTTTCGGGGGGGCCTTTTTGGGCTTGCGCCGTTTGCCCTGGCGACGCTGATCAAGCAGGAGCAGGCGTCTGCCAAGCCAGTCAAGCCGAACCTGCAGCCACGTGATTTCACACTCCAGGACAGGCCACCCCATTTCCAGCCGCGAGCCAAGGCGATGATCTCGCTATTCATGCAGGGGGGACCAAGCCAAGTCGACCTGTTGGACCCCAAGCCCACACTAACACGAATGGATGGCAAGGATTTCCCGGGCAAGATCAAGTACGACGATGCCGGTGGAGCCAGTACAAAAATTCTTGGGAGCCCCTGGAAGTTCAGGGCGCATGGCGAATCGGGCATCGAGGTCTCCGAGCTCCTTCCACATACCTCGCGTATCGTCGATGACATCACCGTGATTCGCTCGATGCACACCGGCGTGAACAATCATGGGCAGTCGATTCATGCCATGAACTCGGGACGCATCCAGCAGGGTAGGCCATCCCTGGGAAGCTGGCTGACCTATGCCCTGGGAGCCGAAACGGACAACCTTCCATCCTTCGTGGCGATGAGCGATCCCCGCGGTCTGCCGGTCGAAGGTGTCCTGAACTGGTCCAACGGGTGGCTTCCCTCGATTTACCAGGGAACCGTGATCCGTTCTCGCGAACCGCGAATCCTGAACCTCGTTCCACCGGCCCACCAGCGGGGCAAGGTACAGAGAAATTACCTGGACCTTCTAAGGCAGTTAAACCAGCAGCAGCTCAAACAGTACCCGGGCAACTCGGATCTGGCAGCACGGATCAGTAACTATGAGCTGGCAGCCCGCATGCAGACCGCTGCCAGCGAGGCACTGGACCTGTCCCGGGAAACCATGGCGACCCAGCAGATGTACGGTATCCATGACGACAACGAGGATGCAGCAGAGTATGGAAGGCGCTGCCTGATTGCCCGGCGGCTGGTTGAACGTGGGGTCCGCTTCGTTCAGATCTACACGAAGAACCAGTACTGGGACCACCACGGCAGCATCCTTTCCTCGCTTCCTGCCTCCTGCCGGAAAACCGACCGTGCGGCGGCAGCCCTGGTAACCGACCTGAAACAGCGCGGCCTGCTCGACAGTACCGTGGTGCACTGGGGTGGAGAGATGGGAAGACTGCCCGTCATTCAGAATGATGCCGGGCGGGAGAAAGTCGGCCGGGACCATAATACCTACGGATTTACCATGTGGGTTGCCGGAGGTGGGTTCCGGGGTGGCATGACCTACGGGGAAACCGATGAATTCGGGCACCGGGCCGTCACCGATATCGTGAACCATTACGATTACCACGCCACCCTGATGCACCTGTTTGGGCTGCATGCCGGGGAGGTGGTCTTCAAGCGAAACGGCCGGGAAGCCTCCCTGGTTGATGGACAGGGTGGCCGGATCGTCAGCAACATCCTCCGTTGACCTGTCGCCAAACAAGAAAGCCTCACACCCCATGGTGAAACACAGCCTGCATAGACATCTCCTGGCAGCTTTGATCGTCCTTGGCATCAGCCGCATCGCGCTAGCTGGGACCATCCCTGAACTCCCCCTGCCCGCCGGATGGACCTGGATCGCGGCGACCGACGGCGACCAGGTCAAAACGACCGGGGAGTGGAGGCCCGACCGCTTTCGCTTTGCCCACGCCGAGCATCTCTACACGACCGACGGGGATGCCGGCCTCTCGGTTCACTTTTCGGGAACGGCCGTCGGCCTGCGGCTGGGGGGACAGAACACGCCTGCCTATTCCGGCCAGGGAGGGCCCAGCCTGGGACGCCTGGTCTGCCATGTCGATGGCAAGCGAGTGGCATCATTCCGGACCGGGTCATGTGGCAGGGAGGTCCTGCTGGCGACAGGCCTGGCAGAGGGGGACCACGAGCTGACGGTCAAACACCAGCTGGATCGAGGCCAGGCAGGATGCCGGGTGGAAGGGGTTTTTGCCTGCCAGCAGGATCCCGGCCTGGTCACCTTTTCCGTCCAGGGGGAGAAGCAAGCTTTTCTGGTCGACGTGAGGGCCACGATCCGGCATGGAAGCACGGTCGTCCGTAGCGTGATCTCACGCAACTGGCTTAACGGGGACTGTAGCCTGCTGGTACCGGCAAGCGAGGATTACTCGCTCCAGGTCGAGGCCGCCGGCTGGATCCCGCTAAGTGTCAAGGATCTCTCCGTGGCAGCAGGATCCACGACCCGCGGCCCGCCGATCTACCTCCGGCGTGATCCCGCTACCGAGCAACAGCGATTCCGCTTCCCGGCCCTGAACCGGCAGGCGATCCGGATGCCCGGGGAATCGCTGCGGGCTCGCTTCCTGGGATTTGATACCACGATCAAGCAGGTCCGGATCGTGCGGGCTCACGGGCCGGCAACCTTCTCCCGGCTGCTCGACTTCAGCGAAGACGAGAAAGCTGCCTACTATTACGACCGCGAGGTGATAGCCCGCATCCCGGCCAGCACTCCCCCGGGCGTTTACGACCTGGAAGTCACCGTCGAGGGTGGCCGACGTACCGGTCTCTGCCGGTCTCCCCGAAGCGTGGTAGTGGTGTCGGAATATCCCACCCGGCCGGTCCTGGTCAGCTTTGGCCACCTCGACACCAACGGCCAGTACCAGGCGGAATACCTCTCCCGGATCGCGGATATTGCCAACCTGGCCGGAGCGGACATGGTGCTTAACAGCAACGCCGTCAACGCGGCCTATATCTCGGGTGCCCTCTCCGGCCTGCAGGTGCCTTACGTGGTGAACTTCGGTAACCACCAGGTCCATGGGCACGGTCAGTGGTACGGGGACCCGGTGGGGATGATCCGCTTCGGCCCCCACCTGGCAGTCTTGAATTTCGGTCACCCCTGGCACCATGAAACGGCAGCGGCGGAAAAACTTCTCGCCGATAGTGACGATGTGACGATCAAGGTGATCAATGCCTTTGAGGCAAACGCCCGGCCGGAACTACTGGACAAGCACTCGATTGCCCTGATCCATGATGCCCACGGGATTGGAGCAAAAGTGATGGAGATCGGCGCCACCCCCACCCTGCGGGCAGGCAAGTCAAGCTCCACCAGCTTCCGGGTGATTCGCTTTGACGACCGCAAGGTCATCTCGGCGACCTACCAGGGTGATCCCACCGCACCCTTCCCACTGGCCCGTAGCGAGCTACCCCCCCTGCGAGTGCGTTACCAGCCGGCCAACGACGGCACAGCTCGCACGGTGACGGTCCAGGTCACCAATGATTACAAGCAGGCATTTCCCCAGGCACGAGCCATTGTGCTGCTTCCAGCGATCCGCCATTACGACCTGGCAGGGACAGGGGAGTGCGAGGTAGAGTCGGCCAGTCTCAGTGACAACCAGCAGTACCTGGAGCTCGTCCTCCGCTTCGACCTGGCTGCCGAGAGTGAACTGACAGTGGTCGTATCAGACAAGGTAGAAAAATAAAGTGCAATCCTGTTTAATCTCCTGGCTACTCCCATGAATCACCAGTTGTGCAGACAAAACTGGCACCAGCTAACGCTCGGCCAGCAGATCCAGTCCCTGGAAGTGGAAGGTTACCTGGTTCTTCCAGACCTGCTCGATGAGGACCAGATCGCCTGCCTGAAAGCAGAAACGGCCCAGCTGGAAACGACCGCGGTGGATTACAGCATCCACCAGCGAGGATGCCCGGGGGTTCAGTTTACCGGCGGGGCGATCACCGACCTGATCGCCCACAGCCCAACCATCCAATTCCTGGAAACACTCTTCGGCAACGACGTGGTGATGATGGGTTATGACTATGCCCGCAGCGAACCAGGACATCCTGGGATCAGCCTGCACGCCGATGGTCAACCATACGGGTCGGCAATTTTCGGCATGCAGGGAAGTGTTCCCTGGATGGTACGGGTGCTCTATTACCTGGATGACCTGACACCCGAGGTCTCACCCTTTCGTGTTGTCCCCCGCTCGCACCTCTCGATGCACGACGACGCCAATCCCTACCTCCGCTACAAATCCCACCCGGAAGAAGTGATGGTGACGCTCCAGGCCGGTTCTGCCGTCTTGATTAACCACCGCGTCTTTCATGGCAACTACCCAAACACGGGAGACTGGTCCCGGGATATGCTGGCGATCGCGTACCGACCGGCCTGGGCCGGACCGCAGTCCGATGTGGAGGACTGGGATCCGGAACAACTTGCCAGGCTGCCCGAGGAGGTCCAGCGACTGATGACCGATCCGAACCAGCGCCGCGGGAACTATGACGGTGGAAACAAGCCACCCAACATGGAAAGCGAGGCAGCCGGTATCAACCCCAGCCGCTGGGACAGCTAGGCGAGGATTTCCTTGACCACCCGGCCATCGACATCGGTCAGGCGGTAATCCCGACCGGCGTGGCGATAGGTCAATCGCTCATGGTCCAGCCCCAGCTGGTGCAGGATGGTGGCCTGGAAGTCGTGGACACCGACCACGTTCTCGGCCACGTCATCACCCCGTTCGTCGCTGGATCCATAGGTCATGCCCCCCTTGATCCCGGCACCGGCCAGCCAGGAACTGTAGACCCGCGACCAGTGTCCACGGCCATTGGTCCCCGGCGACTGGACATAGGGACCGCGGCCAAACTCGGTCGTGAAGACCACCAGCGTATCCTCCAGCATGCCCCGGGCCTTGAGGTCCTTGATCAGGGCGGCGATCGGCTGGTCGACATTGCGGGCCAGGCGGTCGTACTTGGTCAGGTTCGCATGCGCATCCCAGTTCTTGTCGACGCTGCTGTCGCCGTCCACCAGTTCGATAAAGCGAACATCCCGCTCGGCCAGTCGCCGGGCCACCAGGCATTGCCAGGCAAAGGAGCTGGTGTCGCCGGGCTCCAGGCCGTAAAGCTTGTGGGTCTCGTCGGTCTCGCCGGACAGGTCAAAGGCCTCCGGGGCCGCCAGTTGCATGCCGGCCGCTGTCTCGAAAGACCGGATTCGGGCCGAGAGGTTGGAATCGGTCTCCCGTCCCTTGAGGTGCTGCTGGTTGAAGTACTCCAGCATGTCCAGCTCGGTTCGCTGCAGCCGGGCCGACCGGGTACGGCGGTGCATGTTGGCAATTGGCTCGCTGCCTGGAATGATCTGGGTTCCCTGGTGCAGGACCGGCAGGAAATCAGCTCCCCAGTTCTGGCCTCCGCCATAGGGCAGGCCGGGCGAGATGACCATGAACGAGGGAAGGTTCTTGTTTTCGGTGCCCAGCCCATAGCTAACCCAGGAACCAAAGCTGGGCCGGTTGAACGTGGCCGAACCGGTATGGATACCAATCGTGGCACCGAAGTGGTCGCCGTTGATGTTCTTCATCGAGCGGATCATGCAGATATCATCGATCACGCTGCCAATATGAGGAAACAGGTCGCTGACCTGGATCCCGCTTTCTCCATAGCGGCGGTACTTCCAGCCGGCTCCCTTGAAATAGTTATTCTTGTTGTAAGCCTGGTCGTGATGCTGATCGAGGTACGGCTTGGGATCAAACGTGTCGATATGCGATACGCCGCCGGTCATGAAAAGAAAGATCACCCTTTTCGCGCGGGCCGGGAAATGTGGCTGCCGTGGGGCGAGTGGATCCTTCCGGTCCCCGGCCATCATCTCCGAGAGCAGGCCCGGCAGGATCAGCCCGGCACCGGCCAGGGAACGGATCATCTGTCGTCGGTCTGTTTTCATGGTCGTACTCGCGAAATCTATTCCACGAACAGAAACTCGTTACTGCTTATCATACCACGCAGGTAACCGGCCCACGCCTGTTCTTGCCAATCGGCATCCTGGCCCTGGAGCTTGCCCACTTCTTCCAGGTAAGCTGCCGCCCGGTCAATCTCCTGCTGGCTTGGTGGCCTGGCAAAGATGAGCTGGTAGGCCCAGTTGACGCGGGTCGCCAGGTCCGCTGAAAGATCGGCCATCCGCCCGGCGATCCCTGCCGCCTGCTGGTGGGCAAACTCCGAATTCATCAGGAAAAGTGCCTGCAGCGTGGTGGTGGTCGACTTCCTTTCCGCCAGCGGGATGTTCCCGTCGGAACCGTCAAACAGGTCCAGCTGGTCATTCTTCTTGATCCGCTGCTGCATCATGTAGATGCTTCGCCGACGCGTCGGGTAGTTACCCACAAAGGGCTCGTGCTGGCGGTAAAAGTAAGTCAGGCGATGCCCAAACGGGTGCCGGCCACCGGGCGTCAGGTCGAGCCGGCCACTGAAGGCCAGGATCGAGTCGCGGATCTGCTCGGCATCCAGCCGCTGCCGGTTCGCCCGCCAGAGAAACTGGTTCGTTGGATCCAGCTCAGAATTTTCCGGGATGTCCCCGCCGGAGAGCTGGTAGGTCTGTGAGAGCATGACCAGGCGGTGCATCTGCTTGATCGACCATCCCTGCTCCATGAAATAAGAGGCCAGGTAGTCCAGTAGCAGCGGATGGGTGGGGGGGATCCCCCGTACACCAAAATCGCTGGTCGTGGCGACCAGGCCGCGGCCAAAGTGGTAATGCCAGATGCGGTTGACCATCACACGGGCCGTGAGTGGGTTCTGCGGATCGGCAACCCAGTCGGCAAGTTCCCGGCGGCCGCTGCCAACCGTATCGTCCGGTAACTTCGCTCCTCCAAGAATCTGCAGGAAACCTCGCCGCACGGTCGCCCCCTGGGCCTTCTTGTCGGTGCTCCCTCCAAGCTGGATACTGGCATCGTGGGGCGCCCCTTCCTGGATTGCATAGGCAATCTCCAGATCCGGGAAGGCCTCGGCATGCGGACGACGCTCCTCGCGCATCGCCAGGACCTCCTGCCACGCCTTCTCACGTGTCTTGGTCGGATCGGTGATCTTCTTCCGCTGGAAGTCGCGGTACTCCTCCAGCTTGGCCCGTTCCTTATCATTCCAGACCTGCAGCTCCTCGCGGTAGGGCTTGAGCAACTCTTCCGATTTCTCCCGGCCAATGCGGTAGACAAAGTCCGACCGCCAGGGCCGGTGCTCGGCACCGACGTGGGGATAAATCGAGCTGTCGAGAATACCGTAAAGGGCATAGTAGTCACTGGTCGGGATCGGGTCGAACTTGTGGTCATGGCAACGGGCGCAGGAGACGGTCAGGCCCAGGAACGTCTTGCCGATGTTGTCGATCGTGTCCTCGATCGTGATATGTCCGAGGTTCTGGGGATTGACGCCAATCCGCCGGGAGATGGCAATGAAACCGGTGCCGATTGTCTGCTCCCAGTGCTGATTGTCATTGTCAAAAGGCAACAGGTCACCAGCCAGTTGCTCGCGGATGAACTGGTCGTACGGCTTGTCCTTGTTGAACGAATCAATGACATAGTTGCGGTACTTGTACGCCTCGGGGATGGGAAAGTCCGAGGCATCGCCGGCGGTATCGGCGTAACGCGCCAGGTCCAGCCAGTGCCGACCCCAGCGTTCACCATAGTGGGGAGAGTCCAGCAGCCGGTCTACCAGCCCGGCCATGGCCGCGTCCGGATCTCGTGACCATTGGGTAAGAAATCCATCAACCTCCGCCGGCGTGGGTGGCAAGCCAACCAGGTCATAGGTCGTGCGTCGGATAAGCGTACGCGGATCGGCCCGCCGGCCCTGGACCAGGCCCTGCTCCTTCAGGCGGGCCACAATAAAGAGGTCCACCGGGTTGGCATTTTTCAGCCCTCGTACCCGCGGGGGCTCAGGGTGCGCCAGCGGCTGGAAAGACCAGAACTGCCGCTGCTCGTCGGTGATCACGTAATCGGCCGCATCCTGTGGCCGCTCGACCCAGTCGGCGCCGGTGCCGATCCACTGGGCAAAATCATCAATCGTTGACTGTGGCAACTGTTTCTTGGGCGGCATCTTGAGCTTGGCATGCTGGTAACGAATTGCCTGCATGAGGAGACTTTTCTCTGGATCCCCCTGCACAATCGCCGGACCGGATTTTCCGCCAGCGAGAAGGGACTGCCGTGAATCCGCTCGCAGGCCTCCCTTGCGGGAAGCAGTATCGTGACAGGAAAAGCACTCTTTCTTGAGCACCGGGAAAATCTGCTTCTGGAAGAACTCCACCCGGGACTCCGGCCAGGGAGCACCGCTCTTGATCCAGCGGGCAAGATCCTCAACCTGGCGAGGCTCGAGGGGTTCGCCCGGTGGCATCTTGAGCCGTGGATGGGTTCGGGAGACGGCCTGGAAGAGGATACTCTTGTCCGGATCCCCGGGGACGATGACCGGCCCGGATTTTCCGCCGATGAGCATATCCTGGCGGGAATCCAGCCGCAGGCTCCCCTTCCGCATCGCCTGGTGACATTCAAAACAGGACTTCTTTAGCAGTGGCCTGATGCGTGACTCAAAATGATCCCCTGCCTCGTCGGCCAGGAGCTGGCAGGGCAGTAGCAGGGCGATCAGGGCGGGCAGAATATTTTTCATGGTCACGCAGGGCAGGCAAGAAAGAATGTAAGTCGATTCATACTCCAGGCATGCAGGACTCTCCCGTACATCGTATCCTAGAAGAGAAGTCCCTGGAAACCGGTGTCATGACCATGGTCCGTTATTGCCTTTTTCTCGCCATTCTTGCCGGGTTATCCGTCCCGGTCTGTGCCGAGCAGCCAGTGACCGGGGAGCGGGTGACACGGCCCCTTGCCAGCAAGTTATTCCGTCACCAGTACACGATTTACGATCCTTCCTTTTGCGGTGCCCAGGCCTGCGTTGATTTCGATGACAACGGCACGAGGGAACTTCTCTATGCCTCCCGGGAAACAGGCAACCTGCAGCTCCTCAACGCCGCCGACGGGACGATCCGCTGGAGCAGGAAGCTGGCGGGCAAGCAGCAGACGGTGAGCGTTTTTGACCTGGATCGGGACGGGCAGTTCGAGATCCT
>Ga0310342_100001644_pt1 | contig 13976 bp, 6 predicted proteins | sample S15DNA20500_MG_FD_206155 | JGI IMG/M metagenome (GOLD analysis project Ga0310342, IMG submission 206155) | Marine microbial communities from station ALOHA, North Pacific Subtropical Gyre - S1503-DNA-20-500_MG | ecosystem: Environmental > Aquatic > Marine > Oceanic | place: Pacific Ocean: North... | reverse complement strand
GTCGGTCGAGCCGAGCTGGAGAAACGGCCCGCGGGTCAACCCTTGCGCGCCTGCAGCCCCAGTGACGAACAAAAGTGCCGCCGCTGCGGCAACTACGCATCGCCTCGTCATGCCCTTGCCTTTCTTCTTCCTCGTTTCCAACCACCGCCAGCCTAAGGCAGGTTACCCCCGGAGGCAAGAAAGCCGGCTTGAGGCAGGCAGAAGAGACCGGAAAAATTTGCTACACTAAAAACGTAACATCCCTGAACGGCAGAACCAAATTGGAGAATTGAAATGAACCGCGCCGGCTTTCAACCCTGCCTAATAATCCTACTTTCCTTCGTCTGCCTGCAGGCTTTGCTGGCCGAGCCGCCTCGACTGCTCGACAGCCAGTTCAACCTGCCCCCGGGCTTCCATATCTACAAGGCCGCCGACCGATCGCTCACCGGCGGCTCCTACGACCTCGTGCTTGATGGAGAGGGCCGGCTGCTCGTTGGCGATGGAAACGCGGTTCGACGCATCGAGGACACCGACGGCGACCAGGTCTACGACACGACCAAGGTGATCGCCACGGGACTCGGCGGACGCGGCCCGCAGGGGCTCGTCGTCTACGGGGACCATCTCTACGCCGTCGGCGGCGACGGGGTTCAGCTCTACAGCGGCTACAAGGCCGGCGGCGCACTGAAGCGTGAGCGCCGACTGGGAGAGCGGTTCAACACCGGAGGCGACCATGCCGCGCACACCCTCCTGCGCGGGCTCGACGGCTGGATCTACATGGTCAGCGGAGATGGAGGCGGCATTGGCGAACGCCGCCACATTACAGAGAAGAGCTCTCCGGTGATCTACGAGCGGACAGCCTCGGTCTTCCGCTTCGACCCGACTGGAAAGACCTGGGAGTGCATCGGCGCCGGCGGCCGCAACCCGCCGAGCCTGGGCATGAACTATCTCGGAGAGTTCTTCAGCTTCGACAGCGACATGGAATGGCACGTCGACCTGCCGTGGTACCGTCCGGTTCGCCTGAACCACTGGGCCACAGGCGGCGACCAGGGCTGGCAGGGAGTCGGCGCCTACCCCTCCTACTACCTCGACTGCCTCCCCGGCGTTCTGAATGTCGGACGCGGCTCGCCCAATTGGGGAATTTTCTACGAGCACACCCAATTCCCCCAAAAATACCGAGATGCCTTCATCGCCTGCGACTATCTGTGGAAATCAGCCACATCCGGGGGCTACGCCAATCCGGGACGGCTCTGCGCTTTTGAGCTCGACCGTGATGGAGCCACCTGGAAGGCCAAGATGACAGTCTTCGCCCAGGCCAAGCGCGGAGCCAAGGATCACAAGGGTCGCCGCATCAACTTCGCCCTCGTCGATGTAGATGTCGCCCCTGACGGCAGCCTCCTCCTGACCGACCACAACCAGGGAGTGTGGAGAATCTTCTACGACCCGGCCGAAAAACCCGCAATCAAACCGATCTCCCCCGGGCCTGGACCCGCCGAGTCGACCATTGACGGGCTTCTTGCCCTGCCGCAGCCGATGTCCGAATGGTGCAGACTTCGGGAAGAAGCGGCCAGAAAGAAAATCGGCGCGGGAGTCGCCGACAAGCTGCTCACAGCCGCCCTTGAGAAGGGGCGCGAGACACGCCAGCGCCTCAGGGCCATCCGCCTCCTCGCCCCGGGCTTCAAGAAGCTCCCCGCCGGCTTCATCAACAGCCTGGCAGTTGACGGCGTCACCGAGATCCGGGCCCAAGCAGCCTGGCTGATTGGCATCCGCGGTGATTCGAGCGAGATCCCTGCCGCCCTGAAGCTCCTGGACGACAGCGATCCATTTGTCCGCAGGAGAGCCGCCGAGGCGCTCTCCCGATTCGGAACCGAGACCGCCAACGGCAAGCTGATCTCCCGGCTCGATGATGAAGACCGATTCGTTCGCTACGCCGCCATGACAGCGCTCGCTCATCGCCCCACAAAGGAGTTCATCCAGGAGGCTCTCCGGCACGAGTCTCCGAGAGCCTGGATGCGGGCCCTGGTGGCGGGAAACATCAGGCGGGAAAGACCTGAAACTCCGCAGGTCCAGGAGGTCGTCGAGCGCCTCCTGGGCAAGCAGCCAGCGCAGAAAGAAGACCGCCTCGACTTCCTCCGCATCCTGAACCTGTTCAAGGCCCAGGTCGCGGAAAACAAGGACCTCGCCGCCAGGGTTAACCGCTACCTACTCGGTAAATACCCGGATGCTGATTCGGAGATCAGGTGGGAGCAGGCAAGAGTCCTCAGCTCCTACCAGGACCCCGCCGCCTTCGCACCGCTGCTGGCCATGCTCGAAACGGAAAAAGACCCCGTCACCCAGTTTCACCTCGCCCGGATGATGTCGAACATCCCCTCCGGCTGGAACGAGCAGGAGTCCGCTCGTTTCGCCAACTGGCTGTCAACAACGCAGAAGGGCTGGTTCTCCCAATTCCAGGGCAAGGGACGGCAGTTCAAAGGCTTCTGGGGTACCGTGCTGGGCCGGATCGCTCAACACCATGCCGATGGGCTGGGCGGCCTCGCCGACAGGGTCGTACCCGGCAGCCAGCTCTCCGGGCACATCCTGGCATCCATCAGGAATTCATCGCAGGCCGGCCCCATCCTGGTGCGTCTCTACAACGACGCCAAGGATGAGGACAGCCGCAGGAGAGTCCTTGAATTGCTTAAACAGGCAAGCCATCCCTCGATTGGCAAGCTTCTGCTTGGAAAATTCAAGGCCGCCACTGACCCAGGCAAGAAAGACGCCCTGCTGGCCGCACTCTGCTCCCAGCCCCTTGCCGCCGGAGAGGAGGGCATCTTCATAACGGGTCTCTTTGGGAAAGATGCCGCCCTGGTCGAAAGATGCGCCAACCGGGTCGCGCGCGATGGAAAAACCATCGACAAGTACGCCTCGGTCGTCAGCTCCATCACCTCCGGCAAGCGAAAGGGCGAGTCGGCCGTCTACCACCAGATTCTTGACACCATGAGCCGCAGCCCGGCCCGCGCCAATTCCTTCGGCGCCCTGCTGGTCTCCCTGGCCGGCAAGACTCCGCCGAACCACGGAGCCGTCCCCAAGTGTATCTGGACCTCCACGAAACAAGATAACGAGCGGGTCTGGTTTGCCAGGAAGTTCAACCTCGACGCTGCCCCTCCAAAGGCGGTGTTCCATATCACCTGCGACAATGTTTTCACCGCCTGGCTCAACGGCAAAAAGATTGCCAGCGGTTCCGACTGGGGAAAGGTGAGCCGGGTTGACACCCGCCAATTCCTCAAAAAGGGAGAAAACCTTTTCGCCGTGGAATGCGCCAACCAGGGCGGCCCGGGCGGGCTCATGGCGGTCCTCGAGCTTTCGGATTCTTCAGGCGGCCCTCTCGGCATGATCGCCACCAACGAAACCTGGCTGGCCACCCAGAGCCCGCCTGCTGAATGGAAAACAAAGGGCTCCTCGGCCGGAGGCAGCTGGCGGCCACCCATCGATGTCAGCGGCCCCACCTCCAACGTTACGAAGCTCTTCACACGATTCCTTCCAGGCAAGGGAGTCTCCCTGGCCAACTCCATCGCCGCGATGGAGTTCTGGCAAGCCTGGTACCTGGAAAGTTTCAACGAGCCCTTCGTACCCCCTGCCCCGAAGAAACAGAACCTGAAATCTTCCGATCAGGTTCGGGCCCTGATCGCCGGCACGAAGAAGATCGAGGGAAACGTGACGAACGGACGGCTTGCCTACCTCAAGACCGGCTGCTTCGCCTGCCACGGCGGCATCAAGAACAAGGAAACCACCATCTTCGGACCGCCGCTGGCCGGCGTAACCCAGCGCCTCAACCGGGAAGAGCTCGCCGATGCCATCGCCTTCCCCTCGAAACTCGTAGCTGAGCGTTTCCGTGCCATGCAGGTGGTCACCTCCAGGGGCCAGGTGCTCTCCGGCTTCATCACAGAGAATTCAGACACCCACGTGACCATCACCGACATCAAGAACAAGATTCACCGGATCCCGAAGAAAGAGGTCAGGGACCTGCGCGAACAGAAAACATCCCTGATGCCCGCTGGCCTCCTTGGGCCCCTCAACGACCAGGAGATCCGGAACCTGCTCGCCTTCCTGCAGGAGATGAAATAGGCCTCAGGGCTTCGGGATCTCATTGACAGTATAGTAGGCGCGGGCATGCACCAGGGGCCTGCCCGCGGATGACTTGATCCCGGACAGGTCGAACTCGTAGACGTGCCCCTCGACCAGGCCCTCGAGCTCGAGGTCCGCCACCAGCCCATCGGGAGAAATCTTTACACCTGTCACCTTCCCGGCCCCCTGGTCTACTTCAGGGCTGCCGTAGAACTTGTGGTAGATATGGGTGAAATGCTCCAGCTTGTAGAGACTGGCATCTGAAGCGACCTCGGGGTCAACCGGCAGGGTAAAGGTAAGAGCGAAACCCTTCGGCCTAATGTTGACCCGCTTGATCTCGAAGGGGATCTTCCCACTCCACTCGAGCCTCTCGAGGATAAAGCTCCGGCTCCCCCTTACCGGCCACCCGCGGTTGGTACCACCGGCAACAAGGTAGCCCTCCGGTGAAAACTGTACCGCCAACAGGCCAGTCCCGAGCCCCTCGCGGAAGGGGTAGCAGGCGCCCTGCCAGACGCCGTTAATCTTCTCCGTCGTCGCCCGCATGATGCAACTCAGGCTGTAGTCGCCGACAAAGATCTGCCCGGCAAAGGGACCGAACTTTCCGGCGGTGCGGTCGACCCGGAACCCGGAGATCGACTGGCCCATCTTGCGATAGGGGAAGATCACCGCGTAGGGAACCAGCTCCTTCACCCGCTTCTTTTCGATATGGATCCGGGACTGGCTCTTCGGCTCCACGGGCCTGGGCCCCAGCTCAGGGAAAAGCTTGTAGGCCTCAAAGCTGATCGGGTGCCCCATGAAGCCGCCAGGCTTGAGGTGTTTCAGCGAGCAGGAACCATTCCACGGCCCCTGGCTCTCGACGTAGAACATCTCGCCGTGCTCATTCGGAGCCACTCCGCCGGCGCTGCGAATGCCGCTGGCGATGGGGATGGTCTTACCATCCGGAGTGATCTTGAAGGACCAGCCGCGGAAATCGGCACGGTAGTGGTAGGAGTTGGAGAGCCCGAGAACTACCCAGGTGTTCCCCTCGGGATCCGGCTCTGAGCCCCAGGAGAACTCATGGTAATTACCGAAGCCCCACTTGTCGCTGAGGGTGTCGAACACATCGGCTCGCCCGTCGCCATCGGTGTCCCGAATCCGGGTAACCTCGGCCTGCTGGGTAACGTAGAAGGCTCCATCGCGGTAGCCCAGCCCGAACACCTCGTCTAAGCCGCTGGCGAAACGCTGGATACGCAGCTTGGGCCGCTTGTCAAAGGCCCCGCTGACCAGCAGGATCTCTCCCCGGCGGGTGCCGATCGCCAGGCGGCCATCGGGGAGCAGTGTGAAGCTGCCGACCTCCAGCGCCAGCTCGGGAGGAATCGGCAGGTCCCTGACCGGGTAAAACTCTTCCTCCGCCTTCGCTGTCCCCCAGACTCCGCCAAGGCGCTGGGCCTCAACCGGAGAAACGATGCTCCAGCAGAAAAAGGTCAACAGGAACAGGCGCTTCATTTCTCCTCCTCCAACCAGCGGTACTCGAGCAGGAGCTCCGCGGCACCCCCTTCGATCCCAATCGCCACCACCGCCTCCCGGGCCTTCCCGGAAGGACGGACAAGGAACTTCAGGTTTTTCTTTTCTCCGCCGGGCAGGGATCGAAGAGGCCGAATGTTCACCTTTCCGCCGACCATCACCGAGCCATCTTCCTCCCCACTCACCTCCTGGTGAACCGCAGCGCGGAAATAGAGGCCGCCCAACTCACCACCTTCCAGCTTGATCGTCCTGGCGAGATAGACCCGGTTGGTTTTTTTATCGAGGAGGTCCATCGGCTTGTCGCTGACCCTGGTTTCACCGTAAACGTAGCTGAAGGTGGGCCGGCGTTTTTCATCGAGGCTGTAGCCCTTGAACCGGATCCCGATGGAGCGGCTGGTATCCGCCGCCCAGGGTGACTCTTCATCGGAAAGCCGCTGCAAAGGAGAGCCCCGGCCGAGCTTCAGCCTCTCACGGGGGATGATCCGGGCGTTGCCGCTGCCCTGGCCTCTCCAGACCCCGCCCGGGTCGATAAACTTCCCGCGCCAGAGCTGGTTGAGACAGACATTTTCCGCATCGAAGGTCAGGTTGACCTTCAGCGGATAGCCGACACTGATGCCGCGCTTGCCGGTATCCTGCACACTACGACGCAGCATCACAGCCTCGTCCCCGACGACAATTTCCATCGAGGCGCGAACCATGCCGCTGGGCTGGCGGGTATTTCGCCCCTCGGCGAGGTAATGCCAGAGAGCGTTCAGCTGTTTTTTCGGATCGCCGGCCTCCAGGTCACCAAGCACCGAGACCCCGCCGGCGAAGAACTGCGGCATGATGGTATTGGGCCGAAACCGGGCCGGCTCCAGCATGTAATGGTAAAACCAGTCCTTGTTGAGCCGCTTCGTGGTCGATTCGACGATGTCCACAGACGCCATCGACGAGGTACCCTTGCCTCGGAAGGTATGACAGGCAATACAGTTCATCCCTCGGTCGCCGACCATGCGATGGCCGATGTCGGTTACCGCCCGCGCCTTCTTCCTGTCCTTTGGAAGCGCATCGAACACGACCGCCGGCACCTCGTCGGCGGCGGCGAAGAGTTCCGCCAGGCCTTTGACGTTTTCAGCCCCGAAAGCGGGCATCCGGACCTTCACATAGGGCCTGATTCGCTGACCGTTGGCGATGGTGTTGCGCAGCCAGTCCAGCTGCAGCTTTGCCCCGGTGCCTGTCAAGGGCGGCGGCAGGCGGCCGGGCTCGCCGAGTTTGGGGTCGGCGCTGGTGAAGTAATCGTTGTGTTCCTTCCTCACCCCGCCGAGAGTTCCTCTCTCATGGCAGCCGATACAGTTGAAACGGGCCAGCTCCAGGCGGATTTTCTCTTCCCCCGAAGGCTTGTAGGCGGGCGTCGCCAGGGCCGCGCGAATGTCCGCTCGCTGGGCCTTGCTCAGGGCAAACCTCAGGCCGTTTCCGTTGGCAGAAAGGCAGCCCTTTGCAGGATCCAGGCGCGAAAGCTCCGCGAACTCCTTCGTCTGCACATCGGGTCCGCCACCATGACACCTGCCACAGAGGAACTGCCCATAGAGGCCTTTTCCCCTCCCGGCTTTTTTCTCATCGACGACAAACCCCTCCAGGGACGCGACGGGCGTTTTTTCCGAACTCAGAAGCGCCGACGGAACCGGCCCCTTTTTCAGCCCCGGCCCCGACAACAACAGCTCGAGCTCAGGATCCCCGTCAACATGAAGGTAAAGCAGTTCCAGCTTGTGAGGCTTTGCCTCAAGGCGAAGGGTTTTGCGCTCCCGGCCTCCTTCGCCAAGGGAAACAAGGGTCTCTCCCTTAACCGACAAGGTACCGACATTGTTAGAAGCCAATTCGAAAACATACTCACCCGGCGACGGCGGGTGAAAATACCCTTCCAGACGCAGAGCGAAATCTGTCCGGTAATTTTTGAAGTCATCGAGACCAGGTCCGGCAACAACCCCTCCACGCTCCTCCTTGCCGGGAAGTTTCGCGACGCCTTCCTCCATGTTGTCGAGATAGAGTGTATAGCGAAGATTCCCAGGAACCTTCGCATCCCGGCACAGGTAGTTGGCCAGCTGCCAGGCCTCGTTGGAATCAAGATGCAGGTCCGGCATACGGCCCGATGGCCGCGCCTCGTGAGGGGCCTTCAGGAAGGCAGCCAGGGACTCAACACTGTATTTTTTTTCTACCCCGGCCAGCGGGACCGAGCCTGCCTCAAGGAGGGGCTTGCCATCTTTGTCTCGCGGTGAATGACAGACCACGCAGCCGACCGAATGATAAAGCTTCTCTCCCCGGGCGGCCGCCACATGATCCGACACCTGGCTTGTGAAGGAGCCCGCCTGCAGCGAGACGAGGTAATGCGTCAGCGCCTCAGCCATGTCTTCTATATTGCCCTGCGGGAACCATGCCTGCGCCAATCCCCTGAAAATATCCGGCTTCCTGGTGCCGGGCTCTACCTTGTGCGGATCCAGCAGGTAGGCTTCAAGATACTCGGGGCGGATCCTTGTCCCGACCGCCTCGAGGCTGGGCGCTCTTCTCGAATTGAGGTCGGCCTTGAAGTTCCCGGCCCGGTGGCAGGACACACACCCGAATTCGCCGATGAGTATGAGCCCGCGCGTGCGCTGGTCGAGGCCCTCCCTGTCCAGGCCTGGAAAGACGGGAGAAACCGTGTCGGCAGCCGAAAGCCCTCCGACCACCAGCAGCAGGATGAGAAGAAAAATACGGGCCATGGAAAAGTTATACAGCGTACTGGCTCCTGGATGCTTCCTTACGTTCCGGGCTAACATTTTATCCAGACAGGCTCCTGAGTGAAAGTCAATGAACCGCTCCGCACCCCTGGTATTGGATCCTGAACAATCAGAGATTGATTGCGCGGATGGGAGAGTGTACAACCCGAAAATGGTCGCAACGAGAGCCGGCAGGCTCCTTTTCTACACCTTCGCCGTAATTATTACACTCCAGGCATCCCTGCCCGGCCGACTGCGGGCTCAGCCGCAGCTCCATACCTGGTTCCACTACCACGGCGAGAAGAGCCTGCAGAAGCTGGAGCCTTACAAGGACATGCTCACCTCGGTCAGCCTCTTTGGCAGTCCCGACCGGAAATTCGTCACGCAATGCCGTGAGCTTGGACTGCAGGTCTACTCACTCGTCAGCGGGCCGGTTGAAAACATTGTCACCACAGATAAAGCCGAGGCGACCATCGATGCCTACCTGAAAAAATGCCGCGACCTGGGCCTCGACGGGATCGACCTCGACTACGAGAACCTTCCGGCAAAGACACGGGGCGCCTACGGCGCTTTCATTCGGAAGCTTTCGGCCAGGCTTCGCGGAGCAGGAAAAAAACTCTCTATCTGCGTGGCCTACACACCTGGGATGAGCCGGGCCGTCCCCGATTCCGGCTTCTACGACCCCGGGATCATCGCCAGGCATTGCGACCTGGTGCGGGTCATGTGCTACGACAAGCACCTCGCTTCCCAGCCCGGGCACGGCCCGACCAGCACCGCTCCCTGGGCTCGCTCTGCGATGAAATACTGGCTGAAGCACATTCCGGGCAGAAAACTCGTCATGGGCATGCCGGCCTATTCCAATGACTACGACATCCGTCCGGGAGGCCGGGGACGGCAGGTGGACCGGGCGAGTCCCGACACTACCGCGCCTCTCAAGCCTCACTGGCGTCCCTTCGAAAAAATCAATGTCTACCGCTACGCTGACAAGGCCGGCAATCCGCGAGTCTTCTACGCCTCGGACTCAAAGAGCACGCAGGCCCACCTGGAAACCGTCAGGCAACTCGGCCTTGGCGGGTTCGGCTTCTGGCATCACCTCGCGGTTGCACCAGCCACCTGGAAGGTGATCAGGAAAACAATGACCGGGAAGTAATCTCCCCCTCAGGACTTCTTCCTGGCAGGTCTCTTCCTCGGCTGCTTCGCAGGCCCCTTGATCCGTTTGATGCCCGGCACGTAGGTTGTAGCGGCCTTGATTCGCAACTGGATCAGGGTAGAAAGCCTGGCGACCACGGCAGCATGGGCAGGACTCCCGGCGAGGTTCTTCATCTCAGAGGAATCCGACTCATGGTCGTAAAGCTCCGCGCCATCCTTCCCGCCGACGCCCCACTCGCTGTAGCGGTAGCGCTCCGTCCTGATGGAGTAGCCGGTCCTGTATTGCGTCAGGGCCGACTTCCTGGGAGAGACGGCAGGGTCCTCGAGCGCCGGCACGAGGCTCACGCCCGGCAGGTACCCCGGCGCCTCGAGTCCGCTCAATTCGGCCAGGGTCGGGTAAAAATCCGTCATCTCTGCGAGCGCTTCGGAGCTCTTCCCGGCATTCTTCATCTCTGGAACCGAGATGATCAGCGGAACGCGGGCAGCGTTCTCAAACAGGGTTGTCTTCTGCCAGTGACCGTGCTCGCCCATGTGATAGCCGTGATCGGAGGTGAAGACGACGATCGTGTTCTTATCAAGCCCTGTAGCGGAGAGCTCATCCAGGATTCTGCCGACCTGCGCGTCGGCGAAAGTGATGGAGGCGTAGTAGGCCTGCATGGCCTTGCGCGCCAGCTCATCCTTCAGGTTAAGCTGATCCTTCTTGCGGTTGATCGACAAGACCGCGGGACGCGGCAGGGTCTTGAGATAGCCTTCTGGAACAGCCGGCACCACAATCTTCTCAGTGGGATAGAGCTCGAAGTATTTCTTCGGCGCCACGAAGGGCGTATGCGGGCGGTAGAGCCCCACCGCCATGAAGAAGGGTTTCTTTTTACCGGCGTATTCCTTCAACAGCTTCACGGCCTCGGTGGCCGCTATTCCATCAGTCTGCTCTTCGTCCGTACCATCGGCAGCCAGCCAGCTGAGGGTGCCACCGTAGCTTCCCGGACGCAGCGAGAACACCTTGCTCTCATCGGTCTTGTCCCGGCCTTTTGGATTGACCGTCCGGGTCCAGGACTTCGGGTCATCATGCCCATCGGTGCCGATGTCGCGCGGGACACCGTAGTGATAGATCTTGCCGATCCGGATCGCCTCGTAGCCTTTGCGGATGAACATCTGCGACATGCTCTGGACCCCGGGGAGCCTCTCGCGCAGACGAATCGCGTTGCCGAGGATGGTGGTCTGGTCGGGGTAGAGCCCGGTCATAAAAGATGCCCGGCTCGGACCGCAGAGAGGGTACTGGCAATAGGCGCGTGAAAAACGCACCCCCCTTTCAGCAAGGCGGTCGATGTTGGGGGACTTGACCTGGGGATGGCCGTAGGAACCAAGATCGCAGTTGAGGTCGTCGCAGATGAGAAAGAGGACGTTCATCTTCTCGGCCGCGAAGGACCCGGCTGGAGCCGCCAGGAAGAAAAGCAAAACTACCGACAGCCACCGGGAAATCTTCAATACCGCAATCCTCGCTGCCATCGACTGGCTCCTTCTTTACTGGTAAAATGCCGGGCTTCTAAAGGCTTCGACAATCATCGATAATCCAACCCGCTAACCCAAGGGAAAACCATGAAGGCAAGACTGTTCGTCGCGGCGCTGCTCCTGCTTCCCATCGGCCTTTTACAGGCCGCTGATAAGCGACCAAATATCCTCGTCATCATGGCCGATGACCTTGGCTATGGCGATGTCTCCTGCTACGGAGCCACAGAGCTTTCTACCCCCAGCATCGACCAGCTTGCCGGCGAGGGACTGCGTTTCACCAGCGGCTATTGCTCGGCCTCCACCTGTACGCCGACCCGCTATTCCATGCTGACGGGCACCTACGCCTTCCGCCGCAAGGGCACGGGGATCGCCCCGCCCAGCGCCCCGGCTGTCATCAAGCCGGGGACGGAAACCGTTGCCTCTATCCTGCAACGCGCTGATTACGAAACCGCCGTCATCGGAAAATGGCACCTGGGCCTTGGCGGTGAAATGGGTCCGGACTGGAACGGAGACCTGAAACCGGGCCCGCTCGAGATCGGTTTCGACACCTGCTTCCTTCTGCCGACCACCAATGACCGGGTGCCGCAGGTCTACGTCCACGACCACAGGGTCCCGAACCTTGACCCGAAGGATCCCCTCTGGGTCGGAAGAAAAAAGCCCGGCCCCGACCATCCCACCGGGAGGACCCATCGCGACAAGCTGAAAATGGACTGGTCCCACGGCCACAACGCCACCATCCACAACGGCATCAGCAGGATCGGCTTCTACACCGGTGGCCACAAGGCGAGGTTCCGTGACGAGGACCTTGCCGACAAGTGGGTAGAGAAATCCATCGAGTTTATGGAAAAGAACAGAGACAAGCCCTTCTTCCTCTTCTTCTCTTCGCACGATATCCACGTCCCGCGCATGCCGCACGAACGTTTCCAGGGAAAAACGAAACTCGGCTACCGGGGAGATGCCATCGTTCAGCTGGACTGGTGCGTCGGTGAGCTGATGAAGGCTCTTGACCGCCTCGAGCTGGCGAAAAAAACCCTCGTCATCTTCTGCTCTGACAACGGACCGGTTCTCGATGACGGCTACAAGGATGGAGCGGTTGAAAAGAACGGCAAGCACCGCGCGGCCGGGCCCTACGCCGGCGGCAAGTACAGCGTCTATGAAGGCGGCACCCGCACGCCATTTATCACCCGCTGGAAAGGCCGAATCCAGCCCGGCCTCAGCGATGAAATGGTCTGTACCATCGATCTTCCGGCGAGCCTCGCCACCCTCAGCGGGCAAGCCCTGCCCGCCGACGCCTGTCTCGACAGCTTTGATGTTCTCGGAGCCCTCCTGGGCAAAGAGAACGCCCGCGGCCGCGACCACCTCGTCCAGCAGAACAACGGCAACAACGGCACCTACGCCCTGAGAGCCGGCGACTGGAAGCTACACCGCTACGACAAGAAAACCGCCCGCAACAAGGTAGTTGAAAAGAAGCTGGCCAATACAAAGGTGCCCCGGCACCTGCTCTTCAACCTCGGGACAGACCAGCGGGAGAGGAAGAACCTCTACGCTGAGAAGCCCGAAGTCGCCAAGAGAATGGTCGCCCGGCTCGAGAAGATTCTCGCCGATGGGAAAAGTCGTCCGGGGAAATAGGCGCTCAGTATTTGAGGCCGAGGTCGTTATCTCGAACGGCCGCGAGCTTCGCCTTGAGCTTCGCCTTCAGGCGGGCCGCCGTCTTCCGGTGAGCGGGCTTATCGACGAGATTCGTGTACTGCCCGGGGTCCTTCTCCATGTCAAAGAGCTCCGCCCCTTTCGCTCCATTCTTGCCGTATTCGATATAGGCCCAGCGCTCCTCCCTGAGCAGATACCCCTTCCCATTCACGCTGAAGGCCGAGTCGCGGACGGTGTGGGATGGATCGTCGAAAACAGGGGCGAGGTCCTTGCCCTGCAATCGAGCCGGGACCTCGAGGCCGCAGAGGCTCGATATGGTCGGGTAGAGATCAAGCAGCTCGGCGAAGGAGGCGCAGACGGCTGGCTTCTTCCCGGGAACGCGGATAATAAGCGGCACCCGGGTGGACTCTTCCAGCAGGCTGACCTTGGCCCAGAAATCATGCTCCCCGAGGTGATAGCCGTGATCGCTGGTAAAAATCACGATGGTGCTCTCTTCCAGGCCGTTCTCCTTGAGCGCCGCCAGCACCTTCCCCACCTGGGCATCCATATAGGCCACGGAGGCGAAATAACCACCAACCGCCTTCTTCTGGCGGGTGACGTTCATCTTCATGTTCTTGCTGGTCTTGTAGTTGATACCGGCCCTGGGAATGTCATCCCAGTCCCCCTTGAGCTTACCGGGCAGGACCATCTCCTTATGGGGATAGGGCTCGTAGTAAGGGCGGGGGGCGACAAATGGAACGTGAGGGCGAACAAAGCCGACGCCGAGAAAAAACCTCCTGTCCTTGTAGCTGCGAAGGAGTTCGCAGGCCTTTGCCGCCGTTTTGCCATCGGAATGTACGAGATCGTCTCCAGCAGCCTCCACCACCACGAAGGTATTGCCGCCCACCACGGGTCTCTTTCCATCCGGATTACCTTCCAGCGTCTCACCCTTGCCGGGCGCCTTCCACTCCGGGCCCTTCGAGTTAAAGCGCTCACTCCAGGAGGCGGGATCGTCCTCGCCATCCGTCCCCCGCTCGATCCCGCCCGGAACTCCCATGTGAAAGATCTTGCTGACGCGGGCGCTGTGGTAGCCGGCATTTTTGAAGTGCTGCGCCCAGGTTGCCCTGTCGCCAATGGCGCTGCGGGGGCTTTTGTACCTCAGCATCTTGATCGCGTGAGGATAGTAGCCCGACATGAAGGACGCCCGGGAAGGGCCGCAGTAGGTCCCCTGGCAATAGGCCCGGGTAAAGAGAGTTCCGCGGGCGGCGAGGCTGTCGATGTTGGGGGTCCTGCAGACCTTGCTGCCGTAGCACGACAGCGCGGTGGCGGTCAGGTCATCCGAAATGATGAACAGCACATTGTATTTATTCCCCTCCAGCG
>Ga0310342_100001641_pt1 | contig 14012 bp, 9 predicted proteins | sample S15DNA20500_MG_FD_206155 | JGI IMG/M metagenome (GOLD analysis project Ga0310342, IMG submission 206155) | Marine microbial communities from station ALOHA, North Pacific Subtropical Gyre - S1503-DNA-20-500_MG | ecosystem: Environmental > Aquatic > Marine > Oceanic | place: Pacific Ocean: North... | reverse complement strand
CGCGGGGTCGGTGGCCCTGGTGAAACAGGGGAAGGAGGCAGGGGTCATGGTGACGGCCGAGGTGACGCCCCATCACTTCACCCTCACGGACGAAGCCTGTGAATATTTCGACCCCAACTACAAGGTATTGCCCCCGCTTCGGTCCCAGTCGGATGTGGAGGCCCTGCTCGGGGGGCTCAGGGATGGAACCATCGACGCCATCGTGAGCGCTCACGCACCGCATACCGCTGAGGAGAAGGCCGTCGAGTTCGTCTACGCTCCCTTCGGGGTGGTCGGGCTGGAAACGCTCTTCGCCGCCAGCTATACGAGCCTGGTTGAGAAACACGGCTTCGAGCTCCTGGAGGTTCTCGCCAAGCTGACCATCAATCCGGCCCGGCTGCTGGGTCTCGAAGCTGAGCGGGGAGGACTCTCTCCCGGGAAACTTGCCGATGTAGCTGTCTTCGATATCCAGGCAGATCGTGTAATCGATCCGGAGGGCTTTGAGTCCAAGGGCCGAAACAGCTGTTTCGGAGGACTCACCATGCGCGGCAGCACGATTCATACCTTTGTGGCCGGGCGCCAGGTCGTCAGCGAGGGACGTGTCCTGGGCCCCTCGGAGGAGACGGTCGCCGAGCATTGAAGCCGCTGCTTCAGTTTTCATGCCGGCTTGGCCGATTTTCTTGAATTTCCCATACTATGAGTTCGTCAGAGTTTACTGACGATTCAAAGAGTGAGAAACGGATTACGTTAGTTCGTACTTTCTTCGCGACCTATAATGGCGTAAGTCATGTACGGAGAAGCTACTGAGTTGTTTGCCGGCCCTTTTGGATCGTGTGGAGGCCGGTTTTTCGGGACTGGGTTCAACGCCTGAGAAGAGGATAAGTTAGATGCTTCGTTCACCTGCAATGGACTTCAGGAAGCGGGCTTCCTGCCTGCTGATGGTGTTTCTGGCTGCGCTGGCGTTTGGGCTGCTGGTTTCTACGGAGATCCATGCCCAGTTGAAGGGGCGCTCCGGCTCCAGCAGCTCCCGTTCGAGTTCTTCACGCTCTTCCTCGGCCCGGGCCCCCAGCCGTTCCAGCTCCTCAGCTCCGAGAGTCAGGAGCTCTTCCAGCTCTCGCAGCTACCGGGCGCCTGCCAGGTCTTCGAGCAGTTCGCGGAGTATCAGGACACCCAGCATCCGCGCTCCCAGCAAGCCCAGCATCAGGACGCCGAGCAAATCCAGCCGTCCGAGTACGACCCGGAGCTATCGTCTTCCAAGCACCAGGAGCAGTTCCTCGAAGCCCTCTCGCACGATCAGGACACCTTCGGTGAAGACGCCGACGATCAGGACGCCGAGCAAATCCAGCCGTCCGAGTACGACTCGGAGCTATCGTCTGCCGAGCATCACGAGGGGATCCTCGAGCTCGTCGCGTACGACCAGGACCCCGACGATAAAGACTCCGACTATCAGGACGCCGAGCACATCGAGCCGCCTGGGAAGTTCTTCCAGCAGCAAGCGGACCTTCGCCCTGCCTTCGACCAAGAGCCGATCGAGTGCCAGCTCCAGCCTGGGGAGTCGTCTCTCCGGGACCGGCGAGACGCGTACGGTGCGACGCGCAGTCGCTCCTCCATGGGGCAGCAGCAGGACCATATCGAGGGGCTCCTCGTACGGATCGAGCAAACCGGCGGTCAAATCCTCCGGCTCTGCCGTGATCAGGAAGGCCAGCCCGTTGCTGGGAGCCGGTGGAGGCGGTGGTGGCGGAGCCAAGCTTGACCCCCTGGGCCGCAAGCCCACGCTTGGCGGCAGTGAAAAATCGGGTAGCAGTTCCCGCAGCGGGACCTCCGCCAGTCGAAATCTGATTCGGAGGGGAGTGCTGGCTCCTTCCACCATCGACAAGAAGAGCGATAGAGGACTGCTGAGTCGTTTCGGGAATCGCTCCAAGATCGACTCCTCGTCCGTCGGCAAGTCAGGAAAGATCGTTCGCTCTAGTGGAAATGTCCGGGCAAGCATCAAGTCAACCGATTCCGCCAAGGTAAAGGCGCTTGGCGCCGGCGCCGGCGGCGGCGCGGGCGTGCGTGGAGGCAGGACCGTTCGCTCATCTGCTGACGCCGACAGCATCCGAACTCCACGAAGCGTCGCCAACGTTCCCTCCCTGGAGAACGCGGCGAATTCAGCCCGGCGCGCGGGGGGGCGCAGAGAGAGCGGCTGGTCCCGAGGGCGGGGGCATGACTACTACGATGACCATCACCACCATCGCCATCATTCCCACAGAAGCCACCTCTATTACGGGCTCGGCTTCGGTTATCTATGGGGTTACCACAACAGCTACCATGTCGGGTTCGGCTACTCCCGCTGGGGCAGCAGCTTCTGGCTCGGGGCCTATGATCCCTGGTATTACGATCCCTACCCGTATTATTACAGCAGCGGGTTCTACTCTCCCTTCGTAAGCTACCGTCGGAGCTACATCGGGCTTGGCACCGGCTATTACTGTCCTCACCATTATCTCAACCTTCATTACTGCGGCTGCAATCACGTCCAGGTAGTCGATCCGGGTCCCGCGGTAATCGAGGAGGTAGAGGTTCCGCCTGCGGCGCCCGAGCCGGCCGGCGATGGGGGTGGTGCGGCTGTTCCGCCTCCACCCGCTGAGGGCGGGGAGCCGCCGGCGGAAGCAGGTTCTCTCGATGGCCTGCGGCCGGCGCAGTTGCGTTTCTGGAGCGGCCTGGAGAGCTTCCGCGGCGGCAGCTACAATGATTCCGCCGAGGCCTTCTACAACGCCCTGCTGGAAGATCCCGGCAATGGGGTTATCAGCATCCTGTTGAGCGAGTCGCTGTTCGCGATTGGCGAATACCGCTATGCCGCCAGGTACCTTCGGGAGGCTCTTGCCGATTGGGAGGAGTTCCCCCGCTACCAGTGGAGCCCCGCCGCGCTCTATAGCAAGGCGGAGGATTTCCCGGCCCGTCTCAAGTCGCTCGAGGAGGAGGCCTCAGCCCATCCCGAAAACGAGGATCTGCAGGTGGTCCTGGCCTACGAGCACTTCGTGCATGGCAACCCGGCAGCGGCCGGGGGCATCTTCGGGACACTCGCGACCTCGGCCTCGGACGAAACAACCCGTAAGCTCTCGGCTCGTTTCCTCAAACGGATCGAGACGGTTTCTTCCGGTGAAGGCAAAGAGGCCGCTCCTCTTCCCGAGACTCCAACGAGCCGCTTCCTCAAGAGCTTCTCGCTCGAGGATCTCAAGACGCTGAAGATGCGCTGAGATCCGTTTTTCCGGGTCTGCTGACCGGGCGCGGGCGCTCAGATATGCGTTGCCTCGCCCGTAGCGTCGGCGGCGGCCTCCATGACTGCCTCCGAGAGGGTCGGATGGGCATGGATCGCGAGTTGGATATCTTGCACGGCAAGTTCGGCGGATTTCCCCAGCACCAACTCGGCGATCAACTCGGTGGCCTCGGTGCCGATGATGTGAGCCCCGATGATTTCACCATCGTCCTTGCGCGAGAGAATTTTAACGAAACCCTCAGTGTCACCGGTGGCGACCGCCTTACCGCTGGCCGTGAAGGGGAACTTACCGCAATCAAATTCGATTTCTCGCTTCCGGGCCTCGGACTCGCTCAGCCCCATTGCGGCGACCTGGGGATGACAATAGACGCAGGAGGGAACCAGGTCGTAATCGATCGGCTCGATATTCTCCCCGGTGATGTGTCTCAGCACGTGGGCCGCCTCATGAGAGGCTACATGGGCCAGGGCGGGGGGACCGTTGACGTCGCCGATGGCGTAGACCCCACGAGCCGCTGTTTCACAATGCCCATCGACCTCGACAAAGCCGCTGTCGAGCTCTATGCCGATTTTCTCGAGCCCGAGCCCCTCGGTATTACCCCTGACGCCGACGGCGACCAGGACCGCATCGGTCTTCACGCTGGCGGTCCCGTCTTCTGTTTCGAAGGTCGTGGTTGCCGAGTCCCCATCAACCTCGACCCCCAGTACGCGGGCGCCGGTGTGAATGTCGATTCCCCGCGTCCTGAATGATTTATCGAGGGCTGCGCTGACATCTTCATCGCTCGAGGGCAGGATGGCGCCCAGGTATTCGATCAGGGTCACCTTGCAGCCGAATGCGGCGTAGAAATAGGCGAACTCGACACCGATGGCCCCGGCTCCGATGATCGCCAGGGATTCGGGACGCTCGGGAAGCACCATGGCCTCCCGGCTGGTGATGACACGCTCGTTGTCGATCTTGACTCCCGGTATGCTGTCCGGGCGGGCCCCCGTGGCGATGATACTGTGGGTGGTCTGGAGCTCGATTGCGTCTCCCTCGGCATCGGTGACCTCGATCCGGTTCGCGGACAGGTAGCGGGCGGCGCCCTTGTGGACCGTGATCCCGTTTTTCTTCATGAGGAACCCGATGCCGCCGGAAAGTTTTTTCGCTGCCTTCCTGCTGCGGGCGATGACCTTCTGCCAGTCGACCGAGACCTCGCCGATCTCGAAGCCCCAGTCGGCGGCCTGGGCGAGAAACGAGTAATGCTCGGCGCTCTTGAGGAGAGCCTTGGTGGGAATGCAGCCCCAGTTGAGGCAGACGCCCCCGAGCGCGTCGCGCTCGATGAGGGCGACGCACTTGCCCTCCTGGGCCGCCCGGATAGCCGCTACGTAGCCGCCGGGTCCGGCGCCTATTACCGTGACATCGTATGAGTTGGATTCCATTTGAGGGCTTCAGCCAGGTAGAAAAAACTCCGAGGGCGCTAACAGTTGGGGAGGCAGTAGGATGGTCCGCGGAGCCGCAGGTTTCAATCGAAAAGCCTCTTTGCGGTGACAGCCTGGTAATTGGTATGCAGTTCAGGATTGAAACTGGGCTGCCTTTGGGCGTATACCATCAGGCGTTCGCAATACCCCGTCGGAGGAGCCGTCCGAATGAATCCCCTGAAGCTAAGCACTCACTGGTTGGTCCTGATCGCCCTCTTTGTCGGTGGGGGACTGGGGCTGCTCATCCAGCGAACCGATGCGGGGCCCGCGCTCCCTGTGGGAGTGGAGCAACTCGAAGGCAACCTGCGGGTTTCCGACACGGGCGGCGTTGCCGGTGTGCAGGTCGGCGACACGGTTCTGGGGTTGGAGGACACCCAGGTCTCCACTCTCGCTGCCTACCAAGAGACGCTGGCAGGTCATTCCCCCGGTCGTGTTCTCAACCTCATTCTCCAGCGAGGTGAGACGGAATCTTTTTCAGTTCCGGTCAAGGTCTTGATGTCTCCGGGCTCTACCCGGGCGGGCTGGATAGCCCCTCTTGATTTCATCGCCAACCTGTTCCTACGGCTGCTGAAGATGTTGATAGTGCCCCTGATTCTTACCTCGATCATCTCGGGCGTGGTCAGCGTCGGCGATCCGGCCGCCCTGGGACGAATCGGCTTCAAGACCATGGCCTATTATTTCGTGACGAGCCTGCTGGCGATCGTCGTGGGCCTGGCGATCGTCAACATCTTCCAGCCGGGTATCGGTGCGAAGCTCGATCTGAAGGCTGCGGTCGCAGAGGGGGATCTCGGGCAGGGTGGGCTCCTGGGGATCTTCTTGCGGATGGTTCCCGAAAATGTCTTCGGCTCGCTTTCGAGCAACTCGACGATACTGCAGGTGATCTTCTTCAGCCTGCTCTTCGGTTTTTTCATCACGAAGCTGAAAGGCCCCGGGGGGGACCTGCTCAAGCAGCTTTTCGAGGCCGGCTTCGAGGTGATGATGAAGATGGCCGAGTTTATCCTGAAGTTTATCCCGATCGCCGTGGTCGCGCTGATCGCCCGGGTGGTCGGCAAGACAGGCCTGGATGTCTTCGCGGACCTCCTGGTGTTCATGGGTTGCGTGGTGCTCGCCATCGCCGTTCATTTCTGTATTACCCTTCCTTTAATCCTCCGTTTCGTCGGCGGCATCAGCCCGTTGGCCTGGTTGAAGGCGATGTGGCCGGCCCTGATCACGGCCTTCTCCACCAGCTCATCCTCGGCGACCCTGCCCGTCACCATGCGGACCGTGAAGGAGGGTGGCCGTGCCAGCAACAAGGTCTCTTCATTCTGCCTACCGCTGGGGGCGACCATCAATATGGATGGAACGGCGCTTTATGAATGCATGGGGGTGATCTTCCTGGCCCAGTATTATTCCGTTGAGTCCGGGTTTGAGCTCACCATGATGACCCAGTTGATCGTGGTGATCACCGCGCTGCTGGCCTCGGTGGGGGCGGCAGGTATTCCATCGGCCGGTCTCGTGATGATGTTGACGATCCTGAATGCGCTCAACCTTCCTACAGAGGCTGTCATCCTCCTGCTGGCCGTCGACCGTCCGCTCGATATGCTGCGCACCGCGACCAATGTCTGGAGCGACACCACCTGTGCCGCCGTGGTGGCGCGCAGCGAAGGCGAGACGGACCTGGTCGGGGCCCTGGATGCCGGTGGAATGCCGGCCACGGCTTCGCCTGCCGATCCGCCTCCCGATGCCTGAGACGTCTCTTCGCCTTGGGAGCCGCTGGCGTGTAGAATGTCCGTTTTCCCCAAGGGTGTTTCTCTCTGACAGGGTTTCTCGATGCTTCCTGCAACGACTTTCGTGATCGACTCCGAGTCTTTCGCCTTCGCCGGAGCGCCGCTCGCCTCTGATGAGCCGGGGACGGTGAGTCTCCCGGATACCGAGACGGAAACCCGCCTCGACCGGATCTGGAACGTGATCGTCTGGGATGACCCGATCAACCTGATGTCCTACGTGGTGTATGTTTTCCAGAAGGTGTTCGGAATGTCCGAGCAGCTCGCGACTCGCCATATGCTGGAGGTGCACAAGGAGGGCAGGTCCCTTCTTACCAGCTGTGAACGAGAGAAGGCGGAGCTGTTCGTCAGCCGGCTGCACCGTTACGGATTGCAGGCCACCCTCGAGAAACAGACAGGATAATTCCTTCATGAACCCGGTCGAACGCCAGGATGATGACAGCCTGAAGATTTACCTTCCCCATGCCGAGGGGCTGGTTCTCCGCTCTCTTCCCCAGCGCATCGAGGACCTGCTCACCCAGGGTGATTTCAACCAGCGTGTCGCCGACAGGCTCTTTCCCGTAGCTTATGAAGACGCGGACAAGGAGGCCGAGTATCGAAAGCTGCTCGGAGATGATCTCAAGAAGAGAAAGCTCGAGAGCGTGGAGGCTTTCAAGAAAACCCTCGAGAACTGGGACATCACGCAGTCGGGGGTGGAGGTCACCATCGCGGCGGAGCTGGTCGAGACCTGGCTCGGCTTCCTCAACGATATGCGGCTCTACCTCGCCATCGAGCTCGATATCACCGCGAACGATTGGAGTGCCGGGTTGGAGGCAGGCGAGGAGATGAGCGAGGAGCTGGCCCTGCTCCACCTGCTGACCTGGCTGCAGCAGTGTATTCTCGATGCTCTCGGTTTTGTCCAGGAACGATACATTCCCGAAGGGGAAGAGCCGGATGGGTGGGAGGGGGAGGAGACCTGAGCGTATCCGGTCTTTCCCGGTTCCGGTAAAGGTCCCGGGCGGTCCGGAATTTGCCCCTTTTCGCCCTGTAGGCGATACTTTTATGGGAGTTCGGGGTCGCGGACTTTCATGTTCGGGTTGGGTAGCAGGGTCCTGCTCAGTATCGGGGTAAGCCATGAATCTGGACAAAATATTCGCCTGGGGGCTGATCGTCGTGGTAGCGGTGGGCATCTTCGGAGGGTTTTTCAGGAAAAACTCGCAGTTGCTGGGCGAACTGACCTTCGATGTTCCTTCGGACTGGAAGCGTGGCGGGGATCCAGCCGGCGAGGGCGATTCGCTCGAGTACTATCGTCAATCCGGGGAAGGCTCCGACGTCCACCTGAGGTCCAGCACGCTGCCCGGGCGCATCGAGGTGGCCGAAGAAGGACTCTGGGACATCCGCTCGGGTATCGAGAGTGAGCTGCAGCGAGATCCGGAGATACTGGGGTATCGTCTCGATGAGGTGAACGTCTGTGAGCGTGGCGGGGTGCAGGCCTTTCGCATTGTGAGCACCCTGCAGACTGGTGATGGGGTATTCGACCAGGTTCAGTACATCATCGATGGAAGCGCGGGGCATCTTTTCACCTTCAGCGCGCCCTCGGGACCCGGCTACGAACTCGATGTGGTGGCGGAAGAGATCATGGGCACCGTTGGAAAAAATCCCTACGCCCGGTATATGGGCCTGCTCCCAATCCTGCTCATCGCCTCGTTCGTAGGGTTCTACCGTCTCCTCCCCGGTGCGCGCGGTGGCTTCTGATCCATTCGGGTCTTCCCCCGCAGTGGTGCTCGCAGTATAGTTTGCGGACTCCCGCAAGCTGTTCGAAGAGAGATGGTTGCCAGGATGAAGCGGATACTCGTCAATGCGGAGGCGCATCCCGACGCGCTGAAGATCCTCGAGGACAACGGCCTGGAGCCGGTCTATGTTCCCGAGTCGGATGTCGAGGGCAGCCTGGAGGAGGCTCGCGACAGTGTCGGCGTCGTCGCCAACGCTTCGCTGTCGTTTGATGAGGCTTTTTTCGAGCTGGCTTCGGAGGTGAAGGTGATTGGCAGGATGGGGGTTGGCTACGACAACGTCGATCTCGAGGCCGCGGGTCGCCATGGGGTCCGGGTGGTCAACACCCCGCTGTCGATTATCGAGCCCGTGGCCGAGCATACCCTGATGCTGATGCTCGCGTTGGTTCGCCGGGTGGTTGTCGGCGACCGGGAGGCCCGAGCCGCCGTATTTCGGCAGCCATCGAACAACCCGGACTTCGAGTTGCTGGGAAAGACCCTCGGCATCATCGGCCTGGGTCGCACCGGCCTGCGGGTGGCCCGGATCGCCAGGCTCGGCTTCGAGATGGAGATCATCTATCACGACCAGCGGGAAAATACGGAGGCGGAGGAGGAGCTTGGCGCCCGGAGAGTCGAACTGGACGAGCTTCTTGCCCGAAGCGATATCGTGACCCTGCACGTTAATTTCTCCCCGGAGACGGAGCATCTGATCGACTCCGTGGCCCTCGCAAAAATGAAGCGAGGCGCCTATCTCATCAACGTGTCGCGGGGGGCGGTGGTGGACGAGACCGCCCTGGTTGAGGTTCTCAGGAGCGGCGGTATCGCCGGCGCCGGGCTGGATGTCTACGAGGAGGAGCCTCCCGCGGCCGACAATCCGCTGTGGGAATTGCCGAATATCATCGTCACCCCGCACCGCGCGGGCTTCAGCACCGAGGGGGTCTACGGCAGCTCGATGGTCGTTGAGGACATGGTGAGGGTTCTCAATGGTGAGGAGCCCCGGTTCCCGGTGAACTGATACGCGAGAGGGTATGAGCAGGGCAATCGTACGAGGGCCTTCGCCTCCTCAGGGACGCTCCAGGCCCGGTATTCCTCCCTGGCTCTGAAGACGCTGCAGCGCCTCGGCCTGGCGGTACTGCTCCCAGGCGGCCCTGGCCTCGGCTTCCTGGCCGAGTTCCTTGTGCAGGCTGGAGCGGAACTGGAGCAGCAGGGGTGCTCCGGGCGCCAGCTTCTCGGCCTCCCGCACGGCATCGAGGGCGTCCTGGTATCTCTTCATGTCGCGCAGGATGGTGGCGCGGGTGTAGATGTAGTCGACGTTCCCGGGCTCGATCTCCTCCGCCCGGCGCAAGGTGTCGATGGCTTCCTGGTTTTTTCCGATCCGGCTGCGGGCCAGGGCCAGGTTGTACCAGGCGCGGGTGAAGTTTTCATCGATCTGGACGGTGAGCTCCAGGTACCTCACGGCCTCCTCGAATCTCTCCATCTCGGAGAGCCCGAGGGCGAGGTTGTAGGCGTACATGGCCTCATCGGGCTCGAGCTTGTGGGCGCGCTTGAGGCTCTCGACAGCTTCCTTCTGCTCTCCCTTATTGCTGTAGGCGATCGCCAGGGACTGGTGCAGGAACGGTGAGTTCGGATCCCAGGTGACGGCCTTCTCCATCCAATCGATAGCCTTGTCGAGACTTCCTCTCTCCTCCTGCCTGTCGAGATGGAAGACGCCGATCTGCAGGGCGCCGGTGGGTTGATCGCTGTTAAAGCGGAGGTAGTCGTTCAGCTCACGGCCCGCATCGCTGTAGCGTGAGATCGATCTTCGCAGCGCCCAGGCGGCATCGATGCGAACCGCGCGCACGGGATCCTTGAGCAGCCCCGTGAGGCGTCCCTCGATTCCCTGCCGGATGGGTTGCGGGAGGCCCTGGTTTGCCAGCAGGGTCTCCGTCATCCTGGCGGCGGTGGTGCGAACCAGGGGATCCTTGTCAGCGAGGGAATCGAAGAGGGCTTTCTGCAGTCCGGGATTCCTTTGCAGCCAGGGAGAGCTGAGCCCCAGGGCGGCGCTTCGCCAGAATTTTGAATTCTCGGTATTGAGCAGCGCCAGGAGATCCTTGTCGGCGCCCTCGTTCGCGCGCCGCGCCTCGGCAAGGGCTCGGGCACGCCTCTGGGTATGGCGGTTCATGCGCTTGCCGTACCACTTTCCGGTCCACTCGATCGCCCATTTAACGGGTTTGTCTTCATGGCAGCGATTGCAGGCGTTGGGTATGTCGTAATCGCGTGTCAACGTGGGGTCGGGAATCGTGAAGCCGTGGTCGCGACGCGGGTGGCGTTGCATATAGGTCGTCAACGGCATGTGACAGTTGGCGCACTGACCGCCGGGCTTGCTGATGTCATGGTGTGAGTGGGTGACGGGATCGATCTTGCCCTGGTGGCAGCCGAGGCAGAGGTCGTTGCCCTGCGCCCGCAACTTCGAGGTGTGGGGGTCGTGACAGTGGATGCAGCGCACTCCCATGGCGTGCATCCGGCTGGAGATGAACGAGGTGTACTCGTAGTCCTCTTCATGGACCTGGCCGTCCTCGTAGTAGACCTCGGTCTCATCCGGGATGACGGGACGGTAGTGGTCGAGAAATTTTTCTCCCGGGCGGAACTTTCCCGTCAGGTCGACCCTGCGAGCGTGACAGGAGCCGCAGGTGTCGAGGATGACATCGAGCCGGTTTCTCTCCTGGCCGCTGATCGCAGGCTGGCCCTCGGGGCGTTTTTCAAGAAATGACTTCGGTGGCCAGCTGACCGCGACGCTCGATACTCCCTGGGGAGTGGTTCTTCCCTGCGCGGTCATCTCGTGGGCGTGCCGCCTGTAGGGACCATGGCATCCTTCACAGCCAACTCCGAGCTCGGAGAATTTCGTATCGTAGCTGTCGGAGTCCGGGTCGTAGTTCTTCCTGTAGTCGGTGGTGTGGCAGCTTCCGCACATGGAATTCCAGGTCATGCCCCGGTTGGCCCAGAATCCCCACTCATGCGGCCGGCGGTCCTCGTCTCCGTAGACGTCGAACCATTCGTGCTTGTGGGGATCGTAGGACAGGGCCGTGACCTGGTATCGCCCGCGCTCGCCTCCAACGACAGCCTGCCAGAGGGGGCTCTTTCCGATCACGCGCAGGGGGGTGAAGGGGGTTATCTTTCCGTCCGCCCCCTCTGTGATGAGGGCGTAGCCACCATCCAGTTTCCCCACGGTAGATTCTCGTTTGCCGTGCTGAACCTTCTGTCCGGGTTCAAAGGCCGGGCCGTGGATCAGCGGATCAAACGGCACCTCGGCGAGGGCGTGATGGGATGCTTTCCATTTCTCGAATTCATTGCTGTGGCATGATCTGCAGGCGAGTGAGCCGGCGTATTCCGGGGCTTCGTCCTCGTCGTCTGCCGACGGGGCCGGCGGGGCGGGACCGGCGACCGGCTCCTGCTGTTTCCGGCAGGACAGGACCGACAGGCCGATGACGGCCAGGATGGGCAGCAGTGTCAGCGGTTTTCGTTGCGACATCAAGCCGGGTCTCGAATTGAGTTGCGGGCATCCGGCCGGTTCGTTCCCGGCAGGAGGGAAACCCGCATTATAGCCAGTGGGCTTCACTTCTAAAAAGCACTGTGCTACCGAGTTTGTATTTTTGTTCGAATAGTTGCCGGGGTTGAAAAAAAGTCTAAAAGAGGTCCTCCAGTACCGATAAACATGCTTTGAGCCGGTTGAAGTTGACTTGTCCGCTCAGGTTGGGGAGATTAGTCAGTTCCCCCTTGCCGGCTGCCGCTCTCCGCCCGGTCCGGGGTGATCTATTTTTTTGCGAAAGTTGTACTTATGAATCCTCTGCATGGTTTTATCAGGGTCGCACTTCGCAACACCTACCTGGTGCTGGTGGCCGCTCTCCTGGTGGTGGTGATCGGGGTCGTGGCCCTCAGCGGCATACCGAGCGACCTCCTGCCGGTCTTCGACACCCCGGCGGTGCAGATTGTCACCTTCTACCCGGGTATGCCCGCGGAGGTCATGGAGCGTGACATCATGAGTCGCCTCGAGCGGTGGACCGGGCAGTCGGTGGGCATTGAGCACCAGGAGGCCAAGGCGATGCTCGGCGTCTGCATCGTGAAGGATTTTTTCAGGGAAGGGATCAGTCTCGACACGGCGATGAGCCAGGTCACCTCCTACGCCATGAGCGACATGTTCTACCTGCCTCCGGGCACGATTCCGCCGATGGTGATGCCCTTCGATCCCACGGCCATGACCCCGCTTTGCCTGGTGAGCGTCTCTTCAAACGATGCGGCGATGACCGAGAAGGAGCTCTACGACATAGCCTACTACCAGCTGAGAAACCGCCTCCAGTCGATCCAGGGGGTTATCGCCCCGGCGGTATACGGTGGAAAGCTCAGGCGCATCCTGGCCTACGTGGACCGCGACAAGCTTCACTCGCGCGGGCTCGATCCCCTCGACGTGGTTGACGCGATCGGGAAGTGGAATACGCTGATTCCTACCGGCAACGCCAAGCTTGGCGATCTGGATTTCCAGCTCAGCGCCAACGGCATGGTGAAGGATGTGGCGGAGCTCGATGACGTGCCGATCCAGTTCAAGGATGGTCGTCCCATCTATCTCCGCGATGTGGGGAACGTGGAGGACTCGAGCCAGATCCAGACCAATATTGTTCGCATCAACGGCCGCCGGCAGGTCTACATTCCCATCTACCGCCAGCCCGGAGAGAACAGCCTCGCGATCGTGCAGGCCATCAAGGATCTGATCGAACCGATCGAGGCCAGGCTGAGCCAGCCGGTGAAGCTGCGGGTGGTCTTTGACCAGTCGACAGTCATCAAGAGGGCCATCAGAGAGTTGAGCATAGCTGCCATCATCGGCGCCGTTTTCGCGGCGCTTGTCATCGTTGGTTTTCTGCGGAGCTTCCTGCCTTCGGTCGCGGTTCTCGTGACCGTGCCGCTGGCGGTGCTCGGGACCTTCATTGGACTGTCCTTCAGCTCGCAGACCATCAACGTGATGACGCTGGGCGGGATCGCGCTGGCGGTGGGGGTCATGGTCGACCAGGCGGTGGTGATCATGGAAAACATCCTACGGCATCTTCGCGGCGGCAAGACGCCGCTCGCGGCGGCCTGGGATGGAGCGAGAGAGGTCGCCACGCCGGTGCTCGTCTCCACGCTTACCTTTATCGCGGTTTTCTTTCCGGTCGTATTTCTTACCGGCATGGCCAAGTTCCTCTTCGCCCCACTGGCGGTGACGGTGATCTTCGCCATGCTCTTCTCCTATGCCATGGCGATGCTGATCATTCCCGCCTTCGCGGCCGCCTTCCTGCGCGCCGGGAGTACGGAGGGAAAACCCCCGGCTTCGGCTCCTGCGGCGCCCCCTATACCCCCGGGGTTTGAGGCCGGATCGACGGATGGGCCTGCCGGCACGGTCTCCGCCTCGGTGGGTGATGAGCCCGCCTCCAGGGGCGGTGGGATGCAGAGCTGGTACGAAGGGCTGGTCCGGAAGTTCACCCGCAGGCCCTGGTTCACGGCGGGCGCGGCTCTCGCCCTCTTCCTGCTTACGCTCATCCCCTTTGGTTCTCTCGGCCGGGAGCTCTTTCCGAGGCTCGACCAGGGGCAGTTCACCATCTTTGTCCGCGCCCCCTCAGGCACCCGGATCGAGACCACTGAGAAGCTCCTGGGCGATGTCGAGAAGGCCATCGAGGAGACCCTCGGGGGCGGGGAAGGCGGTGGCATAGTCCACGCGGCGGGGTTGGGGGATAGCGCCGTGCTTGACTTCGAATCACATCCCAACGTGAAGATGGTCATCAGCAATATCGGCGTTCTGATGGACTG
>Ga0310342_100001637_pt1 | contig 14020 bp, 11 predicted proteins | sample S15DNA20500_MG_FD_206155 | JGI IMG/M metagenome (GOLD analysis project Ga0310342, IMG submission 206155) | Marine microbial communities from station ALOHA, North Pacific Subtropical Gyre - S1503-DNA-20-500_MG | ecosystem: Environmental > Aquatic > Marine > Oceanic | place: Pacific Ocean: North... | reverse complement strand
CGGCTCCTACAGAAACCCTATGCCTGATTACCTCCACGACGATTGATGGGGCTAAGAAGCGGGTCTGGAAAAGTGTTACCGAGTTGTGGAATTCTCTGGAAGCACGATGGAAGCATGAGGGGAAGTCCCTTCCCGGTAAGATGCTGTCCAGTGGCAATAATGCCCAGATCAAGGGGATCGACATTAATGGGCAGTTTTCAGCCGCTCTGGGCGTCTGTATCGTCGCCGCAGACACTAGTGCGGACCAGGCAGCCTCTAAGAAGCTCAAAGGCCTCAAGGCGCCAGCAGAGGGCCGTGGGAGGCTAAGGCTGATTGCTGATGAGATGCCTGACCTTGGTCGGAGTGTTTATGTGGCGGCAGTCGGGAACCTGAACGCCAACCCAGACTTCAAATGCATTGCCTTGGGAAACCCTCGGCTCAAGATGGATCCCTTTGGGGAGTTCTGTACGCCTAAGGCTGTTGGGGGATATAGGAGTATTACCGTCCTTGATGATGAGTGGGAAACAAACCTGGGGGTCTGTATTAGGTTTGATGCCGCTAGAAGTCCCAGGATGATCGAGGAGGATGGAGACAAGAAATACCCTTGGATGCCGGATAACAATTACATCGAGCAGATCAGGAGGCAGTTTACCGAGGAAAGTTCTGAATGGTGGAGTCAGGTGAAGGGGATGTGGCCTCCTGATGGGATGAGTAATTCAATCTGGAGCGAGGGCGAGCTTGAAATGGCGAAGAGTGTTCCTGATGGTTTTGAATGGGATAATCCAACAAATGTCCAAAGAATCTCCGGATTGGACATACCTTATACTTCAGGGGGTGACAGGGCTATTTACCTATGGGGGGAGTGTGGATCCTATAAGCAAAAGCGGACTTTGCTGATTCTGGGGTTCAAGGTTCTCTCAGAAGGCATTACCGAGGAAACCATAGCCGGATTGACTGACGAGAAAACCGGGGAGGCAATGACCTCTAACCTTGTTTTAATTAACCAATTCAAAGCATTGAACCAGGAATTGTCTATTAGCCCTAGGCATTCGGGAATAGATACGACTTCTGGGGGGAAGATATTCGGTGATTGGGTGACGAGTGCCTGGAAGCCCGGATGCCGGTATGTCAACTTTGGGGGTAAGCCTATTGAGCGGATCACCGCTTTCGATGAGGATGAAAAGCAATACGGGAATAGGGTGGCTCAGCTATGGTGCCAGCCAAAGCCATTGGTCAGAGAAGAGCAAATTATCGGCATCCCGAGAGATGTCGTGATGGAGTTGTGTCAACGCAAGTTCTCCGATAAGCAGACTTCGGGCCGAGTTTATATTGAAAAAAAGGATGACATGAAGAAAAGGACTGGGCAGAGTCCGGACCTGGCAGATGCCTTTTGTATCCTAATCGAAGTCGCAATACTTAATAATTTGCTAGACATAGAGGAGGTTAAAAAGGTTGAAAAGGCAGAGCTAAAGAACTGGAGGAAGTTTGTTCTGGGAGATCAAAACCCATTATCAGGAAATTATACTCTTGGAAACCCCTCCCCAAAACGATTACCGTTCAAAAAGACATCATTCAAATAGCGATGAATTCATTGATTCTTATTACCCAGAATAATTTCGAAGAGATAGTAGCCTTTTCCAAAGAGCTAGGAGAAAGACAAAAGTTGTCGAATTCCGGAAAGCTCTTGATTTGTGCCGGTTATTATCTCGATGACAATCTTCTTAGGGATATTAGTTCTCCTCTCAGTAAGTCATTTGAGGTTACTGAACTAACCAAGGTTCAGGTTAGTCCTGAAGTCGGAGATGATTCTCAGTTAGCAACAATGTTTGCGACATTTTTCATGCAGCGTTATACGACCGCTCCAGGTCCCTGGCTTGTCATAGATGGTCGATTTGAAATTAGCAGGGATAATCCTATTACTGTAATGGAGAAATCTCATAACGAGTCCCAGCAGGAGAATTCTGGTCGAGCAACTACTTCTGGAGGAGGGCGGGTTCCTATTGGGCCTCTTGTTATTGGGGCTGATGTTTCAAGGCTGAGCACCTTGAGGTCTGTTTCAGGGGAAAATTGGAGAAGCCGGGGACGGTGGACATTCAATGTCTGCTCATGGAATCAGATGTCTCCTGAGGATTATCCATTTAGGGTTCCTTCGATTGAAGCCTCCGAAGAAGCCGAATCGGGAGATGAGAAGGGGAATATTGCTCCTGGCGAGACAAAGGTTGTAGAGGTAAAGGAAAATAGCAACGCGGCTAATTTGCCTATTGTTAATTATACGCCCAAAACTCCAGAGCCCACAGAGGAATATGATGGTTTTGAGAAAGTAGAAATGTCTCCAGAACCAGTTCCCATGACTGCTGGGGAGATGATTGAGAGGCAAGCATTAGGAGATGATATGCCATTGTCGTCAACTGGCCTCCAGGAGAAGGTGGCAGTTCCCGAGTCTTCTAATCCGCCTAAAAAAATAGATAATTCTAATATTAGTAAGCCTTTTGTTCCCATTGAGCCGGATGTTTATGAATCTGTAACTAGAGAGATTCTACTTGAGCAGGTTTATAAAAGAAGCGGGAGGAAGCCTCATCCCAGGACGGGAACCCCCAAATTGGTCAAGGCATTGCAGGAACTAGACTTAAACAAAGTTCAAGAGTAATATCCGCTTATGGCCAAACCTAATAGCTCTATTGTCCAGGATTCCATAGCGACTCTTGAGTCCTTGGACGAAAATCTTGAGCCCTTGGAGGAACGGGTGAATTCGCCTACTGCATTGCGGACGATTCACGAATCCTTTAAACATAATGATAGAGATAGCGCCGAGGGACGGGCGATGGTTCAGGAATTGGTAGATTTTGTTCCTCCATATGATCCTCAAGAGTTAAAGAATAGGGGGCAAGCAGATAGATTTAATGTCAACTTTGGCCTGGTTTCTTCAATTGTTAATGAGGCTGTAGGATCTTATCTGGATATCTATGCTAATCCTCCCTCCCTTCTTAAGATCAAACTCGATTCAACAGTTGGTGATGAAGAGAAAAATCAATGGGAAGCAATTATGTCCGAGGAATTTACCGAAATGATTCGGGCTTGGGATGCTGCTACACCTTTAATTCTTCTTCTAGATAATATTCTGGTTACTCATGGAGTCGCTATTCCTTGGTTTGAAGATTCAAATAATATTGCCTTTCAAGTAGGAGGAATGGAGGAATTTAATTTTGATGACGATACCATAGCAATTGCTTCACAAGTAGAGGCAACAACTGTTGAGCGTCGAATGTCTGCTTCAAAATTGTTTTCCAAGATTGATGGGAAAAAGGTTGATAATGATGGGTTTACTTCTGAGGGATGGAATATTAATGCGATCAAGGATCTAATAAGAAATGCCTCTTCTGGCCTTAATGAAGATGAACCCTTTAATTTTGAGGAAGCACATAGAGAGTGGAAGGGCAATAGGATTACAGGAGGAAAGAATCTACCCGCAGTAGATCTTATTTGGGGGTTTATCCGGGAAATGGATGGAACTTATTCTGTTTATGCAGCGGCTGATCAATGGAAACAGCAATCTATTGGAGAACAGTTTTTCAAAACAGAAGACGAACCTTGGATTTTTAGATCTCGCCATCGCTATAGGGATGCTAACCAGGCTTTCCAGATCTTTTCTTTCGGGGTGGGCAATAAGAATTATATCCACACTATCCGGGGGCTAGGTTATTTCCTCTATGAAGCGGGTCAGGCTGATAATGTAATTAAGTGTAAGGGTCTTGATTCAGTAAGAATGCGAGCTTCTGAGATCTATCAACCCAGTGGGGGTGTTGAGTCAGAGAAGGATATGCAGATCCTTGATACTGGTCCTATGATGATTATCCCTCAGACATTAAGGGCAGTTGCGACACCGCAAGGCAATCCTCTGGATAAGACTTTTGGAGTTGGCCAGGAGATTACTAGGGAGGTCATGGACCGTCATAGCGGGGGTCTAGCGTCCTCACACGGGATTCTGCGTAATCCCGCTGCGAGACGGAATGAGTTACAGGTAGCAGCAGAACTTGATCATCTAGGCAAGTTACTTAGTTTTGCCATTAATCTTTATTATCCGTCTTGGGAAAAGTTTCTCAGAGAATTAGCCAGAAGAGCCTTTACTCAAACCCAGACTGATCTGGAGACAATTGATCTTGTTCGCAATATGAAGAAGAGGTGCGTGGACAGAGAGGTGCCTAAGGAGATGTTCACTAAGATTGATTTCAGACAATGCAAGGCGACTAAGGTTATGGGGGCTGGATCTAGGGGGACCAGGATGATTACCTTTTCTCAAATGTCTGAGTTGTTTCCCGAAATGGATCCAGATGGCAGGGAAAAATTCACCTTTGACTGGAGTACTGAGATGGTTGGCTTTGATAAATCAGTCGATTACTTTGGCCGTCCAGGTGAGCGAAGAGGCCATGAAGCAATTGAGATTTCCCGTCTTGAAAACGCGAGACTTACAGAAGGAGACTTTATTGAAATCACTCCGGGGCAGAACAATATGGTTCATCTCCAAGTTCATATTCAGGAAGGTCTTGAGCCTGCTCTTGCTTTGGTGGAAGAGGGGCAGCTCGATTTCAGGGAATTTGTCATGGAGTATGTTACTTTATTTGAACATGCGGTAGCTCATTTGGAGGCGACAACAGTTCATGAGTCACTTATTGATCAATTGAATCAATTGCGTCAACGCATCCAGCAAATTGGAGAGGTTATTGAAAATGGCCTTAGGGAAATTAATGCTGAACGTCGTCGTGAGGGAGAGGCCCCAATGGAGCCTGGAGAGGAAGGCGGGGAAGCGAATGAGGCTGATCAGAAGGCTCAGATGGCTCAGCAGGAATTCCAGCAAAAGCAAGAGGAGGCTAGTGTGAATTTGCAGGTGAAGATGGCCGAAGCGCAGGCTAAGCTTGAAATGCTGGCACAACAATCTGAGGCTAAGATTGCCCTTATGACACAAGAGGGCATGGCAAAGATTGCTCTTAAGGACGCCGAGACAGCCGCTAAGATTAAGAGGGAATCTATTATTGAGTCAGCCAAATAGTCATGACGCCGTTAAGCCAGGAGGAGAGAAATAGGATAAATCAGTTTGTCAGGGAGAGGGTGTATGAACGACTCAAGTTTCATGTATTGAAAAATATACAAGTTGATGTTGTGGGAAGCCAGAGACCAGCAGATCAGACAGCTCTTGATTTAGCTGTGAAAGAAGGCGCAAGTGTGGCCTTTGATGAAATAGAAGCCTTTTCCGAACCAGAGTCGCAATCAACTATCCCTATCCAACCTAGACAAATTGACAAACGAGGAACATTAGACTGATGAGTAATAATTTAATTAATCCGGAACATTCTATTATCCGAGCCGCCGAAGAAGATTCAGGAGGCGGGGGAGCTGCTACTGTAGAGGCTGATAGCGAGATGGGCCTAATAGACGGCCTTGATAAATTTCTAAAGGATAATCCTGATGCGGTTGCCAAGGAAGGTTCTACGGAAACAGTAGAGTCGACTTCTGAGGAGACAGCTCCTCAGAAAGCAAATAAGGAATCAGGAGATGTTTTTTTAGGGGAGGACGAGGATTTTGGATTGCCGACTTTGGGCAAAGAAAAGACGGCTGAGTCCGAGAGCGTTCCAGAAGAAATCGAGAAATTTGATGAGGAGGCTTTTGATACCGAGACCAATAAAGAGATGGCCGGTCTTGATCCGGGCAAGGGCGAGGCATGGAAGAAATTAAAGGAGGAATTAAAGGGTTATAAAAAGGGTGAGGTTCAATTGCCTGAGGTTCAAGAAAGATTGGATTCTCTGGAAAAAGAAAATGCGTCCTTGAAGGAAACAGCAGAAGAGGTGGAGGCCATTAGGTCTCGGATGGATTCTGTGAAATCTCGAAATGCTGAACTTCTTCTGGAAGAGAGTGAGGATTATTATAATGCCGTTGTTAAACCTCATAAGGAAATTAGTTCTACTATTGGAGCTTTATCAGAAGCCAAGAATATTTCTGAAGATGATATTTGGGCTGTAATTAAAGAAACTGATCCAGCCAAAAGGATATCTTTACTTGATGATTTAGAGCGCGAGATAGGCGGCAGGAATTCTCTTCTTGTCCAAAATATGGCAAATGACATGAGAGGCATTGCCTATAAGGATAAGGAAATGCGTGAAAATGCTGACGCCATTGTTAGTCAGGCCCGAACTGCTGATGCGAAAGTTCAACAAGAACAAACGGATTCTCAAGTTGCTGATTTCAGGACTTCTGCAAAACAGGCTTTTGGATTACACGCCTCCAAGATCCCTGGGTTTGCTGATGATTCTGGTCTTCTTACTGATGCTGGAAGAACTGCTCAAGCACATGCAACTACAGTTGATGTAAGGTCTTTAAGTTCAGGCGATTTAGCTTATATGGCCTTTACGACTGAGGCTTTGCCTCAATCATTAAGGAAGATTAGGGATCTGGAAAAAGAGAACAGGGATCTCAGGGTGGTTGCTGGTGATAGGTCATCTGATATTTTGCCGGGTAATTCGACCAAGAAGACTGTTGAAGATGATGTCGACCCCGAAACTGGCACCCCTCTTGGCCTTCTTGATCATATGGCTAATCAAACCTTCCGCTCTGCTATTTAGCGTTATAAGATTATATACGCCTTGTTTGTAACAGTTGCGGCGTATAGTTGACAGGGCTGTTCATTTGCGCTAGTGTTTAATTAAACACAGAGAGAGAGTTTCGGAGCCGGTCAAGAAATTGGCCGGTTTCTTTTGTGTTGACGCAACTCTAAGATTTCTGTAAGTTCCCGATGCTCTCCAATGGTAGCCGGGGTTCTAAGCAATGAGGTTACTAGCCCGCTCGGGGCTCGCCCGTTCTAAAAGACAGGAGTATTATTCGTAATACTACAACTAAAGAACTTCTCGCCAGGTTACGATCTGGCAACCCCTTAATATTATGGCCGAAGCTACTATTGATCAGTTTCTGGCGGTTGAGAGCGGGCGGCTGACATACGACATTTATCAGCGGACCCTCTACACATCGCCTTGGCTCGCCTTACCCAAAAAGGTCGCATGGCCTCAGGAAATGGGCGAGAAAGTCTCGAATGTAATGTTCGAACGTCCTCGTATTACTACTTCATCGCCTATTGGTGATTGGACAGCTCTTGCGTTTAACGACGACAGTGGCAACACTTGTCTTCCTACAGCGGATGAAGTGGTATTCAAGACCACCCTCAGAGAGATGCAGCTTTATCACAAAGCGGTTCACTCTCCTCGTTTCTGCGTGAACGACCTCATCTTCACCGGAGCCCGACAAGCCCAAATGGGCAATGTCGTCAAGGCTCTCCAAGAGCAGGTTCGTTTGCACTGGATTGAGCGTCATCGCGACGAATTCGCTAAGTGGTCTAATAAAGTTATTGCGGAGCCCGGCCTCGACACCAATACCGAGTCCTCTGCTACGTTTCCGACTACTCAAGCTACTTCTTATCTCACTAATGGTCTTCTCGAATACTACTATGAGACTTTGATTCTTGAGCAAGGTGGTCAACATTCGCTTTCGACTCAGAATGGTCGTCCGATCTTTGGCCTAATTACCGACCAGGTAAGCAGTCGTCGTCTTACCAGAGCTGATGATGCGATCCGCGAAGACTGGAGAAACTCCAGCAAGCGCGATTCTCTTCTTGAGCCCCTGGGTGTGAGCCATACCTACAATGGTTTTGTTCACATGATGGACGATATGCCCCCGCGTTATACTTACGCTGGTGGTGTTTACACGTCGGTTCCGCCTTATCTCTGGGATGCAGCTACTACACAAGTGAAGGTTAATCCTGCTTGGCGCACCGCCGACTACCAGGATTCCTACATTTATGTAACGGGCGCTCTCCAGTTCAGGGTTCCGTCTTCTGTTACTGGCGTTGGCAAAGCGAAATTCAATCCCCAAAACTACATGGGCGATTTTCGCTGGCTCAACATCCAGAACGACACCCCGGATACAACCGGTTACAACCCCGATGGCACAGTCGGTCGTTTCCGCGGAGTCCTTATGACGGCTTCCGAAGGAATCAACCCTCACGTGTTGTTCACGATCCGGCACAAGGTTTGCCCGGCAGATCTTGGGCTTGCTGATTGTCTGGGTTCATAATCTAGTCGTTACTGTTCCCTCCTAAGATGGTCCCTTCTTCGGTTTAAATGACTGGAGGAGGGGCCTCTTTTTAATGACACTTCTCATTACTTGTTATGAAGAAAGAACAAAAACTTGGATTTATCCGAGAAATACTAATGTCTGCTGGAGCCGCTCTTATTGCCTTTGGCTTAATTAAAGATGGCTTCGATATTCTTCCCGCTGTTGGGGCTCTGATGTCTGTTATCTCCCTAGTGTGGGTTCTTATTGTTAAAGATGGAGGGTCACAAATTTTCATGTCCCTTCTTCGCAAGACTATTTCTGCTGTTGGGGGAGCATTAGTTGCCTATGGCATTGCCAATCCCGAACAGTATGAAGCTATTGCGGGAGCCATTCTCCCAATTTTGTCTTTAGTCTTGAGCAATACGTCTAATGGCGGCGGAAGAACTGTATCTAATTTCCCTGTAGTAATCGGGGCATTAGCTACATTTCTACTGATCTCGTTGCCTTCCTGTTCGATAGGATTGGATCCTCTTACAGGGATGCCCATTATTCGGCCAGATACAGATACTATCTTGATTCTATCTGATAAGGCTGCGGGGCATCTTACTGATGAACTTTCAGGACGTATCGTTATCCCTGTAGAAGAATAGGAGTGAATAATGCTTCCGAATTCCACGCCCAGAGCTTCTCGCGATATTATCGTCGAGGCTTTAATAGAGCAGGGGCTCTGGCGTGATAATCGGATAACTCGCCTTAGTGTTATTGGCGTTCGGGGCTATTACAATAATAGCATGGGCGAAAAGAATATTAACGATAGAGGAATATACGACGATGGGTTATTCATCATTAGTCCGGACACCTTCACTTCCTACAACGGAAACACTGATCCTTCAGCCCAATACAAGGTTAAGTGTGCTATGTTACGCGCTCCTCAAAGGGTTGTTTACAAACCAGGGTACCACGGATTCGGACGTAGGTCTGGACACCCAGCTTTTCGCCAGCGAAGTGACGTTGTGGTCCGCAGAGACGGTGGCGTCGGTAACGGCGCTCCCCTTGGAGACGGTTCTTTCAAGGATTCCCCCGAATCGCGCTTTTGGATCAATCTTCACCGGGGAGGTCGCTCTACTACCTCCTCTGCCGGGTGCCAAACAGTCCCTCCAAACCAATGGACTTCATTCTACTCTTTGGTTCGGTTGCAATTAGACCGACATAATGGAGGAAAGGATTCAGCTTTTTCATATTTTCTCATAGAAGGACCAGTGACTTGATCTTGATTTGAATGTTTATAACCAGTCTTACTAGAAAATGTCCGTCCTTCATCGTAAAATAGAATTTATGGATCCGCCTGATTCAGAAAATAAAGAAGTTCTGGGGAAAATAGCTCTTTTCGCATCGGTTGTAATGTTGAGCTGTTTAGCTTCTTGTGCCCGAATGCTTAATGACAACAAAGATGCGCCGATTACTGTTAAGGTTTTGCTGACATACCTGGCGGGAGGGGTGACGGCAGGGGTCATTATTGCCCTGATGGCCTATAGATTTTACGGTCCCAGCTATTTCCTGATCGGACTTTCCGGGGTGGCAGGGTTTGGGGCAGTCCAGATTTTGAGTATGTTGACCATTATGGTTGAAGTCGTAATCCGGAAAATAGCAAGATTCCTAGGTATTAAGCGTTCTTCGACCGATGAATAATTCTCCTTGTTGTTGATAGTGTGTATTGCACCCCCATCGGTTTCGACTTCCGTTATCGGTGGGGGGATGCAATATTGAGTTAACGCAATGGCCGCAAAATCAAAGTCACAGGTAGCTAACGACAAGACTCCGTTTTGGACGTATCCTCGGACATCGCTGGATGACGGGATCTGCTACCATATCAGGGATCAGAGGAAGACTAAGCACGCTGATATCGAGATTCTTGAGGATCACCCTCTGGCCAAGAGCGATCCAGTCTTCGAGAATATGGTATTTGTCAGCCGGGAGCCCGCTGACAGGGAGGGGATCTTGGTCAAGGACTGGTATGTCCCTAAGACGCTCGTAGATGACCTCCTAAGCGTCTCAAAGACTGGCGCGGGCGCGAGGTCGTCTCTGCTCCACCCTGTCGGCACAGAGGCTCCTGAGGGCGATTCCAGGATAACGCTTCTAGGGGAAGAGAGGAGAGGGAAAACTTTCTCTTCAGTTGCCTGGGTCACTAATCCGGGAGGGGGAGGGCTTGGTCGAGCAATGCTAGAGCTTACTGTTTCTGGTGGCTCTGAGTTTACAGGCGATGAGGTTTATTTGGATATGACCAGTTGGGGCAATATTGTTCTAAATAAATATGAAGATGGGGTCATAACGGAAAGTCTTGCTACGGGAGTCTTTAAAATCGTGCGACACGTTTCTGCCACAAAGGTCCAAGTTAATGTTCCTACTTATGATGCTAGTGCAGCTTTAACTGGAACAATTACCGGAACTACTTATGACGCCAAATATATACTTGAGGGGACTACTGATTCTGAAGACGCCCCAGGTATTCTTCGGGGAAAGTTTCATGTAAGGAATTTCAATTATCGCCTAGGAGATCCTGGAGTAGCCAGTCAACTAGAGGACACTTTAGGCATAATTATCCAAACAGAAACGAAAGTTGTTCCTGCTACCTGGTCTACGACATGGGCGACAGATTTCCCTACTGCCTCAACTGCTGATTGCGATTCCTCTATTAGTTTCGCTCCAATTAGTGAACTTGTTACCCAAAGAACAAAGCAATCAGTTATTGGTTCGCCAGATCAGGATAATATTACTTGGGATCATTATGAGAGCATATCCGTCCCACGGACTCTTTGGGGAGTTAGTCTTTTGTGGGCTTGGGCTGATGCTTCAAATGGGGATTACTATGCGTATGATGATGACATAGGACTTGATACTATTTCTCATTCTGGCGGTCAAAGAAGAGTTCAGGCAAGAACGACTAGGCGTGTTGTTAAACGGGCTGATATAGTGAGCACTTTGACTGGTGCTGGCTGGAATGTCCCTTTATTCCAAATAGGAACCACTTCTTATACATTAGCCTTTATGTCATGGGCTGGATTTGCAGGATCTAATACATGGGCTAAAGCAAGAGTTAGAACATGGAATATTAATGGGGTTATGATTCCGGCTCAAATATCGGTTGCTGTGGAAAATCAACGAGGAGCTGAGAGTCCTTCCTCGTCTGTGACAGAGAATCAACAGATTGGAAGACCCGTATTGAATGAAACTGCTGATATAGCAAGTTGGGATGGTAATACTTATGTTAAGTGGAATGTCCGTGTTCAGAAGAGTCGATTCTGTTATTGGATTATTGATTTAGTCGAAATCAAGTTGCCTCTGATTTCTAATTATCAAGTGACTGGGTAATGGTTGATGATTTTCCAGATGGTCCCAATTCTCCCATTGGGGACAATCAGAGAGATGAGAGGTTCCATCTGGATTTCCGGGATAGTGAATCTCCTATAAAGGAGGGCGTGGAAGAGGCAGTAGATGAGTATGTGGGACTACCTCCTTCGGAAGATACTGTTACCGGCGAGGGTGGTATGGCTGATTTTACTCCTCATCAGCAAGAAGCAATGGGATTGCCGCTTCTCAAAGCTTGTATTATGGATGAGGGCGAGACGGATTTTACTGAGCAGATAGGTCGAATCTATTGGAGAAAAGAGGGGGAACATACGCCTGACTGTGATCCATGTCAGCCGGAAACGCAAAGTAAATGGGGAAGTGGAAGCGGAAGTGGCGGGTCTGGATCTTCTGGTGAGGATGGCGAGACTAAGTGTTGTATAATTGAAGTCCCTGAGTGGTTTTGGGAATCACGATATACAGCCTTGTTTTGTATGGAATCAGCAGAAGTCCGCTTTGAGGATTTTGTTGAAGTCCAATTAATAGGAAGATACACGTACACTCAGTTGGATCCTAGATATGTAGTGGTATGCGATCCTGAGACAATTATGGTTCGGAGTGTTCAGGGAGAAAAACCTGGTGCCTATGGGGCTACGATTTCGAAAGGTAAGATATTGGAGATAGATGCCGGGTTCTTCTGGTGGTTAAAAAGCAAGAGGGTGAGAGTTTCTCTCACTGGGATAAGAAGGGGATTTGGCAAAAACCCCTCAAAAGATCCATTTTCCGCTGTTCGTTTCCCCAAGAGAACGAAAAAACAATTCGACAAGAATGAGGAATTCCTAAAACAGGCTACTGATTTAGAGGGGGATCATACATGATCTCCTGGGGGGAGTTAGGGATTGGTCTTGAGTCAACGCAAAAATCCCTGTAATTTAAGGCGGTGAGCCATAATCCTACTCGGCTACAAATAAAAACGGCAGTTGAGGGCGAATTGACTCTCGGCATGGATATTGATGTAGCTATCCAGGAGCTGGTGGATAGGGGGTATCAGGCGGGCGTTTTCCCTGAAAGCCGCAAGGAGGTCACTCTGGATCTATCTGATGTCGCTCTTAAAACAACATGGGAAGAGTATCCGGTTATCCTGATCGATCCTGATCTTTATGACGCCATGCTAAAGGTCAGGGATAATGAAAAGCCTTATTCTGTTAATCGCTGGTCGGTTTTGGATGTCGATGTGGAACATCAGGTTCCCGGAGGCACAAAGGGCCATTTTGTAGATCATGGCATTCAGCAAACCGCTGATGGTCCTCCAACTGTCCATAAGAGAATTTATCAAGTTCCTGAATTCCTCAAGGACTCTACTGATGTGGTCAGGGCACTAATGAGATGTAAGGCTCCTACTATTGCCGCAGATACGGATATTGTTCCTCTTAAGAGTATCTATACAGCTAAGCTGGGGCTTATGGCTATTGGATATGAAAACGAGGCAGACCCTCGGGCTCCACAAGCATGGCAAACTTTCTATCAGGAGATGGGGCAAAATCAGAGAAGGTCTGATGGGGTCAAAAGGCGACACGTTAAATTGGATTTCGGTCTGCGTCATAAGCCGAATAACTTTGGATAGTCATGGCAGATATAGATGATCGGATGAGCGGTTTTGGCCGCAGTAGTAGAAAAGCACAATCTTTTGTCGATAAGGCAAAGGGCGGGGCGTCTACTTTGGATGAAGTTAATTTCGGGGGAGCTTCGTCATATAGGAGAAAAGAAGAGGAGCGTGGGGAGATTAATAAGATGATGCATGAACAGCGTGGTCATGATCGTCAAAGACGCCTCCTTTATAAAAAGGCAGTTCGTGCAGGAGATTATGGTGTTGCGGCTGGTTTGGCCAAAGAGGGGTATGATGCCCGTGTTGGGACAGGAGCCAGGAGAGCCGGTGATGACATGGTATCTGCCGGGATGCAGGTTTCACAAAGGGAGCAAGCTATTGAAAGGGCTAATCTTCAAAGAGGTGAACCCAATGCTGATCAGGTCGCTTTAGCAGAGGATTTTGCGAAGCGTAAGATTGATATCGGAACCGATAAGGGGAAGTCCAGGATGCATCAGCTTTTCAAGGACAATCCGATGGCAACTACTGCCCATGAGATGAGGAAGCTTTTGAAGGATTTGTCAAGGGATCCAAATTTCGAGATTCCCAAAGCGAAGAGAGTGAGAGATCCCTTTAGCGGGAAAAAGGGAAAAGGGTGGGATTTCGGTCAAGGCCCTAAAGCCGCTCCTGTGGAGGAAGAAGGCGGGAAAGGCAAGAAGGGGAAAAAGAAAAAGGGTGAAGATGAGGGTGAAGATGAGGATGAACCTAAAGCTCCAGGCGTACCTCCTACTGTAGTAGGGTCTTCTGAGGGTGAAGGTGGGCCTTCTAGCAAAGGTACATCTGGTTCTGGTTCCACTTCCGGGGCGATGGGCTCTGGTGGTGTCTCTGATTTGAGTAAGACGCTTGAAGAAATTCGTGGAGAAGCTGACAAAGACTTAACTGATGAGTTAGGCTACCCAATTCATCCTGAACTTGAAGCCAGTATTGAAGCGGATATTGCAGCGGGAGCCAAACCTG
>Ga0310342_100001636_pt1 | contig 14020 bp, 11 predicted proteins | sample S15DNA20500_MG_FD_206155 | JGI IMG/M metagenome (GOLD analysis project Ga0310342, IMG submission 206155) | Marine microbial communities from station ALOHA, North Pacific Subtropical Gyre - S1503-DNA-20-500_MG | ecosystem: Environmental > Aquatic > Marine > Oceanic | place: Pacific Ocean: North... | reverse complement strand
CTAACTACCACGAACATCTTCCCGCTAGGTGGTGCACTGCACTCCCAAACGCTAATCGAAGCGTGTCTGGCGGAAGCTGAAAAGGACATGGACGACAGGTCCGATGTCCATGAGCAGGCGTTCCAGAAGCTACTGATCGCCAGTTACAGGGCGGATATGGAAGTCCGCGAGATGGAAGTTAGCGGTGGCACGTCGTACGACATCGACGCGGCCGCATACGGCACCTACCAGTGGTTGCAGCAGGAGGTGGGTTTGTATGCGATCAATAACACTAACCCAGATACGTTCACGGTCGGAGAAGACAAGCTGGTTGACTCTATCATCCAGTCTGGCGTGAAGCAGTTCTACTTTCCGCCAATGGTCGAGGGACAGAAGGAGCCATACAAGTGGTCGTTCTTGTGTCCAACGACAACGGTGTCACTGGTCACTGGAGAGTTTGAATATACGTTGCCGTCAGACTTCGGTCAGATCCTTGGAGAGTTCACATGGCCCACTAGTTCAAGCGGTACGACGAGAATCCCACTGGTGTCCGTGGAACGCTTGTTGCAGATGAGAGGCGACGAGGGTGCGACAGGAGACCCGAAGTGGGCCGCCGTACGTCCGATAGCAGCGGCGTTAACATCCGCCCAGACGTGGGAGGTTCTGTTCTATCCCGTGGCGGACGCTGGAGCGAACGGTAAGGCGCTGAGTTACCGGTACCTCAAAGACCCAGATGTGATGTCATTGACGAATTTGTATCCAGCTGGAGGTACGGTCCATGCAGAGACTTTATTGGCCAGTTGCCTAGCGATTGCTGAATTACGAAAGAAGGGTGAGACCGGGGATTATGCGACGTTCTTCATGAACCGACTCACATCGTCAATCCAGGTAGATACTCAGGCGTTGTCGGTCACGGAAGTGGACACGTATGCGGACATCGAGCCCACGTTCGGCACCTACCAGTGGTTCCAGCAAGAGGTGGGAGACTACATGAACTTCGGAGCTAATCCGATGTCCTGGTCGCAGAGCGAGAAGCGGGAGGTGGACTCGATAATCACGCGCGGCCTCAAGAAGTTCTACACCGCTCCACCGTTGCCAGGAGAGGGGACAGTAGCACACGAGTGGTCGTTCATGGCCCCCGAGGCAACGATCACCATATGGGGAGACACGGCCTACACGGCTAATGCCGCAGATCCGGACGGAACATCAATCATCACGTTCGCTACGCCCAGTCAGACGGTGCATCAAACGATGGTGGGAAAGACTATCAGGTTCACCACATCCGAGAACGAGTACACAATCGCATCAATAACGTCGGACGTGGTTTATACAACTGCCAACATGGCTGGCGAGTCAGCCAGCGATACGGTGACGGTGGTGTCTGACGGAGACTACATGCTGCCGGCAGATCACGGTGGTTTTGTGTCTGACAGCATCAAGTACGACGAAAGCGCGGACAGCTACTACAGCATGCGGGTAACCAGCGTCGCCAGGATATTAGAGCTTAGGCAGTCGAATACTGGAAGCGATTCTCCGATGTCCCGTTCTGTGGAAGCGGCGTACAAGCCTAACTCCGATACCACCAGGGGTAGTCAGCAGAGAGCGATCATGATGGTCTGGCCGAAACCGGACTCTGATTACCTGCTGCATTACCAGTACCACGCGATCCAACCGAAACTGACCGAGAGCAAGAACTATCCGATAGGCACTGACACACACGCTGAAACCATTCTTTCCAGTTGCCTGGCAGTTGCAGAGCTAAAGAAGACAGGAAGATCCGGGTTTGAGGCAGAGAACTTCATACGCCTTTTGATGAGCAGTGTCAGTCGTGACAGGATGGCATTCGCTCCCAAGGTGTTCGGAAAGAACCTTGACTACTCAGACTCCGGCGGATCTCGTGGCAGGCGGTACAAGTCTGCTCAATACTTCGACGGATCAATTTATCACGGAGGAGACTGATGGCGACATCACAAGCATTTTCGTTTAAGAGCAGGGCGACAGATTGGCCGTTTAAGTTTGCCGATATCTATGTAGAGAATACTGGAGACACGACGATTGTAGCGGCTAACGAAAAATGCGTGATCCGTGTTGTTGCGTTATGGGTGACAGCAAACATAGCTGGAACCATTGTGTTTCAGGACGGCACCGCAGGAGTCAATTTAATGGGAGTCATTGAGCTTCCCGCCAATGGTGGATTTGTTCTTCCGTACTGCGCCCCTGGATGGTTTGAGACGCAAACGATTAACACGGTCCTTAACCTTGCAGTTACCACATCCACGTCTGTTGATGGTGGATTCGTGTATCAACTTGTCGAACCCGACATCACATGATCCATGCCAAAGAACGTATCCAACATCTTGGCACCAGCCGGTGGACTGTACAAGCGACGGTCCTACCAGGAAGATCCTCCGTTCACAACTCCGGACGCGGATAACATCTGGCTCGATGACACGATAGACGGCAGGGAGCGGGTTGGGTCACGGGCCGGGTTTAAAACGATAGCGACACATGGCACCAACAAGATCAGGTGCATGGCCAGTGTGCGATGGCTGACCGATGATGAACCAGCAGTCCGAAAGCACACGATAGTAGCTGTCGCAGGTACTGCCATCATCTATTCTGGGAACGATGGCGCCACGTGGACAAATGCCTCTACAACATTAAACGTAGATGCTCCCTTGAATCACGGGCCTCTGGTAGCATGTTCTTTACACCAAAAAGTGTACATAGGCGATTCCAAGGATGAGGGAGACAGTCAGTGCAAGGTGTTTGATCCCTCCACCGGCCACTGTGTTGATATAGACCAGGAGGACGGATTCGTCTCCGGACACCCTCCACCTATGAACTGTACCATTGCCGTTAGGTACCGCGACCGTCTGCTGTTAACGGGACAGAATTACGTGAATTCTGAACTCAATGCCAACGCACATCAGTGGTACATGTCCCGTTCGGGAAATCCAGCAGATTGGGATTATACCGAGACCGACGTATTGTCTGCCGTAGCGGGACATAATGCACAGGCTGGTGAACTAGGAGAACCAATACATGCCGCCATCCCACACGGTGATGACTGCATTATATTTGGGTGCAGTGACTCTATCTGGACTTTGAGATCAGACCCAAATTTCGGTGGTAGCCTCGATAACCTAACGGAACGGACGGGAATCGTAGGACGCAACGCCTGGTGCCGGTCGTCAGAAGGGTGGTTATTCATGCTGACTCAGGATGGGGTCATGGCGATGCCGCCTGGATGCGGTGACGCGCCACGGTCTATCTCCAGAGAGCGAATACCTGACGATCTGCTGTTCGTTAACGCGATGGACTTTTCTGACAAGTGGGTGTCAATGGCTTACGACTCTCGCTACAGGGGTGTCCATCTGTGGATTTCGGATTACACACACAAAGAAGATGGAGCCAAACACTATTGGCTGGACACGAAGCAAGTCCTTACGCAAGATGCAGGGAATGTCGCAAGTTTTTGGCCAATATCCGTGGCGGAATCTATTGATCCATTCTCGGCACTTGCCTATGAGGGAATCGGCAGTGACGACCTAAGCGATGTCATCCTGGGCGGTCGCGCAGGTGGGTTCCGAGTCTTTTCTACGGATGAGGACACGGCCTGCGAGGCTGAATCTTACGTTGACATTGGACCGTTATCCACTACTTCTCGGCAGGGTAGTTATCTGAATGGACGCCTTGAACAGATAAATGCAGTCATGGCCAATTCGTCTGGAACAGTTACGTATGAGATCAGAACTGGCCCCTCAGCCGAAGCGGCGTTTGATGGACCCATTATTCGTTCTGGGACGTGGAGTAAGCAGCACAGTCTCGTCAGGCCCCGTGTTAGAGATCCGTACTTCGTGATTCGCTTGAAGGGTGCCGCGAACACTAGGTGGGCCTTGGAGAACTTAACGATGGTAACAGAGGAGACCGGAAGGGTTCGTTATCGAGACTAACAGGACTTTGTCATGCTTCCAGAAATACAAGCAAAGAACCAGAGATTTTCAAATCCACTACGCCGCACGGCGTGGCGGGACTTTAACCGTGGCGTAATGAGAAGACGCAAGGGCCAGATAGTATACGCGGCCCGTTCTACCGGAACACCAAATTACTTTCACAATAGAACCAGAACCTTTAACCATTTATTCATGAGGTAGCCTTATGGGACGCATGTACTCCATTACGTTTGAGGAGGTGGCGGTAACCGCTGCCCAAGATTTGTTTGAGATCATATCAGCCGCTGATTCGTCAACGGTGCTTCACAGCGTCATCGTAACACAGTCGTCCGACGCTGGTGACGCTGCCGACGAGCAATTGTCGTGCATATTCCACCGTGGCGTAGCTACTGGAAGTGGCGGGTCCAGTGCGACCCCAGTGCCACTTTCTTTAGGGGATGCTGCGTATGGCGGCACCTCCGAAGTCAATAACACAACTCAGAGCGTAGAAGGACCGATCCTCCACGCCGAGGCGTTCAACGTCCGAGGCGGCTTGTACTACAGGCCAACCCCAGAGGAGAGGATCACCATCAGCCCGTCTGACGTGTTCATCATCGAACTACAAACGGCACCTACCGACAGCTTAACCATGAGCGGCACAGCAATCATCGAGGAAATCGGTGGCTAGTGGCGTATATAGAAAATGGTCCTCGTACTACCGTCTCCGCAGACTGAGCAGGGGCGGTGCGGCTGCACGGCAGGTAGTTATATTGTCTGCACCGCAAGGGGGCAGGGTTCGTATATGCGCCAGGCGGAAAACAATGACTATTAGGGCGGTAGCATGACAGTCTACGGTATTCCAACATTCATTGAGAAAAGCCCAGGCGAAGGGGAGACGTATTCGTTTGACTTCACCAATCGGTTGGACGGTAGTTCTGTTTCCAGTGCAACGGTCACGGAGATGGTCACGTCTGATTTAACTCTTGGTACACCGTCAATCACGTCTCCACTGGTGTCTGTTCGGATTAGCTCTGGACTGGTAGATAACGATTACGTCATCAGCTGCCAGGCCACATTGGCTGACGGAGACACACCAGAGATTTACCTGACAGTACGTGTGAGGCAGTCTTAATGTCGGTTCCACTTCTCGACAAGACGAACCTGGCCGGAGGGCCATGCGGCAAGTCCGAGGAGAACCGGACGTTCATGTCCCAGAAAACGTCCAGAAAGCCTGGAATCATCGTGTATTGGACGGGAACAATCGCCGCTATTCCATCTGGGTGGGCTCTATGCAACGGAGCGGCCAACGCAGCCGGGTCTGGCTTGGCTCTCATTACGGATCACCCGTTTTCTTTTCTGGCATCAACCAATGCTGGCTCGTATAGATCCGAGGAGGAGCTTGGCAGTTCCGAGCCGCATGCGAACAGACACGTGGGGGTGGTTACGCCCGCGTCTATGGAGATAGAAGTAGAGTCAGCGAAGACGAATATTCGACGGACGGAACTAGATGGAGCCCACATACACAAGTTTGATCTTAGCACGGATGGCGGGGAACACAGTCACGATGGCGGTGGGCACGGCCACAAATTGAATGTGTACCCAGCGGCGATGGGAATGGGAGATGCTGTCGATGCTGATGAACATGAGCATGACAATTACGAGTCGAGTAACGACGACCTTGATAATCATACATGCGCTGAAGTGGCGGCATATCTCGACGACCACCCTAGCGACGACACGTATCACTTGCACAGCATCACCTATGAAGATCTTCCGACCGCAGAGGGGTCAGGCGACGAGAACGAAGATAACGGCAACGAATCAGTCGCCGAAAAATCATTTGGCGATAACGACGTGAGCGACGACAGGGTGGCTGCACCGCACGTAGCTGCTTCGGGTGCCGGAGTAGCGCATGTGAGACACACGCACAACATCGTTATCGGTGATTTCGACTGGGTTCACAGCCACCCTGTCCCTGACCATGAACATGATGCTTACATGACAGGAGGTATTCATGGACACTACGGTGGCAGGCACTCCCATGGATACGAAATGGACCTGTCTAAGCAGCACAAGCATGTCGTGACCGACACTGAGCACACGCACACTGGTGAGTTCATTGACGTACATACGCACACTGTATTTTCTATAGGGGACGATGACGGACATACTCATCGCGTCACGGTGGCCGGTGAGATGTTGGTTCCAATAGAAGACATTAGTTCGTCGTCAGCACCGGGAGCCCCAGGTGGTGGTGGCATGACTCCCTACACTTGTAGCGAATCGGAAGACCGCAGGAACTTCGTAAGGTGTGCGAACGAAGTAGATGGGTTGCCAGCCGGGATAATTATCATGTGGTCACGTCCTGCCAACACAATTCCAGCAGGATGGGGGATAGCAGATGGTGCTGGAAACCGGTCTGGCAGCGGTTTTAACGTGGTTGATTCACTGATAGTCCACACGGGATGGGATCTTGAGAACGGAGAGAGATGGAACATCAACCCTCCGGAAGGTGGAGAGCATAGCCATGAAGTATTGCTGGTTCCACGCACGTTTAATACGCACTTAGACCCAGCAGAAACGAACATTGGCAACACTGACGTCGCTGGGAGCCACAGGCATGATGGAACATTAACGGGTGATCTTGGAAGTCACACTCACATTGGCGGTGGGCACGATCATGTAGGGATAGTTGTTCCAGAGGGAGTGTGGTCAGAGTTGGGTGGGGAGCATGACGGCCATAGCGCGTCGTCTGAGCCGGGACACATAGAAGACCACGATTGTGAAGACTTCGTGGCTTGTGTGGCTCCACATCCAGACCATACGCATAGAATCAACATCAGCGAAGACATAGTCGAGGGCGATGGCTTTTCTAACGATATGCACACATCCAGTGGACGCACCTTGGGTGTTGCTGAAGGCATCGCTGTTCTGGGTCACTTTGACGATGGATCTGCCGGAGACATAGTCCACCAGTACGAGACGGGAGGACATTCGCACAGTGCGACCCTTGCCGAAGGAGGGTCACATAGACATCTTTCAGCAGACCACGACCACCACGTTGAAATTAACGGAGAGGGGGAGCACAGACACGTTGGAGGATATCACAAACATGACGTGGTAGACCATTTAACTGGTTCGCACGTGCATGGCATGTCCGATCCAATGCACACACATCCTATTGAAGTTGACCTGCATACTCACGTCGGGTATGCGGATGACGGGATGCACGTACACGAACAAGGGTTACCCAAGAGAGTTTACTTAATTCCTATTGAGAAACTTCCATGACTTCTGGGATTAGATCGTCAGGAGGACGGATAGTACCCAGTCCATGCAGCGAGTCAGAAAAGCGACGAAACTTCGTGGCTTGTCAGCAGCAGGATACAGGGTCGGGGATACCCATAGGATCGGTAGTTTTTTGGGGCCTGCCGATAACCAGTCTCCCGGCTGGATGTGTATTGGCGGATGGAGTAGCAAATGCCACGTCAGCGGGTGGAAGTGGAATTAAGTGCACCGAAAAATTCCTCTATCCAGTAAGGTCCAATCCAGGGGACGGAGAGGAAGCAGATGTAATACCAGAAGGAGGAGGACACCCCCATGTCATGAGATCGACTACCGCATCACCCACTGTTACGGTTCACAGCGAAACCACTGGATTGATGACGGATATAGGCGGAAAACATCATCACGAGAACGACATCTTAGACGGTGGAAATCATTATCACGACACGGGCGCCCATGGACACGAATCTGAGGTTGGATACGGGACAACGATCAAATGGCTTGAAAACGGAGATCATGTGCACAGCGTGGATTTGGCGCCTCTTGCGATTGCAGGCCACGAGGTGGTCGATTGCTTTCTTGACCATCCAGTACATACCCACAACATTGAGATTGATACCGGAAGCGCGGCGGCAGGTGGCGATATAAAGCTGTCTGAAACGCCTACAGGCCCAGCTGGATTGCTTGAACATACAGCAACAACACCTGGAGCGGTTCTGGCCCATAACGACCATTCGCACATGGCATCAATTGCTCCAAATGACGGAGGACACACCCACGCGGCAGACGTAAGTAAACACTTTCACCACTCTGATGTGGTAGCAGGTGAATTACCGATCAGGTGTAACGGTAGGCAGTTTCCGCCAGGTCCAGGACATCATTGCCACTACGGTGGTGCACACAGCCATACACTGACGATTTCACCAGACGGTGACCATAAACATCCGATGGACGATCCTGGTCACTACCACGACGCCCACAGCAAAGGCGTTCACGATCACGGGATAGAACTAAATGGAGGAGAACATACGCATACAGCTGGTACGCCGTATCATGTGTACATGGTCCCGATTGAGAGGATTTTTTAGGTACCGCTGCCTAATGTCGAAGGAGCCGCAGCCTTGTCAAATGGAGGTGATTGTCTTCCTGGAGGAGAATGCGGTGGAGACAACGGTTTGTATTCGATGCGGTACGAACAAGAGAGACAGGCTTATCTGGGAATGCCCGACTCTGTTCTTTGGTCCGGGTGATGTGGTATTCCGGGTCGCAAGGTTTTTTGGTATCCCGCATTGCAGAGGATGCCGGAAGTGCCAGAGATGGTTGAACTTGAATTGGTATAGGGTGATACATGCTGGAATATTTAGGAGTTAACTACCCGCAACCGCTAGGCCCGCACGGCTATACGCAGGGCGGATTGGCTCACGGAAATCAGAACCAACAGGGGTATTCCCACCTGGGCATGAAGATAAACATGCCTCGCCAGGCTGGGCGCGGGGAGACGTCTATAAAGACCACACCGCAATCGTTTGGTATTTCCGGCCTGACGGATTCAGATCGGTCGTCCCCGATGCAGGCAGGGTTCGGACACGGTTCGTATATCGGGCCGATCCAGAATGCGGGATACGCGGGCCTGCAAGCTCAGAGTCCTATTAGCGATTCGTCATTTGGCGGTGGTGGAGGACTCCCTTATATTCCAGGAGGTGGGGGTGGAGCCTTCGGAGGCGGACCCCCGACTGGTGGTGGTGGTGGAGCAGTAGGTGTCGGTGTCGGTGCCTACAACGGACCTAGAGGGTGGAGGTACTAAAATGGGTTCCAGCAGTTCAGTCCAAAATAGTCAGCAACGTCCTTTCAATCCCACTGCACCACAAAGCCCTGCTGACTGGTGGCCTAGGCCCCAGCCACCTACCGGAAACGAATTTTCAGATTCCTACGCCAGGGCACTATACGAGGCCCAACTGGCCAATCGTGACCGATACGGGATAATCCGAGGCGGTGACAGCGAGGGAGACGCGGCCTTTGGTGGGTATGTCGGTGCTTATCTGAACAACCAAAACCAGTTCATCGGTGCCGAGAAGGATCTAGAACAACAGTTTGCCCAGACAGAGGGAATATTGAAGAACCGTGAATTAAGCTCCGGCCTGACCAACACCACCAGGACAGCTGCCAATGTTGGTTTGATAGCAGAACAGCGGCAGCGGGCAATGAACGACCTGGCTCAGCGGCGTGCCGCCTCTCAGCAGAAGTCACATCTCGACCTGTTGAATTTCATGGAACGCCGTGAGGACTCTGACCCCAACCTGGACTTTGCAGCTCAGGCCGCACGGATGGCTGGTGCCGGTGGAGCAAGTCTTGGTGGGTTCGGACGAGGCGGTGGAGGACGTCCTGACATATACCAGCAGTACGCTGGCTTGCAATCGAGACGTCCTACTTCAACTCCCAGCTATCGTTACCAGGGAACACGTCCAGGATGGAATCGTCCCGGAGCCCACCGCAGTCTTCGTACTCTGAGACCTTACAGTAGCCGCAATAAGCCGCAGAACCTCAACACAACCGTTGCACATACTGGTGGGTACTACGGGCCTCAGTTGGCGAGCCGCAACCCAATGGGTCGTGGATTTGTGGGGCCGTCCACATTCAAGGCTGGATTGGCTCCGTGGATGAGGGAGAAAGGTTTCCGGTCCAGTGGTCAACGGGCTGAAAGAGCAAAAGAAGCCGAGCAACGACGAATTGCGATCAACAACAGGCAGGGTCCTGGAGTAGCATAACTTACGTATGCGTGTTGGGTAACAACTCCAACAGAGGGTTTAATACTATGAGAGATTACGACAGACGATTAGGATTCCGTGCCTACCTCCGAGAACGCTTAGAGAGCCGCATGAGAGGGCTTGGATTGCCGCCCAACGTGCCTCACCCAGGTTGGGGCCCTCAACCTGGCAATGGTGCAGTTACTCCTGTGCAGATCGAAGGAGTAGGCGGCCAACCACCGGCGAATGTCGACGTGAATGTCGACGGACGGCGAGGTGGCGGCGAGCCGACTGGAACCCCAGGAGGCCCCCAAGCGTGGGTCGACGGAGGGCGAGGTGGCGGCGAGCGGACTGGAACCCCAGGAGGCCCCCAACCACCGGTTCAAGCTCGACAAGATACTACCTATAGACGTCCTCCAGTTCAACCTAATCCAAACTCAGGGGCTACAGCTTGGCAATCTCGTGAAGAATATATAGCCCAAGTCAAAGCACGTAGTGCACTTAAACGGCAAGAACAGGAGCGATCGAGACTACTCCGGAAATTTAAGAAGGAGCGTAGGGATGCGGATGCGAAGAATGAGGAACGCAGAATAGATAGTGCATTTAAACGGCAAGAAGATGCGGATGCGAAGAATGAGGAACTCAGAATAAAGGAACTGAATGCAGATGGGAGACGTAAGCAGGAAGAGGAGTTGGACAGTAGACTCTCGGGAGGTGGACGCTCAGGTACACCGCCTGGACACGATCCCTGGAAACGACAAGGGACCACCGAGTATGATGAAGTCAAAAGGGCCTTTCGTGAAGCAGCCGTACAGAATGCGGTCCGTCGTACGGAGGAGGAAGAACTCGCTCATCGACAACGTCTAAATGAAACCAATCAGACGGCACAAGAGTTACTAGAAAGCTATGAGGAAGCCGAACGGGAGGTGGGAAATAAGTATAGAGGGGACGTTAATGGCATGGATGAGGCACTTGCACAAGACCCTCGCAACGCACCCGTAAATACACCTAGACCAGACCGGAACTGGATACTGCGCAAACGACTTAGTGACCAAAAACCGTCTGCCAGCGATACAGGTAACTGGCAGAGCATTAACTACGAGTACAAGGGGCCTATCGACCCCTTAGACACACCCGACTCCCCGTCAGGATTCTCTCCTTCCGTTTTGCCGCAACCATATCCGGAGGAAATGACTGGTTACCCGTCAGGATTCTCTCCTTTCGTTTTGCCGCAACAATATCCGGCACCGATCACTGCGTGGCCGACGGGCACCGATCCTTCTATGGCACAGCAAGGACACATCATACGTGGCGACGGGTACCCGCAAGGATACTTCGACCCAGTGCGAGGGGGCCGCCGTCGTTCGCCAGGCGAGATAGCAATCTCCGACTACTTACGTGATCCATCCAGGGAACATGCCAGGAGGCTCAAGGAAATTGGGATCATCAGCCGAGATGCGAGGATCGGAGAGCTGAATGACCGGTTGGCGATTGTGCGCGAATTAACTTATCAACAAATTCCAGCATCCGCACAATCCGGTAGCGACCAGTGGAAGATTACTACCCAAGGCCCTCCAGAAATGTTCCCTTCAGTTGATCAGCGGATAGGCATTGAGGATCGGAGAAGGCGAGACATGCCGCCACTTTAGCGTTAGATGACCGGATGGCGATTGTGCGCGAATCAATTCGTCAACAAGTTCCAGAATCCGAACAATCCGGTAGCGACCAGTGGAAGATTACTACCCAAGGCGCTAAAGAAATCGAGAGTCGTTCGGACTGGATTGACAGGAATACCTGAAAGAGAACCTAATGCCTATCCGTATATCACATGAAGGGAACGTCGGCCAGGCTATTGGCCTGAACTATGCCGGCGCCCTTGGCCAATACCAACAGCGTGAGCGTGCTCAACGCGGGCAGCAGGCGCTGGGGTACGCAAGGATCAGGGCACAGCAGGAGAACCTGGCATTCCAGGCGGAGCAGAATCAACAGTTGGCCGAGATGCAGGAGGGTGCCCGGCTAGAGCGGGCGATGATGAATCGGGCCAATCTTGATGCCCAACGCAATGCAGTCCAGGCCAAGATGATGTTGGAGCGGGGGTGGGCTGTCGAGGATAAGCTGGGGGAGCGGGACTGGGAAGCCCAGCAAGGAATGGCCCAATGGGAACAGGACAACGACCCTGACCCGAACATGAATCTAGCAGAGTGGAATCTAACTGATACCGAAAGGGAGGTTTACGAACAAAGTCTGAAGGATATCGAAGCTCATAAAAATAACCATACGTTACGTGTCGCAGAAAGGGTTCACGCTATCCAGCAGGAGAAAATGAAACAGTATGACCTCAAGCGAGGTGTCAATGAGTCGCAGGCTCCGCGAACACCGTCTCAAGAATTTAGTGACAAGTCTTGGGAAATGGTTGTTACCGAAGGAGGGGTCTATCCGGCAGGAGACTACAACCCAGACGAACACGGTCCACCGATAAGACGAGTGGTAATGTGGACTGATGAAGACGGCAAGGTGCAGCATTTGGATACGGATACCGTGAATGGCGAGAAAACCCCGCAACGCACATTAAGTGAAATCGTGAAGGATCAGATGGTAGGCGGATCGACGACCCCTGTTTCCACCAAGGTAGCGACTGCAATACGAGCGAATCAGACCGGTGATGCATCCCCTGAACAGTTGAAGATAATCGAACAGTACATGCGTCGGAAAGAGTTAGACGCATATGATGTCATAGTGGAACCTCTATACGACAGAGCAGTCAAGAAAGCCATGCCGACGTTAATTGCTCATTACACGAGTATGATAACCCAGGCATATGCTGACTATTTCGGTGACCCGAAGATGCGAAGTTGGTTAGTGGATCAGCAAGACCTTGGTGCGACGTCTAGTTTTTGGAAACCAGCCCCGATAATGGGGCATGGTGAAGACGGTAAGATGCCTAAACAGACTGTTGTTACAGAATACGCTAAGAGACAAGCGGAAAACTACCTGGCTGGTCTTACCCGAGAACAACTTATCGGAAGGTACGCGGAGCTTAGTGGCTCACTTCCACCTCCACCGGGTCATACGGGTCCATGGCCACCACCGGGCGAGTTGCTCGTACCTGAGGCAGAAGTGGGAGATGGCGGACCAGTAGATCGCGTTCGGACGGGGTCATTTGCTGATATGGTGGGAGATGGCGAACCTGTGGTCGCAGGGCAACCGACGGAACATCCTCGACCGTGGATGGACCACGATACCAGGTCGCGTGAAGAGGCGGAAAAAACCGCACTTAGTATCATGGAGACATACGGGACTGTGAATGCTAATGAACTGGATTCTTTAAATCCAGCCGCAGCGAAAAGCATACGTGAAATTAAGGCACTTCTGGAGAAGATGGAACAAATTGAGGAACATGGGAGAGCCGAAGATAACGGACTTCTATAAGAATTTCTTGATCAACGTAAATCTGCGTAGCAGGGAGAGTATGTGGCCTACTTATGGCGTTTGATATCCTTGACGAGCTACTGGAATCGAACAGAGAATCTTCTGATCCGCCTTTTGATCTACAGGAAATACCAGTAGGTGATGCGGAACGCGAGCAAGCACGATCCGAATACGTAGAGAATCAATCCAGGAGTCGCGCCAAGAGGCTCAAGGAACTGGGGATCATCAGCCCAGAGACGAGGATCAAAAAACCAGCTGATCGAAAGGCGATCCTGGAACAACTTCTCCCACCAGCTGATCTGTCGGCAATCCAATCAGCTGATCTGCCGGCAAGCCAACCAGACGACCTGCCGGCAAGCCAACCAGCTGATCTGTCGGCAAGCCAACCAGCTGAAAGCGTTCTCGACGAGGTTCTTAGGGCAAACCGGACACAAAAGACCGAAACCCCTAGATTCGATGAACTATCTAAAAATGGTAACTGGCAAATTGTACTGGACGAGCATTGGGACATGCTCCCGGACGGTGAAAAGGCTGAAGTCAATCCCGGACGGGCCTTGTACGACCAGAATGTTGACATCGGTTACCGCATGAAAGTTGCCAGTGACAGGGCTTCTAATGCTCGTCTCGAAAGGGAACTTGGCATCAGAC
>Ga0310342_100001632_pt1 | contig 14044 bp, 9 predicted proteins | sample S15DNA20500_MG_FD_206155 | JGI IMG/M metagenome (GOLD analysis project Ga0310342, IMG submission 206155) | Marine microbial communities from station ALOHA, North Pacific Subtropical Gyre - S1503-DNA-20-500_MG | ecosystem: Environmental > Aquatic > Marine > Oceanic | place: Pacific Ocean: North... | reverse complement strand
TGCGAGATCGCCTGCCTGTGATCCAGGATGTGGCGAAAACTGTTGATCGTGTTGAAGGCGGCGTCGACGGGCCGGGACACCTCGAAGTCGCACATGTCGCCGACCCAGGCCGGTGTTCCAAAACCGTGCCGCTCAAGTCGCCGGTTACAGTAGTCAACCATTGCCGGTTTCAAGTCCAGGCCACTGACCTGGTAACCGGCACGGGCCAGGCGAAAGAGCAGCCGACCGGTTCCACAGGCCGGCTCGAAAATGGTCTCGACAGGGTGCCCCACGTGTTTCTGGAAAACCGCCACCAGGAAATCCCGCTCGGCCTTCCAGTCGGATCCGTAAACCAGGTCGTAGTAGCGGGGATAATCGTAGAATGTGCCAGGCAACTGTTCAGGCATGGGCGATCAGCAGGTGGGGCAGGATTACTCCACCTGGCCTTCCATGGTTTCAATCCACTGCCGGGCCCGGTCGTCGACGGTCACCGACTCGTTCTTGCTGTAATCGAACATCACCGTGATACAGGTTCCTTCCGATACCACCGCCTGGTGGGTGAGGCTGTAGATCGCGTGTTCCATCGTCATGCTCTTGTTTCCCACCCGGGCAATCCGGCAGGCGGAAAGAATGGTATCGGGAAACGTCAGTTGCTCGCGGTAATCCAGGGTGACGTGCGCCAGGATTGGCCGCAGCCCCTCTTCCTCCAGGTCACCAAGCTTGCTGTGGTGAAAGTAGGTCAAGCGTGCCGTCTCAAACCAGCGCAGTGAGACCGTGTTGTTGACATGCTGGTAGGCATCCTGGTCTCCCCATTCAACGGGGATCTCGATCACGACCGGGTAGATCTTCAGCGGTTCAGGTTTCCGGGAGTTTTCCAGCAGTTGCATGGTTCCGTTTCCAGGATGGACTACTTGTCGAATGCGTAGGTGATGCGAATGTTCCGCAGCTCGGCACTCGTGTTCCAGCTGGCAATGCCCAACGGCCGCATCGGCTCCTGTTCCCACCAGATGGAGAACTTGTTGTCAGCGGTTTTCATATCGACCATCCGCTCCCCGTCGACCCAGGCCTGGAGCCGTGAGCCGGTCACCCGCACGCGGATGTGATACCACTGGTTCTGCTTGACCTCCAGGTAACCGGTGGTCTCATTTTCCACCGCCGACATGTTGTTGATGTTGGACATGCCAACCACACCCCCACCCCATCCACCGACGATAAAGGAGCAGTAGGTCGTACCGATCGGAAATGTCAGGCCGCAAAAGAAGTCACTTCCATCGGTACGCCTGGCGTCCAGGGAAATCTCGTAGTCGGTACGGGGTAGTTCGCCGTTGAAATGAATACCGGTCGCCGGGCTTCCCTGGCCAAGTGAGATCACCCCCTCCTGGACCTTGACCTCGCCATGGCTCTTGAAATCAAATTTTTCCGCGGCTTTCCAGGATCCCATCTGCCTGCCGTCAAACAGGAGGGTTGAACCGGCCAGTGGAGAACGCCTCTGGAGCGAGACACGGTGGCTGACGGCGTAATGGCTGTGCTCTGGAAGGTGATCTTCCTCGGGCCCCGAGCGGCTGATCGAGATGGCCGACAGGTTGCCGCCCAGGTTCTTCTCCTCCAGCCGAAGACGCAAGTGCACGTGGTAGGGTGCCCTGTCGGTGTCCGCCGTGTCCAGGGTGCCCTCGAAGCGGCCCCAGAGAAATCCCCGCTCGAAACGCACGTCGTTTACCAGGGCCTTCAAGCGGGTGCCGAGCTGGGCATGGATGTCACCGTCGGGTTGGATCCAGAGCGACATTTGTCGAACGCCCTCGTGGGTGAAAACCTCTCCCTGCCAGAATCCGGTTAACTCCTTGCCAGGCGTGAACTGGGCCGGTGGCTGTTCCACAGGGTCCTTTCGCTCAGCCCGCCGCTTTGCCTTGGCGTAGTCCGGCAGCAGTGCTGCGAATGTCTCGCTTACGACCCGGAACGGAAGGTCCGAGCGGGTGTTGGTAAGGGCTATCACCGCGATCTTCTCGCTGGGGATCATTGCCAGCTTGGTCCGCACGCCCGGCATGCCACCCGTGTGGCTGACAACGCGGTAGCCATGCTGGTTCTCATCAATTCGCCAGCCGATCCCGTAACCGCTGTCGGCGTCCATCGCCGCCGTGGGGACCTGCATGGCGTCTACCAGGGTGTCCTCAAACAGTGCCTGCTGGTCGTCCAGGGGGCTGTTCATGTGGAAGAGGGCGAAACGTGCCAGGTCATGGGCGCTGGAGTAAACTGCCGAGGCCCCGTCGTGGTCAAAAAGATAATAGGGAATGGGCTGGCCCGAGGGATCATAGCGAACTGCCACTTGGGATGTGGTGTCGTTGTCCGGTGCATGGACCGAGGTGTTCTTCATGCCGAGTGGCGAAAAGACATGCTGCTGCATGAACTCGGCATAGGGCATACCGGATTTTCGCTGAATGATGTGATCCAGGATGCCGTATCCCAGGTTGGCGTACTGGTAAACCTCGCCGGGAGGAGTTACTAGGACGCCGTAGCGGCGGATCGACTCATCCCGGTCCGGAACCGGGTGCGACTGGCCCTCGTAAAAGAACTGGTAATGGAGTGGCAGGCCGGACGAGTGGTTTGCGACCTGGCGAATGGTTGCCTCCCCGCCCTGGTCGGCCGGGCCGGTGAGCTTGGCATCCCCCAGGTGATCGTTGGTGAGGTCATCCAGCTTTAGCTTCTGCTGGCTCACCAGCAGCATCAGTCCGGTCGCTGTGATCGGCTTGGAGATGGATGCCAGCGAGTACATCGTGTCGGAAGTTGCCTCGAGCTTTTTTTCCCGGTCGGCAAGCCCAAATCCCTCCTGCCAGCAGATCTTTCCATCCTGGACGACGGCCACCGTCAATGACGGTAGATTCTCGTTCTTGATCGCTTCGCGAATCATGCTGCGAACGTCATCGAAAGGATCGTCCGCACCGGATGTGCTGTTCATGTTCAATCCGCCATTGAGAGGCACGCTGAAAAATGCCAGCAGGAAGCAAAAACGCAATGCCATGACCTGTTCCCGTTGGGGGGAGAAGTGGAATGCCCTGTTGACGCATTGTAACAACGATCCGGCCACTTCGCGGGTGTGCCAGGAGCTTGTCAGCGGTGACAGTCACCCTGGATGTCACACCGTTGAAGTGGGATCCAATGATCTCTAACGTGCCCGCTGGTATCGGCGTCACCTCGTTCACACCATTTCCAGAGAAGGGAATCAACCTCATGATCCAAGAACTGAGCAACTTGTGCCTGGCAGGAGAAATCGACAACACGACCAATAACCGGATTGATGGCTGGCTGCGGCTGGGCGGCATGGCAGCACCGGTGATCCTTGAGATTACAGGGAATTGTGGGGATGGCTTGCAGGGCAAGCGGATCCTCTTTGAGCGGCCCCTGCCTCCAGGTTGTCTTTCAACGGAAGAGCAGCTATCCGGCCTGGCATTTCACCAGGTGGGAGCGGCCGGGAATATCTCCTGGACCTCGAATGCAGGATCTGGGCAGGGCACGCTGCTGATTGAATGGTATAGCCAGAATGGCCAGATGCGGATCGACTGGCCCGAGATAGCGGTCCAGTTCCAAGAACCCCATGTGGCTACCGCGCCAGTTTCTGCTGTCAACCCGCTCGATTTTTCCTCGATCCCACCAGCTCGCTGGACCTGGTCGCCGTCGTTGATGACGCAGGCCCAAGAGACAGCATCGGGCCGTGAATCGACAATTCATGCAGGGGATCCATGGAATACGGATATCGACAACCTCTACCATTTTTTAGATGAGCTTGGCGACGGGAGTTGCGACATACCGATTATCTCGCAGCTCGAGTCACCGCCTTCACCTGACCTGCTTGGTCAGATGCGTCCGGCGGAGATCCAGGAAGCCCTCCGTGACCTGGTGGCCCAGCTTGCCCGGCTGGGTATCAGTGTGAATATCTGCCCCCATTTTTCTGCCGAGCGAGCCCTCCGCTGGTTGGTCGAGGAGGTGATCTACGAGGAACAGGTGCATCCTCGCATGGTCTGCCACGGCTACGTCTTGTTTTACATGACGTCCGATCGCTGCCCGGACTGTAGCCTGGAGTTCGCAGGACGTGCTGCCATAGAAGATGTCGACTGAACGGGCTTGCACGTCAGGCAACCCGTACCCTGAGCGGGTCGCCGCCGAGACCCAGCAGCAGGTTCTCCACCGAGATCTCGGCCATCTGCTGACGTGTCTGCTCCGTGGCACTTCCCAGGTGGGGCGCGATGGTGACATTCTCCAGAAGCAGCATCGGATGGTCCCGCGGCAGTGGCTCCGGATCGGTCACGTCCAGGGCCGCATGGTAGATCGACCTCTCTGCAAGCGCCGTGGTCAGGGCGTCGGTATCGACAACCCCTCCACGAGCCACGTTGACCAGCGTGGCTGTCGGTTTCATCAAATCGAGCTCCCGCTTTCCAATCAACTTCTCGGTGTCTGCTGTCAGCGGGCAGCTGAGGATGACATAGTCGGACTGCCCAAGAAGCTCGTCCATCGACACGTAACGGGCACCCATCTCCCCTGGCAGATCGGTCCGCTCGTTACGATTGTGGTAGAGGATTGTCATATCAAAGCCCCCGGCCCGACGTGCGATCTGCAGGCCGATTCTCCCCAGCCCGATGATCCCGATAGTAGAGCTATGCGCCTCCCGGCCCAGCATGTAACCCGGGTCGTAATAGGTGAACTCCGGGCTGCGGGCAAACGTGTCCCCCTCAATCAGCCGCCGCGAGGCAGCCAGCAGCAAGGCCATGGCCATGTCGGCAGTCGCCCCATTGAGAACGTCCGGTGTGTTGCCCACCGGGATATCGCGACTGCGGGCCGCCTCCAGGTCGATGTGGTCAACGCCGACCCCGTAATTGCTGATCACCTTCAGACCCGGCAGGCGATCCATCAGGGGACCATCCACATGGACGTGGCCATACGTGTAGATCCCCTCGATCGAGGAATCCTGGCTACCGGCCGGTGTATCCCAGGGGAGAATCTCGACCTTCCCCTCGAGCAGTTCGTCGATATTCTCAGCCAGCGGGGTGTCGGCGATCACGCAGGGTAAATTCATGACTTCTCACAACGGATCACGAGTACAGGAAAGACTAGACGTGGTCAATTTCTCTCAAATGCTGTGCGGCTTCAAGAACAGGGACACTTAATTCTTGTGTCTCGTCAAGCGATTTGACCATCGTGTGGTTCATTCCGGCGCGTGATTCAAACTGGATTGCCTGGGTGCCTGTCGACCAGCGTGGCATCCAGCCCCCCAGGAGCGGACAGCCTTCCTGCCCTGCCTGGACGGCCACCGCAAGCGTGATTGCCGTGAGATTGTCATCTGACTGGTTGGCCAGCCCCCAGTCCTGGATGGTCCATGCGGATTCACGACACCGGACACGGATGTAACCTGCCGGTTCTCCATTCTCATCCTCTGCCAGGAAGGTGATATCCTCCGGTTGCTTGCGAAAGACATAGTCCCAGTAGTCCTCGTCACGAACCAGGGCCAGGGTATCGGTGTCGGTGTTGGTGGAAGTCTCGTAGTAGCCCCGCAGCTGCTCTGCATTCTCCCCTGCATCCACTTGTTGCAGTTGCCAGCCGGCCTGCAGGCCGGCCGTCTCGACATGGACTTCCCAGCTGGGGCATTCCTGGTAGCCAAATCGGGCGTAGTACTCGGTGCCGATATCGGTAAACAGCATGCTGAGCGTGGCCTGCCTTGATTTTTCCTGCCCTTCCACCCAGCCAAGCAGCGAGGGGGCAAAGCCGTTCCCCCGCTCTCTGGGGATCGTGTGGACGGCACCGATCATGATGCCACCGAGCAGCTTGTTTTCAACCCGCAGCTGGACCGGGTAGCTGCCCAGTGAAACGACGACCTCCCCGTCCAGGCAGCCCACGTACCAGCGGGCCCGGTTGTGCTGGGGGGAGATGGATCTCCATGCCAGGTGGTCCTCGAGTGTGCGGCCGCCATCCCAGAACTCGTGCACGTTACGGTAGGCGGCCAGGCGCTGATTGTCGTCGGCCAGGTGAAAGGTGAGGGGGCAGGACATCTCGGACCCTCGCTCCTTAACGCGGCTGCCATGATTCGTCAAACAGGCCGGTGGCCACGATTGTGCCGGGAACCAGGTTCGTCGGCGGCTCGGCCAGGTTGATAATCGCCCAGTCGGGCAGCTTGGGATTCTGCAGCGAGTTCGTCCGGTCATGGCCCTCGCGATGCGTGGGGCCGCTATTGAAAACCACGTAGCGATCGGGATTGAGCGGGTTGGGGTAGATCATGACCGGAAGATGCTCGTCGGAACTGAACTTCTGCGTACCGATCGTCACGTTCCTGGCCGACCACTCCAGTGGCAATCGATGGCTGCCGGGCTTGCTGTTGTTGGCGGCCAGCTGAAGAATCAGGCTATTCGATTCCGGCGTACCCCAGAGCACGAGATTGTGCCTGGCCAGGTCATCCTGGGTGACCTCCTTGTCCTGTTTGACCCGTGGACTTCCCCGGTAAAGGGATTCCCAGCGGTGGAGAAAGTGGGCAAGCTCGAACTGGACCCAGCGTTCCACCAGTGGATTGGAGGATTTCCCGGAGGGGGTGACAACGAGAAATGACGAGAGGAAAGCGTCATCGATCGGTCCCTGCAGGCCCGGTTTCTTTGCCAGTCCGTCAGCCGGCGTTTTCGCCAGCCAGTGGAAGTCGCCATCAGCCCTCTTCTGCAGGACCGCGGTGCCCGGGTCCTGGAGCGTGCTGGCTGCGGGTGCTTTCAGCTCTGTTCCGTCGACAGAAATGCTGACCGAGGACATGTCGGCAAAGGGGGAGAGCTGGAAGGAGCGGATGTTACGGGTGGTGACCTCGATCCTGTCCCTGCTGATCATGCGTGCATCGATCCTGGAGTCCTGCCAGTGCTCCAGGAGGCCGGTTGCCTCGACCCAGTGCACCCTGTTGTAGCGGAGGGTACGGGTTTGCAGGCGGACTTCCGCCGGAACCTGGTCCAGGCCCTTCTTCACGGCATCATCCATCTGCTTCATGATCTGCTTGAGAGAATCCGGGTGGTACTGGTGGCCCATGCCGGGCCCGATCACGTGTGGCAGCACGCGGCCCTCCTTCTGGTAAGCCTCTTCCATCACCCGCGCCGCCTGGATCTGCTTGTCCAGCTCACCGCTGTAAACCACCACCGGTGCGTTGAAGAGATTTCTGACATAATTCGGCACGTCGTAGAGGCCCCAGAGTTGCTGCACGTAGCTGGCAGGATAGGTCTCCGGCGTGAGCTTGTTGTACCTGGCTGTCTCTGCAAACCCGGCGCCCGGGCTGATGGCGGCCCAGCGATCCACGTAGTGGGCACCGATATGCCATGTGCCGGCTCCCCCCATGGAGAAACCCATCAGCACGATGCGGTTTGGATCAATCGCGCACCGCCTGCTGAGGTTCGCGATGGATTCCAGCACGTCGATCTCGCCGGCCGACTTGAAGCCCATGCAGTGGCGGCCGAAGGGATGCAGGACGATTGCCCCGGCCGGCGCAATCCGGCCCTTGCGGGTCTGTCGCTGGTCGATGAAGTGCATGTCGGTGGTCTTGTCGCCCCTGCCATGCAGCCAGACATAAAGCGGCGTTGTCCTGTAGGGGGAGAAATCCTCGGGGATTTCCAGACCATAGGGCTGCACCGACCCGTCGATACTGGAACGATAGCCTCGTACCACCAGGCCTGTGGTACTTGTCCAGTCGGTTTTCCCGGCCGATATCAGCTCCAGCCGGCGGGCGGCCTCGTCGAGCAGGCGGTTGGCCTTGGCAGTGTCCTTGCTGTTATAGAACTCCCCGAACTTCAGCGCCCAGGCAACGGCCTTGGTATAGACCGCCACGTCCGCCTGCAGCTTATGATCCTGGTATTTGGCAAGCTGCTGCTGGAGTTCGCCCAGGCGCTCCTGGAGCATTGCCAGTTCGGCCGCTGGTACCTCGATCCCGGCCGGGGGGATACGCCGTTCGATCGGCGGGATGCTCTCGAGTGGCTCGGCGGCCACGGTGGGCATCGCCAGCAAAAGCAGTGGAACAAGCAGGTATCGTGCCAGCACGGTCTTCTCCTCAGCCAGGGGCGTATTGCTAGTCCGACGGTTCAGTATAGGGAAGTCCAGGGGGCGATTGCACCGGCCACGTGCGGGGAATTGTTGATTGCCGGGATAGATCCGCCATACTAGTGGCTTGTTTACCGCGGAGCCTTTCCGCGGCATGACCAGATGCCTGATCCCGGGGAGTTGATCTGATGCACCAGTTCCGATTCAGCCTTGTTCTTTGTGCGCTGTTGTTTATCGCCCGTCCGGCCTGGGCCGACCCACATCCAGGCACGAAGCTGCTGAAACTGGAGGGGGATATCACATCCCAGCTGGTGGATGGCGTGGACAGGTTCCTGCTTCGGCAACTGGCGGACTCGATTGACAAGCGAGCAGCCCACTGGAAGCGGAATCTTTCTTCGCCGGAGGCTTATGTCAAATCGGTGGCACCCAACCGTGCCCGCCTGGCGGAGATCACCGGCGTGGTCGACAAGCGGGCGGCGGCGGAGGACATCGATGCGATCCAGGTGATCGTCAAGGATGGGAACCCCTTCGTGGCCGTGGGAGGCAGGTTCAGCGTTACCAACATCCGCTGGAGATCCCTCCGCAACCTGCATGGCGAGGGACTGATGCTGAAGCCCATAATTCCCGCACCCCCCACGAGCCTGGTGATTGTCATCCCGGATGCGGACCAGACGCCGGAGATGCTCTGTGGCCTCAGCGGAGACCTGCCCCCCGAGCAGCAATATGCCCGCCGGCTGGTCGAGAGTGGCTGCCGGGTCTTTGTCCCCTCGATCATCAGTCGTCATTACGAGGCTATCAATGGTCGTGCCAAGATGACCAGCCGGGAATTTGCCTACCGCAGCGCCTACGAGCTGGGGCGGCACCTGATCGGCTACGAGATCCAGAAGATCCTCTCGCTGCTGGATGCGGTGGACCAGGAGTTTCCAGAGAATGAAGGCCACTATGGCGTGATGGGCTGGGGTGAGGGGGGCCTGCTGGCCCTCTATGCAGCGGCCCTCGACGAGCGGATCGATGTGGCCTGCGTGAGTGGTTATTTTGATTCGCGTCAGGATATCTGGCAGGAGCCGATCTCGCGGAACGTGTTTGGCTTGCTGGAGCAGTTTGGCGATGCCGAGATTGCCACGCTGGTGGCTCCCCGGAAACTGATTGTCGAGGCAGCGGCAGGTCCCCAGGTGAATCTGCCCAGCGAGGGAGGAGCCCCGGCCGTGCTCGATACCCCCAGGCCCGGGGTGGTCAAGAATGAACTGTCCCGGGCTGCCGCCCTGCTCGGTGACAAGCCGGAACTGGCGAACTTCCAGCTGGTTTCAAGTGGTGACGGTACCGGCCCTTTTGCCAGTGAAGAGGCTCTCGAGGCCCTGCTTGCATCGCTGGACCCGGAACTGAAACTGGCCGAGGTCAGCGACTTCCCCCTTCAGAAACCGGGCGGCGTGGTGGTGGATGACCGGGCCCGCCAGGTTCGCCAGCTGGCAGAAATTGACGAGCATAACCAGTGGCTGCTGCGAGAGAGCCCGTTTGTTCGCAAGCAGTACATGAGCAAGCTCGACACCAGCAGCGTGGAGGCCTACGAGAAATCGGTGGAACCGTACCGGGACTATTTCCGCCACGAGGTGATTGGCCACTTTGACCTGGAGCTGCTTCCGATGAATCCCCGCACCCGGATGACCGAGGAGACGGAGAAGTGGACACGTTACGAGGTGGTCCTGGATGTCTTTGAGGACGTGATCGCCTACGGCCTGATCACGATTCCCAAGGGGATCAAGCAGGGTGAGCAGCGGCCCGTGGTGGTCTGCCAGCATGGCCTGGAAGGCCGCCCGCAGGACACGATTGGTGAGCAGAACGCACGGTATTATTCCGCCTTCGCCACGGTGCTGGCCGAGCGAGGATTTATCACCTTTTCCCCGCAGAACCTTTACATTTTCAAGGATCGTTTTCGCACGCTGCAGCGAAAGAGCTACGTGCTCAAGAAGACGCTCTTTTCCACCATCGTTCCCCAGCACCAGCAGATCGTGAATTGGCTCAAGGGGCTCTCCTACGTGGATCCCGAGCGGATTGCCTTTTACGGACTCTCCTACGGCGGTAAGAGTGCCATGCGGATTCCACCGCTGGTGACCGACTACTGCCTCTCGATCTGCTCGGCTGACTTCAACGAGTGGGTACTCAAGAATGCCTCCACCCGCCACAACTTCAGTTACATGTGGCATGGTGAATACGAGATCTTTGAGTGGAACCTGGGCAGCACCTTTAACTATGCCGAGATGGCCTACCTGATCTGCCCCCGTCCCTTCATGGTCGAGCGAGGCCACTTTGACGGGGTGGGAGAGGACGAGTGGGTCGGTTACGAGTTCGGCAAGGTGAGACACATGTACCAGGGGATGCTGAAGATCGGTGAACGGACGGAGATCGAGTGGTTTGACGGCCCGCACACGATTAACGGGGTGGGGACCTACAAGTTCCTGCACAAGCACCTCGACTGGCCCGAGCCGTAAGAAAAGAGGGGATTTCGCGGATCTGGCAGATCGCCCGGGAAGGTGTTACCATTTTCCTGTATCGAGAGCTGCCGGCTTCCACTCCTACTACCAGACTGCCCCGGCCAGCCGGCGGGGGCCGAAATCAAGGATTCAGACCATGAGTACCAGGTATCGATTTTTTTTCGCGATCATCTCCCTGCTGGGGATTGCCCTGCTGGGCCTGCCGGGCTGTGGTGGCGGATCGGGTGACGGTGGCGGAAGCGGTGGTGGGGGATCGGGTGGTGGAGAAGCTGGTACACCTGAATTCGTGAGCCTCGGTACGGCCCAGATTGGCGGCGCATTTTACAGTGTCGGGGCGGCTATCAGTGACGCCCTCAACGAGGGCAAGGAGGCGGGGGGCTGGAGAAAGGCCACGGCCGAGGCGACCGGTGGCTCGCTGGAAAACTACCGCCTGCTGGAGTCTGGTGATATCCAGATCGGCATGGCCAATTCCTCGATCAGCTACTTTGCTGTCCGTGGCGAGGCGGGCTTTGACAAGAAGTACGAGGTCCAGTCGATCATGACGATGTTCCCGCTGATTGGCATGTTCGTGACCAAACAGGGAGCCGGCATCGAGTCGCTTGCCGACCTGAAGGGAAAGCGTGTCGTGGTTGGTCCGGAGGGGGCCGGCTTCCAGTATTTCCTCCGCCCGGTCCTGGAAGCCCACGGGGTGACCTATGACGATTTTGAATCGGTCTATGCGGGTTTTTCCACTTCCGTCGGCTACCTGCAGGATGACTCGGTGTCGGCAACATTCCTCGGAGGTGGCAAGGTCTCGCCGGCCATTACCAGTGCGGCGTCGACGATGGAGATCCTTTTGATTCCCTACGACGAGACGCAGCGGCAGAAGCTGGTAGCGGATTATCCTTCCTTTAGTGATGTCACCGTGGCGGCGGGTACCTACAAGGGACAGGATGCCGATTTTCCCAGCCTGAATGTCGGTTCGGCTCACCTGCTTGTTCGCAGCGATGCCAACGAGGACTTTGTCTATAACGCCACCAGGGCGGTCTTTGAGAATCGTGCCAAGATTGCCGAGACTCATGCAGCCGGCAAGGCGATTACCGAGAAGAACGTGGTCCGGAATGTTGGCACGGACTTTCATGCCGGTGCCATCCGTTACTACAAGGAAATTGGCATCTGGCCCGAAGAGACGGCAGATGGGTCCTGATCCCAGTCGCTACAGTTTGCAAGGAAAGATCGGCAGAGCATGATCGACCGCGTCCGGGTCGCGCTGATTTCCATCTTCAGCGTCGCCATCTCGATGTTCACCATCTATGAGGTGAACTATGCGTCGCTCCCGCCGTTGACGCAACTGGCTGTTTTCGCCCTGCTCGGCAGCGCGATCTGTTTCCTGATGTTCCCTGTCCACAAGCGCTGGAAAGATGTCAGCTGGCTGCGTGTCTGTGATATCGGGCTGGCGGTTCTGTTTGCGCTCTGCTGTGGTTACCTGATATCCGAGGGGCAGGCCCTGACCAACGACCGGGCTGGTGATTACACCACCCTGGACCACTGGGTTGCCATCCTGGCGACACTACTGGTGCTGGAGGCCACGCGGCGGTCGATCGGTCTGGCGCTGCCGATTCTGGCAGGTGTTTTCCTGCTCTACGCCTACTACGGCCGGGCCATGCCGGACTGGTTTTTTCCTCACCGGGGCTATGATATCGACAGGATTGCATCGCAGGCCTTCCTGGGCACGAAGGGCGTTTTTGGCGTGGCGATGGGCGTGATGTTCAGGTACGTCTTCCTGTTCGTGGTCTTTGGCGCCTTCCTGGAGATGTCGGGCGCGACGCAGTTCATTATCGATTTTGCCCAGCGGATGTTCGGCAGTTTTTCCGGTGGACCGGCGATGGTCTCGGTCGCAGGCGCGGGGCTGATGGGATCGCTCTCGGGCAGCGCGGTGGCCAACGCCGTGACGACCGGTACCTTTACGATCCCGATGATGCGTAGTGCGGGTTTCAAACCGACGATCGCGGGGGGAATCACGGCTGCGGCCGCCTCGGGTGGGGCGCTGATGCCACCGGTGATGGGGGCCGGTGCCTACATGATGCTGGAGATCATCGATAATAGTAGTGCCGGTTTGCCGCCGATCACTTTCCTGCAGATTGCCAAGGCGGCACTTGTGCCGGCCCTGCTCTATTACCTCTCGCTGCTGTTGATCGTGTATTTCTATTCCCGTCGTATCGGCCGGGCACCTGAGGCGACTGCTGCCGAACGCCCATCGCTGATGAATTACGAGGGACTGGTCTTTTCCAGTGCCCTCGGTTCCCTGGTCGCATTTCTGCTTGTCGGCTTCACACCCTTCCGCGCGGTGACCTACTCGCTCGAGGTGATCCTGCTGCTCTCGATCTTTAGCCCCCGGCTGAAGGTCTCTCGGGCGAGTCGATACCTGGCGATCATCCTGTTCCTTGTGGTGATGGCAGCCGTTGCCATCATGCGATCTAGTGGGAGTAATCCTGGCAGCCTGTTGGACTGGAAATCATGGGCGGATGCCGGGATTCCGGCCATGTTGATTGTGATGCTGGCAGGCCTGCTCTCCCGCGACTGGCGGCCACTGATCCATGGGGCCTTCATGCAGACAGCCCGCTCTGGCGTGGCACTGGTCTCCGCCGGGGCCTGTGTGGGGGTCATTATTGGTGTTGTCCTGCTGACCGGGGTGGGGACGGAATTTCCCAACGCGATCGTCCCGCTGGCAGAGCAGAGCCTGATGCTGGCACTGATGGCGATCATGTTCTGCTCGATCATCCTGGGCATGGGCTTGCCATCGGCCGTCTGTTACCTGCTGATGGCGACGCTGATCGGCCCGGTACTGGGAAAACTGGCGTTGAATCCCGCGGATGGAACCCTGCTCTTTACCCCGCTGGCCGCTCACCTGTTCATTTTTTACTTTGGCATGATGTCGATGGTCACCCCCCCGGTGGCACTGGCCGCCTACGCCAGTGCCTCGATTGCCAAGGCGAAGATCATGCCCACGGCGATGGCCTCCTTCCGCTTTGCGCTGGTTGGCTTCACGCTCCCTTACATGTTCATCTACCGTCCGGCGTTATTACTGCTGAACGAGGATGGGCTGGCTGTCACGCTGGGGGATCTTCCCGCCGTTGCCCTGGCGATTGCCGCGGCGGTGATTGGTATCGTCGCCCTGGCTGCCGGGATTGCCGGGCACATGCGACGGCCACTGAAATGGCCGCTGCGAATTGCCTTCCTGGTTTCGGCGGCGATGTTGTTGATCACGATCGACTGGCTGAACCTGGCCGGGGCCCTGCTGTTTGCCGCGGCCGCGGTGCTGGACTGGCTGTCGCCGGCAGGGGACGTTGAGTCGGCCGAGGGAGAAGAGGGGCCACCGGATGAGCTGGATGATCCTGGCCGGGAAGCAGAAGAGTAGCCCCGGCTATTGCGTCGATTCTGGATTCCGGGCTGCTTCCAGGGCCGGGTCCATGTCGTCAAAGATCTTCCCCGCCCCGTCATAGAAGATCCTGCCGATCAGCAGGTCGGTAAGGTTCCCCTGGTGGTCGGGAAACTCCTTG
>Ga0310342_100001631_pt1 | contig 14048 bp, 9 predicted proteins | sample S15DNA20500_MG_FD_206155 | JGI IMG/M metagenome (GOLD analysis project Ga0310342, IMG submission 206155) | Marine microbial communities from station ALOHA, North Pacific Subtropical Gyre - S1503-DNA-20-500_MG | ecosystem: Environmental > Aquatic > Marine > Oceanic | place: Pacific Ocean: North... | reverse complement strand
GGCACGTACGCCGTCATCGACGAGGTCAGCCAGATCTGGTTCGACAGGACCGTCGCGGTAGCCGACATCGCAGCGAATCTGGCCGGCGTTCTCATGGTTGCCGTGACCCTGCTGGCCCCGGCGGTGGTGGGTGGTGGCCGGGCACGCCTGCGGCATTGGCCGCCCATCCTTCCCACGCCATCCCCGTCGACCGCCGGTCGCCCGGGTCATGGTTTTGTCAGCCACGCGATGCTCGTCAGTGGCCTGACCATGGCCTCGCGGGTCACGGGACTGGCTCGCGGGAGCGTGATGGCCGCGGCCCTCGGTGCCAGCCCCATCAGTAACGCCTTCTACCTCGCCTTCCTCGTGCCCAACCTGTTCCGGCGCCTGTTTGGTGAAGGCGCCCTGTCCACGGCGTTCATTCCGGTCTATTCCCGCCTAGTGCGAAAGGACGCGATAAACGCCAACCGGTTGGCCACCGCCGTGGTCGTACTCACGGCGACCGCGCTGAGCCTGGGCGTCGTGGGCGGTGAAGTCGCGTTGGCAGCGGTACTGGCGTGCGATGTCCTGTCGCCCGACACGGCGCTGGTGGTGCGACTCTGCATGGTCATGCTGCCCTACATGCCGTTGATTTGCCTGGTGGCCCTGCTCGGGGCCATTTGCCAGGTCCACGGGCGGCACGGGGTGCCTGCCGCCGTGCCCATCGTGTTAAACGTGGCGTGGATCGCTGGCGCACTGGGCGGCATCGCCACCGTGACGGGCGGGCCCCACAACACCTTCAATGTCATCTTCAGTGTCGCGATCGCGGTGCTGGTCGCCGGGGTCCTGCAGTTGCTGTGGCAGGTGCTGGCCACGTTGCGCGTCGCCCATCCGGCGGTGCCACGGGCGGGCACGGGCGAAAACGTGCGCGAGGTGGTGCGGGTCATGATGCCGATATTGCTCGGCGTGGCGGTCTTCCAGGTCAACGTCTTGCTCGACGGCCTGCTCGCCTTTTTCCTGGCCCCACGCCAAGGCGTGGACTCGGCGCTACATTGGTTCGGACACACGCTGCCGCGCCCGGTCGAAGTGGGGGCGGTGGCCGCGCTGCAGTGGGCACAACGGCTCTACCAGTTTCCGCTCGGCGTTTTCGGCGTCGCCATCGCCACGGCAATCTATCCAGCGCTGGCCGCCGCAGGCCGCCCCCAGGGGGCCGGCGGCGGCCACGACGATCTAGCGGCCATCCTGCGGCGGGGCCTGCGGCTCACCGTGTTCATCGCTCTGCCCGCCGGCGTGGGCCTGCTGGTATTGCGAGTTCCGGTGGTCCGCCTCATCTACCATCGAGGTGCCTTCACCTTGGAAGACGTTCAACTCGTGGCCGGGATCCTCGCCGGTTACGCCTCGGCGGTCTGGGCCTACGCGCTGATTCTCGTGATCACCCGCGCCTTCTACGCCGCGGGGAACAGGACCGACCCGGTGCGTATCAGTGTCTGGATGGTCCTGCTCAACGTCACCTTGAACCTGGTACTGGTCTGGTGGCTGCACGCCGCGGGGCTGGCTTGGTCGACGGCGTTGTGCGCCGCGGTGGGCGTGGTACTGCTGCTTTACCGCCTCCGCCGTATCGTCCCGACCCCGGTCGATCGGACGGTACGGGCGGGGTGGTGCCGCGCGGCGCTGGCCACGGCAGTCATGGTCGGCGTGTTGCTGGTGGCCCTGGCCCTGGTCGGCGAGGAGACGTCCTCTAACCTGCGGCTCGCCGTGGAGACGGTGGCCCTGGTCGGTCTCGGCGCCGCCACGTACTTCATCACCGCCTGGGGCCTGGGCTGCGAAGAACTTTCGTGGCTGCGCCACCCGCGCCACACCGCCTCTTTGCGTTCCGGGTCACCGTGACGAGCCCACCGAAGGGCGGCGGGTCGGGCGACGCTTAATAGCGGTAATGCTCGGGCTTGTAGGGCCCCCCAACCGGGACCCCGATGTAATCGGACTGCGACGGCGACAACGTGGTCAGCTTCACACCTAGCGCATCGAGATGGAGCCTCGCCACCTTCTCGTCGAGGTGCTTCGGCAGCACGTAAACCTCGCGCCCGTACTGCTCAGGGTGCGTGGCCATCTCCACCTGCGCAATGACCTGGTTGGTGAAACTGTTGCTCATCACGAAGCTGGGATGCCCGGTGGCGCAACCAAGATTCAACAGCCGCCCCTCGGCCAGCATCAGGACGCTGTGGCCATCGGGAAAGATCCACTTGTCATATTGCGGCTTGATATTCTCGCGCTGAATGCCCGGATATGCGGCGAGTCCGGCCATGTCGATTTCGTTGTCGAAGTGGCCGATGTTGCCCACGATGGCGCCGTCCTTCATTTTCTCCATGTGCGCCACGGTGATGACACCGAAGTTGCCGGTCGTGGTAATGAAGAAGTCGCCCTGGCCAATCACGTCTTCGATTGTCTTGACCTCGTAACCTTCCATGGCCGCCTGCAAGGCACAGATGGGATCGATCTCGGTCACGATGACACGCGCGCCCTGGCCGCGCATCGACTGGGCGCATCCCTTGCCGACCTCTCCGTAACCGCAAATCACCGCGACCTTGCCGCCGATCATCACGTCGCTGGCGCGGTTGATGCCATCCACGAGGGAATGCCGGCATCCGAAGACGTTGTCAAACTTGCTCTTGGTCACCGAGTCGTTGACGTTGATCGCGGTAAACAGCAGGGACCCGTCGCGCTGCATCTGGTAAAGCCGATGCACCCCGGTGGTGGTTTCTTCGCTGACCCCCCGGCACGCCTCCGCCACACCCTGCCAACGGGTGGGGTCGTCGGCGAATGCCTGGGCAAGCACCTTCAGCACTTCGGCGAACTCTTCGTTGTCGGCAGTAGAAGGGTCGGGCACGGCGCCCTCCTTTTCGTACGCCACGCCCTTGTGGATAAGCAGCGTGGCATCGCCGCCGTCGTCCACGATCTGGTCGGGGCCACGGCCACCACCAAAATCCAGTGCCCGCTCCGTGCACCACCAATACTCCTCCAGCGTTTCACCCTTCCAGGCAAAGACCGGCACCCCCTTCGGCGCCTCGGCCGTTCCGTCGGGACCGACAACGGCCGCCGCCGCGGCGTGATCCTGCGTGCTGAAGATATTGCACGAGCACCATCGCACCTCGGCCCCGATTGCGGTAAGCGTTTCGATCAGTACCGCGGTCTGAATCGTCATGTGCAGCGAGCCCATGATCTTCAGGCCCTTCAGCGGTTGGGTGGCCGCGTATTCGCGCCGCACCGCCATCAGCCCCGGCATCTCCTTCTCGGCAAGAATCAACTCGCGGCGCCCCCAGTCCGCCTGGGACAGATCGGCCACCTTGAATGCCATGTCTGAAGAAGCGGTCCCGACGCTGAGTCGGCTTTGCGTTGAAGTCATCGTTCGGTCTCCTGTCTTTGAAATCAAGGCGTACGGCCCGTCGTCGGAACCATTTACGCCGGTCGGTCATCCACGGGGCAGGGTCGTGGCGGGCAGCGTGTGGTCGCCGCGGCCGACACCATTAACAGTGCCGGGCCGGGCACATCGGCGGCGGCGGGCACGATCTGGGTGCGAACATCACCGAACCCCGCCGTCCGCAGCAGGGCCGACAGCTTACGCGGGGAAAACCCCCGGCATCGGTGTCGCATCTCTTCCCGAAACACCTCCCGATCATGTTCGAGCACGTCGGTGACGATAAGGCGCCCGCCCGGTCGCAGAATACGCGCTGCCTCCCACAAGACACGCCGCGGATCGACCAGGTAGGTCAACACGAGCACGAGTAGCGCGGCATCACATGTGTCATCATCCAGCGGCAGCGCTTCCAGGTCGGCGCGGCGTAACGTCACGTTGCGCTGGCCAGCAGTACGCATCCGCGCCGCGGCCAACATCTCCTCGGACTGGTCCACCGCGATCACCCGCCTCACGAACCCTGCCATGCGGGCGGCACGCCGGCCGGTGCCGCATCCCAAATCTGCCACGGTCCAAGTCGGGGGCAGCATGGCAGCCACGACCGCTTCGTGAAACTCGGTGCCGTAGAGCCGGCTGCAAAGGTCGTCCCAACCCGGAGCAGAATCGGCAAAGAACGCCCCTGGATCTTCGCGGCGATCGCGTAGGCAGCGTTGCAGCCGTGCGTCGTCCTGCTGCGTGGTCGGCAGGCCCGTGATCTCCCGATGGCACAGTTCCCACAATTCGACGGCTGGCGACTCCATCGCGTCCCGGTCCATCTGGTAGAGGTTGCTGGTCCCCCGGCGTCGTTGGCGGATCCATCCCCCCCCCGCCAGCAACTTGAGGTGTCGGCTGACGGTCGACTGCGGCATCTGCACGATCCCGCAGAGTTCCGCCACGCCCAATTCGTGTCCGTCCAACAGGTGCAGGACACGCAGGCGGGTGGCATCGCCGAGGATCTGCATCCAGGCGGTCAGCGGCTGGCTCGGAGGCGACGGGGCGGGGGCCTTCTTGATCATCGCTATATCCGGATGGAATGATAACAAGGGCGGCTCCGCCGTCAAGACTTGTCAGCGGTCATCGAGCCTGTTGCAATGGCGGGGCAGGCTGCGTCGCCCGATCGGCAGATCGGTATCTTCCCGGCGGAACCTGCCGACACCTGCCCAATGCGTTGGTCACTGCATTCCAAGCTGGATTCGTTCCTTTCCCGGGCGCCGCAACCGCTGCGCGCGGGCCATGTTGGGCGGCTCCTGCTGGTGTTGTTGGGCCTGGTGGTCGGCGGCTGCGTGGAGGAACAGGTGGTCTACAACTCGTGGTCCTTGCTTGAAGAGATGGCCGATGAGCCGGCCCTGACCGAGTCCGACACGTCGCGACAGCGGCAAAGGCGACAGCGGGCCAAGCAGTGGGCCGTGTTGATCGCCTCGATTGACGGTTCAGGGCACCGCCAAGCTGCGGCCGACCTGGTGGCTCGCCTTCGGCGTGAATCACGTCTGACCGACGTGTGGGCCCGAGAACTGGAACAGCAGACCCTTGTGTTCAAGGGCGGCTACCGCGATCCCACGGGCCGAACGGCCCTCAACGCCCAGCGCCAAGTGCGGATGATCAAAATCGACAACGCGCGGCCCTTCGCCTCGGCCCAACTCGTGCCGGTGGTGGGCGGGGGCAACATCGCCGCCAACCCCTTCGACCTGAGGCAGTTCGCTGGGCACTACTCGCTGCAGGTCGAGGTCTACGACGACGGCGTGGAAGGCCATCGCGACGTGGCCGAGCAGCGGACCCAATCCTTGCGCGAACAGGGCGACAACGCCTTCTACTACCACGGCCCGCATCGCTCGATGGTGACCATCGGGTTGTTCACCCATGACGAAGCCTTCGTGCTCAAGGGCAATATCGACGCCTACACCCCGGCGATCCACGACCTTCAGAAGCGTCACCCGCGCAACTTGCACAATGGCCACACCGTCATCGAGAAGGAAAACGGCCGCCAAGTGCGTGAGCAGCCCAGTTTTCTCGTCCACATCCGATGACAAACCCTTACGCCGCCGTCCCGCGGCGGCGCGTCAGCCCACGCACCACCTGCCCGGCCAACAGCGCGTAAACCGGCGCATAACTGGCGACCACGATCCATGTCGGCAAATGCCACGCCGGATCCAGCCATGCCGCGTAGCTCCAGGTCACGGTCCAGGTCAGCAGCCACAGCGGGGCATGGAACCGCAGTGGCAGGAAGGTCATCGCCCAGAGCAGGTACCAAGGGTGGACGGTGCTGGACAGTAGCGGGGCGGCGAAGAGACAGGCCACCGCCGCCACCCAGAAATCCACGCCACGCCACGCCACCGCCGCCATGACCACCAGCAGCAGCAGGACCGCGACGCAGGAAGCCCAAGCGTGAGCAGCGCCGTCGGTCATGACAAGACCGAAAAGGTGCGTCAAGAGGGCATGGATCGACCCGTTATGCGACCACCTATCCACAACGATGCGGCCGGTATCCCATAGGCCGGCCAGTCCGCCCTCCATGCACGCAAAGGGCAGCGCCACTGCCCCCGCCGCCACCGCCACCGCACCTAGCAATGCCGCCAAATCCAAGATCCGACGTCGAAAACGCCATACGATCGGCACCAGGAGGGGCAAGATCACCGGCTTGACGCACACGCCCAAGGCGAAAATCGCCCCGGCCGATGCCAGGCGTACCCTTCCCGGATGGGGTTTTGAACCGCCCATCACCGCCAGCGCCGCCACCACAAGGAAGATGCCCAACACGTCCTGGTGGCCGCTTCCCGCCACCTCGCTGATCGCCAGAGGATGCCAGGCATACAGGGCAGCCCACCATGCCGTGCGGCGCTCGGAGGCCAGTATCCGCATCAGTAGCAACACCGTGCACATTTCGATCAAGACGAAGGCCAGGCGATACGCGCCGTACCCGAACGGATCGCTCGCCGGATCGCCGGCCAGCGCCACGGCACCGAACAGCCACTGGCTCGTGGGCAGGTAGATCGTTGCCAGGCCGGGGTGGTTGATCCGCGGCACGAGTTGCTCGTTGATCGGATCGAGGTGCGGCCACGCCGACGGCGCCCGGAGGTAGGGATTGGCCCCGGCCGCCACGATGCGGCCGTCGAAGACATAGCGATGCATGTCGTCGCTGAGTTGCGGCGTCGTGGTATGGATCACCCAGGCACGCAGCAGGAACGCCACGCCCAGAACGATCCAGCCTGCGATCCGCTCTTTACGTCGATACGCCGACCACGCCGTATCCATCGATGGCGCCGCGCGGGACAGCCGCCACGCCAGCACGCTGAGCATCCCCCATGCCAATGCCGTCCCCGCCCAGTAGCGTTGCAGTCCAATCACCGTCGGCCCGGCCGAGGAGCCGCCGGTCGCCACGCCGTCGAGCATCGCCAGACCAGAGCAGAACACCGCCGCGGCCAACGCCGACGCGACAATCAGTCCACGGTCAGCCGGTGAAGCAAGCGGCGGGCCTTCCATCGGGCAGACTCCCGGACCTCGTGCCGTTCAGGCGCGGGCCAGCGTCGCGGCGCGGCGTTGCCAGTGGACCAGCCACGTGGCGGCCAGAATAGGTTTCAACGCGACCACCGAAGGCGCCGCCCCGCCCATGCAGCGGGCCAGGCTCGTGACCCTGCGGCCATGCAATCCACACGGCACGATGTTCTGGAAATGATCCAGGCGGGTGGCCACGTTCAACGCCAGGCCGTGCAGCGTCACGTTCCGCTCCACCCGCACACCCAGTGCGGCAACCTTCGCAGGGTCATCCCGCCCGTCTTCGTGAACCCACACCCCGGTCAGCCCCCGCTGGCGAAACGCCGCCTGCCCCACGACGCACAGCGCATCGATAACGACCCGCTCGAGCCAGCGCATGTACCGGCCGATGTTCAGTCCAAGCACGTTCAATGGCATGATCGGATAGGCCACCAGTTGACCCGGACCGTGGTAGGTAATGTCACCACCACGATCGGTTTCGACCACCTTGATGCCCTGCCGCCGCAACGCATCCGGGGCGGCGAGCAGGTGCTCGCGGGTGACCGCGCGACGACCCATGGTGATCACCGGATCATGTTCGACCAGCAGCAACGTCGGTGCGCACGTCGAGGCCACGACCCGACGATGCACGGCTCGCTGCACACCGACAGCTTCCCGGTAGTCCATGCGGCCCAGATCGATCACGTTCAAATCCAATTGAACCACTCGGAGCTCCGCCGCTGATTCGGTGACGGTGGTCGGCTGATTTTATGATACGCCGGTCACCGATCCCACCGGAGGTGCTTGCGGCCTGCGGATCAGCCACCACAGCGTATCGAAGCGGCGCTCGGTAACGACCCGCTGTGCCGGGAATTCGCCCCATGCGTGCGCACCACCACCCGCGGCCTGGCGCCCTATGGTCGCACCACGCGGCACCTCTGAAGCCAGCATCTGGGGTCACCGGTACGCTTTCCCCCAAGCGGGTCAGACACTGATCTCCGCCACTTGCCCGCACACTTCGGGATAGCGTTGCCGAATCGGCTCGACGATCTCCACCAGGAACCGGTCCACCTGTTGGACGGCCCGGCCGATGAAACGCCGGGGATCGACCGTGGCATCCACATCGACCTGGGCGAACAAAGGATCCTTGCGAATCCGGTCGAGCAGGTCGTTCGTTGCGCCTTCTTCCTTCATGCGTTGCGCCGCGTCCACGCAGTGTTGCCGCAGCACTTCGTGCAGCGATTGGCGATCGCCTCCCTGGCGAACGGCCTCCATCATGATCGATTCGGTAGCGATGAAGGGCAACTCCTTCTCCAGTTCAGCGGCGATGACGGCGGGGTAGACGATCAACCCATCGGCCACGACTGCCACCAGATCCAGCACACCGTCGAGGGCAAGGAAGGGTTCGGGCAGCGTCAGCCGCCGGGCGCTGGAGTCGTCCAGCGTCCGTTCCATCCACTGCTCCGCCGCGGTCGTGTAGGGCGTGGCGGTCATCCCGATCACGAAGCGCGACAAGCCGCAGATACGCTCGCACTTCATGGGGTTGCGCTTGTAGGGCATGGCCGAGGATCCGACCTGCTGCTGGCCGAACGGTTCGTCGACCTGCCGACTGTGGGACAACAGCCGCAGGTCGGTGGCGAACTTCGCGCAGACCGCTGCCACGGCGGACAGCGTGCCCGCTACCAATCCGTCCACCACGCGCGGGTAGGTCTGCCCGGTCACGGTAAACAGTTTCTCAGGTTCCCACCCCATTTTCTCAGCCACGAGCCGGTCCAGCGTATCGACCTTTTCATGGTCGCCGTCGAACAGATCGAGGAAGGAGGCCTGGGTGCCGGTCGCGCCTTTGACACCGCGAAAACGCAACGCCGCAATGCGGTGTTCGACTTCTTCAAGACACAGCGCCATGTCGTGCGCCCAGAGGGATACACGCTTGCCCACCGTGGTGGGCTGGGCCGGCTGGTAGTGCGTGTAGGCCAGCGTCGGCTGATCGCGATACCGCAACGCGAGGTTGCCCAAGGCGTTGATCGCCCGAGCCAGTTTCGCCGCCACGAGGCGTAGTGCGTCCCGGATCAGCGTCATGTCGGTATTGCAGCCCACGAATTGGCTGGTCGCGCCGAGATGGATGATCGGGCGGGCCGCCGGAGCCACCTCGGCAAAGGTGTGGATATGCGCCATCACGTCGTGGCGAACGCGTCGCTCGTGTTCCGCGGCGCGGTCGAGGTCGAGCGTTTCCAGCGCCTCACGCATCTGCGAGATCTGTTCGTCCGTGATCGGCAGGCCCAGTTCTTTCTCCGCTTCGGCCAGCGCGATCCAGAGCTTGCGCCACGTGAGGAAACGCCGGCGTTCCGACCAGATCGCCTGCATTGCGGGCGACGCATTCCGCGCGGCCAACGGCGATCGGTATTGCATGGCCTCGTCCATCGATGACTTCCTTCCGTTTTCAGGTTTCGACACCGACTGATATGATAGACCAACGCGTTTCGGCACAGTCTCGCACCCGCCTCTTTCAACGCCGCAACATGGCCATCCACGCCGTTCCACGACACCGACCCGGCGACGAATCCTCCCCGCCGGATCGTGCGGAAGTCGGCGCCCTGCTCGGGACGCACCGCGATCGCCTGTTCAACATCGTCATGCACATCGTCGGCGGGCATGACCCCGCGGTCGAAGTCACACGGAACGCGTTGTTCCAGGTCATTGCCACCGCCGGATCGCATCGCGGGACGCCCGGCATCGACTTCGTCGTGCGTACGGTAGTGCGTACGGCCCTCGTGTATCGGCGCCGCGGCGGGGCCGGGCGGGCGGCGGCCACCGGTGACACGCGCAACGACCAGGGCGCGAGCCTCCGGGAGCAGTGTGGCCGGCAAGGCCGTTCCGTGTCCAACGCCGGAACGCCGTTCCGGGCGGCGCTGTCTCGCATCGATGAAACCCTCTGCGCCTTGCTCGTGCTGCGGGACATCGACGGCATGGGTTACCAGCAGATTGCCGACGTGATGGGAATGTCCATCAGCAACGTGAAAAGCGGTCTTCTCCGGTCCCGGCTGGCACTACGCCGCCACATTCTAGCGGAGCCACATCGCGTCGGCCCCGCCGCGATGACCGGGCCACCCGGGGCAGCCGCCACCGGGACGTAGATGTCGTGGGGTCCAGCCCGCACGGCGGAGAACGAGGACCACACCCAGGCGAACCTTGCACGGGGTCGCCATCGACCATGGCACACCAGTACGACCAAGAACTGCTTCTGGGTTACGTCGAGGAGGCGTTGGACAACGCGCAGGTGGCGCAATTCGAAGCCACGCTCAACGACGACGCGCGCCTGCGGAACCTCGTGGCCCAGCTGGTGGGGGATCGCAAGATATTGCGAGCATGGCCTTCGGCCACCGCGCCGGCCTATGTGCTGGACGGCATCAGCGAGCAACTTGAGCGGTCGCTGCTGCTGGGCGCGGGCGGCGGCGACCCCTCTCCTCGCACACGACGGCGGCGCGGACGTATCGTTTCCGTGGCCTGTGTCATTGGCTTCTTTGCCATCAGCGCCGGCATCGTCTTTTTCATCCTGAATCGCAGCCCGCAAATGTGGCCCACCACCGAGTCCCCCGACACAGTAACCGCCAGCATTGCCACCACCGACGAGTACGGATCCACCCACCAGGGCGGGCACGGTGACGGCAACACACGCCAAGCCCGGTCCCCGGCCCAGACCGAGCCGCAGCAAGGCACAACGGCCAGGGATCCCGCCCGCCACGGTGTGCGGCCCGCGGACGTGGCGGCACGAGCCATTCCGCCGCGACCGCCGGAAGAACCCGATTTCATTGCCATGCCCGGCGTACGTCGGCTGGTGACGGCGGTTCCGGTTCCCCCACAGATGTTGCAGCGGACGGTCCGCATACGGACGGACGATGCCGGCATCGCCATCGACCGGCTGCACCTGTGGGCCAACGAGCACGGCGCACCACTGCGGGCGTTGCCCGACGATTCCCTGGGCGCGTGGGAAGTCGTGGTGCCGGGCAACCACCTGCCGCGACTGGTCGAGGTTCTCCGCCAACCACCGACACGACAAGTTCATTTCGGGCCGCCACATCGGTCCAAGCGACCCGTTGTCTCCGGCGGCGCTGCCGCCGGGCTAGCCCCCACGCACGAACCATGGCGGCTGACGGTGAAGATCTTCGAACCATCAAGGTTTTGAGACGCCACCCTGGTGTCGGCTCGAACAGCCCGCGGGATGAAAGGTACGCCACTGCGTGGTTCCATCGCCATGAACCACCCACTGCACCATGCCGTACGTCGCGGTGTCGTAACGCGGCAGGGCAGCGGCCGAAAGCAACGCCCCCCACACATCGCGTCGGCGTCTCGCCCGCCCGCACGATTGCACCACGGCCCCGGGCGACACGCGTTTGAGCCAGGCCGGGGACGCGCTGACGAAGCTTCCGTGATGGGGCAGATCGGCCACATCGGCGACCAGATCGCTGTTTTCAGCGAGAAGACGCTGGATCGCCTCTTCCTGGATATCGCCGTTGAACATCAGCCGCCGCCGCCCTTCCGCGGTGGGAACATCCACCTGCAGCACCAGCGAAGTGTCGTTGGCGGCGGCACCGACATAATCCCCCGGAGGCCAGAGAACCCGCAACGCCGCCGCCCCCGCCGTGCCACGCCAATCACGGGCCACCGTCGTCACCGCCATTCGGCGCCGCGTCAGTTCTCGCAGGAGGTGACCCGTGGCGGTAGATTTTTCCAAGTCATCTTCCGCAGCTGCTTCAACCAGTTGCCGTGTGGTCAGCACGCGACCGACCGGCACGTGGTCCATCACGTCGAGGACACCGCAAAAGTGGTCGAGGTCGGCGTGCGACAAAACCAGCGTGTCGATGCGGGACACGCCCAGTGACGCCAGCACGGGCACCACGGTACGCCGGCCCACGTCGAGGTAGGCCAGGGAACCGCAGTCGTACATCAACACGTGTTCGCCCGAATCGGCCCTCGGCGCCGCGACACGGACCAGGTAGCACGTACCGTCACCGACGGCCAACGCGTGAAAACGCAACGGCGGCAGGGGGTCCGGCAGGGCACGCGTCCCGGCCGTGGCCAACCATTGCCCGGCGGCCAACCACAACACGCACGCCCCGATGGCCACCGCGCCACGCCGCCACTGCGAGGCCACCCCATACCGCAGCACCCAGGCCGCCGATACCAGTGCCACCACCGTCCAGGCCAGCGAGGGTGCGTGCGTCAATTCGATCGTGGCGCCGGGCAGCGCCGCGGCTTGATCCACGCCCCGCTGCATCACGTCAGCAAGGCAAACCAGCGGCTCGGCAAGACCGGCGCCCACGGACGGAACCACGAGCCCGACAAGCAGTTTCAGGTAGGCCATCGCCAGGATGAGCGTCAGCAGCGGAATCGCCAGCATGGAGAAAATCGCGGCATAGGGCGTGATCAGTTGAAAGTGGTACCCCACCAGCGGCAAGGCGAGCGTCGATGCGACGACATTGGCCGCCACGTAAACCGCCGCCCGGCGACGCACCATCACGGGCAGGGGTTCGGGCAGCGTCGCCAGCAGCGGGGGACGATAAAACCAAGAACTGACGTACGGCGTCCAGAGAATCAGCCCCGTCACACAGAGAAAACTGAGTTGAAAGCCCGGCGCATAGAGATCCGACGGTTCCCACCAGAGAATGATCAACGCCGCCAGCGCGACCACTTCAAGCCCGCGGCTGACCCGCCCGGTGACCACGCCAGCGGTCACCACGCCGGCCATGATCGAAGCGCGAACGATGGGAACGCGCCAGGGCACCACGAGCAGGCAGAGACCAAGCACGAGCAAAACCAGCATGCCTGCCCGGGCGGGATGGACAATCAAGAGGCGGCCCACCACCCAAGTCAGCCCGAGGAGGATGGCCAAGTGCGCCCCGCTGATCGAAAGCAGGTGCATCAAGCCCGCGTCACGAAAGGTTTCCGACCAGGGCAACAGATCTGCCCGTCGGTCTCCCAGCACCACGGCGTCCAGCAGCGCCGCGGCAGCGCGTCCGCGCAAGTTTTCGGTCGGCAAGCCGAGTTGCAGGCTCTCCGAAGCGGCTTTCCGACACATCCGCCGAACCAAGCCGAAGCAGGCCGTCGCCGGCCGCGTAAGGGGTTGCCAGTTGTCGCGATGTACCAGCGTGAGGCGGGCATCGATCCCACGCGATTCAGCCCAGCGGCGTACATCGAACTCGCCCGGATTCTGTGGGAGGCCGATCGCGCTGAGCCAACCGGTCACCTGGACGTGGTCGCCCTCCTCGATACGCGGATCGGCCTGCGTCAACCTCACCATAAGGCGGCCACGGCAGACCTTCTCCACCCCGTTGCGGTGAATCGTTTTTAGCCGCAGTGTCCAGCGGGTCTCCGGTGGCGCCCAGGACATTTCGGAGAAGGCGCCGCCATGGGCGGCGCGAAGCAACGGCTTGCTATCAACCACGCCGGAGAACCGCGCCAACGTCGGGGCGGGTCCGACATAGGCCAGAACGTGTCCGGCAGGTCGGTGCTCGCGGCGCAATATCGTCCACGACGCCGCCCAGAACACGAGACATGACAGTGCCAGGATCCCGATCCACGGCGGCGGCAGTCGCCGACCACGCACAACCCCGCACATGGCCACCGTGAGGGACACGGCCAGCCCCATCCAGCCCCAGGCCTGGGTGCTGCCGCGGGCCACGACGATGCCCAGCACCCAGGCCAGCGTCATGGCGCAGTACCACCCGGCCACGGGAAGATCCGTGTCGTTTCCGCAATGCCGCCCGGGATCGGCATCGCCGTTCAATGTCGGACGCCGGTCCTTCCGGCAGTCTCTTTCCCGCATGCCAGTTGCGAACCCGGGTCCACCGGGCCCACCCTCATCTCTCCGCCCACCGCCACGCAGCGGTGTGGTGTCATGATTCGGTCACAGCGTCGCTGGTTCAAGTGGCGCCCGAACCTTGATCGTCGTCGAAAGAACCAACGGCCGGCAGTCGTCGCGTGTTGCCAGATAGCGGTCGAACGTATGCGTGCGGCGTCCTTCCAGGATCGGTTGCGCTGGCACCTGCAGCAGCACCGCCACCGGCTTGGCCAATGGTTCGGCCACGTGGGCAATGATCACCGCTGCATTGGGCAGCGGCGGGGCGGGCGGCGACACTGGGAGGTTGGACAATGAACAGTCGATGCGTCCACACCA
>Ga0310342_100001630_pt1 | contig 14056 bp, 9 predicted proteins | sample S15DNA20500_MG_FD_206155 | JGI IMG/M metagenome (GOLD analysis project Ga0310342, IMG submission 206155) | Marine microbial communities from station ALOHA, North Pacific Subtropical Gyre - S1503-DNA-20-500_MG | ecosystem: Environmental > Aquatic > Marine > Oceanic | place: Pacific Ocean: North... | reverse complement strand
CCAGCTCACGACAGTGTTCGGCAACTTGTTGATGCAAGTCGGTTAACTCCCGGACAAGTACGGGAGCATCCGCACTCGAGATATCCGCACGATAGCCCATCGTCTGGGTTTCCGGAAAGCACACAATCTGCACACCATCATTGTGTGCTTGTTTGAGGAAACGGAAGATCGTTTGTGCATTTTCCACGATGCTGTCGGTTTGCCGGACTTGGGCTAATCCGATCCGCAATGGTTTCATTTCTCGTTCCTTCGGAAAAAGAGGTTAGCCGTGGCACATTGACAGCGTGAGGTTTTGAAAACCAGGAGCAAGCTATAGTCTACCGGCAGCGAGTGAGGTAGCAAGCAGTGCCTGAACACTCAGCGAGCCGACCAGGGAGTCACCATGTCGGACCGGTTGTCCCACTTACAGGATTTCCTGAAGTGGTTCACCTCGATCCAACAGGTATTGTGGACGACCCGTCGGATCGGTAATCGTGATCTCTCGGGCGTTGATCCCCAGGTTGTTGTAGAGCGTGGCGAAAACGTCTTGGTAGTGTACCGGCCGCGATGTGACCGCGCCGGCCAAGCGATCCGTTGAACCGATAACTTGACCCGCACGAATCCCACCACCGGCCATGATGGCCATACCGACACCTGGCCAGTGATCTCTTCCCGCATTTGAGTTAATCTTGGGTGTGCGACCGAATTCACCCCACGCTACGACGGACACATCGTCCAGCATGCCGCGCTGATCCAAATCATCAATCAAAGTCTGCAAGCCAAAGTCGACAATCGGCACAATCTGCCGACAACGAGAAAAGTTACCAGTGTGAGTATCGAAATCGCTGACCGAGATACTGACACAACGCACACCGGCTTCGACCAGTCGACGCGCCAGCAAGAACTTGTGCGTGGCCATCGGCTCATCGCTTGTACCAAATCGACCCTCGGGTACCTGTGCCGCAGGGAGGGTGTATTGGGCGACCACTCGAGGATCCTCCTTGCTCAAGTCGAGTGCGTCGGCAAAATGACCCGAGGTGAGGATGCTGGCGGCTTGCTGATGAAAACGATCCATTGCGCTGATCATGCCACTGGCATCCACGTGACGCCGCACCTCGTCGAGATGGTTCAACAGGCTCGTTCGGTCGTTAAGCCGCTCGACGCTGATTCCTCCGAGCAGCTTCAGTTGTAGCTCATGTTTCTCACCCGCCGCAGCCAGCTCCCGCTTCATTCCTTCTTCCAAAGGTCGCGAGAACATGTCGGAGATATCCGGCCGGAAGGGTTGGTAAGACGGTCCGAGAAAGCCGGGCCGAGCACTGTTTCGTACCATCGGTCGGCCTTGCATGAGGTCGACAAAAGTGGGAGCCGGATCGTGCGGAGAACCCATCAGTTTTGTGAGCACGCTACCCATCGCCGGTCGCCCACCGATCGCATTGAGGTCGACCGTGCGAAAGCCGGATTGACACTGATAGGCGTCGTGGGCTCCCTGGGATCCAACCAGAGAGCGGATGAAGACAAACTTTTCAGCAGTCGCACCAATCCGCGGAAGCAACTCGGAAACGGCAAAGCCAGGTAACCGAGTCGAGCAGGCCGAGAATTCGCCGCGGACTTCCGCAGGCGCGTCGGGCTTGGGATCGATCATGTCCTGTTGGGGAGGGCCGCCATCGAGATGCACATTGATCACCGCCTTATGGCTGGACCCCACGCCGCTGTCATGTTCGGCCCGTAGCAGGTCGCTCAAAGTCAAGCCACCCATACCCAAAGCGCCCGCTCGGAGCAACACTCGCCGTGTCAAACCATCGCAATGACGATAAGGTCTACCCAGCACAGAAAACATGGTATTTCCTCGGGGAAAGCGGTTGACTCTTGACCTCTGACAACTATCACGGCACCCATACAATCCAGTTTACGAAACAACCCGCTTGATCACAAGACTTTTTTGCCAAGGCAATGCTGGTTGCAACCCCATTCTGTAGGGATGCAAAGGTTGCCAGCAGCGTTTTCGGCGTGTTAGCAAAATGACCCTGTGCTAGCAAAAAAATACCTTCCGTGAAATAATGGCCATATCCCATGATACAACCAGGAAAATTGGAAGTCCGCCATGAACCAAACGAAGATTGATTACCGTGATTGTGATCGGCAAATCTGGGAAGAAGAGTTAGCCGAGTTCGTACCCGATCGGATTCTTGATGCCCACATCCACTGCTTATGGCGATCCAACCTTGATGAGGAGCATCGCAAGCTGGTCGACGGAGACGACGACGTGTCGTTCCTCAATCAATGGGCCGAGGTACTTTACCCCGGACGGAAGATGCAGTACCTCATTCTGGGTATGCCCCACAAGGGATTGGACGTTACCAAACATGTCGAATCGGTCCGACAGACGATCGACGGTGTTCCCGGAATTCGACACAACCGTCTGGTAACCCCCACATGTCAATTGGAGGATATTGAGCGCGATCTCCAACATCCTCAGTTCATCGGGCTGAAACCGTATCGCATCTACTCCGTGACTGGTGACATTGCCGAGTGTCGCATTCACGACTTTCTGCCACATGAGCAGATGGAATTGGCCAATGAGCACCACTGGTGGGTCACCATGCATCTCTCGCGGTTCGCAGGTTGTGCCGACGAACAAAATCTGCACGATCTCTATGAGTACACCACCCAACGGTATCCCAACATCAAGTGGCTCCTGGCCCATTGTGCCAGGAGCTTCACTTACTGGGCAATTCGTGAGGCCGTGCCGCGGCTGCGAGACATGCCGAACATCTACTACGACACCTCGGCAGTGACCGATCCAAGGCCGTACGTGACACTGTTGACCCAGGAGGACACCAAGCGCATCTTTTGGGGATCGGACGGAGTGGGTGCCGCATTCTTTCACGGGTACTATGCCGCCATGGGCCGTGCCTGGCAGCACTATGACGCTGACAACGGCCGATTGAAATTCCCGCACTGCGACGGACGGCCCATTCTCTCGGTGTACGAACAACTTCTGTCGCTGAAGTTCGCCGCGGAAATGGCCGAGTTGTCAGCCGATCAGATCGAAGGGATTTTTTGGCGTAATGCGGCGACCGCTCTGGGAATCGGCGACGACGAAGGTGCTTCCAACGTTTCTTAGCCCGCTTGAAAAGCCCGCTTGAAAAGCCCGCTTGAAAAGCCCGCTTGAATAGCCCGCTTGAAAAGCCCGCTTGAAAAGCCCGCTTGAAAAGCCCGCTTGAAAAGCCCGCTTGAAAAGCCCGCTTGAAAAGCCCGCTTGAGTGCTAATTGAAATGTATTATTCCGCTGATTCATTCGATCAGTCGGATCGGCCGATTCGTTCAGCAACCGCGTTCTGCGCCGCTTGAATGACCTCGGCAACCTGCACTGGTACTCCACCCCGGCGGCCACTTTCATGAGCGGCTTCCATGAAGCCAAACAGTTCAATCGTTTCGGCAGCACTGACCGGTGGTTGCCCGGTCTTATAAAACCGGGCCATCTCCGTCGCAATACCTTCGTAGCCCTTGTAGCGACTCTCGGGTACGACACCTCCCACTGGTGCCGGGTAACCGTACTGTCCGGCCGGGACAATGGCCTGGGTACCGAACACCAACGCGCTGTACTTCACGACACCCTTGCGAATGCCCCGATAAGTACCAATCCGTCCGTCTTTCCAGATTCCCGTGACCAGATCGGCATCGAGTGTCTGGGCACGAGTGACCGATACGGCGCCCGTGCCCATGATCGTGTAGAGCGATTCAAAGCTGTGAATGGCGTGGTAGAAAAAATCAGGATGATGCGGTTCTGTCGGACAACCGCCGTGCACCGCACACCCGATCACTTCGCCAACTTCGGGATGGTTGCGCATATCGCTGATACTGGGACTGTATCGATGCTGGGAACTCGAAAAGAGAGGCGTATCGTGTTGCCGGGCCAACTCGAACATTTCGATCACGTCTTCAAGAGACGCAGCCATAGGGCGACCGACATAAACCGGTTTACGGGCCTTGAGGACAGGGCGGATTTGCTCCAAGTGGGTGCGGCCATCAACGGTCATCAGCATCACCACGTCGACCTTGGCCAACACAGCATCGATGCTGTCTTCCATCACGACCCCCTGTTTCTCCAGCAAGGGTTTCCAGCGCTGAACATCCTGCAAACTGTCTTCCAGATCGGGGCTGCCACCCGGCCATGCCACAACCACTTTCAAGCCTCGTAAATCCGGATTGTCCGGAGGCGGATGATGGAACAGTTCGGTGAACGCTAACGCCTGGTAGTTATCGATCGACACAATGCCGACATGGATCGGATCAGCCGACCAGGCTTGTGTCGAAAAGATACTGATGCTGGCCCAGAAGGTGAGGACCACTGCCTGTTTCCAATGGGTTGTTTGCATAATTTCCTCCGCCCGGTTGGTCTGCGCTGGACTAGCGAGACACTGATTTCACAAAAACCATGATGAGTTGATCTATTGAGAACAAAAAAAGAATCACGTCAAAGCCTGTTGAAGAATCTGTTGTAAACGCGTGCCAACGACAACCTCCTCGTTCGGCTCAAGCATGAATACCGAGATGAGAAAACCCTCGCTACCGGTGCCATGGACGCGTGTTGTAACAATGGACGGTTCGCCGCCGGCAAGCTGTTGTTTCACTTCCTGTCGGGTAATCCGCACCCGTTGTTCATTCCAAAACACCAAAAGGTGGGGAACCTGGTTGGCAATCGGTGGCACAATGGTTTGCGTTTGGACCGTGGGGACGGTTGTCACCAGGTTTTCGATCATGGCAATCCGTTGCTGCCACTCCTGCTGCTGGGTTTGGTGATCGAGACTGACGAATCGTTCGACCGCGGCCCACATGGCCACCATATCCTCTTTACTGACTTTCAGCGCTCGCCCGATATTTCCACATCGCGGGGCCGTGTTTAATTTCGCTGCTTCAATCAAATCTTTTCGGCCCAGCAAAAGCCCGGCATCCTGTGGTCCGCGCATGGCTTTGCCCCCGCTGAAGACCACCAGGTCATAGCCCATTTGATTGTATTTCCTGAGGGCTTCCACTGGCGGTGTATCGGCCGCCGCATCCAGCAGCGTGGGAATCTTGTGTTTCTTCGCTACCTCAACCCACTCGCGTTGGGAAATCCTGCTTTCACCTTCCTGAACGTTGTACGAGAACATCATCACGGTGTTTTCGTTGATCGCCTGTTCCAATTCCTCGCGAGTTTCCACGTCCACCAGGCGGACGCCACACATTTCAACTTGATGGTCATAACATTGACGATGGGAGGTCTGCCGAATGACCTGCTGATCCATTTCTCCCGGCAGGGGTAACCGTCCCACCAGAGCATGGTCACGATAGGTGACTGCAGCAGCCGTTCCGACCAGGATCCCACCAGCTGCTCCGGTTGTAACAAGAGCCGCTTCCACACCCAGACGTTGGGCGATCTTCTCGCCGACCCGATCTTGCAATTCAATCAAACTGACAAAACTTTGCGCCGCCGCCAACCATGCGGCCAGGATCTCTGGTGGCATCAAAGAACCACCCAGGGTCGTGATCGTTCCTGCCGCATTGATGATCGTACCAATGCCAAGCGTTTGATAAACGTCTGGCAGTGGAAACGTGGTTTCGGTCGCCAGCGAATTTTGTTGTGTCAACAACGTCGTCAAAGCGCCGCCGGTACCCGCCTTGAGTGCCGTACGACGGTTCACATCGTCGTTTTGGAAAGGCATGGTTTTATCATCCTATCGGTAGCGGTTTGATTGACAGAGGAAACTCGGTAACCCAATCATGGTCCGCGCACTGCGCAGCCCCCGCCTCACATCCGCTCGACGCCCACAGCACCATCACTTGCTAGCAAACCCTGTGCATGCCCTCAGCTGGCGCGACAACACCTTCGGCAAGGACCTTCTGAGTGAGGGGATGGACCCCAGGTTACCGTTTCGATCATCCCACAACAAGGATCTTATCAGCCTGTTTTTAATACGATTGCCGTTGTATTGGGTTATTCAACCGCCGATAATACATAGGTAACGATGGGGTTTGAATCTTGCCACCCAAGGAATGTCAAATGCACACTCATGGCTTGAATCGTCGTGATCTGCTGCAAGTGGGTTGTTCCAGTTTTCTGGGGCTCACACTGCCCGATTTATTGGCTCAGCGTGCACAGGCCAAGAACGGGGGCTCCGCTAAAAGTGTGATTCTTGTCTTCCTGACCGGTGGCGGCAGCCACATCGATTCGTTCGACCCAAAGCCGGCACAGCCGACCATCAAAGGTGAATTCAGTCCGATCGCAACCAAAATCGCGGGCGTACAATTCACCGAATGTGTACCCCACCTGGCGGCCCACGCGGACAAGTTTGCCATCATTCGCTCGTTGGCACATGGTGACAATCGACATCTTTCGGGTACGCACAACACACTGACCGGAAAGCCCCAGGTGTTTCGCGGCAACGCCAATACCGACAAGGAGCTCTCTCGGCTGGATTGGCCCTGCTACGGGGGTGGGCTGGAATATTTTCGTCCTTTAAGCGGAGTACTGCCAAGCCAGGTAACCCTCCCGTTTCCTTTGATCGAAGGAACCTTAAAATGGCCCGGTCAGCATGCCGGTTTCCTGGGACCAAAACATGATCCCCTGCAAGTCAATTCCGATCCTAACTCGGCAGACTTCAAGGTCGATTGCCTGCAGCTGATCGATGGCGTCACCACCAGCCGGCTGGTCGATCGCAAGGCACTTTTAGCAGATCTCAATCAACAGGCACGGGCCCTGGATCGACTGGCCCAAAAAAATCATTTCACCAGTCAGCAGGAGATCGCTTATTCGATGTTGTCCTCCGGAAAACTGGCCGACGCGTTTGATCTTTCCCGGGAGCCGGACCAACTGCGGGACAAATATGGCCGCTGCGAGATGGGCCAGTCGTTGCTGTTGGCGCGGCGTTTGATCGAACATGGCGTGCCGTACGTGCAAGCCAACATGGGGCACGTCCAATCATGGGATACGCACACGGATAATTTTTCACGTTTGAAAGACAAGCTGTTGCCTGGCATTGATGCGGGAGTTTCAGCGCTGATCGATGATCTCGAAGACCGCAACCTGCTGGACGATGTCCTGGTGATCGTTGTGGGCGAATTTGGTCGTTCACCGAGCATCAGTACCCTGAACGACAATCCGAAGGCGGGGCGGGGACACTGGGCGCCCTGCTACACGGGCCTGTTTGCCGGGGCAGGAGTTCGCGGAGGCCAGGTGATTGGCCAAAGTGACAAGAATGGTGGCTATCCTGCAACGCCTCCCTATCACCCCAACGATATTGGTGCGACGATCTATCAAACGCTGGGCGTTGATCCCAGCTCGTTTATCATTGACCATCAGGGCCGCCCGATCCGGCTCAATTCGGGAAAAGTGCTTGACGTTCTCTACACTGGGTAACGTTGTTCGTCCCGGCCAGCGACCGTCTTTGATCAGGCCAACTTTCTCTTCTGGCCGTGCATGGCCCCCAATTTCCCGTTAAGATGATCAGCCACGTTCAAGGCTGCCAGGCACCCCTGCCTTGAAGACATCCTGATTCTTAATCACGGGAAGCCGTTTGATGACAAAAATCCTGCTGACGTTTCTCGCCACGTTTTTGCTTTTTGTCAGTCACCTTTTTGCTGACCAGCTGAACTGTCTGACAGAAAAGGAGCGCCAGGCTGCCAACTTGTACGCGCAGCTCCAGCAACAAGCCTACGCTGCGCTGGATCGTCGCACCACGGCCAATGAACAACTTAAAACTTCGCAACAGATCGTTGCCTACCAGCAAAAATTGCGCAAATTCTTTGTTCGGCAGCTGGGCGGTTTCCCCCAACGCACACCCTTGCAACCGCGCACCGTCGGCACCCTTTCAGCCACCGGTTATCACATTGAAAAGGTCATCTATGCCAGCCAGCCGAATCATCACATCACGGCAAATCTGTATCTACCCGATACCGACACCAAAGTACCCGGCATTGTCATCTCCAGTGGTCACAATCGTGACGCCAAGACGGCAGACGGCAACCAACGCTGTGCCATCACCCTGGCACGACAGGGGATGGCGGCCTTGTGCTTTGACCCCATCGGCCAGGGCGAGCGTTCACAATTCCTGACCTCCGCAGGCCAACCGCATTTCTCAGCCACGACCACCGAACATTTCATGGTGGGTGTAGGATCGATCCTGGTCGGACGCAACACGGCCCGCTATCGAATCTGGGATGCCATGCGATCGATCGACTATCTTTGCTCCAGGCCAGAAGTGGATGCCACTCGGATCGGCTTCACGGGATGCTCTGGAGGTGGAACGCTTACCAGCTATGTCATGGCCCTTGATGAACGTGTCGCCTGTGCAGCTCCGGCGTGCTACCTGACGACTTTCCGCCGCTTGATTGAAACCATCGGTCCACAGGACGCCGAGCAAAATATTTTTGGTCAACTGGCATTCGGACTCGACCAGCCCGACTACGTGTTGTTGCGGGCTCCAAGACCCACCCTGATCAGTTCCACGACAAACGATTTCTTTGACATCCAAGGCAGCTGGCACAACTATCGCCAGGCGAAACGGATTTATGCGCGTCTCGGTTTTCCCGAACGGGTCGACCTGGTCGAAGTCGACGGTCAGCACGGAGTACAGCCGCAAAATCTGGCAACCATCACCCACTGGTTCCAGCGTTGGTTGCTTCAACGTGACCAACCGGTGCCGGTTGTGGAGTTAGAAACGCGGCCGACCGGCGATTTACTGTGTACCGAATCGGGACAGGTTTTGAAAAGTCTGCCTGGAGAACGGTCCGTTTTTGACCTGAATGCCGACTTTGAAAGCCACCTGGCCCAACAACGAACGGAATTGTGGAAGACGACTCCCCACCAAGAGATCCTCGACCGCATCGGTCAATTGATCGGGGTACGTCCCAATTCAGAACTGAAACCACCCGACTGGCAGGACCTGGGCCGAGTGGGAAAAGATGGGTTCCACATCGACAAACTCGTGCTGCGCACTGACTCGGGTGTACCCTTGCCGGCGCTGACCTTCCATCCACCCTCACCGGTGGACGAGGCCTACCTTTATCTGCACGACGAGGGAAAGCTGGGAGACGGAAAAGAGGGTGGTGCCATCCAGGAGCTTGTCGACCAGGGTTTTGCGGTGGTAACCGTGGACTTGCGTGGCCAGGGAGAAACCTCTGGGGAAAAACGGGATCCCCTGCTGTCAGACTGGAAAACGTACTATCTCGGTTACCTGCTGGGTAAACCGCTGGTCGGCATGCGGGTAGAGGACACCTTGGCGGCCGCCGATTTTGTCGCCTATTACCAAAAAGCCCGCTCGGATCCTCGTGAGGTGCATTTGGTCGGCGTGGGCCAGGCCGGCATCGTTGCCTTGCACGCTGCGGCCATGCACCCCGAACTGTTTACCTCAGTCACCCTGCGCAACACACCCGCCAGCTGGTCATCGATCGTCGGACAGCCAAATCCGGCCGGACAACTCGACAGCACCGTGCACGGCGCCCTGGAGGTCTACGACTTACCCGACCTGGTCAAGCTGATCGGAAAAGAGAAAGTCCACTGGCAAAATCAGGTTACCCCGAACAATTGAAGGCACGCCCACGGCGACCAGGATCGCAATTTACCTTACCCGGCCTGTTCACACGGGGAAAGACCTGAGACGATAGACGCGCTGCCAGACTGATCTCCGACTCTTGTTGAATCGTTTTACGAGCGGGCCATGCATTTGCTGTTAGCACAATCCTCGGTAAGTCCCACCCTGTCGATTGCGATTGTGCTGGTGGGGATCGTCGTGGTCATCGTGGCCATTCTGCTCGTGAAACTGCATGCGTGCATCGCCTTGCTGCTCGCCGCATTGGTGGTTGCGATGCTGACACCACGTGTGGCCCTTGAACAGTACGCCGCCGACCAGGTCGCCAACTCGAAGGTACAGTGGAACCAAAAAGATGTCGACAAGTACCTGGCGGCCACCCCGGCAAGTCGTGTTGCCACCGAATTCGGCATCATGTGCGGAAAGATCGGAATCATCATTGCAATGGCTTCGATTATCGGAAAATGCCTGCTCGACAGTGGTGCTGCTGACAAGATTGTCCGCACCGTCCTGCGCTGGCTTGGTGCCCGACGGGCTGGCATCTCTTTTGTCGGCAGCGGCTTCCTGCTGGCAATTCCTGTATTTTTTGACACCGTGTTTTACCTCATGATTCCCTTGGGCAAGGCCATGCGCTTGCGCACCGGTGGCAACTATGTGCTTTACATTCTGGCCATCGTCGCCGGTGCTTCGATGGCCCACTCGCTGGTCCCTCCCACACCGGGTCCGCTGGTTGTGGCCGAGTTGCTCGATGGCGTCTCGATCCTGGACATGATCGTCGGCGGCTGCATCGTTGGCCTGTTCACGGCGACTTGCGGCTACCTGTTCGCCGTTTGGATCAATGGGCGACTCGACATTCCCCTTCGCGATTCTGCGGACGCTCGAATCGAAGAACTACAAAAGCAAGCCGAGATGGACGAGACGATGCTGCCGTCCTTCTTTTTCTCGATCTTGCCGATCCTGTTTCCCGTGCTGCTGATTGCCATGGCCACGGCAACCGACACCTACACCAAAAGCTTGCATCATGAAAAGGCTGCTATTACCCAAACCATGCCGCCAGAATCGGCCGCCCGCAGCAGGGAAATTGATCGGCGGCTGGCGAGCATCTCCAAGGTCAGTCCGCTTATCAAAACCGTGGGAGACAAGAACTTCGCCTTGATTTTGTCAGCAGCCATCGCGTTGACGATGTTGGTCTCGCGACAGGCCAACAAGCAGGAAATGGCAACGGCGGTCAGCAATGCACTGGCCAGCGCAGGAATCATCATCCTGATCACGGCGGCCGGGGGCGGGTTTGGTGCCGTCATCAAGCAGAGCGGCATCGTGGACGTCATCAAACAGCTCGGTAGCAGTTACAACGGCACAGTGGTCCTGCTGATTGCTTTTTTGACCACCACTGCCATTCGCACGGCACAAGGATCAGCAACGGTTGCCATGATTACGGCAGCCGGCATCTTCACTTCCTTGTCCCATTCCGCGACACTCGGCTTTCACCCGGTTTACCTGGCCCTGGCCATTGGATGTGGATCCAAACCCGTCGCCTGGATGGTTGACAGTGGATTTTGGGTCATCTGTAAAATGAGTGGCATGACGGAAGCCGAAGCACTCAAAACAGTCACGCCAATGAGCATTGTCATGGGAATCGCAGGCATCCTGGCAACCATCGTACTGGCCACCTTATTCCCCATGGTGTGAGCGACTGCCATGATCATTTGCTTTCCCGACCGGTTCAAGTTTTCCCAACATCAATGCCCTCTTAATTGAAAGTAAAATCCTCCGTTATGAATGTACGACCTGAATTCAGTTCGCTGGTCCTCTGCCTGGCATGTGTGCTGGATGGATTTTCCCAGGAAATCCCTGCTGACAATCAACTGACAACACAAGAAAAAGAGCAAGGCTGGCTCCTGTTGTTCGACGGCAAAACATTCGCCGGTTGGTTCAATAGCGATAAAAAACCAAGCCAGCGCCCAATTGAGAACGGGGCGATCAATCCATATCGCTGCGGCGCTTACATGATGACACACACAACCCAATGGGAAGACTTTGTTTTAAAGCTCGACTTCAAACAATCTCCCAAGTGTAATAGCGGAGTTTTCTTCCGTGTTCACACCCTCGAGAAGCGAGGTGGCCGAGATGTCGGTTACAACGGGTTAGAGGTGGCCATCGACGATACGACCACCGCTGGATTTTACGACACGGGCGCCATTTACGATCTGTCCCCTCCTGTCAGAAACAACCTCCGACCGATCGGAGCCTGGAACCAGATGGTGCTGACCTGTTCGGGCACCCGCGTTATCGTGGCTCTCAATGGGGAAGGAGTCAACGCAATCGACCTGGCTGATTTCAAGGTTGTCGGCAAACGACCCGATGGTACCAACCACAAGTTCGATTCCGCGTACAACGATCACCCAAGAGTTGGCTATATCGGGCTGCAAGATCACGGCGCTGATATTTGGTTCAAGAATATCAAGATTCTCCCCTTGAAAGACTGACACATGCCCCGCCCAACAACCCCTGCAATTTCCCGCCGACAGATGTTGGTTTCGACCACAGCACCCTTGGTGGTTCCTCACGTGCTGGGCGCCAAACCCGCTCTGACAGGGCCACCCAAATCGGTAGCTGCAGTCGTCACCACCTACAATCGGGGACTGCATGCCGATGTTTTGTTAGGAAAGATTCTCGAAGGCTGGAAACAAGATGGCGGTGCAGGCCCCAATCTCAAGCTCGCATCCTTGTACCTGGATCAATCCAAACCGGACGATTTGGGGGTGCAGCTGGCTGCCAAGTATCATGTACCGATCTTCGACACGATCGAGGGCGCGGTAACCCTGGGGACGAACGACATTCCTGTCGACGGCGTGATCAGCATTGGCGAGCATGGCAGCTATCCCTGGAACGACAAGCAACAGCACCTTTATCCACGACGGCGATTTTTTGAAGAAATCACGCGTGCGTTTGAAAAACACGACAAAGTAGTTCCCGTCTTTAGCGACAAACATCTGGGACCTGTCTGGTCGGATGCCGTGTGGATGTATGACAAATCCCGCCAGCTGCGAATTCCTTTCATGGCGGGATCATCAATTCCTGTCAGCTATCGTGATCCGGATTTTGCCGTACCTATGAATTCGGAAATCGAAGCGGCCATCGGAATTGGCTACCACGGACTTGATATTTATGGTGCTCACACGCTGGACGCCTTTCAAGCGTTCGTCGAACGTCGGCGGGGAGGAGAAACGGGAGTTGCGTGGGTACAATGCCTGCAAGGACAAGGCATGTGGGACGCCGTGGACAAGGGACTTGTCAACAAGGACTTGTTACAAGCTGCACTCAACGCTGCGTCACCAGGATCCAATGCTGACCCTCGGTCATTCCGCTCGTTACAAAATGCCCTGTTTTTGTTTCGATATAACGATGGATTGCCCGGTGCCGTGTTCATGATGAAGGGGGAATACCCACATGTGTTTACTGTCGCTGTCAACATAAAAGGCCAATCCCAACCCAAGGTCACCCGAATCAAGGCACGTCGTCAGCCGGCCCATCCCCATTTCGCGTTCTTGCTGCACGCCATCGAGCGAATGGTTCATTCCGGCCAACCGTCCTATCCGGTAGAACGGACCCTGCTCAGTAGTGGAATCCTGGATCGTGCCTTGACCTCGCGATACGAGGACCACCGCAAGCTGGAAACACCCGAATTGGCCATTCGCTATACACCGGTAGATTATCCTCACGCACCCCGGCCGCCACTTCCCATCTGATCCAAGCGTGAATTCTTCAGGAACCAGGAATGGATTTCCAAAAGTTATCCCGTCGGTCCAACACACAACCTGCACGTGTTGACCCGCTAGAAGATCCCCCTCCAGCTCCGCTCCCTAACAGAGACGTTGCGGAAAATCATTGAAGGATACGAATATGAATCTAAGTCACCGCTGGAAAATCAACGTACTTGTGCTGATCAGCTGTGGTCTGGTGGGCCACGTTTCGGCCGGTGACTCTGTCATCGCCGGATCGTTGACGATCGAACCGCCAACACTTCACTGCCTGGGTCTGGAATGGGAAATCCAGGGTGATGACAATCACAATGCGGTCGTCTCGGTCAGCTATCGAAGAAAAGGGGATGCTATCTGGAGGGAGGCATTACCACTTTTACGGATTGGACAGGAAAAAGTATGGCGCTCACGAGAGCTGCTGGAACACTGGACACCGCCCATGTTTGCCGGCAGCATTTTTGACCTCGATCCCGATACGGAATACGAATGTCGGCTGGAGATGTCCGATCCCGAGGGTGTGCAGGGCAACACCCGCCAGCAACGGACGTTGCGAACTCGAGCCGTTCCACAAGCTGCTGCCGGGGGACGCGTGCTTCACGTCTACCCGCCTGGCTATCGCGGCCCGCGACAGGAACCCTCGTTTACCGGATTAAAAGAAGCCTACTACGGCCCTGGCCTGGGAGACTGGAGCGTGGTCCGCGAGCGGAAGGTACAGCCCGGTGACATCATCGAAGTCCATGCCGGACTC
>Ga0310342_100001629_pt1 | contig 14059 bp, 10 predicted proteins | sample S15DNA20500_MG_FD_206155 | JGI IMG/M metagenome (GOLD analysis project Ga0310342, IMG submission 206155) | Marine microbial communities from station ALOHA, North Pacific Subtropical Gyre - S1503-DNA-20-500_MG | ecosystem: Environmental > Aquatic > Marine > Oceanic | place: Pacific Ocean: North... | reverse complement strand
GATCGGTTTCGTCTTCCCAGTCGTCTGTGTCGTTCACCAATGCCACCTGTTCCAGATATTCTTCCAGGTGACCGGAGCCAGGATTCTGTTCGTCGAATTGTCGTGCGGCCGTTAACAACTCCTCGATATTTGCCAGGCGTTCTTCGTCTTCCTTGGCATCGGATTCAACCAACAAATCCCGGTAGGCGGAATGGCTCAGGACGTTGCCGATGATTTCTTCGATGGGGGCTTCGGCTGATTCAGCAATCAGGTCCATCAGGGCCACGAATTTAGCCACTTTTACCGCAAGACGTTTAGAAACAGATGCGATGGTGCCGCACTGGCGGGCTGCTTCGAATAACGAGATCCCATGCTGATTTGCGTGTTCACTTAATTTTTGAATGGTCGTTTTACCAATTCCGCGAGGGGGGCGATTGATCACGCGTAACAAGGCGACATCATCTCGAGGATTGTTCAAAAGTTGTAAATGAGCCAAAACATCTTTGATTTCAGCTCGTTGGTAAAATTCCACGCCACGAATGATTTGATAAGGGATGGCTTGATCCGAAAAGGCTTTTTCCAGCGTTCGTGAAAGGGCGTTCACCCGATAAAAGACTGCAAAATCACGTGGTCGACGGGCACCGGATGCGATGTCGGCGGCGATGCGTGCGGCGATCGAGTCAGCTTCATCGGTTTGGTTGGGATAAAGCGTCAAATCGACACGTGCCCCATCCTTGTTGTCTGTGTAAAGCGATTTTTCCAGGCGACGCTTGTTGTTGGCAATCAGGGAGTCTGCCACATGCAGAATTCGCTTTGTACTACGGTAATTCATCTCAAGGCGGACAACATGGGCATTCGGGAAATCTTTCTCGAAATCCAGAATGTTGTCCAGACTGGCGCCTCGCCAACCATAGATCGATTGATCTGGGTCACCCGTCACTGCAAGGTTGGGATGTTTGACTGATAACGCTCGAACAATGCAATACTGGGCACGATTGGTATCTTGATATTCGTCGACCAAAATATAACGATAACGTTCGTCTAGGGATTCCCGCAGCTCTGGGTGATCGCGTAGAATGCCAGCGACAAGTAGCAATAAATCGTCAAAATCGACGGCGTTACAAGCCAGCAGTCGCTGTTGATAAGGTGGATAGATTTCGGAGACGATTTTCCCCAAAACGCCGTGGGCCTGATCGGCAAATTCCTGATACGTGATCAAGTCGTTCTTGGCCTGGCTGATTGCCCGGGCCAATTGTTCAGGCGATGTCTGTCGACAAGGGACGTCCGATTCGTCAATAACGCGGCGCAGTGTCTTATGGCTGTTTTCGGTGTCATAGATGGTGAAATTTGGTTCCAGGCCAACCCATGAAGCGTGTTCACGCAGTACATGGGCGCAAAAACGGTGAAAGGTACTCAACCAGACACCTTGACTGGCCCCCTGCGATTCGAGGCGTTGGCGCATTGCGTCAGCCGCTTTATTGGTGAAGGTCAGTGCTACGATCTCATCACCGAAAATGCCTTGTTGCAAAAGATGAGCAATCCGTCGAGTCACGACACGTGTTTTGCCGCTACCGGGACCTGCTAGCACCAGGAGCGGACCATCGACATGACTGACTGCTGCAGATTGTGCAGGTGTGAGATCTTGGAGGTAGGAACCGGACATAAAGGAAAATTTTATTTAAGACATTGAAAATTGTGAACGTCTGATTACAAACGGTAGTTGCCTTTGGGGTGAGATTTAAAACTCAACGATTTGCAATGGTAGACAATCAGGTGAATGACCTTTCCGAGATTGTGCCCCACGTTCCTTTTAGTTTTATTTTCCATTAAAAACGGCAGACTAGGAAGACGGGGGAGTTCTATTTGCCGGCGGTGATTTTGGTGGTCTGATTTCACCACGCGTGCGAGGCAGCTCGGTCTTTGATCGTACACAAAAAAATTTCCCAGGATTCCATTATAGGTGGACTCTTAAAAACCGAACACAGTGCAGCGATCCGACCTGAGCGATTGCGGTGTTGGACCGGTGGTCACTGGAAAAGAACTTGTTATACTACTTGCCTTGTAAGCGTGGACCATTGATCCGACACGTGTGATTTCGGTGGAGCGAACGCCACGCAGACCGCAGAGCCTTTTGATTGGGGAGGGATCCCGCTATGTCGACGACTCGAATTCCATTGAATACTGTTCTTGATCAGTCGCAAGAGCAGAATGAACGACTCGAAATGAGTACTGCCGAAATTGGGCTTTCGGTACGAACGACAAACTGTCTTGAGGAGCGAGGTATTTTTACGGTAAGCGATTTATTGAATTGTACCCGTGCCGATTTGTTGAGCATTTCAAATTTTGGTGAAAAGACTCTCGAGGAGGTTTACAAATCTCTGGAAGGGGTCGGATTCTTTCGGCCAGGACAGGAGTCAGAGCCAGATAATCAGTGACGCGGGTCACCAACATACTCCGCCGTTCCGGCCTATCCGTGCTAGGCATCATTCGTCCAAATGATAGCGTAGCATAGGAGCAGGCGTTGAAGGCGGAGAGGTAGAGATATCTTGTGGTGCGCTGGATCAAGCCTTGGAGTAAAAAGCGCGGTGATCGCCGTACGGGATCACGTCTCTTGGGGCGTCTTGGCGAGGCGCTATTTTTCGCTGCGCTCTTGGTGGTGGGGTTCGCCGCGCTGTTATTTCTTCTGGCGATGTATCAGTTAGGGCGTTGGCCGGCGGATGTGCCGCCTTTGGGGATTGGGTTGGGGATCTTGGTGCTGGTTGCTTTTGTGCTGGTAGGGGGCATCGGCGTCATCTACTGTGTTGTACGCGTTGGTACCAGTGCCGAACGACGTGCGGCATTGGCCAAATCGGCTGCTAACATTGATCTGATTCGAGATGCTACAGCAACGCCGCAGGATTTTCCAAATGTTCCTCGGGACACGGACTTAACCAACAGCCCCGGGGTTACCCTTGCCTACCGTTTGCCGATCGTTAGATCCCCGGCCTGGCGGCTATTTGCAACGGCATTGTTTTGCATTGTCTGGAACGCGATTGCTGTTACCTTCGCCATCGTATCGATAGGGAATCACTTGAGGGGATCACCAGACTGGTTACTTTCGATGGTGGCGATCCCATTCGCAATTACTGGAATTTGGGCGATCCATTATTTCGTGCGGCTTTGGATGATGACAACTGGTATTGGACCAACGAGCATTGAGATTTCAAACCATCCATTATATCCAGGTCAAAAATATGAAATTCAATTATCGCAATTTGGACGACAATCGATTCGTTCGCTGGAAATTTCGATGGTCTGTCTGGAGGAGGCCACGTATCGACAGGGAACCGATGTTCGCACCGAATCGCGGCGAGTTTTCCAGCAGAGGGTATTGCATCTCTCGGGGGTGGCCGCCAGACGTGGCGTTCCGCTTGAGGATCGCTGCTATGTCGAAATTCCACGGCAGGTGATGCATTCATTTCAATCTGAGAACAACTCGATCCAGTGGATGCTTGAAGTGTGTGGGGAAGCGGGGCGTTGGCCCGCTTTTTGTCGACAATTTCCGGTAGTCGTATATCCCGATTGCTCCGGTGAGATGCAAGCATGATGGAACCACTCATCAGTTTGAATATTCGTGGTCATCGACGCGATTTTGAACCTGGCGACGTCCTGGCGGCCGAATATCAAGTCGATGCGATTGGTGATGATCAGATTCAAGCGATCGAATCCTCCGTGTTGTGGTACACCGAGGGTAAAGGCGACGAAGATATGGCGATCCATCATTTTGAGCGTCGATTGCCGAGTGACACCGAGGATGGTGATATGCGAGTTTTGCATCGCTTTGAGACCACGCTTCCCAACACGCCACTCAGCTACAGTGGTGTGATTGTAAAAATCTGCTGGTGCATCAGGGTCAGAGTTTTTTTTAAAGGCGGGCAGGATATCTTCTTTGATCAATATTTTCAATTGGGCTCAGTAGCGTCGGGCAGGGTTTACGCCTCATGATTGATTTTGAAAAAAAACTGGCGGCAAAAACGGCCTTCCCACGGTCGGCCACGAATCCGTTTTCGACCCGATACACACGGCCGGGGTCACTCGCTTTTCGGTTTGCGGCTAAATCCTCTCTTGAACAATTACTTACTCGTTTGAACCAACAGGGTGGGTGGGGGCAGATTGTCGGACCCCATGGTTCTGGAAAGAGTACCCTGTTGGCGACGCTGTGCCGTTCGTTAAACGACCACTGGCGGCTGGTCCGGTTTTCGTTGGTCAGCCAGCAGCGACGACTGCCTGCGAATTGGCAATCGATACTTCACGATCGAGATGCCGACCTTGTTGTTGTGGACGGAATGGAACAGCTTAGCATTTGGTCACGTAAGAGATTGATTCAGCATTGCCGGCGGCAGGGAGTCGGGCTTTTGGTGACGACTCACCAAAAGCTCCGATTGCCAGTTCTCTACCAAGTGCAACCATCGCTGAAAGTAACTCAAGAAGTTGTCAGGGAACTCCTGGTCGGACAAGATGACAAATGTCCATCGGAGACAGAGCTTTTTCGGCTTTATAAACGTTTGGGGCCGAATATCCGAGAATTGCTGTTTGCTCTTTACGATTGGTATGAAACGTAAAGGCGGCTAGGGCAGCCAACTTCCCCGTTGATTCAATACGACAACCCGATCGGCCGTCAAATGGTTTTTGGTCAGCTTGGGAAGCATTTCACTTCGACCCTGGATGCCAACTTGTTTTCGCAGATAACGTTGCAGGTTCAGCCCGGGAGTAGGTGAAACAAATTGTAAGATGTGGCCTTGATGATCGGTCAGGGCATATCGCGGAACGTCAGATCGGCGTGTGATGACGGGCATCAGCCACCCACTTCCGTCAAAGTCAGGTGTTTTTGGCTTTTCCACTGGGGCAGTGGGATGGGCTAGAGGTCCATCGTTGTCTGATGAAGGCTCGGTTAGCGATGTGAGTGCCACGCGATGATAACGTTGGTGGATGTCTTCAAAATGAATGATTTTTTGTTGGAGGGACCGAGCCTGCTCCTGTTGCTCAAGCGTGTCTGCGAGTTGGACGACTTGGTCGGCCCGCTTAAGAATTGGAGCCAGTTCCCATTGCTTTGTCTGGCGTGAAACCATCAAGGATAAATCGATGTCGATGTTCTGTAGTTCCCGATTGAAAGAAGCTGCGTCGAATCGAAGGTTCGTTGGGTTGATCGTTTTTTTTAACGGTCGAGATCGCAGAAATTCGCCGATACCGGTTTTTGTTGCACTGCGTTTGTCGCTGTTCTTTACTGGGCGGAGTTTTGTTTGGCGTTGGGAAAACAGCGTCCGTTGAGGATGATCATTTTCATCCGTAAGCCCCCGTTTGCCAACGGTTCGAGCTGTCCAGCCGACCGGTTGAATCGTGTCGATGGTAGCTGATTCGACAGTAGAAACAACTAATGGTTCAGACACGTTCCCGTTATTTTCATCGCTTGTCGCGTGTTGCAATGCCTCTGAATTGTCCTGTTCCAACGAGTCTTCGATAAGATCTTGTTGCCGGCCGAGTCCAGGAAATTCGGGATCGATCGGTTCGATGGAGAATTCTGAACGATTAAGAGTTGTCGTTGCCAGCTGGTTACGACCAGATCTGGAATTTGCACTTTCGTTGACTGCAGGTTTATTTTTGATCCCTTCGTCTAAGTTGAAAGTTGCACCTGTCGAGACGGGATTGTTGTTTGGCTTCAGAAAACGTTCATGGACCCAGCGAAATTCCCCTGCTGGAGGAGAGATTTTATGCCACGATTGTTGGGAATTTTCTTGCTGAACTTCTGAAATTCCGGACTGCAGGATTTGAACGTGTTCGCCACGGTTCAACTTGACTTGAACCACATGTCGCGCGTTGTTCAGATGAGTGCCAATTTGAGCCAGCACGGCTTCACGATTGATTTCTGCGATGTCCCCTTGTCCGGTCGGTCGAATCGAATCGGCTAATATCCAACTGAAGCTGCCGGCGGGTGGTCGAATAGCACACCAACCATCGTCGGTTGTTCGATAGACTTCGACCTCATCGCCATAGTGCAGAACTGACGTCGTATAATACATCGACCCGGGGCCACTTCGAATGGGCGTTCGGTTCATTTGTATTGCAGCACGAAAGGGAAATAAATCGGTTCCGTACCCTACTGACGGATTGCTGATCAATGTCGCGCACATCCAGGCCGCAAACAAAGTGTGCAAGAGAAAAAGTTGGGAGGCAAAGAGTGAGTGGCACATTGTTTCAACACACACGACGTAGCGACCGTACATCGCGAATCTCCTGGCAAGCGAGGACAGCAGCCTTATAGAGCTGTTGGGTCAAAATAAAAAGTCTCCTTCTTGTACCGAAGTCCTTGATTCGGCTCAAGACCAGTGGGTCCAAGGAGGGACTTCCCAGTTGGCGCTTTTTCAGGTGGGCAGACAAAGCGAGAAAGCGTATTGTTTAGGAGTAGGTCCAGACCAGGACAGATTCGGTAGCGGTGATACGTTCATGTCACAACGCACGGCAAACCCAATTAGTGTGCCATCAAAGCTGGCGTTTCTGGGAAGGATCAAAACAGATGGTTTCTTTTCGGTCCTTGCTCGGTCAGCGTCAAGATTTCTGGACCGTTTTCAGTCATCAGAACGGTATGCTCGAACTGCGCTGATAGCTTGCCGTCTTTGGTGCGAACGGTCCAACCATCACTCCGATCCAGCTGCGTTTGCCTAACACCGATGTTGATCATGGGTTCGATCGTAAAACAGATCCCGGGCTCAATTTGCTGAATCCGTGCCTGTTGACACGGATAGTGGGGTATCGAAGGCTCCTGGTGAAAGCGACGTCCGATACCGTGTCCGACATATTCTCGCACGACACTGTAGCCGTGCGAGTAAGCTTCCTGCTGAATAGCACGTCCAATGTTAGCGATGGGATCGTTGGGACGGATTGCGTCAATTCCCAGATAAAGACAGTCGAATGCACATTGAGTGACTGCCCGTGCTTCTTGGGAAACCTCGCCGATTAGAAAGGTCTCGGATTGATCCCCCAGCCAGCCATTGACAATTGACGTAATGTCAATATTGACGATATCCCCTTCTTTCAGGATACGTGGGCTGGGAATTCCGTGGCAAATAACTTCATTGATGCTGGTACAGCAACTTTTGGGGAAATCTTGATAGCCTAAACAGGCTGGAATGTGACCGTGATCTCGCGTGTAGCTATCGACGAGTTGATCGATCTTTTCAGTTGAAATTCCGGATTGCACATAACCACGGATATAGTCCATTAGCTCGGCGTTGAAGCGACATGCCGACCGCATAGCGTCTCGCTCAACCTCAACCAGATTCAGATTTGTTCGACCGAACAACATAGGTAGGTAAATTACAGCTCACGGCGCGTATTTGAATGAGCCAACCCGCAGGTTCTTAGCCACGTGGCTGGCCAGTTTTTCCCCTGGAGTGGAGCCTCAACGGAAAAACTTTATGTTTGTCGCATCCCCATCCAACAAGAACAAGACATTGAGTCTAACGGAAAACATGAGATAATTCCACGTCTGATTTGGACAAACCGGGAAGAGAAGCTATTGGCTTGTTGGCCAAGTTTTGAGACCCTTTACTAACCCTGTCTTTCCGGAGCAGGGCCGATCACATTAAAATTGATACCGTTTCAGGTTGAAAATTCCTCAACCGGTCGTTTCCTTTTCGTTAATTCTTAATTACTGAACCCAGCCATGCCTCGTTATAATCCCGCCCAAATTGAACCGAAATGGCAACATTTCTGGGAGAATAATCAAACCTTTCAGGCTCCTCAGGTACCTCAGGGTAAAAAACTATACGTTTTAGACATGTTTCCCTATCCCAGTGGGGATGGGCTTCACGTTGGCCATCCTGAAGGTTACACGGCAACGGACATCGTGTGCCGGTTGGCTCGAATGCAGGGATATTCGGTTCTGCATCCAATGGGGTTTGATTCATTTGGATTGCCGGCTGAAGAACATGCTATCAAGACCAATACGCCTCCCCGTGTCTCGACCGAGCGGAATATCGAAACTTTTCGACGGCAGTTAAAGATGCTCGGTTTCAGCTACGACTGGGATCGAAATCTGGCGACTACCGATGTTGAGTATTTTCGCTGGACCCAGTGGATTTTTCTGGTCCTATTTGACACGTGGTACGACCACGGTCAGCAAAAGGGTCGTCCTATCTCTGAATTGCCGATTCCGGACGAGATTATCGCAGCAGGGGACGATGCGACGTCCCGTTATCGTGATGAACATCGTCTGGCATATCAAACCGATGCCATGGTGAATTGGTGTCCGGCTCTGGGAACCGTATTGGCCAACGAGGAGGTGATTAATGGAAAGAGTGAACGGGGAGATCACCCCATCCAACGAATGCCGCTACGGCAATGGATGTTGAGAATTACTGCTTATGCTGACCGATTGGAGAATGACCTCAAGGATTTAGATTGGTCCGAAAGCATTAAACTCTTACAGCGAAACTGGATTGGGAGGAGTACGGGCGCGGAAGTGGATTTTTTCATTGGTGATTCTGTCGTTCAACCGGATTGGGAAACCGAACGCACTAGTGGTGGTTTTCCAATTCAAGCAGCCAGTGATGTTTTGCGAGTCTATACAACACGCCCCGATACATTGTATGGCGCGACTTATATGGTCATCGCGCCGGAACACCCGTTTGTTGAACGGTTGACCACGGCAAGTCAAAAGGCCGAGATTGAGCAATATTGCCAACAGGCAGCCACCAAGAGCGACTTGGAACGAACAGAGCTGACGAAGGATAAGAGCGGCGTATTTACGGGCAGTTTCGCTGTCAATCCCGTCAACCGGCAGCAAGTGCCCATCTGGGTCGCTGACTATGTTTTGATCAGCTACGGAACAGGCGCAATCATGGCTGTGCCCGCCCATGATACTCGAGATTTTGAATTTGCTCAAAAATACGGAATACCCATTGTCACGGTCGTGGACTCGGCCGAGTCACGTGACGTGGATCGCGAGGCCGTCATGGCCGGAAAGGAATGTTTTGTCGGCGAAGGTGTGGCGATTCAATCTGGACCGTATACCGGTTTGACGACGGCCGATTTCAAGTTGCGTATTACGAACGATCTGGCTAAGAATGGGCTGGGTCGGTCGGCGGTGAATTACAAATTGAGAGACTGGCTCTTCAGCCGTCAGCGGTTTTGGGGTGAACCTTTTCCGATTCTCCACCAACTGGACGACCAAGGCGAACCCAATGGGTTGATGAAAGCTGTCGATGTTGAGGATCTGCCAGTTGACCTGCCTGTTTTAGAGGATTACCAACCTCATGGGCGGCTTGAGCCTCCTTTGGCCAAGGCACCGCCGGAATGGCTTTATGTGGATGAAGATGGTCGACGTTTCCGACGGGAAACCAATACGATGCCGCAATGGGCCGGGTCATGTTGGTATTACCTGCGTTTTATCGATCCCCGAAACCAGGACGCCTTTGTCGATCCAGAGAAGGAACGGGCGTGGATGCCGGTCGATCTTTACGTGGGAGGAGCCGAACATGCCGTTTTACATTTGCTTTATGCCCGCTTTTGGCACAAAGTGCTTTACGACCGTGGTTATGTGAGTACGCCGGAGCCATTTCAAAAACTGGTCAACCAGGGCATGATTCTTGGGGAAATGGAGTTTACGGGATATCAGGACGAAGCGGGGAAATGGATCAGTGCTACGGAAGTCAAACGCGAGAGTGATGGGACGATCAGGCACAAGCAGACCCACAATGAAGTTGTTGCCAATCAGTTGGCTGTTGATGATGTCGTGAAAAAAGGTGAAGGGTTTGCCCTGAAAGATGATCTTTCGGTGCGAATCGACAGTCGATCCTACAAGATGTCAAAAAGTCGTGGAAATGTTGTTAATCCGGACGAAATCGTTGAACAGTACGGAGCGGACTCTTTACGGTTGTACGAGATGTTCATGGGGCCCCTCGAACAATCCAAGCCCTGGAATATGGCGGGCGTCAACGGCGTGCGCTCTTTTCTGGATCGGGTCTGGCGTTTGATTGTTGACGAGGGGGCTGATAGCTTGCAGCTCGGCGATGCGGTATGTGAAGTGGAACCCACCGACGAACAGAATCGGTTGTTACACAAGACGATTAAAGCCGTCACGCAAGATGCAGAAAATATGGACTTCAATACGGCGATTGCCCGCATGATGGAGTTTGTGAATTACTTCACCAAATCATCGGTTCGTCCCCAGGGTGTTATGAAACCCTTTGTGTTATTGTTGTCTCCATTTGCACCACACCTTGCTGAAGAACTTTGGCAAATCTTGGGAGGGGAAACGACCTTGGCCTATGAGGCATGGCCCGAGTACGACGAATCGTTAACTCAAGATGAGACGATTGAGGTGCCCGTGCAGATCAAGGGTAAAGTCCGTGGCCGAATCAGTGTTCCCGCGGATATCGATAAGGCCGGTTTGGAAGAGGCTGCTCGCAATGACCCGAAAATCAACGAGCAGCTCGAAGGGCGTAAAATCGTGAAGGTGATCGTTGTTCCAGGGCGGCTGGTAAATTTCGTTGTTGCGTAAATGTTTTCCAGTGAAATCGGATATCCCGGTTATAACCATCTTAATGAATTTAAGCGTCTACTTGTGGAGGATCGATCGGCTTTGCTATTCTGCAGGGGATGCAGAATATCATCAGCTTCGTACTGGGCGGTGGCCGGGGAACACGGCTATTTCCTCTGACTAAATATCGTGCGAAACCTGCCGTCCCATTGGTAGGTAAGTATCGCTTGATCGATATTCCTCTTTCGAATTGCGTCAACAGTGGTTTGACGCGAATTTACGTACTCACCCAGTTTCTGTCTGCAAGCTTGCACCGTCATATTCGACAGGCGTATCGTTTTGACCGATTTAGCGGTGGTTATGTCGAAATCCTGGCAGCACAGCAAACGATCGACGAACGAACCGACTGGTACGAGGGAACGGCAGATGCTGTTCGAAAGAACCTCCGATACATTCAACAGCCCGGCATTGATAACGTGATGATTCTCTCGGGAGATCAGTTATACCGCATGGATTTTCGCGACATGATCCAGAAACACGAGCAAACTGGAGCCGATGTAACAATTGCTGCGATGCCCGTTGCCCGTGACCAGGCATCACGGCTTGGCATCATGCGAGTGGATACCACCGGTCGCGTTCAAGGGTTTCTCGAAAAGCCTCAGACGGAAGCAGAGTTGGACATCGTCAAAACCGATCCTGACTGGATCAACCAGCAGTTGGGTACGGGACAAGATCGAGACTGCATTGCGAGTATGGGAATCTATTTGTTTCGACAACAAACGTTGAACGACGTGCTTTCTAAAACCAACTATCAAGATTTTGGCAAGGAAGTTTTTCCCGCATCTTTTCGGACTCGGCATGTCCAAGTTCATCTTTTCGATGATTACTGGGAGGACATCGGTACGATCCGATCGTTTTACGAGGCAAATTTAAGCTTGGCCTCGACGCATCCACCCTTTGAAATGTCCCTCGGCGCTGGACCGATTTATACGCGGCCGCGTTATTTGCCACCGACGCGCATGGACGAGGCTACGATTTCAGGAAGTCTGGTTGCCGATGGCTGCAAGATTGGTAAGGGGGCGGTCATTGAAAACAGCGTGATTGGGTTACGCTGCATGATTGGAGAAAGAGTGGTGATTCGTAATTCTATTTTGATGGGTGCGGATCACTACGAATCTGAGTTTCCAGCGGTCCAAGATCAGCAACCCGGGATTCCGCCAATTGGAATCGGTTCGGGTACGATCATTGACGGCGCCATCGTGGATAAAAATTGTCGAATTGGGGAAAACTGCGAAGTCGTTAATCGGAGTGCTATCGATTCTTGTCTTGGTGATGACTGTATGATTGTGGATCAAATACCCGTGGTCGTCAAAGAAGCGATCCTTCCCAATGGCTGGCGGATCGAGTAGGGGGGTGGCCAGTTGACTTGTCGGTCGCTGGCCCCCAGGTCACAAGTATCTAGCGACCAGCTGGAATTGCCCGCGCCAATCGTCTCGCAGGGGTTCATCCAGGGCCGGGAAATTGACAGTGGGCTGTCGGAGACAGGTCCCATGATCACCGTTGTCTGGCTACCCTGTCCCAGACATTTTGGGGAACATTTCGTTGATCATTGTGATTGCAGCTGGACCGACTAGCACGACGAAAATACCTGGAAAAATAAAGATCACTAAGGGGAAAATCAGTTGAACAGCCGTTTTTGCAGCTTTCTCTTCAGCCAGCTGACGTCTTTTGGTCCGCATGGCATCGCTTTGTACCCGCAGTGCTTGGGCGATGCTGGAACCGAATTTGTCAGCCTGGATCATGATGGATGCCAGCGATCTAAGGTCTTCGACGCCAGTTCGCACGCCTAATTCGTGTAACACGTTGTTACGACTGCAACCCATTTGAAGTTGTAAGTTACAGAGTCCGAATTCTTCGGCGATAATATAGTGCGACTTTCCCATCTCATCGGCGACTTTGCGCATGGCCTGGTCCAGTCCCAGGCCGGCTTCCACACAAACGACCATTAAATCCAGAACGTCGGGGAGTCCCAGGAAGATGGCTTCCTTGCGCTTGCGAGTGATCAACCAGATAATGAAGTCGGGCAGATAGAACATCACGCCGGCGACACCAATCGTCTGATAAAGCGTGTCCAGCGTCATGCCGTAGGCCAACAACGCGGCACCGCCTCCAATTGCGGTGCCTACCAGCAGGCCGATCATCTTCAGTCCCAACAGGACGGAGACGGCAGATTCACCGCGAAAACCGGCTTGATTCAGTCGTTGTTTCCACTTTCCCTGCTCTTTAGCGTTCTTGGGAGAAATCGGCTTGGACAGCGGGGTCGCCTTTTCGAGAACACGAGTAACCGCGGTGGTTTTCCTTTGATTGCGACCGTGCCTGTCCTGATGACGCTTGCAAGTCTCACCGAGTTCCTTGAGACGTGCCTCCGTTCGTGGGGTTCTATTTACCAGGAATTCGAGTGCCATCCAGGCAATTGCCGCCACTAAGCCGAAGAGAGCGAAAGGAAGAATCTGCGACCAATCAATGATGGCAAAGACAACAGGGTCCATGGTTACACCTTGATGTTGACAATTTTTCGTATGACCAGGGCGCCAATAAATTGCATGACGACAGCAAAGATCAGCAGCTGTTTACCGAGTTCGTCGGTAAACAGAACTTCCAGATAGGGTGAGTTGATCCGATAAATCGTCCCAAACAGTACCGGAGGTAGTGCCAGCAGTACAATGCCCGAAAGTCGGCCTTCACCGGTCAAGGCTTGAACGGCTCCCCAAATTTTGAATCTCTCACGAACAAGATGTCCGATTTTGTCCAAGATTTCAGCCAAGTCACCACCGGTCTGATGTTGAAGCGCGACGGCCGTTGCAAAAAACCGCAGTTCTACGTTGGGAATGCGGTTAGCCAAATCGTCCAAAGCTTTTTCAAAAGGGATGCCAAGGTTCTGTTCTTCATAAACGCGACCGAATTCCAAGCCGATCGGATTGGACAGTTCGTCAGACACCAATTTGAATCCAGCAGCCAAACTGTGTCCGGCACGTAACGCTCTTGAAATTAACTCCAAGGCGTCGGGGAGCTGTTTCTGAAAGGCTGCCAAACGTCGCCGTTTCTTAAACAAACAAACGAATAATGGGAGTAATGCCACCAGGATGGCCGTTACCGGAGAGAAGCCTGTATGGAGTCCTGTGGTAAGTGGGATCGCGATTCCGACACTCATCAATCCGAGTGTTATCAGCATGAATTCGTAGGCTGAAATATTGACCGCCGCCTGGTCCAACAGCAGCTGAAGTTTGTCAAAGCGGGTGAATACCTTTTCTAGAAAAGTTTTCGCTTCAGAATCCAGGGGGCGTGCGAGCAGGGTCGCTTCTTTTTTGCCGTCTTCTTTGCGGGCCGATCGATTCGATTGGGTCAGCAGGTCGAGTCGGTCTTCCACTGTAGTGTCATGATCAACCCGGAACATCACGGCTAAACTGACAAACAGCGTGGCGACACCGACGAAGACAGCGATGGTAACGATGACCGTTGTCATGGTTAAGTCAGGGGGCTGAAGCTAGGAATAACTGGTACTCT
>Ga0310342_100001627_pt1 | contig 14062 bp, 14 predicted proteins | sample S15DNA20500_MG_FD_206155 | JGI IMG/M metagenome (GOLD analysis project Ga0310342, IMG submission 206155) | Marine microbial communities from station ALOHA, North Pacific Subtropical Gyre - S1503-DNA-20-500_MG | ecosystem: Environmental > Aquatic > Marine > Oceanic | place: Pacific Ocean: North... | reverse complement strand
CCTCTCCATCGGCCGTAAAATCTTAAGGTGTTGGTATGTAGTAATTTATGGCACATCTCGGGCGCCACGTCCTGGGGGCATGCGTCCTTCGGAGGGGAACGGCTCCTGGACGGTGTCCTCCAGAAGGGACCGGTCTCGGCTTTGAACTGGTTGGCACAGGGTTCGTAGGATCCGGCCATGGAGCCCCTTCACCTCAAGGTCCTCGGTGTCCCGATAGATCTCGGTGGCGCACATCGCGGCGTGGACATGGGCCCGAGCGCGCTCCGTGTGGCTGGTTTGAACGAGGGACTCAAGGCCCTCGGGCACACGGTGACCGACCTCGGCAACATCCACGTGCCGAATCCTCAGAGTTGTGATCCTCACGATCCGCGCGCGCGCTATCTCGCGGAGATCACTTCGGTCTGTAACGAAGTGGCGGAGGTCATACGCAGGGAGTCATCTGACGGATCCCGGCCCATCGTGCTTGGCGGTGACCACAGCGCGGCCGTGGGCAGCATCTCCGGTACGGTCGCTGCCCACGCTCCCGGCGGTGACCAGATAGGTGTGATCTGGATCGATGCTCATACGGACATGAATACCCCCGAGTCTTCGCCGTCCGGGAATATTCACGGTATGCCCGTGGCGTGCCTGCTCGGGGAAGGCCCTCCCGGGCTGACAGACATTCTGGGCCCTGGTCCGAAGGTGCTTCCGCGGAACGTGGTTCATATCGGTGTCCGCAGTGTTGATCCCACCGAGCGGATGTTGGTTCGGAAAAGTGGCGTCAATGTATTCACCATGCGGGAGCTCGATGAGATGGGCGCGCGCCGGGTGATGGAACGCGCCATCGAACTCGCCATGGATGGCACGGTGGGCTTCCACTTTTCGTTCGATATGGACGGGGTGGACTGTCGCATTGCTCCGGGTGTTGGAACACCGGTCAACGGGGGACTGACCTATCGCGAATCCCACCTCATCTGCGAGATGGCCCATGACTGTGGCCAGATGCTCGGCATGGACATGATGGAGGTGAACCCGGTCGAGGACCTGAGGAACCAGACAGCGGAACTCGGGGTCGCGCTCATCCTGTCCGCTCACGGGAAATCCATCCTGTAGTCCCGGGAGACCCTGCGCCTGGGGCGCGGGTCGGCCTGCGGTGGCATGGCGAGACTACGGTCGCACGCGCAGCACGGCACTTGTGGGTCGCCCCGTCTGGACCTGGTGCCGTAGCGAGAGCAATCGGGTGGCGTTGTTCATCGGTACCGTGCCGCCGTGAATGGGTCGGCCGTTGAAGCGAACCGTGATCTCGCCGGGGACCTCTGCGAACCACAGGTCTAGCTTGATCGGAGGGCCGGTGGGGGAGTCCGGCGTCGTGACGTTGATGGTGTTCTGGGTTCGCGTGGCACGGAGGTGTACCGGCTGTTCGAGCCGACGGGTATCCAGCCACTCGAATCCGGCTGGATGTTCGCCACCGAGCAGGACGTCCAATATCGCGGGTTCCTGAGGGCGCCGGGTGTCGGCCAGGAGTTTCCGGATTGCAGCTCGACGGATCATGAGCTGCCCGAGGTAATCGACGCTACGGTCCCGAATGCTCCGGACCCGGACGGGTGGCTCCATGGCAGCCAGCCGCTGCTCGAGCACGGTCAGGGAGTCGGGGTTGTGGCGTGATCGGTGGAACGCCACCCATCTTCCCGGCCACGGTCCGGGGTCAGATGGATGGTCGATCTCGGCGCTCCCGGGCGCGAGCAGGTACAGGCCGGCCAGTGGTGTGACAACGGCTCGTGGCCAAGCCTGCGGGAATGTGGGAGTCGCCTGGAACGACCACTGTCCAAGGAGGAAGACGCGGTCACGATCGAGCGGGGTGCGGAATGCGAGGTCACCGATGAGGGCGGGGAGGAGTTCCCTTCCGCGTCCGAGGGCGGCGCGGCGTTGGTCCTTCGCCGGCGGACCACGATGACCGGCACGATGCGGTGCAACGGGGAGGAGCAGGGTGAATCCTTCTTCCAGGAACGCTCCCAGAAACGCCCGGGATGCCAGTTCGTCAGGGGGCCCTTCCATGGCTGGAGAAGGAGAGATGAGAACTGGTCGCCCCTCCTTGGGCGCAGCGCCCCGGGGGACGATGACGACGTAAGGAAGATTCGGCTCCCAACCGGGAAGTTCGAGGACGTGGTAGCCAGGACCCAGAACCTCGGAACTGCGGGCGTCGTCGAGGGTGAGCAGGGGGGCATCGGCCTTGCGTCCTTCGACCCACGCCTCCGCCGGCTCCCGAAGGCTGACCAGGAAGCGTCGGAAGGCCGGATTATGGGAGTCGATCCCCTGCGCCGTGAGGGACAGCGTGGCGGCCAGGACGAGGAGAGGGGTGCGCATGGACAGACAACAGTGAACATCCGACGTCGGGAGACGTCCATCGGAGAGCCGACAGCCGATACACTGGACCTGGAGAATCTCCATGAAGCGCGTCCTCGGAACCCTGATCCTGCTCGGTCTCTTCCTCCCCTGCATTGCGGTTGCCCAGGGCTATGGGCGCAACGGAATGAAGAAGGGGTCGTGGAGATCCGCCAAGGACATTCCCCAGGGCTGGCACGTCATGAAGTCGGGCCGGTACGTCTTTCAGAGCAACGTGGCCAAGGACCGGGTCAAGAAGGTCGCGAAGCATCTGAACGCTGCCTACCGGCTGTACGAGAAAACATTCCGTTCCGGACGGACGCCGAAGAAGCCTTTCGTGGTGAAGATCTTCAAGAACCGGAAGGAGTTCATCGCGTACGGCGCACCTCAGGGAGCAGGAGCCTACTATTCGTGGCACGACAAGGAGATGGTCGGCTACGACACCGGAAAATTGGACGGCGTGGTCGAAACGGAGACGACGAAACCGGCCGGCCTGATCGAGCGCATGATGGCGAAGAACAAGATGGACCTTCTCGGGGTCTTCGCCCACGAGGGGTGGCATCAGTACTTCCATTTCATCTGTGCGTCCAAGGTGGACTTCCCGTCGTGGTGTGACGAGGGGATCGGCGAGTACTTCTACTCGATGCGCGTTCGGGACGGGAAGTACGTCCTCGGCGCCCCCAATGATTACCGGCTGAGCACCATCAAGCGCCACATCAAGAGGAACAGCTTCATTCCCCTGCAGGAACTCGTCACGCTCAACCAGAGGGAGTACTACGGGAAGGCGTCTCTCGCCTATGCCCAGGGGTGGTCTCTCGTCCACTTCTTCCTCGAGCATCCCACGTACAAGAAGAAGCGGTATCTGAAGCGCTTCGTGAAGGCGTTCATTTCCGACCACTCCATCGACAAGGCCGTCACGCGTGTCTTCACCAGGATGAACTGGGAGAAGACGACTGAGGAGTGGAAAGCGTGGGTCAAGGCGATGAAGCTGCCCGCGGGGGAAGGGGACGACGAGGAGTCGGAGGAGGCGATCCGGCGGGGCCTAGAGGAACTCCTTCGTGGAAAGAGCGGCAAGCCGGGGAAGGCTGCCGGGGGCGGGAAGTAGGTCGGCCGGGAAGCTGGCGCGACCTGGCGCCGCGCAAGGGAGGGGGCTGGGAGATAGACTGCCCCCTTCTTTGAACCCGCGAGCCCCGAAGGAGCGCCCATGACGCGTCTGAACCGCCGTACCTTCCTGCAGACTTCCGCGGCTGCCGTTGGCGCCGGTTCTCTTCCGGTCACCTCCCGTTCCCCGGAGGTGCTCGTGCGCAAGCCGCATCCGGTCGTGATCTCCTCCACCAATGGGCATGCGGCCTGTACCCGGAAGGCCATGGAGATGATCGTCGCGGGCAAGCCCGTGGTGGATGCGGTGGTCGAGGGCGTGACCTTGGTCGAAAACGACCCGAAGGACACCAGCGTTGGTTACGGCGGCCTGCCCAACGAGAACGGGATCGTCGAACTGGATTCGTCGGTCATGGATGGGGTCAGTTGCCTGTCGGGGGCGGTAGCGAGCATTCGCAACATCAAGAACCCGGCTCGGGTTGCGCTCCACGTCATGCGCTACACCGACCACTGCCTCCTGGTTGCGGATGGTGCACGGAAGTTCGCCGTCGCCCACGGGTTCAAGGAAGAGGACCTCCTTACCGACAAGGCGCGCAAGATCTGGCTGCGGTGGAAGGCGACACTTTCCGACCGTGATGACTGGTTTCCTAAGGACAACGCGAAGCTGGACCAGGATGTCCGCAAGGCCGTGGGCCATTACGGGACCATCAACTGTTGCGCGATGAACAGCCAGGGCGACCTCGCGGGCGTGACAACCACGTCCGGTCTCTCATTCAAGATCCCGGGCCGGGTTGGGGACAGTCCCATCGTGGGCGCGGGCCTCTATGTCGATAACGACCACGGGGCCGCCGGCTCAACCGGGCGTGGCGAAGCCAACATCATCAGCTGCGGGTCCTTCAGCGTGGTCGAAGGTATGCGCCGGGGCATGCACCCCAAGGACGCCTGCGTTTACGCGGCGAAGAACATCATTCGCATGACCCGAGCAAAGCATCTCGTCCGAAAGGACGGGAAGCCGGATTTCAACGTGAAGTTTTACGCCGTGGACAAGAAGGGGCGCCACGGTGGAGGGGCTATCTGGGAAGGCGGAACGTACGCAGTGTTCGACGCCCAGGGTCCCCGTCTGCCGGATCTCGCTTACGCGCTGGCGCGGTAACGGGCCACGGCGGGCCCCGTCCTGTCATTCCCAGGTGAGGCAGGAGGTGCCGCCCCGGGTGAGGGATGTCACGGGTACGTGACCATGGAATAGGCGGGGCGTTCACCCAGTTTCGCTCGTCCGTCCAGAAAGCCCAGTTCGACCAGGAACAGGCACCCAGCCACCGTGGCGCCAAGGCCCTCAACCAGTTCGCAGCAGGCGCCCATGGTGCCTCCGGTGGCCAGCAGGTCGTCCACGAGCAGGACCCGGTGTTCCGAACTGGCCGCGTCTTCGTGTATCTCGACCGTGTCCGTCCCGTATTCGAGTTCGTAACTCACGGCCCGGGTGCGCCATGGCAGCTTGCCGGGCTTGCGGATGGGGATGAAGCCGCAGCCGAGCCGTTGAGCGAGTGCCGTCCCGAAGATGAAGCCTCGGGACTCGGGCCCAGCGACCCGGTCGACGCCCAGTTCCTCGGCTCTCGCAGCCATCCAGGCGATGGTGCTGTCGAATGCCTCGGGGTCCAGGAGGACGGGGGTGATGTCCTTGAAGACGATCCCTTCCTTGGGGAAGTCGGGAACGTCGCGGATGAGGTCACGGATGCGTTCAGTCGGCATGGTCCTGATCTTTCTTCGGGAGCGATGAGGATACCATCGGTCCAGCTTCCCGATCCGCAGTCGATGCAGCAGATCAACGGGTTTTCCTTCGGTTCGACTCATCGAGACAGGGTCGGTCAGGGGGGCGCTGGGGCACGGTCCCGGACGTCCGAGCTGCACCCAGACTGGTTGGGGGCCGGGTCGGCTGATAGAAGGGACGCGCTCATGGATGTCGTTACCGCACCGGTCCTCTATAACCGCAAGGAGACGGCCTCGGTGTGGCGCCTCGGGCTCGGCTACGACGCGGTTTCCCGGGGCCCATGCGCGGCCCGCTTCGTGATGCTGGCGTCGCCGACTCCTGAGCGGCACCTGATTCCTCGTCCGTTCAGCATCTCCGATGTCTTTGCCGGGGAAGATGGAACCCAGATCACGGAGATCCTCTACAAGCCCATCGGGCGTGTGACCGGGTTGCTATCAGAGCTCGAACCCGGTGAGGAACTCAGCGTGGGCGGCCTCCTGGGGAACGGGTTTCCGATTCCGCAAGAGGGCCGTCGGCCCGTCCTGGTTGCAGGGGGGATAGGTAATGCGCCCTTTGCGCTCCAGGTCCGGGAACTGGTGGCGTCCGGGGAGGACCCGTCTCGTATCGTCCTCTTTCTGGCCGGTCGCACAGACGCAGATATCTGGATCCAACCCGCGGTTCGAGAGGCTGGAGTGACGGTGGTCGAAGTGACCGACGATGGCAGCCGGGGCGAGCGAGGCCTGGTCACCGAGGCTCTCGCCCGGCGTCTTGAGGACCTGGGTCCGGTCGAAGTGTACGCATGCGGTCCGGGACCCATGCTCCACGCGGTGTCTGAGATGGCGCTCGACCATGGATTCCCGTGCTGGCTTGCTACCGAGGAGCGCATGGCCTGCGGTTACGGCGTCTGCAACGCGTGCATCGTAGAACGACGGTGCGAGGGTATCGTCGCGGGGGAAGGACCGTACGCGAAGTCCTGTGTGGAGGGGCCGGTGTTCGAGGCCCGGGAGATCCGAGCATGATGCGCTGTCCAACCACATTGCTCATGGTGAGCATCGTCGCCCTGTCTGCTTGCAGTTCGCATCTCTCCGCGATCTGGGAAGACGACGTGGACCCACCCCAGCTCAAGGACGGGACCATCACGTTGAAGACGACGTGGAAGGCGAACTCCGAGGAGGGTGATATCCGTCGGGTGAAGTGCCGCGATGGGAAGATCGTCGTTGAACTTATCTCGCGCTCCCAGGGCCACCGGGTGGGCGTGATCCCGACCAGAGACTGGGAGTCGATCTGGGACTTCATGCTCCAGTCCCGGCCTTTTTCCGATGCGGCCCGGTTCGATCTGGAGCAGGACGATCCCCGGGCGTCCGGGCCCTACCACGTGATTACCCTCCAGCTCGGTTCTCAATTCCACCAGTTCTCAGCGCAGTACAGGATGAACATCCTGGGGGTGTTCAAGACCTCTGCGATCTCGGACCGGCTGCGTCACTCCGACGTTGTGGCGGAACTGGTCTCTCAGTACGCGACCCAGGAACTGGCTCCTCCCGAGAAGCCAAAGCCGACCGAGAAGAAGAAGTCTGGCGGAGGTTGAGCGCGTTCGCCACTCCTGTGAGTGCGCAGGCGGTGGCTCCGGCTTCGGTGGCAGGCCGGGATGAGACACCCGTTCGGCGAAGGTCTTCGGGCGCTGGAACGCCGATTTTTCAAGGTGCTTACCCCCCCTCCACGGTCTGTGGGCACTGCGGGGTCCGCTTGAAGGAGGCTGCCGTTCTTGGGACCCTGTGACGCGGCTCAGGACGCGTCCCGAGACGGCTGCGCGTCTCTTCGGCCGGTTTCCCATTTCGAGGTCGCACCCCATGCCCGAGGCTTTCATCGTCTCCGCCGTTCGCACCCCGATCGGCAAGTTCCTCGGGAGTTTGAAGACGATCCCTGCACCCGATCTGGGCGCGTTGGTCGTGCGTGAGTCTGTGGCGCGAGGTGGCGTTGATCCCGCACGGGTGGAGGAGGTCATCATGGGGTGCGTTCTCCCCGGTGGACTGGGTCAGAATCCGGCCCGCCAGGCTGCGATCGGCGGTGGCATCCCGACCGCCGCGGGTGCGATGACCATCAACAAGGTCTGCGGTTCGGGCCTGAAGGCGGTGGCACTCGCCGCCCAGGCTATCCGTGCCGGTGACCACGACGTGGTCGTTGCCGGGGGGATGGAGAGCATGAGCCGGTCACCCTATGTCGCTCCCGATGCTCGTGAGGGTGTGCGACTGGGCCACGGGCGCTTTCTCGATTCGATGATCCATGACGGGTTGTGGGACGTCTACAACGACTTCCACATGGGCATCACGGCTGAGATGGTGGCCGAAAAGTACGGGATCTCTCGTGAGGAACAGGACAGCTACGCTGCGGAGAGTCAGCGCAAGGCGGCCGCGGCTCAGGCCGCGGGTGCTTTTGACCGGGAACTGGTTCCGGTCGAAGTCCCCCAGCGGAAGGGTGATCCATTGTCCTTCGACCACGACGAGGCCGTTCGACCGGACACGACAGTGGACCGGCTGGCGAGGCTCAAGCCGGTTTTCAAGAAGGACGGAACGGTCACGGCCGGCAACTCCCCTGGCTGCAATGACGCCGCGGCTGCGTGTCTTGTGGTTTCGGAAGCCGTGGTGGAGGAACTCTCTCTCTCTCCCATGGCTCGCGTGGCCGGGTACGCGACGGGGGGTCGGGATCCGGAGTGGGTGATGATGGCGCCTGTGGAATCCACGCGGAAGCTCAACGCAAAGCTCGGCCTCACCATGGCCGACTACGACCTGATCGAACTCAACGAGGCGTTCTCCGTGCAGGCTCTTGGGGTGATGAGGGAACTGGAACCTGATCGGGACCGCGTGAATGTCAACGGGGGCGCTGTGGCCCTTGGCCATCCCATCGGGGCCAGCGGGTGTCGCATCCTCACCACGTTGCTGTGGGCGATGCAGTCTCGGGGCGCGAAGCGGGGCCTTGCCGGGCTCTGCCTCGGCGGGGGCAACGCGGTATCCCTCGCGGTGGAGAGTTGCTGATGTGCACCAGGGTCGTTCTTCTTGCTTCGATGGTCATGGTGCTCGCAGGCTGTGGCGACGATGTCCAGTATGCGTCTCCCCCGGAGCGGGAGACATCGTCACGTGAGGCCGGGCTGCCTGCCAATCATCCGCCCCTGAGCGGCAGTCCTACCCGAACGGAGACGCCCGCTTCTCATGGAACGCAGCCGGACCCATTTGCTCCCGCCGAGGTGTCTGGTGACCCCGGCGGTGCACAGGACAAGCCACCTGCAGACAAGGTCTGGTTCAAGGGGCGCATCGAGGTCGATCCGTCTTTCGAGCTGTCGGCTCGGTACACGATCTACGTGAACGCAGGACTTCCTCCGAAGGGCCGGCCTCCCGTTCTCAGCCGTCGCTATGCGGGAGAGCCGAAGTTCCCCTTTGACTTCGAACTCCGTCAGCAAGACGTGGCCTTCGGCGCCACCAAGGTCGATCGTCCTCTCGTCCTCTACGTGATCATCTCGGAGTCGGGCTACGTGATGGCGCAGACGGGGCTGTACGTGAAGACGACCATGTATGGCCCATTCGATCCCGAGAGCGAAGACGTGGTGCTCACCCTGAAGAAACCCTGACCCCGGCAAGATCCCCATGAATCACAAGAAGGTCACCGTCATCGGTTCGGGCACCATGGGCAACGGCATCGCCCACGTTTTCGCCCAGTCTGGGCGTGATGTCACGCTCATCGACGTGGAGCCGTCCTGCCTGGAGAAGGCCGTCGCGACCATCGGGAAGAACCTCGCACGTCAGAAGGCCAAGGGGCGGCTCGATGAGGAGCCGGAGCAGGTGCTCTCACGCATTCAAGTGGCGACGGACCTGGCTGCCTGCGCGGGTTCCTCCCTAGCTGTTGAGGCGGTTCCGGAGAATCGTGAACTCAAGCACGAGATCTTCCGAACCCTCGATGCGACGTTATCGGAGGGGGCCATCCTGGCCAGCAACACGTCGTCCATCTCCATCACGGAGATCGCGAGTGTCACGAAACGGCCGGAGAGCGTCATCGGCATGCACTTCATGAACCCGGTTCCGATCATGAAGCTGATCGAGGTCATCCGTGCCTATGACACGAGCGACGATACGACGAGCCAGGTGATGGATCTCGCCCGCGCCCTCGGGAAGACCCCGGTCGAGGTGAACGACTTTCCGGGCTTCGTTTCCAACCGTGTCTTGATGCCCTTGATCAACGAGGCGGCGTTCTGTCTCCTGGAAGGAGTTGCCACCAAGGAGGCGATCGACGAGGTCATGAAGCTTGGCATGAATCACCCCATGGGCCCGTTGGCTCTCGCGGATTTCATCGGCCTGGACGTGTGCCTGCATATCCTGGAAGTACTGGTCGACGGCCTCGGCGATCCTCGCTACCGGCCGTGTCCGTTGCTGAAGAAGCTCGTGGCGGCGGGGCATCTGGGGCGGAAGACCGGGCAGGGTTTCTACGACTACAGCGAGGGTTGAGTTGGACTTTGCGCTGACCGCGGAGCAGCAGGAGCTGAGGGGAAAGGCCCGGACGTTTGCCGAGACGTTCGTGGCTCCAGGGGCGCTCGACCGTGATCGGGCCGGCACGTTTCCGGCAGAGGCCGTGCAAGCCGCCGCAGGCGAGGGATACCTGGGTTTGCTTGTGCCGCGCGAGTACGGCGGCCGAGGCGTAGGAAATCTCGCCCAGAGCTTGCTCCTCGAGGAAATAGCGCGAGCGGATGCGTCCGTCCACGTCACCATCTCCGTCCACAACTCCTTGGTTACAGCGCCCATCGTTCGTTGGGGTTCCGAAGAGTTGAAGAAGAAGCACCTGCCTCGTTTGGCCACGGGGGAGTGTGTCGGGGCGTACGCCCTGACCGAGCCCCACTCCGGCTCGGATGCGGCCGCGCTCTCCTGCACGGCGGTCCGTGACGGGAATGACTGGGTCCTGAATGGCAGCAAGATGTGGATCACCACCGGTGCCCGTGCCCAAACGCTTCTGGTTTTCGCCCGGACGGATCCGAAGACGCCGGGGTCCCGGGGGATTTCCGCTTTCGTGGTCGACGGGAGCGCGGCAGGGCTGGAGCCTGGGAAGAAGGAGAACAAGCTCGGCATCCGTGCGTCCGAGACCGTGCAGCTCTTTCTCGAGGATGTGCGCGTTCCGGGCGAGGATCTTCTTGGTGAGGAAGGTCTCGGATTCAGCTACGCCCTGGGCACTCTCCACGGCGGTCGTATCGGGATCGCGACCCAGGCCCTGGGCATTGCACAGGCCGCGCTGGATGCGGTGATCGCTCACTTCGACGGGAAAGCGGTGCCCAAGGGATCGGCATTCGCGACTCAGGACGTGGACTTCCGGATTGCAGAGATGGCGACCGGTATCGAAGCCGCACGGTTGTTGACCTGGCGCGCGGCCTGGCTCCGCGATCGTGGCGATGAACATGCCAGCGCGGCGTCCATGGCCAAGCTGGCTGCGTCGAGAGCTGCGAATGACGTGTGCCACGCTGCCGTCGAGGTCATGGGGCCCAAGGGCTGGCGATCCGAGGGGCACGTGGAGCGGTTTTTCCGCGATGTACGGGTGACGGAGATTTACGAGGGAACGACGGAGATCCAGAAACTGGTCATCGCGCGTTCCCTGAAGGCCACCTGACCATGGCAGCTTCTCCAGACAAACTGGCTGATGGGCTTCTCACGGGCGATCGCCGGTCTATTGCGCAGGCCCTCTCTCTCGTCGAATCTCGCGGTGAGGGTTTTCGAGATCTGTTGCGTGTCGCGTCCTCAAGAACGGGCCATGCCAGCCGGGTCGGGGTCACCGGGGCACCCGGAGTGGGGAAGAGCACCCTTATCTCGGCGCTCACGTTTGCCGCTCGTGAGCAGGGGCTGAAGGTCGCGGTGCTTGCTGTAGACCCCACAAGCCCCTACACGGGCGGTGCGCTGCTGGGGGACCGTGTCCGCATGGGGGAGCACTCGGGGGACGACGGAGTGTTCGTTCGCAGTATGGCGAGCCGCGGAGCACAGGGCGGGCTCGGTGCGGCGGCCGGAGATGTCCTCGATGTTCTGGATGCCGCCGGATTCGACCTCCTGCTGGTCGAGACGGTCGGTGCGGGACAGGTAGATGTGGATGTGGCGGAGGAAGCGGAGACCACGCTGGTGCTGTTCGCCCCTGGCGCTGGGGACACCGTCCAGGCCATGAAGAGCGGACTGATGGAGGTGGCTGACTTCTGGGTTGTGAACAAGTCGGACGATCCCCAGGCGGAGGGGGTTCGAGCCGACATCATCTCAGCGTTGTCGCTTCATGACCCTCCCGATGATCTCGACTCGCGGGTGGTCCTGGTGTCAGCGCTTTCGAAGGCAGGAGTGCCGGAACTTCTCGCGGGAGTGGTCGCACGATCAGAGCGGCTTGAGGATTCCGGCGATCGGGAAAAGGCTCGGCGCCGACGGTTGCATCGCAGGATTGTCTCTGCGGGAGGAGAACTCCTGGCCCAGCGCTGTTCCGCGGCCGATGGCCTCGTCGACGAGGTCGTCAGCGGTCGCCTGACCGTGCATGACGCCGCCGAAGCGCTGCTGGGAAAACCGGCTGGTGATGGAGAGCGAGCCTCATGAACAGGAAGATCCGCGTGCTCGTCGCGAAACCCGGGCTCGACGGCCATGACCGGGGAGCCAAGGTTGTTGCAGCCGCTCTGCGTGACGCAGGCATGGAGGTGATCTACACCGGTTTGCATCAGACGCCGGAGATGATCGTCGAGGCGGCCTTGCAGGAGGATGTGGATGTGGTCGGACTGTCCGTACACTCCGGAGCCCACCTTGAGTTCTTCCGCCGGGTGCTTGCTCTCATGCGGGAGCAGGGTCTCGAGAACGTGTTGCTCACTGGCGGGGGGATCATCCCCAGGCAGGATGCAGAGCAGCTCATGTCGGAAGGTGTGGGTCGCTTGTTCGGTCCCGGGACCCATACGTCGGAGCTCGCGGACTACATCCGCGAGTCCGTGCGCGGTGAGGGAGATTGACGGATGGAAGCGTCCGCCCTCGATGCGTTGCTCTCCGAAGACCAGGCCATGATTGCCCAGGCGGTGGGCGAGTTCGCCCGAGATTCCGTACTGCCCCGCCACGAGGCACTTGACCACGCGGGAAAGCACCCTGAGGACCTCTGGGGGGAGATCGCCGAGCTCGGTCTGTTCGGGGTTTTTGTTCCGGAAGAACTCGGCGGGTTGGACGCGGGATTTCTTGTCCACGCTGTCTGCGTAGGAACTCTTGCCCGCGCTGCGGGGCTGGCGGGGGTCCTGGCTTGCACGCAGGGCGTGGTCGTTGATGCAGTCCTCTCGTCACAGGACGAAGATTCCATCGCGAAGTGGCTCGGAGGGCTTGCCACAGGCGAGCTCCTCGGGGCACCAGCAATGATGGAGGATGACCATGGCACTGCGTGCGTGGCCACGGGCGATGGCTTGGAGGTGCGGGTGGCCGGGAGCAAGGTCTCTGTCCCGTTTCCCGGTCGGGCCGGTTGCTACCTGGTGCGGGCGCGTCGGGAGGGGAAGGACATTCTCGTACTGGTCCCGGCCGACGAGGCTGGAGTTGTTCACGGTGATCCGGAAGGGACGCTCGGTCTGTCCGGTTTCGAGACGAGTGCGCTCCATCTGGAGGGTGCACTGGGTCGCGTCCTGGGCGAGGCTGACCTGGTTGATCGGGTGACCACCGGCGCTCGCATCTCGGTGGCCGCTTATTTTGCGGGTCTGGGCCGCGGAGCCCTCGATCACGCGATTCGTTATTCGTCCGAACGCAAGCAGTTCAAGCGTGAGCTGAGGAGCTTCGGGGCGATCCAGGAGCGGCTCGTACGCTCCGATGCACGGTTGGAAGCGGCCCGAGCTCTCGTCCACGGGGCTGCCCGTCTGCGGGAGTCCGGTCAGCCCTGCGCTCACGCTGCTCGCCAGGCTCGCCTGGTCGCCGCCGCTGCCGCACACGTATCCACGCACGATTGTGTGCAGGTTTACGGTGGCTATGGGTACAGTCGCGAGTATCCAGTGGAGCGGTTCTATCGCGACGCTCGCTGGTGTGGGTTCGGAGAGTTCCACTCCGCGGAGGTCCTTGAGGAATCGACGGCCAACCTGGACTGAAGATGAAACGTATCCTGGTAGGAATCTCTGGTGGCAGCGGACCTGTGATGGCGGTTCGGCTGATGCAGGCGCTCCGTGCGCAGGATGATCTGGAGGTGCACCTGGTGGCGTCACCGGCCGCTATCCGGACGCTGCACATCGAGAATCCCGAGACGTCGTGGGCGGCGGTGATGGACCTGGCCCATCATGTCCACGACCACAAGAACATCGCCGCTCCCCCCGCCAGCGGAAGCTTTCCCCTCGACGCCATGATCGTGATCCCTGCGAGCATGCATACCTGCGCGGCAATTGCCTGGGGTATGGCGGACAACCTGCTCGTTCGGGCGGCGGACGTGTGCCTGAAGGAGCGACGCAATCTGGTGGTGGTGCCGCGGGAGACTCCGCTGCATGAGGGGCACCTGGATACTCTCACCCGCCTGGCCCGGCTCGGAGCCTGCGTGCTGCCCCCCATGGTCGCGTTCTACCACCGACCCGAGAGCCTGGAGGACGTCGTGGGTCACACGGTGGGCAAGGTGCTCGACCAGGTCGGCATTCCCCACGACTTGTTCCGACGGTGGGAGGGTCCTCCAGCCGGGGAGGGAGCGTGAGCGGTCCGGAATCTTCCGGGCCCTTCACGACCGAAGCGGAGATCCGTGCGTACTTGGCCCGCTCCGGGCTTTCGGAGGAGGAGCAGAGCTACGTCGACCTCATGCTTCCCCGCTACGTTCGCGTGATCGAGATCGTTGGCGAACTCCTGTCCCGTTGTGCCGGGGATCGCTCGGAGGAGG
>Ga0310342_100001626_pt1 | contig 14066 bp, 12 predicted proteins | sample S15DNA20500_MG_FD_206155 | JGI IMG/M metagenome (GOLD analysis project Ga0310342, IMG submission 206155) | Marine microbial communities from station ALOHA, North Pacific Subtropical Gyre - S1503-DNA-20-500_MG | ecosystem: Environmental > Aquatic > Marine > Oceanic | place: Pacific Ocean: North... | reverse complement strand
GTGCTGGTGACCTTCAAGCCAGGGATGCCTATCAGTCCCTGTGCATCAGCCTTACCTTCCCCTTTTGCTTTTCCAAACTGCCACTGGAAGGGCGCACCGGCTTTGACCCTGAAATTCTGCAACCGTCGCACACTCACATCAGTCCGGGCTTCCGCCGGAATCTTGAACCGCGTCTTGAGGTCCCTGCGGGAAACCAGAAAGAGTGACATTTCCAGCCTCTGGGCGGCGTCCTCCACGGTCTTCCAGCGAAAGAAGGCATTGACCTGACCCGCTTCCCCGCTCTTGAGATCGTCGGGCCAGGGCAACTTCGAGTTGGTGGAGGCCTTCGTGAAGACCGGGTAGGCCTCGTCCTTCCTCACACTCAACCAGTCGAAGGAATCAATCAGGTCGTTCACCGTCTTGATCCTGGCAGAGTTGTTGGCGTGCCCGAAGGGACCCCAGTAGAAAAAGAGTGCGTAGTTCCGTTCTTCCATCACATCAAAAAACCGATCATGCCCGAAAGACCAGCCGTCGTTCTGGGCGGAATAGTTGACGCAGATTGGTGGATCCGGCAGGGACAGTTCTTTCGGAGCGCTCTTGGGCGGGAAGAAGAGACGCTCGGAGACATGCTCCACCCCCGCCGGAACATTCGCCTTGATCGCCGCAAAGACGTCCCCATGCCTCATGCCGATTCCAAGAGTGCCGCTACCTCCCATCGAATTCCCGGACAGGTAGACCCGGTTGGGATCGATTCGGTAGCGTTTGATCGCCCATCGCACCGTGTCGATCACCCGTTTCTCGACCGGCACGGTGTCTCCTCCGGAATTCCGTTCGGTCAGTCCCTTGTCCCGGCGGTGCATCCCCCCCCACCACCAGTCATTGCGATTCTTCCGGCAGTCGAGGTAGAGGGCGTAGTGATCGTCCGGTGAACGATAGATGTCGTGGTTGCCAACCGTCTTCGTGCAGTTCACGCAGGAGAAGACATCGTGCCCGGCGGAATGCAGCACGACATAGAGGGGCGCGTTCGACCGGCTGGCCTTCGGATGCATCACCACGAAGGCATCTTCCTGGGCCGCCGCGTAGCCCCACTCCGGGTGAACCCCATGCCGGAAGGTCTCCGTCTTCCGTTCATTGAAGATCTTGCTGCTGGAGGGATCCCCCGGGGGCCACTCGCCGGCTTCCCCCAGGGGCGATACCAGAAACAGGAGAACAACAGTGAGCGACTTGTGCATGCTGCAGGTTTCACTGATCCAGGGGAAGGAGCAACCCCTGAAAACCGTTCCGGAACCACCTGACAACTTCTCCGGATCTTGCCTCCAGACCGGGTCCGGGAAATCATTTCGTAATTGCGAACAGCCATTGGATCTGCATCCTCACGATCTCAAGGAGGGGTGGCAGAGTGGTCGAATGCACCGGTCTTGAAAACCGGCATAGGGAAACCTATCGTGGGTTCGAATCCCACCCCCTCCGTTTGCCCCTCTCTCCGCCGGGCAGATCTCTTCCTAGGGAACCGGGAACTCCCCGGAGAAAAACCGGTCATACTGTTCGCGCAGACCCACCCCCGCATCGGAACTTGATCCGCCGTGAAAGCTCTCCTGGACCGCCTTGCGCGACCAGGCAACCGCCTCTTCGCGATTGCGCTTGGCGAACCAGACTTCCGCCATGGTGTCGAGATAGGCCGCCTGCCGGGGACGCATTGAGAGCGCCTTGCGGATCTTCTCGTGAGCATCGGGAAGTTCACGACATGCACGGGAGGCCATCCACGCCGCACTGTTGTAGGTGTTGTGCGCCCGCGGGTAGGAGTCGATCGATTCCTGGAAACGCTGGTAGACGATCTTGAAATTGCGATCGTGTTCCTCGATCAGGCCCGCTTCCCGAAGCAGTGGAAAATAGTCATCGGCCAGGATCCCGTCGCCATTCAGGATCTCGAACGAGCTTCGGAAAAGTTTCATGGCCTCCTCCGTGTTGCCCTCCTGGTGCAGGGCGAGAGCGCGATAGAGGTCCGCTATGAAACGCTTACGTATGAACCCGACCGGATTGATGGTGGTGGAGCGTCCCTTCAGATACTGCATGGCATCCACTTCCGCGAAGGCAGCTGCCACCCGCCACTGTTTGTTGTGCCGCGCATGCTTGGCAAAGTAGGAGGCGGCCGTCTGCCAGTACCAGTCACTTGGCCCACCGGTCATGATGAGTTTTCTCCAGAAGCCTTCCGCCTCCCTGATTGCCCCACTGCGCTCCACGTCAATGGCCAGTCGCAGCAGACGAATGGGCTCATCGAGCGAGAAGATCTCCACCGTCTCTAGTGGCCGGGCAGATTCCTCGGTCCGATCCGCCCGCACCAAGACCCCTCCGTAGACGGCCAGGTAGCGCAGATTGGTTGGCTCCTTCTCGAGAATCGACCGCAGGGAGACGGCGGCCTTCTCCCAGTCCGAGACGTAGCCGTAGTAGGCCGCCAGCTTCTTGCCCCACTTCTCATCCGCATCGAGTTTGACGAGCTCTTCCAGGAGCTTCAGGGAAGCCTTGGCGTCATCCCGCGCCTCCGCCGCTTCCAGCAGATCTGCCAGGGTCTGCACCCGGGCTTCCTGCTCCCCCGCCTTCTTTTCCAGTTCCTCCAAAAACGCACGGAGCTTCTCGTCCTCCAGATGCACAAACCCGTAAAGAGCTCCCAGAAGGATGATCCGCTTGGCCTTGTCCTTCTCCAGTGACTCCAGCAGATGCCAGAGTCGGGGCGCGGAATCTCCCTCCCCAAACAGATGCGAGACGATCCTGAGATCGTCCCGCTCCTTCGAGTCCGGAGTCAGCTTCTTTGTCGCAATGAAGAATGCCAGTTCATAGAGGCTGCCTCCGAGGTCGTTGAGGCGACCAATGAATTCCAGCCAGTTGGTGTGGCCTTCGCCGGAAGCGATTGCGGAAATTTGTTCCATGATTCCGAGACCCTCGGCACTCTCGCCCCTCGTATGAAGGAACGAGGCGATCGTAAGCACTTGGTAGCGTTCCTTCTCCGAATCCGCCCAGTCGTCCCGCATCGCCTGGTAGCGTTTCTCCAGCCACTGCGCCTTCTCCTCGGCGGTCCCCACATAACCCAGCACCTGCACAGCCTTCGTGGGCTGCTCGACGGTCTCGTAATAAGTGAAGGCGGCATCCTCATTGGATTGGAACAGAGGAGGAAGCCCGGCCTTGAGATTGCCATTGAGCAGAAGCGAAAGCATCGCTTCGCGTCGCTCGTCGCCTCCTCCTGCGGCCTCCTCCGCCATCTGCCTCATCAGACGATCGGCTTCCTCGTGGTTCAACTGCCACCTGTTCAGGACGATCTCGGCATGCGCCCGCACGATGGGCGATTCCTTGGGGCGATCCATATACCACTGAAGATAGGGGGCAGGATTTCCCTCGAAGAGCGCCATCACCGCCACAATGTCTGAGCGATCCATTTTTTCAGCGAGCTGACGCGCTTCAGTGTAGCGCCCCTTGGAACGGAGCAGGGCCAGTTGGCGGTTCGCAAAATCGCGGGTCGCCTCCGTGACCTTGCCATCATCCCGGTAGGCTATCGCGGGAGCCACCACCTCCATTTCACGGTCCAATTTGTCCTGCACCCGAAGGAGGCAAGCCAGGCGACGACTGTTCTGGTCACTTACCGGCGCCAGCCGCAACATCGCTTCCGCCTGGCTCACATTCCCCTCAACCAGTTCCTTGAGGGTGAGCGGCAGAACCGCCTTCTCCACCAACTCTGCACAACTCTGCCGGGACTCTTCGTCTTCTTCAAAGCGGTAGATGCGAAGCATCTGGACAAAGGCCTCAGCATCGAGGAGCGCCTGGAAAACCGCCTTCTTTCCACCCACGCCCGAGCGAAAGTAGCGTTGGACGAGATCCACCACCTTCCGGGGCGTATCAGGAGTGATCCCGGTGAGAATACGCTGCAGAAGAATCCGCGAGCGGTGGGCCACCTCCGGATCGTCGGTTTCCATCCCTTCCCTGATCGCCACGATTCCGATTTCTCCAAGCCCCCACAACCCCTTGGTGGCCTCCTCCCTTACGCGGTAGGATTCGTCGCCCAGCTGGAGGACCAGTTTGCGCGCCTGAAGGAGCTTCTCGTCCGGGGCATCAAGTTCGTCTGCCTCTCCCGTTCCTGACTCTGCCACGGTTCCCTCCGCCGCCGCCGGGGCCGGAGGTTCCGCTTCGTCCTGAGCCGGGAATACGAGCCCTGCGCCGAGGACCGCCGTGCTCAGGAGGAGAATGAATCGTTTTCCTTCCATGGGGGTTCCTGCGGATTACCAAGCCACAACATCGCGATTCTTCAAGTCTCTCCTCACGGAATTGCCGGAGAATGTAATGCTGAAATCTTTACCACGCCCCCTTCCTCACTTCCTCAAGAAAGGCTTCCCCCCGGCTGCCGGGGGCGGGATATCCATTTTCCAGCCCTGGGACGGGGCTCACCATGGCAGTATTCCGGCCCGTGGGAATGCCATAAGCCTCCCCGACCGGGTTCTCCCACCGGTGCACGAAAACCAAAGAGTGATCGATTTGTCCACCATAAGAATTCTATTTACCAATACAGAAGCGCCCGAAGATTTCACCGAGCAATTCCTCCGTTTCCACCTTCCCGGCCACTTCGCCGATGGCATCGAGTGCAATTCTCAAATCAACGGCCGCAAATTCCGGGCTCTCCCCCGCACTTAATTGCTCACGGGCCGCCGAGAGCGCTTTCTCCGCACGCCGCAGACAGTCCTGGTGCCGCGCATTGACAGCCACTGCCTCCTGCCCCCAACTGGCAGCCCCAAGGGAGAGTTGGTCCCCAATCGCTTCGCCCAGAGCATCCATGCCGGTTCCCTCTCGACAGGAAATCGCAACCCCTTTCCCCTCCTGGTTCCAGTCGGGATGGGTGCCGAGGTCGCTCTTGTTGAGCACCAGGAGATGATGGCGATTCTCACGGTTGCGGCTTGATAACAGCGTCCCCTTTTCCCGGCTTGTATCCACCACCTCCAGGACCAAATCGGCCTCTGCCAGGTGTTGCTTCGTCCTTTCCACCCCCCGTTGCTCGATTTCATCCAGGGATTCCCGCATCCCTGCAGTATCAATCAACCGGACAGGAATCCCGCGGATATTCACGACCTCCTCGACGGTATCCCGGGTCGTCCCGGCCATCTCACTCACAATCGCGCGCTCATAGCCCAGGAGCACATTCAGAAGGCTGGATTTCCCAACATTCGGTTCACCGCAAATGACGGTCCGCGCACCCTCGCGCAAAATGCGTCCCTGCTCGGCGGTCGCCAGCAGCCCATCGATTCGCCCCTTCACACCCTCCAGCCTCCCGATCAACCCTGCCTCGGTATCTGGATCAATATCCTCCTCGGGGAAATCGATGTGAGCCTCCACATGGGCCACAATTTCCAGAAGTTCGCCCCGCAGGATCTCCGTCTCCACCCCAATGCGGCCACCGAGTTGATGTTGGGCCGCCCTGAGAGCAAGTTCGGTCTGCGCCGAGATGACATCCATCACCGCTTCCGCCTGGGTGAGATCCAGCTTCCCATTCAGGAACGCCCGTTGAGTGAATTCACCGGCTTCCGCACTCCGCGCGCCGCATTCCAGAAGACGTTCCAGCAACCGCTGAACCACCAGCACTCCGCCATGGCAGCTGATCTCCACTACATCCTCGCCGGTATAGCTTCGCGGGCCTCTGAAGATCGTCACCACCACGTCGTCCAGCACCACACCGTCCTCGGCGTGCACCTTTGCCCGGTGCGCGTGCCGTTCCTCCAGACCTTCAGGGGCGCGTCCCAAGGCCTGCCCGGCCACCGGCAGGGCCTCAGCCCCGGAAAGGCGTATCACCGCGAGGGCACCCTGACCAAAGGGAGTAGCGACAGCGGCGATCGTCTCATTCACGGAGCGGCGGGGCCCTTCGGGCTCTCCTCATTTCCCTCTTCATCCTTGCCATCGCCGCTACTGTCGGATCCACCCTCATCCCCGAGAAGGCCTGGGGGAATTTTCTCCCCAGGCTCCCCTTCACGAATGGAAACCGGGTTGGTCGCCTCCCCGAGCGCAAAGGGAACGGCCTTCCCAGAACCGGGTCCCCCCGCCACATCCTCTCCGAGGAGATCGGCGTTTCCCGCCTCGCCGCCCAGACCGAGAAACTCCCAGCATATCACTTCGTCGAGATGGATCTGATTTTCGGGAGCGCTCGTCCAGCTGAGGCGCACGGTCGCGTAACGGTTCTGATCCCGTCGGTCCGGAATATTGATCCATGCCAGTTCGGAGAGTATGCGGCCCGGCAGTTCGTCATTGAGCACGGTGACCGTGACCCGGTCCCGGGCAAAGGCCGGATCACTCAGGCTGAAGGTCCGCCCAGCGTTGGTATTCGTTCCGGTCTTCGCGACAGGCATGGTCTCCCGGACCATCACGCGGAACACCCCGCCCGCACCAGGTCGTGGGCTACTGATGAAATGCTTGAAAATACGATACTTCGTCTGGGTGTAAACCTTCCAGTCCAGAAGCAGTTTGCCATCCGCCTCCTTGAAGAACGCCATCACACGCACTGGCTCCATCGCAAAGCGCTCCCTGGCAGAAAAGGCGGAGAAGAGCAGGCCTGGTTCCTTCAGGTCGTGCTGGATTTCAAGCGGGGCCACGGGCCGGAAGAATTCGGACATCTTCAATTGCGAGGGTCTCTCGAAACGCATGAGGAAAAGGCCCCTCCGGCGGTCCATGATGTCGAGTTGCTGATGACTGAAGGCATTGACTGGAGTGTCTGACTCGTCGATCTCGCTGACACCGGTGTAGAACTTCTCCATCTCGCCCATGAGCACGTCCCCGCCGATGACATGGCGTGCCTTCTCATCAGAGCTGCGAGCCTGCAGGAATCCGGCCAGGGTATTTGAAGCGTCAGTCTTCCACCCCTGCTCAAGGAAACGCTCCCGGCCGCCCTCTTCACTCACCTCCCTCTCAAGCGGAGCCGGGACGTTCTTCCTCGTGTCAGCCACCACGGGCGGATCAGGATCTGGATCCTTGCGCTTCAGCACCACCAGGATCATCAAGACCCCCACAATGACAACCACGGCGGCTAGGAATGGAATCGCTGGATGCAGTCCCCGCTCCTGCTTTGGTCGACTGCGCTCCTGCTTCGAGAGGGAACCGGTGCTGCCGGCAGCACCGCTTCTTCGGATGCGGCCGGAGCAATACCTGTCGGAGCAGGAGAATCCCCGGGGCCAGACGGTGGAAGCACAGGCTGTTCCAGGGGCGATCGGTCCGCAAAGACAACCGGGGGTGCGGGGGAGGAGATCCTGGTTCCGCAATGGGGACAGGGAGCGGTTGTCGGAGGCAGATCGAACGGGATCTGAATTTCACCGCGACAGGAAACGCAGTGAAAGCTCCGGGTGGCCGGAGAGGTAGTTTGGGACATCAGATTATTAAGAAGTACTAATAGACTAGTCCCATGTCTATTGCGTGTCAATTCGCGAGGGTCCCCCCTCTCAGTCGGCCAGAACCTGGTCCAGAACCTCCAGACAACGCTCATTCTGAGCTCGGGTTCCCACCGAAATACGGACCCACCCGGGCAGCTTGTAGCCCCGCATGGCCCTCACGATGACCCCATGCGCGAGCATTTTCTGGAAAACCGCATCGCCGTCTCCCACCTCGACCAGGACGAAGTTGGCCACACTGGGCACGTAGCGAAGCCCACGCTTTTCGAAGGCATCCTGTAGAAGAGACAGACCTTCGTTGTTATTGGCGACCGTGCGGGCCACATGCTCGAGATCACCCAGGGCGGCCAGGGCGCCCGCCTGCGCAATGCCATTGGCGTTGAATGGCTGCCGGGCCCGGTGCAGGAGGTCCGCCACCGGTTCAGAGGCGATGCCGTAGCCTATCCGCAGGGCCGCGAGACCCTGGGCCTTGGAGAAAGTACGCATGATACAGACGTTCCTCCCCTCCCTGACATATTTCACCGTATCGGGCGGATCGCTCAAAAACTCGTGGTAAGCCTCGTCAAAGACTGCCACCACGTGATCCGGAAGACGGTCCATGAAGCGGTCGATTTCGGCTTCGCCCACGAGTGTCCCGGTCGGATTGTTGGGATTGGCGATGAAAACCAGCCGCGTATCAGCGGTAATCGCGTCCGCCATGCCATCGAGGTCGTGCACGAAATCCGGGTCGGCCACCTCCACGTATTTCGCCCCGAAGAGCGTGGCCATCAGCTTGTAGACGACGAAGGCGTGCTCGGCCGCAATAAGGGACCTTTCACGATTGAGAAAGCAATGGCAGAGCAACTCGATGATTTCATTCGATCCGTTGCCCAGCACCACGTGCTCCATTCCCACCCGGTGCCTTTCTGCAATCGCATTGCGCAGGTTCCAGCCCCCTCCATCGGGGTAGAGCTGCCCTTCCTCGATGGCAGCCTGCATGGCCTCCTTTGCCTTCGGTGACGGACCAAGCGGGTTCTCATTACTGGCCAGTTTGATTATTTCCTCGGGCCGCAAACCCAATTCGCGCGCGGTCTCTTCGACCGGTTTCCCTGGCTCATAAGCCACGAGGTCGCGCACGAACTGATTGGCTGATCCCTGGATCGGCATGCAGGAAGTGTGGCCTCTGGAGCGCTCTGTGTTAAGCGTTAAGACGGCGGCACGGCAACTTGTCCGGTATAAATGGAAACGATCCCTGCGCTGAGGGGCAGCCACTCCCTCTCCTGCAATCCCGCCCTCGAAAACAACTCAAGCATGGCCTCCCCGCAGGGAAACCGGTCGATCGATCCCGCCAGATACTCGTAAGCGTCGCGCTCTCCGGTGATCACTCCGGCGATCCGGGGCAGCAACTTGTTGAGATAAAAGGCATACGGTCTTCGCAGAACTCCCCTCGGGAGCGAGAAATCCAGGACCAGCACATGTCCCCGGTCCCGCACGACCCGGGCCATCTCGCGCAAACCGGCCTCCCAGTTCCCCATGTTGCGCAACCCGAAAGCCACCGTGACCACGTCGAAACTTCCATCCTCGAAGGGGAGATCAAGTGCATCGCCCACCACGGTGTGGCGTAGTCCGCGCTCCCTCGCATGCAGGAGCATCTCCTCGCAGAAGTCGACCCCCATGACCTCAGCCCCGGGGCAATGCCGTTGCATTGTGAGGGCCAGATCACCGGTCCCGGTTGCCACGTCAAGAACTCGGGTCGGTTGCAGGTCCGCGACCATGCGGCCGGCCTTCCGCCGCCAGAGGATATCCGTCCCTGCACTCAGGAGGTGATTGGCCAGGGCGTACTTATCCGCGATCCGGGCAAAGGCCCCCCGGACATACTCGGGATCCTGACTTCCTCTGGGAACGGCTTTGGGCACCAATCTGAAGCGTGAGATATGAACCTGCGTGACTGCTCGATCAGGGATCGGGCAGGAGATCAGCGAAAATTCCCGGGTCACTTCCCGGGATTTCAATCGCCCCGCATGCCTTCTCGTAGAACTCCCGCGGCCCTACCCCACCGATTATTGCATAGGCGTATCCCTCCTCACGCATGGCTTCAAGGGCCTTGTAGAGAAGAGCCTTGCCGAGACCGCTGCCCCGCTCTCCTTCCGCCACCCCGGTCGGTCCGAAGTAGCCCTTGCCCGTTGTGTCATAACAGGCGAACCCGAGTATCTCCTTCTCCCTGGTCGCCATGAAGGCGCTCACTGGTTGCCGACTGAAGGCCACCTTCGCCTCGCTGACCCACTTTGGCGAAAAGTGCTCGCCCACCCAATGGGCCAGGATGTGGCGCTCGTAGCCCTGCGGCCTCCGCAGGATCACTCCCTCCTCCTCCACGGCCCGGTAGGTCTCCAGGGTCTCGGGCAGGTCGTAGAGCCGCGCCAGCATGTCGATCACGGAACCAGACTACGTCCTGCATCATTCAGAGCAATCGAGAATGATCACATCGCTCTCCAGGGCAGGGTCACCCGGTTCGTTACAGTCGCCCGGTCGATCCGCGAGGAAAGAGATGAGTCGTGACGGGAGATTCTCACCTGTCACCATCTTCTGCACATCCCTGCCATCATGCACATCCTGAGCTTCCTCCTGGCCCTCGCCCTCCTCGCCATGGGAATTGCGGGTATCCCGGAGGGCGCCTCGACCGGGGAACTCCGTTCCATTGCCATGCCAGGCATCTTTTTCGGCGGAGCGGTTCTCATTGCCTCCCTTTACGCCATCATGGAACCCCGTCACGGGCTAGCCGGAGCCACCTTCCTGGCCTTCCTGGCCTTCCTGACCAACGCTGCCACATGTATTGGCGCCGCCACCGGGGGAACCTACCAATGGACCAGCCCTGAACACCGCAACGCCACCCTTGTGCTGCTCATGTGCACTTTCTATCTCGGAGCTGCTTTTCGCTCCTGGAAGCACGCCCGAAAGCAGCGGGTTATCGCGGAACTGGAGAACGCCCCACCCTCCTGAGCTGGCAGCGGCAAGGTCCCGAACAACGGCCTGTGTCCCCTGAACCGGATGTAGCCTGGGCTGGATCCGGAAAGACTCCCGGAAATTGACTCGCTGGATATCAATCCGCGCTCAATCCCCGGCCACGGCGAAACGCTTCCTCAGACCGTCATCAACTCCTGCTCCTTCTCGGCGAGTTTCTCGTCGATTTCCTTGATGTAGGTGTCCGTAAATTCCTGAACCCCGCTCTCGAAATCGCGCATCTGGTCCTCGGTCAGCACATTGTCGGCCTTCATTTTCTTTGCGGCGTCCATGCCCTCCTTCCGGCTGGCCCTCACCCTGATCCGTGACTCCTCCGCCATGTTCCTGATGACCTTGACCAGTTCGACCCGGCGTTCCTCGGTGAGCTCGGGAATGGGGAGACGGATAACCTTGCCGTCACTCACAGGGTTCAGACCCAGCTTGCTGTTCGCCCGAATGGCTCGTTCGATATCACCGGTCACCCCGGGATCAAAGGGTTGCACCATGATGGTGCGAGCTTCAGGCGTGGTGATCACGGCCAGTTCCTTGAGTCTCATGTTGCTGGCGTAAGCCTCGACGTGCACTTCGAGATTCTCCACCAGACCGGGAGAGGCTTTGCCGGTTCGCACACCCACAAATTCCTGCAGCATGTGGTCAACCGCCTTGCCCATCGCAGCGTTTACTTCCTTCTTAGTGTTTTCCGGGTCCATGATAACTGAAGTGAGTGGAGTGGTGATCGGGCGGGGATTCTACTCCCCACAGACGATCGTGCCAAGCTCTTCGCCACACAGGGCGCGCTCGATATTGCCGGGTTCGTCCAGATCGAAGACAATAATAGGCACGTTGTTGTCCATGCAAAGGCTGAAGGCCGTCGAGTCCATCACTTGCAGCCGCTTTGTAATGCACTCGTGAAAACTTACCTTCTCGTAGCGCTCGGCATTCGGATTCTTCTTCGGATCCGCAGTGTAGACCCCGTCCACCATGGTCGCCTTCAGGATGACGTCCGCGCTCATCTCACTGGCACGCAGGGCGGCGGTTGTATCGGTGGAGAAGAATGGGCTGCCGGTTCCGGCGGCAAAAATGACGACCCTCTTGTGGTCGAGATGCCGGCGGGCCTTCCGGCGGATGAAAGGCTCCGCCACATTCTTCATTTCAATGGCGGACTGCACTATGCACATCACCCCTTCCTCCTCCAGAGCGGCCTGCAGAGCCAGGGCGTTCATGACGGTGGCCAGCATGCCGACGTAATCAGCGGTAGCCCGGTCCATTCCGCGGGCACTGGCTGCCGCGCCGCGCCAGAAATTACCCCCTCCCGCCACAATGCCCAATTCCACTCCTGACTCCAAGGCAGTCGAGATCTCGGAGGCGATGCGCCCCACAATCTCAGGAGAAATGTTGTCCTTGCTTCCCGGTTCCCGCAAGGCCTCCCCGCTTAACTTCAATATGGCTCTCTTGAAAGAGCGTTCCTTTTCGCCCATACAATCAGAAGGTTGTGACATTTACCCAATCCGGCCCGGCTCTGCAAAGTGAGAAGGCCGGGCTCATCGTGTGAATTCCAGGCCCCATCCTGATTCTGCCTGACGCTCCTCTGAGAAGCGCTCTTCCCTGCCCCTCGCGCAGGTTGAAGGAGTCGCAAGGCGCCGCAGAATCATGGTCACAAGTCATCCTCTCCCTCTTCCCCGGCCGCCCGGGAACTTCCAAGTTTAAAGCGCCTTGCAAGGTCCTTGAGCGTTTCATTCCCCTCATTGGTCCCCTTCACTCCGATCGAAACGCTCAGAACCTCATCCGTAATATTCCGGAAGTAGTCCTTGAGAGTACGCTCTATCGCCAGAATTGAGAGGGCTACTACCTGCCGGGCAGTCAGGTCCAGTTCTTCCGGCAACTCGAACTCGCTCACATCGAGCCGCACGAGCAACCTGGTGTTTTTCATCTCCGCGCTCAGAGTTACCTTGCACAGGTTGAGCAGGTTGGCATCCTTGACGTCGTAAGCCTGCCCATTGCTGTCGATCCGGTGCGGAGCCCCCACCGCCTTGACCAGGTCCTCCGGCATCGCTCCACCCACGGCGTAGGGACGAGATATCACCGCGGCTTGGATTGGGTCGTTTTTCCCGAGATCCTCCCCTATGCCGTCGGTATTGTGGAGCGACAGCGGTTGATAAAGGTTCACCACTTCCACTGTCACCGCCGAACCAAGCGCAGGAAGGAGAAAGGCTACTGCCAGAACCCTCAAGACCATGGAGCTACTGTGCTCCTATTCGGGCGCGCTCGCCAGCGAAAAGAACCGATCCCCGGCTGTCAGCGAATTTCCCTTGATGAACTCCGGGACCGGAAGCCGGTTCCCTCCCTCCATCTGCACTTCACTGAACCGGATTCCGCCCTTCCCACAGGCTACGGCAATACCGGAAGAACTGACACTAATCAACTCTCCAGGAGGTCCATTGGGAGCGTCTTCCAGCAATCTTCCTCCGGGAAAGATTTTCAAACGTCTTACTCTGCCCCGGCCATCATTGAATGATGTGAATGAACCCGGCCACGGATCATGTGCCCGGATACGACGTTCCAGGAACCTGGCGGACTGGTTCCAATCCACCTCTCCGTCACCCCGGTGCAGCTTGGGGGCGTAGGTCGCCAGACTGTCGTCCTGGGGATTTCGCGACACTTCTCCCCCGGCAATCCCATCCACACACTCCTTCAGGACCACCGGAGCGAGTTCCGCCAGACGGTCATGGACGGTCCCGCCGGTGTCATCAGGATGCAGGGGGACAGCCTGCCTCGTGATGACGTCGCCCGTGTCCAGATCCTCCTTCATGTATATGATACTTATTCCGGTCTCAGGATCACCAGCCTCTATAGCGGCCTGGATGCAGGAGGCTCCCCGGTGGCGGGGAAGCAGAGAGGCGTGCACATTGATACAACCGTAGCGAGGCATCTCCAGGAGAGCCCGGGGCAGGATCTGACCGTAGGCCATCACTACGATCAGATCAGGCTCAAGCGCAGCAACCTCAGCAAACCCCTCCCCCACTCTCACCTTCTCCGGTTGCACCACGGGAATACCAAACCCGGCTGCGACTTTCTTGATTCGCGGCGGACACGGCTTTGCGCTTCGACCCACCGGCCGGTCCGGTTGCGTCACCAGACCTGCCAGATCACCCTCTTCGGCCATCATTCGAAACGACGGCAGGGCAATCTCCCCGGTCCCCATGAACAACTTGCGCATGATATGATTTCAGATGACCGATTTCAAATTACAGCACAGCCGACATTCGAAATCTGGAACCTGAACCATCAAGCAACCACCTTGGACATCTCCCTGTAGACGTCCAGTTTCACGACCTCCGCTATGACATCACCCAGCACCTCGACAGGCTGCTTGGTGGCATCGATCTCGCTCACCCTGCCCTCGTAGTGATCGATCAGAGGACGGGTCTCCTCAACATAGGTATCGATCCGGTGAGCAATCACCTCGTCACTGGCGTCGTCGTAGCGGTTATCCTTCAGGGCGCGCTTGCGCATCCGGCGGGCCAGTTCCTCGCGATCGGGACAGGTCAGATGGATGACCCGGTGAATCTCCAGGTAGTCCTCCAGGATTTTGGCCTGGTGCACATTCCGCGGAATGCCATCCAGGATCAGGATGTCGATATCGGGCTTGTAGTGATAGGTCTCGATCCAGTTGTCGATCTGAGCCTTCCAGAGGCCGATAGTGAT
>Ga0310342_100001624_pt1 | contig 14069 bp, 4 predicted proteins | sample S15DNA20500_MG_FD_206155 | JGI IMG/M metagenome (GOLD analysis project Ga0310342, IMG submission 206155) | Marine microbial communities from station ALOHA, North Pacific Subtropical Gyre - S1503-DNA-20-500_MG | ecosystem: Environmental > Aquatic > Marine > Oceanic | place: Pacific Ocean: North... | reverse complement strand
CTAATCTGGACTCAGGCTGTCAGACAGGTACCACAGAGCCTGATCACAACCAGAAGTTGTTTGCAGCTTGTTTGTCAAACTCTGCTCTGTCGACGTGGCAATACGTGTGCCAACATTCCCAGGATCAACAGCAGTAGGCTATTTGGTTGCGGGACCATGACAAACGGCTAAGTTATTTCTTAACCGCCCATTATCATCTCTTAACAACCCGTTATATTGGTAGCTGAAACCAAAGGGGCGCTGTCCAACCCCTTGAATGTGCAGTAGCTTGCAAAAACAGAACGTGGATAACGATGAAACAATTTATAATCCTTGCCAGTCTTGGCGTGATCTCTCTTGGAACTGATTTGCTTGTCGCGCAATCCCCTTTCGATGACGCTGCCGTGTTGTGGAATATGGAAAAGACCGTCCCACCCGGTACTGCTTCAAGTATCGAGGCTGTCGGAAACGTCAAAATGGGAATTGCGTTGACTGGGGCCTCGCGCGAAGAATCGCTGCGGCGGGGTGGGAATGGTTTCGTGGCCAAGTTTGACGGTGGCTTTCAGCGAGTGGGATCCGGAGCCACCCCTGGTTTTCAGCTGAGTGGAAAAGAGATGACGCTTTGCATGCGCGTTCGCGATCCCTCAGGACGGTGGAACTTTCCACTGCTGGCGCGAGACGATCGGAGTAATCGGTATAGCCGAATTCTGTATGGCGCGGGTGGTCAACTCGAGTATATGTGGCGCACTTCTCCCCTGAGAGATCGAATTATTGACGATTGGGATCCTGTGGGACCTGCACGGCATGGTTTCAATGGTGAAGGCAACGATGCACACAGTCTGCTCATCTATGAACCGCGCCAGTTGGGTGTTTCGATTCTAACTCTTGATGAAACGGGGCTAATCACGCTTTCCTACAATGGCGCCCGATCGGTCGGCTGGATTCTGTCTGAGCAACAGAATCTCGGTGACGCTCTTTTTCGTGTGGGCGGTAAGCACACCGGTGGGGAATGGTTAGAAGGAGATATCGCCGAAATCATGGTTTACGACCGAGTGTTGACCGAGTCGGAGTCAGCATCCATCGAGGCGCACATGGCTGCCAAGTGGGGGTTGCAACTAGAAAATCAGCCGACATCACCAGGTGCTGGAGATGCGAATTCCACGACAGAACTTCCCCGTCATGGCCTGACTTTGCATCTGGACGCGCACGATCTTAACCCGGTATCGGCTCGTAAAATCGCCACTTGGCATGATCGTGCGGGACACGGACGAAATATAAGTCAAGACAACGCTGCGCATCAGCCGGAGCTGATTCCTCACGGGCAAAATGGAAAGTCGGTCGTGCGATTTCGTGGTCACCAATGGCTTGATGGGTCATCTGTACTCGCTGCGGGTGATTCAACTTTCACTTTCGTCGCCGTCTGGAAACGGAATCATGATAATGGCTCCCAGGTGATTTTCGAGCAAAGCAGCCCGGGCCAGGGCCGGAGGGCCGCACTGTTGGCGGTAGGCAAAAGAAAGCTCAATACGGATTTTCAGAATGGTGTTCTGCGAATCGGAGTCCCAACCAGAATGATCCAACCCACCGATTGGCACGATGTCGTCGTCCGCTTTCGGGGTGCAAATTTGGAACTGTTTATGGATGGCGTTTTGGTAGATGAAGAATGGCCTCACGGAAACCTGTATGATTTCCGTACGCCATTGTTGATTGGAGCTGGGTATGAAAACGGCAAGCTCAAGTCTGGTTTTCAGGGACTCATCGATCATGTAGCGCTTTGGGACAGGGCGCTAGGCGATGACGAAATCACCGTGATCTGCGGGGGCGCCAGCGAGGTCACCCGCCGAGACATTGAGATCCTTGGCAAAGAACAAGCTTCCATGCAGTACTGGAAACCGCGAGGTTACAATGCTTTCGCGGGTGATTGTATGCCCTTTTACCACGACGGAACCTTTCATCTGTTTTATTTGTTCGACCGACGTCACCATCGCAGCAAGTGGGGACAGGGCGCTCATCAGTATGCCCATTTGACCAGCCGGGACCTCATACACTGGGAGCACCACCCGTTGGCCGTACCCATCGCCAAGCAATGGGAATGTTCGATGGGAACGTGTGATACGATCTGGCACGATGGTCAATTTCATGTCTTTTATACCGATTGCGGAAATCGATGCGAGTACAAAGACAAACCGAAAAAGGGAACGTGGATCTTTGTCGCCACAAGTGACGATGGCATCCATTTCCACAAGGATTTCAGACATTTGGTTCCAGGCCGCGATTGTGAAGTTCTGCGAGACCCAGCAACGGGGCTGTTCCACCTGGTACTGGGAGGGGGCAAGAGCTACGTGTCTTCGGATCTGAGGAATTGGCAGGAATCTTCCGATGAATTCGTACGCCGCAAACCGGGAACCAGCGCAGAGTGCCCCAATCACTTGGAGTGGAACGGTTGGCATTACTTCCTGGTCGGTCGTAACGCGGTGTGGAAGTCGCGGCAGGCTGTGGGAGACTGGACGGAAATGGAAACGAATATCTACGATGGATTGTCGGTTCCCAAGGTAGCGGCGTTTACGGGAAACCGACGTTTGTTGGCAGGCTTCCTGGAGTATCCGGATTGGGGGGGAAACATCGTTTTTCGGGAACTTGTACAGTACCAGGATGGTTCGTTGGGTACGAAATTCCCTCCGGAGATGATTCCCGCCAGCGGTGACGCGATCAACCTTCCATTCGTGCCACTCGGTTCCGGCGCCTCGCGCGACGGTACGACCCTTCGACTCAAGGCAAGCGACGATTTGCAGTTTGGCATGTTCACGGAAGTGCCAGCCAACGTGCGCATCACGTTGCGCATCAAACCGCAAAAAGGAGCACGCGAATTCGGTCTCTGTTTTCGTAGCCAGGGCGAATATGAAGATGGCTGTGAATTACGGTTTGAACCCGAACGACAATACGTCCAATTTGGCACACCCGAAAACGGTGGTCTAGCCAAGGAATCCAAGCCGTTGACATCCGAGGCCCATGACTTTCGGATTGAACGTGTTGAAAATCTGGACCAACCCTTTTCGCTCGATGTGATTGTCAAAGACAACATCATTGACGTATCCATTGATCAACGTCGAACCATGATCACACGTCGAAGACGTCGGTTGATGGGTGACAGATTGTTTTTCTTTGCGCGTGGCGGAGAGGTGACTTTCGATAATATTGCCGTGAGACCGTTACAAGAATAAGAGGGACGGCGACCGGCAAGCGAACTTTGATTATCTTAAAAAAAATGTCGACAGGTAGGCTGTCGTTGTTTAGCGTCTTTAAAATCCAACATCGACAACACGTGGCCGATGTTGGAAATGTCGTATTCCGGCTAGTGCGTAGTCGCCATTTCTTTCGGGCGAAGCCCTGGAAAAAGCCTGTTACCTTACGGTGTTTAGCTTAAAGCCAAAGTGGTCTGCCCAATTAACGCGGCCATCGCTCATAAATTAAAATCGCAGGAGATCAACCATGACCAAAAGCAGACAAATTTTTACAGCGCTGGTGATATGGACAGTGACGGGACAGGTGCTGGCCCAACAAACAACCAATACAGAGCTGCGCGTAGTCCCGAGCGTGGGCGACGTGGTCGTCGATGGTGCGTTGGACGATTGGGACCTCTCCGCTGGCATTTTCATGTGTCACGATATCGCCGCATTGGCTACGACCAACAGTGTCTGGGCCTACATGATGTACGACCAAGAAACCCTTTACGTTGCCTTTCACTTCAAGGATCGCACTCCCCTTGTCAATCATGTCAACCCGCAGACCAAGGCCGGGGAGGCCTGGGTGTCGGACTGCATGCAAATACGACTGTGGACTGACCAGGTCATCAACATGGACAGTCATTTCTACACCGATGGAAAAAAGCCAGCGGTGTACATGGCGTACATGGACTACGGGGTACCAGCCGAACAGCAACCAAATCGAAGCTGGCTTAAGGAAGCCATCGGCCATGGTGTCCAAGCCGCTTTTCGTATCGACAAGGATGGCCAGGGATATACGCAAGAGCTCGCTTTTCCCTGGTCCATGTTGCGTCGAGACGGTAAGGCCTATCAGGCCGGTCAACGTTTCCGCTGCGGGTTAGAACCCATGTGGGGGGATGTCACCGGTGGAGCGACGGGCCCCTTGCATCGCTTTGCCGATTTGGTGAATCCGAAACAAAAAGATCGTGTCTTTTTCTGGAAACATAAAAACGCCTGGGGCACGGCAGTACTGGTCGCTGAAAACAATGTATCACCCAGCCCAACCGCGAAGCTCGTTTCCGCAGCTGTCGAATCAGATGACTCGTTTACATTTGCCCAGCGTTTAGCACTCAAGAGAACCGTGACCAGTGGACCCGTCGAACTGCGTTACGAGTTGCCTTTTGATGCAAACGTCACACTTGTGATCGAAAATGAAACTGGCAAACGCATACGCAACCTCATCGGCGATGCATTTCGGCCTGTCGGTATCAACGTTGATTACTGGGATGGTGCAGATGACGAGGGAAGATTAACAACGCCGGGTATCTATCGTCTACGCGGATTGTATCATCAGCCGATCGTGCCGACTTATGAATTCGCCTTTGGCAGTCCTGGAAATCCCCCCTGGGAAACGGCCGATGGCAAAGGCGCATGGTTGGCAGACCACACGGCGCCGGAGGCCGTGGCCGCAGACGCCGAACAAGTCTACCTGGCCAGTCCTTACGCCGAAGCGGGCAGCGCGGTTATCGCCCTGGACTACTCTGGAAAGAAACAGTGGGGCGCGAAGGCGCGTTTTCATGGCAACTCCGGAGCTGTCCTGGCCGTCGACGCGCGGCACCTCTACGTTGCCTTGGACACTCCAGCTGACGGCGGCGTTAATAATTTGGTGATGTTTCGCTTGAAAAAGACAACCGGCGCTCTCGAACCCTTTGCCGACGGTAGTGCCTATCACGTCATTGACACATACCAAAGATCCTTGATTCCGCCGCCGCGCAGCTTTGCGGATTGGATTGCCACAGGAGATCACAACGCCGATTGGAACCGCTGCTGCGTGTTGGGACTGGCCTGTCATGCCGACAAAATTTACCTGTCGTCTTATTTGCAAAACCGGATATTGGTAATTGATTGCGAGCGGGGTGAAATGGAAAAGGAGATTCAAATCGAGCGTCCCGCAGGTCTCGCGGTGGACACTCAGGGACGATTGATGGTGGTCACCGGAAAGCAGGTCATGGTGATTGACGTGGTCACGGGAAAGACTCAGCCCCTCATCTCAAGCGATTCAGGTGGTCTCCAGTCGCCTGTGGCCCTGGCCACCGATCGCCAGGATAAGATCTACGTGTCGGATTGGGCCCGCGAAATGTGTGTGAAGGTGTATTCGCGTCAGGGAAAGTTTTTGCGCCGCATTGGAAAACAGGGAGGGCGCCCATGGCTGGGTGCTTGGGATCAAAACGGCATGTTGCTTCCCAGTGGGATGGCCGTGGATCATCAGGGCCGGCTATGGGTAGCGGAAAAAGACCGCCGCCCCAAACGGACAAGCGTGTGGAGTTCTTCAGGCCAATTCCTGAGGGAATTTATCGGTCCCGCTTTCTACAAAAACGTAGGGACCCACGTGAATCCTCACGATCCAACACAAGCCTTTGTTACGGGTTGCGAGTTGAAGCTTGACTGGGAAACGGGAACCTCCCAGCCAGTGGCCACGATATGGCGCGCAACCCATCCGTTGTCCCTGTTTGGACCCGAGATTAGTCAGCACGGTAGTTATCGGACGATTCGCTTTCAAGGGCGCGAATTTCTCATTTCCACAACGCGTCAGGTGGTGATCAGTGAAAGGAAGGGAGATCTCTACCAGCCCTTGGCGGCCTTGGGTCACGTGGAAGGTTTTCTGCATGGATACCAGGGCCAGGCGTTAAATGCTCGTTATCGTGAACCGCGCCTTCCGGTGCCGTTGTTGGACGCGCACCGTATCCAGTCCGAGAATCGTCACAAAATCATTGACCCTGACGTGTGGGAGTACTCTCATGATGCCAAGACCAACTTTTACTGGGCGGACCACAACGGCGACGCACTTGTCCAGGAAGAGGAGATCCGTTTTTTCGAAACGCCGGGTAACACACGGCAGGAATGGGATTTCTTCTTTTCGGTTCCCGTAGGTGAAGATCTAACGATTTACCCCTATGCGCGCGGCGGCCGACCGAAGATATGGCGCGTGGCCATGCAAGGATGGACCCCGTGCGGAGCGCCAGTGTACGACCCGGAAAAGGCAGAGATCGTGGCCGACTGGGTGCGTAAACCGGCACCCGGAATGGGCAACTCCGGTTCCTGGGTTTTCTCGGGTGGTCGGGTTCTTTCCATCGAAGCTCCACTGACTCTGTTTGACGGCCAAGGAAATGCACAGTGGTCGTATCCGAACGACTGGCCAGGACGCGGTTCCCACGAGGCGCCCGGCGCACGTCCCGGACTGTTGATCGGCGCCGATTTCACATTGGGCGAGGCGGACCTGGGCGGGGAAGTGGGAACCGTCTTCGCCCTGCGGGGCGGATTTGGCGAGGACTATTTGTTTACCCTTGACGGTCTGTATATCGGGAGTTTGTTTCGGGATTGCCGCGCCGCCCCGGAGTCCTATCCGCCGCACGCAGTGCGCGGGACGGCGCTCAAGGATGTGACGGTGGCCGCGGCGGGAGAACCGTACGGTGGTTGTTTGATCCAGCATCCCGATACGGGAAAGGTTTATGTGATCATAGGAACCGAGGCTCCGTGCATCTGTGAAATTCAAGGGTTGGACACGATCAAGCGGCTACCGGCACATGAGATTGAATTTACTCGTACTCACTACATCGCGGCCAAGGATTCATTAGCGCAAAAGGTCACTGAAGAACCGACCCCAGCGGTGTTCAAACTGACCCGCACCGCTGTGGAGGCCCGTGTCGATGGGGATGTTGGGGAGTGGGAGAGTACACCTTCTGTGGCGCGCATTTATTTGGATCCCAATCACACAGCTCAGGTGCGGGCCGCATACGACGACAACCACCTGTATCTGGCCTACCACGTGCGTGATCGAATGTTGCTGGCCAATGGTGGAAAAGATTGGATGATGCTTTACAAGACGGGCAGCGCCGTCGATTTCCAGATCGGCGTAGACCCTGAAGCCAATACGGGGCGCACGGAACCGGTAGAAGGCGACCAACGAATCGTCATTGCTATGTTCGAGGGAAAACCAACAGCGGTGCTTTATCGATATATTGTGCCGGGGGCGAGTGATCCAGAGACTTTCTCCTCTCCGATCGGCACGGTGCTTGTCGATGAGGTACGCAGAATTGACGAGGCGCGGATTAGTGTGAGGCAAGGTGATGGCGAGTACACGCTGGAGGCTGCCATTCCGCTTGCGGCGCTCCATCTTCAACCGCATCACGGCCGAAAACTGCGAGGCGACTTTGGCGTTATCTGGTCCGACGGACTGGGGAAAAGCAATGCCGCACGCTGTTACTGGTCCAACAAGGCCGCTGGTATCGTCGCCGATTTGTTCAGCGAAACCAAAATCGATCCCAACCTGTGGGGGGAGATTGAAATTGTCGAATAGATGGACGCGCCTTGATCACCGGCACCGTAAAAAGGCAACGGTGAAAAAATAAGGTAGCAACTGGCAATCCCACGGAGTTTGCTTCCTGGTCCGGGCAAGCTTGGATTGCAAAATCGTACGGCTAAATTTTCAGCCTCATTCACAAGTCATGAGTAATTGACACTCGTCATTGACAGCAAGAATCCTAATACAAAGTGGCACTGTCCATCCAGAGCTACCATGCGGGACTCTCGCGGTTTTGGAGATAACTTTTGACTCATTCCAAAATTCGTATTCCAATTTCCCGGCAGCCAATGACAAAAAAATGTTCCTTGGCATCGCCCAATTGAACATGGATTTTCCATTGGTTGAGAATCCGAAAGGTCTCCATCACAGCGTGTCCAACATGCTGGTTAACATCCACGAACGGGTGGTTCTTGATCAGCGAAAAACACTAGGCCAACGCTTTATGGTTGATACCAATCGAGGGCTTGATCGAATCTCGAATATCCCCTCAACTCGGTTGATTTTAAGCTCAGTGTTATTTATAAACGCATACGATGTGGCACGTTCAAAATCACCGGATGGCCGTGTGAGCAAATGGTTAACGGTAGCACACCCCAATTCACATGGATCGACGGTGGGCGATTTGGCGATTCGTCCTACTGATTGCGACGCGACCAGCAAATAGGAACATGTTGAAGCCCCCTCGCATCGAGTATCCTCATCTGGTCATCGTAAGGACAAAGCCCTATTGACGGCGAAGTGCTTTGTTTTGCGGTGACCTATCGCGGTTGGGACTTCCTCCTGACACCCACTCCCCCACTGGAATCTTAGGACAATGGATGACTACAATGGCGATTTAAATAATGAACCTGTCACAATTCACTAAGTAAAATCACGATGTTTGTGCGAAGCTGTCTGCACCTGTTATCTGATTCGAGATTCTTGCCTTATTCGGTTTTTCGGCATTCTTCATATGCAGTCCTTTTTTAAATTAGGAATAGGTTCTTGGCATAACAGCTTGATTCCACCATGAAACACGAGACGACAGGAAATGATCACATGAAACCAATGATGGTGGGGCTTGTCAGTGTCCTCTTAGCCACGTGTGCTTCAGGCGATGAGTTACGACAACAAGTGAACCTTACTGAGGCGGTTAAGCGACCGGCCACAAAATGGGCACTGTGGTACCGCTCACCAGCAAAGGACTGGGGAAATGAGGCCTTGCCCATCGGCAACAGTCGCCTGGGCGGCATGGTTTTTGGCGGCATTGCCCAGGAACACATACAGTTTAACGAAAAGACTCTCTGGTCGGGCGGTCCTGGCGAAGTCGACGGATACAATGCCGGCATCCGGCCTGGAGCGGTGAAGCATCTACCGGTTGCTCGACGGCTGATTCACGAAGGAAAGTTCGAAGAATCACGCCAATATATAAGAAAACACTTCCAGGGGGATCGTAGAGGTTTCGGCTCGAATCAAACATTTGGCGATATCTGGGTGGAACTGACTGGCCACCAGGGCGAGGTGAGAGACTACCGGCGTGAGCTGAATCTGGAAGATGCAATCGCCCGTGTAAGCTACGAAATGGCTGGCGCTCGGTACACGCGAGAGTATTTTTGTAGCTATCCCGACCAGGTGATGGTCCTGCGCTTCGGATGCAGTGAACCAGGTGGGATTAGCTTGTCGGTCAAGCTCAGCACTCCGCACCAGGAAGCGACGGTCCGTGCCCAAGACCGGCAGCTTGTCATGAGAGGCAAGGTGGCCGGCAACGGGATGCAGTTCGATTCGCGCCTGCAGATTTGCAATCAGGGGGGTACCGTGCGGTTAGCCGATGACCGTATCGAGGTCGTCGGCGCTAATACCCTCACAATGCTGTTGTCGGCGGCGACCGACTACCAGGCTAAATATCCAACGTACAAAGGAGATGACCCCGCGCAACGTGTTCAAGAGTACCTGAGCAAAGCAGCGAAGAAATCCTACGATCAACTCCGCCGAATCCACGTGGCGGACTACCAGAATTTGTACCAGCGTGTCAGCCTGGATCTGGGTGAAGATGAGCGGGTCACCTTACCGACGGACGAGCGAGTTGCATCCTATCCCGAAAAACCCGACACGCAACTGGAATCGCTGATTTTTCAGTACGGGCGTTATCTTCTCATCAGCAGCTCCCGCCCGGGAGATCTGCCTGCACACCTGCAGGGAGTCTGGAACGACTTGACCAAGCCGACGTGGGAATGTGACTATCATTTTGACATCAACATCCAAATGAACTATTGGCCCGCCGAGGTGACGAATCTGACCGAATGCCATTTGCCGCTGATCGATTACATCGATAACCTGCGCGAGCCGGGTAGTGTGATTGCCAAGGCGCAGTTCGACGCACCGGGTTGGACCGTAGGCCTGGTGAGCAACGTCTGGGGATATGCCGCATCCAGTGACCGTATGTGGCTAGGTACCGCATGGTTGTGTCAGCACCTTTGGGAACACTATATCTTCGGGGGAGATCAAGACTATTTACGTGAGAAAGCCTATCCGATCATGAAAGAGGCGGCTGAATTTTATCTTGCAACGTTGGTCGACTACGGAGATGGGACGCTGGTGTTGTGTCCTACCAGTTCACCGGAAGTAACGTTCAAGACTTCCGAGGGGGTCGTGGGATTGCTGTGTGCCGGGGCCGCGATGGACCAGCAGATGGTCTGGGATCTGTTCACGAATTGTATTGAGGCCAGTGAGATATTAAAAATTGATCAACCGTTTCGGGAACGGCTATCCGAGATGCGACAACGCCTCGCTCCGCAGAAGATCGGCAAACACGGGCAACTTCAAGAATGGGTGGAGGACTGGGAGGAAACCGAGCGGCATCATCGCCACATCTCGCATTTGTACGCGCTTCATCCCGGCTGGCAGATCGACCGGCTGTTGACTCCGGAGTTGGCCCAGGCGGCTCGTGTGGCACTGGAGCGCAGGATTGCGGGCGAAACCCCCCACTCATGGGGTGGAATCAAGTTCTGGTACGCATGTTGCGCAGCCCGCCTGCACGATGGCAACCTGGCACATCAGCAGATGCAGCGGGCATTTCGCGACGAGGTGACGCAAAACATGATTGCTGGGTGGGAAAAAAAGATTCCCTTGGTTGATGGAAATTTTACGGGTACCGCAGCGATCGCAGAGATGTTATTACAAAGCCACAATGGTATCATTCGGCTATTACCGGCCTTGCCAGATGTCTGGCCCAACGGCTTTGTCAAAGGACTGCGCGCTCGCTCCGGATTTGAAGTGGACATTTTCTGGCAGGAAGGGAAACTGACCCGTGCCCTGATTCGGTCCGATTTAGGAGGTCCTTGCCGCGTGTACAACCCCGGCCAACTCAACGTGACTGATGGGGAAAGACCAATCCAAGTCAACGTCGCCTCCGAGGCAATCCACGAATTCGCCACCACGGCCCGAGAAACCTATATTGTCACGCTCAGAGAAAGATAGGAATTTGATGCCAAACTATACCACCGGCAGTATAAAATGTTTCTCTGCAAGCCTCGCTGCATTCGATCGGGCAGAGCGGTTCGCTGGGTGTGTCGCCCACGTTCTGGTGGGCGTGGCCACTGGCCGTTACAAACCGCCGGCGGCCTGCCGCTGGATGTGCATCGTCGTGATGATGTTTGCGGTAACGGCCGCTGGTTTGGTCTCACAAAGTTTTGGTGAGACGCGTCGCTTGACCCTTGCCGAACGGGTAGCAATGAAGCGAACAGCCACCCAAGGTCCTGTGGAAATTCGCTACGAGTTGCCTGAATCGGCCTACGTGACTCTCGTTATCGAGGACGAGGACGGAAAGCGAATCCGGAATCTCATTGGCGACGCGTTCCGTCCCGCGGGTGAGAACGTGGACTACTGGGATGGAGCCGATGACGAAGCATATTTGGTGACGCCAGGAACGTACCGCGTCCGCGGGCTATATCACCAAGAGCTATTGCCGGTTTTCCAGTTCGCTTTTGGCACGCCGGCTGACCCTCCCTGGGAAACCATTGACGGCAAAGGAGCATGGCTTTCGGACATGAATGCGGCGGAGGCCGCGGCGGCGGATGACGAACGTGTTTACCTGGCAGCCCCTTATGCCCACGACGGTAGCGCGGTCATGGCCATCAACTACGACGGTAAGAAACAATGGGGCATCAAGGCCAACTATCATGGTAACTCGGGTACGGCGCTGGCGGTGGACGAAAAGGGAAAGTACCTCTATGTCGGCGTGGATGCTTTCCGAAAAAAAGACTTTGACCGTCTGATGCTCTATCGGGTCGATAAAAAAACGGGAGATTACGTTCCGTTTCCCGATGGCGAGATCTACCACGCAGTGGGACGTTACGACCGTTTATTATTTCCACCGCCTCGATTACCTGGCGATTGGATCGCTGCGGGCGACCACAATCCGGTCTGGGCCCGCACCAGTCTTCTCGGAATGGCCTATCGCGGAGGCACGCTTTATATGTCCTCCTACTGGCAGGACAAGATTTTGGTCATCGACGCCGAAAAAGGTGAAACTTTCGCTGAGATTCCCGTCCGCCGTCCGGCTGGTCTTGCTATCGATGCTCAAGGGCGCCTACTGGCCGTTTCCGAGAAACAGGTTGTCGTGGTCGACCAAGAAGCCAACACCACGCGGACGCTGATTCGCGCCCAGGAAGGCGCCCTGCAGGCTCCCATGAGCCTTGCGGCCGACGATCAAGGTAACATCTACGTTTCCGATTGGGGTCGGGAAATGTGTGTTAAAGTCTATTCATCCGATGGAAACTACCTGCGCCAAGTGGGTAAACGTGGCGGACGCCCCTGGGTCGGCACCTGGGATCCCCATGGCATGCTCTTGCCCAATGGCCTTGCCGTTGACCGCCGAGGCCGGTTGTGGGTGGCGGAAAAAGACATCACCCCCAAGCGTATCAGCGTCTGGAGTCCTAACGGTGAATTCGACAAGGAATTCATTGGTCCAGCAATGTACAAAAACCTCAGTAGCTTCTTAAATGCCCATGATCCTACCAAAGCCATACTGACGCTGTGTGAACTCGAGCTGGACTGGGAAACCGGATCGTGGCGTCCACTCTCCACGATCTGGCGATCTATGCAAAAAACGGCCCTGTTTGGACCGAGGCATGAGCAGCATGGCAACTATCGGATCATACGGGTCGATGGGCGTGAATTTTTAATTTCCTCGACTCGCTGGGTTTCTATCAGCGAACGAAAGGGAGATCGATTTCATCCTCTGGTGGCGTTGGGCAACGTCGAAGAGACGGTATGGCGAATCCAGGAAAATAATCATGGACCCAGTGAACCACGCCGCGTCATCCCGTTCTTGGACGATCATCGTACGCCGAGCGATCGTCGCTGGATCATCGAGGAACCCAATCTGGTAAGATTTTACCCCTCAGCGACGACCAACTTTTATTGGGCCGATCAAAATGGTGACGGCGCAGTACAGGAAGGTGAGTTAACGTTCTTTGAGGCGCCCGGCACACTGATGCCCTGGGATTTCTTTTGGTCCAATCCCGTGAGCGAAAACCTCACGATTTACGCCTATTCCCCAGTCGGAGGTGGGCGAGAAATCATTTGGCGACTACCCAGGACTGGTTGGACATCGTGTGGGGCCCCGTTGCACGAGCCGGAAAAGGCAGAGATTCTCGTCGACCGGCCACGCAAGCGATCACCGGGGGCCAACGCCTCCGCGTCGTGGGTATTCTCTGACGAGCAGGTTCTGTCGGGTGAAGTTCCCATGGCTCTATTCAGCTCCGACGGCAAAGTGCGATGGACCTATCCCAATGACTGGGCCGGCGGCGGTTCCCACCATGCACCGGCGGCCCGACCCGGGCTCGTGATAGGCCCCATTTTTACGCTGGGCGAGGCGGACCTTGGTGGCGACGTGGGTACCATTTTTGCCTTGCGAGGTGACCTGGGTGAGGACTACCTGTTTACGCTCGATGGACTCTACATCGGAAACCTGTTTCGCGACATTCGCTCGGGAGCAGAAGCGTTTCCGGCGAAGGCCGAGCGCGGAGCGGTTCTGAAAGATGTTTTTACCGCCGGCGGAGGAGAGCCCTTTGGCGGCACATTGATTCAGCATCCCGATACCGGAAAAGTCTACGTCACCACGGGAGACCGGGCCCCATGCATTTGTGAAGTCCGTGGTTTAGAAACGATTCGGCGACTGCCTGGGGGTAAGTTTGAATTCACGCTCCCGCAATATCAGGAGGCCGAAAAACTTCTGGCGGCAAGAGTCACCGAAACGGTAGTTACCGAATTTAAAATCGCGAGGATGAAACAGAAGCCGCAAATCGATGGAAACATTGACGAGTGGAATACTCCATCGGTGGCGCGCATCTACCTGGACCCAATGCACGCTGCCGATGTGCGAGCTGCCTACGACGATGAGAACCTGTATCTGTCCTATCAGGTGGACGATAAGATGTTGTTCGCCAACAGTGGCCTCGACTGGACCCTAATGTTTAAGACGGGCAGTGCTGTTGAATTCCAGATCGGTGTGAATGCCGAAGCAAGGCGTGACCGTCATGAAC
>Ga0310342_100001621_pt1 | contig 14077 bp, 9 predicted proteins | sample S15DNA20500_MG_FD_206155 | JGI IMG/M metagenome (GOLD analysis project Ga0310342, IMG submission 206155) | Marine microbial communities from station ALOHA, North Pacific Subtropical Gyre - S1503-DNA-20-500_MG | ecosystem: Environmental > Aquatic > Marine > Oceanic | place: Pacific Ocean: North... | reverse complement strand
CGGAGATGGCTTCTGGTGGGCCGACTATGTGGAGGACCTTGAAGCCCGGGACCTGGTCCCCCTGGAAGTACCGGAGCTGTGGGGCGGGGACTGCAACGATGAGGATGATTCCTACCATCCGGGTGCCTTCGACTTTCCAGGGGATGGTCAGGACAAGGACTGTGATGGCTCCGATAGCGAGGATGCGGACGGAGATGGTTTCCTCTCAGAGAGTGCTGGGGGAGAGGACTGCGACGACACGGACCCGGAGGTCTCTCCGCTTGGCGTGGAGACCTGCGATACGCCGTACGATGATGACTGCGACGGAGATGACAACGAGCGAGACGCGCCAGGCTGCATCCAGTTCTTCCTGGATGAAGACGGAGATTCCTTCGGAGTCTCAGAATCCTTTCGGTGTCAGTGCTACGGGGAGGGTGAGTACATGGCTCTCGTTGGCCTGGACTGTGATGACGGGGACTCGGAGATCTACCCCGGTGCGACCGAGATCTGCGATGGGATCGACTCCGACTGTGACGGAGAAGACGAAAAGATCTGCGAGGACACCGGTGAGGCTCCTTGATGCTGGGTATGCGGACCTAGGGGTCTGTGGGCTCGGCCGGCCAGACGTAGCCGCGATCCTTCAAGGCCTCGGAGATGGTCTGGGCATACTCGGCCAGAATGATGGGTGAGGGATGCGCCTCGGAGTACTCCCCCTCCCGACCCGGGACATACAGGTCGATCCACCGCTGAGGAAGAATGCCCAGCGCCTCGGGCCCGATCTCACTGCCTCGAGAGGGGCTCAGGACGTACACCACGGGCACCCCTGCCGCAGCGGCGGCAGACTCCAGGGATGCCACCTGCGCCCGGTCGGCCTGATCGGCCATGGTGGTATCGGGGTTGACGTAGACCCGGGCCCACGCCGCGTAGCTTCGGTACAGGGCCAGGTGACGAAGCAGCCACCAGTGGGTCGACTCATCGATCGTCGAGGTCGGAAAATTCTCCAGGTATAGCCAGGGGTTGGCATCAAAATAGGCTGTCTTGTCTCGCCCCTCGTGCTCCGGCCCGCCCATGAATGCACGCCGGCCGGTGTTGGTGACCAGCATCAGGATCAAGTCAGGATCGAGGGCCTGGAGCTGAATCTCCGCGAGTCGGGCGGATTGGGTGGTGTTGTAGGCACAGGCCCCGAAGTTCCAGACCTCTGTGGTGGGGTGGTCTTTTCTGAGTATGCGCTCCAGTGCAGACGGAATGGTGTCTTTGTTTCCCACCCCGGCACCAAACAGCGTGGATCCTCCGAAGAAGAGCACTCGCTGGGCATCGACGGTCTTTTCTACCGGGTAATCCGGAGATCGGGCGCCCTGCGCATTGATCCGTATGTCTCGGATACCCCAGGGTCCGACCCCCCCGTGTTGAGCATCAGGCTTGAGTGTGTACAGCAAGACCGGGTCCTCTACCGGAGTGTGGACCTCCAGCTCGACGGTCTGGTAGTACAGGGCCTTGTTCATCAGTTGCAGGTCGATGCCCAGCACGCGGACAATGCCCTCACTCAGTCCCAGCGCTGCCACAAGCCCGAGCGCGTGCAGCGGGAGATGCGCTGGCTTGCTGATCCGTACGCCCGCCAACGCGGAAGCCACGCTGCCCATGGCGAGGCTGATCCCCCACTGGCTGACGGTGAAGGTTGTCCCGAATTCACCCGCCATCTGTGTGGGGGTGTCTGCTCCCCAGGTGTGCCACACCATGTATCGCATGGCCCAGACCATGATGGCCGCCAGCCCTGCACCGAGGGTGAGTGCTGCCAGGCGACGCATCCAGCCATCTGGCCATCGCCAGGCGATGGCCAGGGCCGCGGCGCCTGCGATGCTGGTCAGTCCTGTACTCGCCACGGGCGAGGGAAATAGGCCCGCGGTGTGAAGCGCATCGTCGAGGAGCGCCAGCGGCCAGTGGGCCAGAACTGCCGCCAGAAGTGGCGCTGTCAGCGTCCATGTCCAGCGCTTCCGGTGGTTCATGGTGTACCGCTCTCGGGGATTCTCCATGCCTCGATGTCTTTATCGCGAAAGATTGGCGCGCCCAGTCGCCTCCGAATCTCCGCCAGGGTCTCCTCCCGGTCCACATCCAGCCCCGCCTGCTCGAGCACATCAAAGCCAGGACGCCATGCGACCAGGTATCGAAAGCCTTCGGCATAGGCCTGGGCGATAGCCGCAGGCGCCGCGCTGGGCTCCATGGGCCGTGGTCCTCCCAGCCCCGCATTCCTTCCACGGCTGAGATCCCACAGGGCCTGCAGGAAGGGCAGCTGCAGGCAGTCCTCCGGCGGCAGCCCCTGCTGAAGCTGCGCGATGCTGTCGTGATGACTTTCGCTGCGCCGCTTCCCGTGGGTGATCTGAGCGGGTGCAGTGGCGTGTCCCAGACCCACTGGGAACTCGATGATCGCAAAGTCGCCGGGCTCCTGTGCGAGCTGAGCCACAAATGGATGGGGGCTGTGGGCGGTATGCGGAAGCGTCATGCCTCCCTCGGCCTGGACCTGCGCCAGGCTCAAGCCCGTGATGACCAATGCCGCTGCGGGAATTCCCCATCGGTGGACGCGTCCTCGAAGATGATGCAGTCCCATCGCGACAGCACCAGCGCCGCAGAGCATCACCATGGGGAGTACCCGGCAGGGATGAAAGAACTGGATGGAGAAGGGAAAGACTCGGTGGAGCACTGTGGTGGGTAGTGGAATCGCTCGCCCAAAAATCGTGATCCACTCCACCTCTGGACGCACAGACCAGGCCGCCATGGGCCCGAGACTCAGCAGGTAGAAACCACAGGCTGCGGCCATCCAGTAGCGATACCGCCGTCCCCCCCACGGCAGGAGCATGAGCGCCACGACTGTCAGTGTGGCGGGGAAGGCCGATCTTCGAGGGGAGTCCTCCGCAGGGTCCCCCCCAAAGATGTAGCCCGCGTGGAGCGACTCCTCCTGGGCGCGGAGAACCGCGGGAGAGTCCAGCCTCAGGGTCTCGGCATACGCAGGCATGGGTCGACGATCGCTGAGCAGTCGCTCCAGGTAGGGTGCGGAGAGCGCCAAGGACAGTCCGGTGCACAGCAAGATGGTCCAGCCGACCCTCCTGCGTCGAATCCCCTCTGCCGGGCGCCACAGATACACCAGGGCCACTCCGCTGGCAAAGAGCGCAATCAGCAGTGCGTAGAGCACATACTGTTGGATGGCCATGGCACCAGCGAAGCCTGTGAGCACCATCCACGGCCAGAATCGCCGCCCGGGTGTCTGTAGGCACTTGATGAAGCCGGCGATGACCAGCGGAATGGTGAACACCAGCGCACTGGCGGGCTTGCCATTGGCCAGCTCGTGCATGGTCAGTGCGTTGAAGCCGAACAAGACAGCCACCATCAGGCTCAGTGCTCGTCCCAGCCCGAGGATCCGGAAGCCTGCGTAGGCCGCCAGGCCTCCGAGCACAGGGACTGCCAGCACAAAGGTGTTGTAGCTCGTGGGAAACGGCAGGGTGCTCAAGAAGGGTCCCGCCAGATGGGCATCCACATGCTGCGGAAAATTGCTGCCGAGTGCTTGGCCGGTCGGTGCACAGACCACATCTGGATGCAGCAGATCCTTGCCCGTCTCCAATGCCCTGTGGGCCCACCAATAGAACCACAGCGTGCCGTTGATGTCTGACGGTGTGATGGGAGGTCCACCACCAATCAGTCGGGTCTGAAGCGGGATCTCCCGCCCAATCCAGGCGGCCAGGCCCCCCAGCACGCTGATGCTGAGCACCGCCTCCATCCACCAGGATTTCAGCCGCTCGCGCATCATGGGTTGCCTTCCTGAGGGACGCCCTTTTGGTTCGTGGGCAGCGCAGGAGATCCTGCCTCCAGGACCCAGATGCCCGCAGGCTCGCCGTGGAGCATCGAGGCCCCCACAGTCTCATCAGGGGTGTCGACCATGGCTGCAATCCAGCCGGGTCCCAGGCGAGACCAGTCATCGGGACTACCCAGCTCCCGGGGATTGTGGATGTCATATCCGTAGGCCAGCGTCCATCCTCCGGCGCGCCTGACCTTGGCAGGCGTCACCACATCTGGGCCAAAGAACTCAGGGATCGAGGTGACGATCAGGACCCGGGGCACCTCCCCGGGGCCAGCGTTGGCCTGCTTTGCGCAGAGGCGATCGCGTTCTGAACCGTTCTTGGGACGAATCAGGCGAGGATCCTCAGGGAGAAAGAGTCCCAGCGCTATCGGCGTGCAGTCATAGATCTTGGCATTGTCGGGTACGTGCTCCGTGACGTACTGGCTCATCAGGTCCATGCCCTTGCCCATCAGCTGTCGGTGATCGGGTGGCAAGCGGAAGAAGGCCTGATGAATGATGTCCTCGCTCAGCGGTACCCGAAGCAGGGGTGCTCGGATGTACAGCGCGATGGTCATGCTGAGGCACAGACCGAGACCTGTCAGTCGGCTCAGCGTGGTCCAGGCCCCGCCGGTTCTCGGCAGGACAATGCGCCCCAGTCCAATGGCCGCCAGGGCGACACAGACGAGGGTGGTGGGAACAAAGTGGAAGACGTAGCGAAAGTTGAACTTCAGGGAGAGGCTCCCCAGAGAGGACGCGAGGGGAACCAGCAGCACGCCCGCTTGCCACCATCCGTGGGGCAGCCATCGTCGCCATCCGTTCGCGGCCGGGCCGTTCCGCATTCTCCCCATGGTGGTCAGCAGGAGGCCGAGTGCCGCCAGGGGAAACAGCAATGCGCCCACTCCCGGAGCGAGTGCATCGGCCTGGGAGAGGTTGTGACTCACGCGGACGTCCCATGGAGGGATGGAGGTGTTCGGACAGTGGGACCAGCGCCTGCCTGGGCCATCACCGGGAAAGGCCGCCATGACATCCGAGTCCGGCGGAGTGAGCATGGTCGCAGCGATTCCCTCGATCTCACCCCATCGAAGTGCCGCAGGGAGGTAGTCCGAGATGGGTGAGGGGCTGCGCGGGTCGGGCTTCTTGACCTCCTCCCACTCGTAGGGAATCTCGACATGAACCTCCTCTCGGTGGTGCATGATCAGTACGTTGAGCGGTGTGAAGTCCACCGGAAGCAAGCTGAGGATGGTGACTGCAGCGGCCAGTGGCCCTGCCACCATGCTGGCCCGCAGCCATCTTCGCCCGTGTCCATCGACGATGAGCCCGAGAACCAACAGTCCTGCAAGGGGCAGGTTGAAGGTGAAGTTCTTGACCTGGGTGAGGGTGACGATGCCCATCAGCACACCGGCCAGCAGGTAGCTGCTCCCCCGAGGCCTCATGAGTGCCCATGCCACGCCCGCTATCGATGCGGTCGCCGCCAGGTTGTACAGCGGGTAGGACGCCGTCTCGTGGGCGTAGGGGTACATCAGCGAGACCCCCATCAACATCAGGCCGGCGCCAAGTCCTACCCATCGCCCCCCAAAGAGTCGGCCGATCAGGTAGGTCGGGACGGGCAGCAATGCTACGGCCGCAGTGTTTACCCGGACTGCTGCGCGGACGTAGTCGGCATCCATGAACTGGGCCACCGCCGCGGTGAGGATCCCGAACAGGGGGCGCTTGTCCACCATGTACAGGTCCCAGCGACCAGATCCAGCGGCAACAGCGCCGCTCAAGAATGCGTAGTTGTCGTGTCCGATGCACCTGGATTCTGGGTTGTAGTAGCTGCGATAGGTCTCGACGATGGCCAGCATGCAGGCCGTCAGGACGGCCATGATCACCAGGTCCCAGCGGTCGATGAGCCTGCGCTCTTCGGGTGCCCGGCCCGTCGGGTCCAGCCAGGATCGAAGACCTCCAGGGACCCGAGGTTCGAGCGCCGGCCAGGCCAGTGCAAGCGTAGCCCGCGCCACCACCAGGATGGCCAGACCCCAGGCCACGGCCAAGAGTGGTGGCCAGAGCGCCCCCAAGGGTCCGGGCCTCAGGTCCCAGGGCGGCAGGAGGGCGGCCTGGGTTCCACTGAGTGTGAGAAGTGCGACGATTGCGGCCATTCCCAGGCCGAGGCTGCGGCGGGGGTGAAGCGGGCTTGTGCTGGTGCGCTTGTGGGGGATTGGAGTCTTCTCCTCGACCGGCTCAGTTCGACCCGTAGCCTCTGGGAAAGCATAATCCTGGCATGGAAGTGAATGTGCAAGGGCAACAACGCCGCATACCCCGGCTTCTGCTGGGGGTCTTGCTGACGCTGCACCTGGGTCTGGCGCTTCACCAACTCGCGTACCGGGGAGGCTTCCCGCCGAGAACGAATCATTTTGGCTTTAAGAACATCCTTGAACTTCGGCGCCTGCTCGGAGGATATGAGCCCAGCTGGCCGCTGGTTCATCCGGGGCGCACCACCCACTTTCTCCTCGAGCCCATTCCCATTGATTGGTGGAGCCCCGCGGCTTGGATGGACCAACTCATTCAGGGAAACCTGCGTCTTCTGTTCCAGAATCACGGGGATGTTTCGTACTGGATTGAGGTGCCCCACCCCTTCTTCCTGGGCACGGTCTTTGGGGCGGCGACAGGCTGGGCAGTGTGGCTGATCCCCGTGGTCTTTACGGGCTATCTGCTGCTGCTGTTGGTCAGCACGTATGGCATTGTCGAAGAACTCGACGGTGCCTGGACCGGCCTGGTGGCAGTGTGTATCGCCGGAGGATTTCCGGCCCTGTTTGGCTATGGGCGGGTCATTCATGATGTGTTGCCCATCGCTTCACTGACGATGTTCATGGTCTGGATGCTGGTGCGGAGTCGGACCTTCTCGCGCTGGGGGCCAAGCCTCCTGTTCGGCCTCGCCGGTTGGTCCGTGCTCAGGAGCGGAGAGAGCTTCTACGGCAGTGTGCTGGCCACCATCGTCCTGATGGGGCCTGTGGTCGTGACGCTGCTGCAGCGACTGAAGCAGGGCCTGAGCAAGGCTTCGTTGGCTGGGATCGTTCTGGCAGCGGGCATCCCAGTGGCCACCTTTGACTGGTGGTGGTTTGGCCCCTCGTTCAAGTACCTGCGGGAGGAGGCCCCCTTCGAAGACATCAAGATGGCACCACAGGTAGCCAGCTGGGTCGGCGAGGCGTGGCATCCTGCCCTGGAGTACGGCGCGTATCTCGTGACCCTGGCCAATGATCTGGTCCGACCCCCACTACTCATCTTCGTCCTGTTGGGGGTGCTGTTCATCTGGCGGAGTCCCGCTCGGGGCAAACTGGCCATGGTGCTGATGTTTGTGCTGCCCTTCGCCGCGCTGAGCTGGATGACCCGGAAGTCCAATTGGTATGTGCTCCCCTGTCTTCCACCGCTGGCGGTCATTGCTACCTTGGGTCTGCGTGGTCTGCCGGGAGGGCGCAATGTGCAGCGGGTAGCGATGGGCCTCGCGGCTGCGACCGGATTGACGGTATTGCTCGGCTATTCTCTGGCTTCAGACCAGACGCGTCGACTGGTTCCGCAGTGGGTGGAGCGTCCGTACAAACGCCTTGTGATCATGCGAGAGGTGGAGCTCACACCGTTCGGGGAGTTCCCCGGCCGGATCACCGTGGAGGCGGCTCGGGAAACAGTAGATGCACTCGATCGACTGATGCCCGTGGAAGGTAAGGACTACAAGCTGGCGTTGTTCTGCCAAGATCAATTCTGGGCCTGGACCTACAAGTACATGGTGGAGATGGCCCGGCCTGATGTGCATGTGGTGAGCCTCATCCACATCAACCTCATCGAGCACTATGCAGCGGAGCTGCGCGCCAAAGAATTCGAGATACTCGTGCACCTGGGAGAGCACGGACTGGAGCGCTGGCAACCCAGTGCGAGTGGTCTGCCCGGGACGCTTCAGGCACCTCCGCCGGAGGGGAATATCGATCACTTTGGGCGCTTCATGCGAGAGCTGGGCCGGGAGAAGCTCATTCCGGAGCGGACGTCTCGGGCGGCGATATATCGAGTGGAGCACTAGTCGGGCGGAGAACCCGCGTGACCACAGAGCCGCTCTGAGGTTCGCTCCCACAATTGAGCGCAGCCGTTGTCGATACGGATCTCCCGGATCTTCCGGGTAGGAATCTCGGCGGAGCCCGGAGCGGTGTCATCTCCGCATCTGGATCGTGCCGAGAGCACCCAGTTCACGCTGGGTGGGTGATCTACCTGCCCGGCGTTGGCCATGTTGAGACAGGGGTCGATCATCTTCAAGCTCAGTTGAATCTCTGCGAAATCCCCTTGCCCGTGGACCACAAGCTGCTGCGGGCAGTCGCAGGAAGAACCGATGACCTCCGGTGCGACCATTCCGGTCAGTCTGGAGATGGAGGAGGGGCCTGAGGGACCAAGGTTGAGGGGCACTACGCCTTGAAACAGGTGCTCCTGAGGACCCATGGAGCCATTCCAATTCACCTCGGTCAGTGCCTCCGGCCACACGGTCGCGGGCATGGAGCGGGCCGAGAATTGAATCCACGAGATGCACAGCAGGAGCACTGCTGCGCCGTTGCGGACCCATACCCGCGAGATCTGGCCCAGTCCCAGTCCCAGAATCAGGGGCACCACAGGGTAGATGATGGCGGCGTAGTAGAAGTTCTTTTTGCCGATGAGGCTCAACGCCAGCAGGGGAAGGATGAGCCAGCTCAGGATCTCTGCCCGGGCGGGGCTGCGGCGGCAGAACGGTCCCAGCGCAGCGAGCAGGGGCAGCGCGAACCAGGGCGTGAGGTCATCACTGTACAGCCGGATTGGGTAGGCCATCAGCGCCGTGAAGCTCCACTTGGAGGTCCGCTGCTCGTAGTCCAGGTTGCCGAATTCATCGCCGAAGTAGGCGAAGTCCACGAGCGGAAAGGCGTATTTCCAGCAGAACACGGCCATCACTCCCGCCACAGTCACGGCCCCGACGCAGGTGGCCAGGCGTCCTGGAGGCTTGCCTGCGGTCGGTCCAGCCCCGGTGATCAGTCCTCTCGCTACCGGGCCTACCGTCATGGCCCCGACAGCCGCCATGAACAGGAGATTATCCGTCTCTCGAGCACTCAGTACACAGCCGATCATTGCCACAAGCACAAAGCCCAGCGTGGGAATCACCCGGGTCAGATTGCGAGACATCACCAGCATCCACAGGGCGGCCACCAGGACCAACTGCTGAGGGGCCATCGCGTCCCAGCGCCGATGGATGTAGGCAATGGCGGGTACCATCGGAAAGAGCCCTGCTGCCACCAGACCGGCCACACGACCCGAGAGACGGCGGCCGATGTCGTACAGCAACACCTGGGTGCACACCGCGGTGATGAGGTTCAGCCAGAGCAGAAAGTCGGTGTCAGGCCCCACCAGCTTTCTCGCCCACAAGGCTGGCCAGACCAGGAGCCCCATGGACTGCCGGTAGGTCGACCACGGCCAGCCGAGCTGGTTGGTGCCGTCCGCCAGGAGAATCTCCATGATCGGTGAGGTGAAGTTGCAGCAGACGCCTTGTCCCACCATCTCGTCGGTCCAGATCCACAGGACACCCACCCACAGCTGCAGCCCAACCAGAAGCAGGAGGGCGAGCAGGGTCCAGTGCGTGCGGATGCGGTTCAGCATGGTACGGGTGGGCGAAACTTCCACGAGAGTGTAGCGTGAGTGGGACCAAGTACCCCATGTCGACTCGTTTCAAGAAACTCTGTTTTTCTGCGCTCATGACCCTCGGGGTTGTGGGCCTGCTCGAGCTGGGCGCGCGCGGCTACGAGGCGATGTCTCCTGCTCCACCCCCCACCCCGTTGCCCGCACCTGGGCCCCTGAAGTGTCTTCCAGACTGCCTGCCGGGGGTGGCTGCCATGCCGGAACAGCCACAGGACTTGCCACGGGGCATACCCATGCAGCAGCACCCTACGCGCGGATGGATGCTTCCTCCTGGGGTGGAGATGGTCGAGACGGGTGTGGCCACCCGGGTAAACTCGCTCGGGCTTCGCGGGGGGGAGATCTCCTCGGAGAAGGCGCCCCAGGAGGTGCGCATTCTCACCCTCGGGGACTCGTCGGTTTTTGGCTACGGGGTGGAGGAGCATCAGACCTTTGGGCAGGTGGCAGCCACGGTGCTGGGCACGTTCTGGAGGGTTCCAGTCCATAGCTTCAATGGGGGCGTTCCCGGCTATACCAGTGTCCAGGCTCTGGCGACGTTGAACGAGGTCGGGCCGGTGGTTCGGCCGGATTGGGTGGTCATCGCAGCGATATGGAGCGATCTCTTTCAGACGGACACACCCTTGCGTCGTCCGGGACGGAAGACCGTGCCCTTCGCCCTGTACAGACTCGGCATCCGTCTGCTGGGTTCGTGGCTTCCGGCCCAGAAGGTAGGGTGGTTGGACGTGGAGCGAGGGGTGGGTACGCCGGCGGAGAATCGGGAGGCGAGAACCGGGCTTGAGAAATACCGCCGCACCTTGGATGAGATCGTGGCACAGACGCGGGCACATGGCGCCCGTCCGGTGTTCCTCATACTGCCCGCCCCGATCGATCTGGACCCGGGCCCTCCGCCCGCTACAATTGTCGCCTATCGCCAGGCAATGGTAGATGCAGCAGCTGCGGCAGAAGCCCCGATGATTGATGGGGCGGGTCTCTTCAGACAAGACGGGGCGAGCAACCAGGAGTTCTACGACCAGATTCACCCATCACGGACGGGCCATGCTCGCCTTGGTGCTGCGATTGCCGCAACCCTGAGTCAGATGCGGAACACCAGCCCGTGATCAGAAAGCGGTAGCTAGCGATCCGAAAGACGCTCGCCAATGCTAACCTTAGACGGTGCGACCCCATTTCACCCCATGCTTGATGGCGCTCTTTTTGATGGGCTGCCACGACTATTCTGTGGTCAAGCAGAGCTTCATCGAGACCTTCAATCAGCCTGCGCGGAATGAGGGCATCGATGTACTGTGGGTGATCGATGATAGCGCCACGATGTACGAGGAACAGGATCTCCTGATTTCCAGCGCGGATGCCTTCATTGGCTTTGTCTCCAATGCGGGCGTCGACTTCAGGCTTGCACTCGTGACCACCGACATGGTGCTGGAACCCGGAGTGCTGCAGGGTCCCGTCATGGATGTGGGCACTGAGGACCTGGTCGAGGTCTTCAATGACCAGATTCAGGCAATGAGCACAGGGAGCCGCGACGAGCGTGGCATGGCGGCAGCCCTGGTGGCGGCTGATCCTGCAGTGTCAAATACGTTTGCCCGGAAGGATGCTGACCTGGAGCTCATCATTTTCTCGGATGAAGATGACCACTCCGAAGTCGGTGTGGATGACTTCCTTGATCAGCTCGAAGATCAACGGGAAGGAAAGGTCAAGGTGCACGCGGTCGTGGGTGATCCGCCGGAGGGCTGTGTGTCTGCTTCGGCAGCGGCGGACGCAGGTACGAAGTACCTCAAAGCCCAGCAGAAGACCGAAGGGTTGCGCGAGTCTATTTGCACCAACGATTATGGCGCCATGCTGGGCCGAGTCGCGCTGGATGTCGTCGGTCTACAGACCACCTATGCGCTCAGTAAGGTGCCAGAGGTCAAGACCATTGAGGTCGTGGTGAACGGCACCATGATCCACGAGCGTCTCGAGGACGGCTGGTCCTATTATGCCGGAGACAACACCCTTCGCTTCCACGGGTATGCGGTGCCTCGGCCTGGGGCGATTATTGAGGTCACCTATTCGGAGTGGTTTGGCCCGCTCCAGGAGGACACGGGGCTGTGAGATGGATGCTCGCTGCGAGTTTGTTGTGGGGCTGCGGAAGTCAGACCGGCGGGGTGGATACTGCCCCTGCCGAGACGTCGGTCACCGCGATCCGTATCGAGCCTGAGAACGTCAACCTTGTGACCAGCATGGATGATCCGGCCACGGTGACATTTACAGCCATTGCGACGATGAGGGATGGCACAGAGGCGCCGACAAGGATGGTCTCCTGGACCTCATCCAATCACTCAGCGGGAGAGATTGGCCAGTCGGGCAAGTTCCAGGCAGCCTCCGATAATGGTGGGGTGACGACGGTGACTGCCACCCACGTGGGCATCACGGGAACCGCCAGAATCACCGTGGTCTACGAGCAAGACATTGTGGAAGATGGGGTGGATGCTGGTTTGGTGGAGGCCTTCGCGAGCGCGTCGCCTACGGACTCGGACATTCCATCCATCTCCTACCCGCATGATGGGGTCACGGTTCCCCGAAACCTGCAGGGCCTGGCCTTCGCCTGGTCGATGCCGCCCTCGACGAACGTGGCAAGAATTGGACTCAAGAGCGACATCACGGACATTCGGGTGCATGTCGAGAGCAACGCATGGATCTCGAATGCGGACCTATGGTCACTGATTGCTGCTGCCAATACCGAGGGCACTGTGAACGTCACGGTGGAGGCAGGTCAGTGGGATGGAAGCCAGCTCACCAATGTGCAGCGGGGACCCTCGATGGGCCTGACGGTCAATCGCCTGGATGCCCGGGGGAGCATTCTGTATTGGGTGGCGCGGGCGGTGACTGAGAACCCCTCCGGGGACATCATGCGCATCCCCTTTGGCTCCAACACCGCAGACTATTTCTGGACCACGGAAGATGCAGGAGGGCAGTGTACCGGCTGCCACACCCTCTCTGAGTCTACGGACCGAATGGTCGTGACCTACCAGGGAGTCAATGGGAATTTTGCGATCATTGACATCACGGATCCCAGCTTCCCAGAGGTGGTGCTGGGGCCCAGCGAGGAACGGCGGCTGACCTTCCACACCGTCAGCCCAGATGGTCGCTACCTGCTGGGTGTGGCCAATGGAAAAGCAAGGCTGTACAGCATGCATGACGGCTCCTTCATCGAGGAGCTGGACATGGGGGACTACCAGGTCAGTCATCCGGACTGGGCTCCGGATGGGGAACACGTGCTCCTGGTACGGACCAACGAAGGGTTCATGTCAGACATGAACTTTGAGGGGGGCGAGATTGTCCAGCTTCCGTGGACTGGAGATGGCTTCGGGAGCCCAGAGGTTCTCGTGGAGTACTCGGGAACCTACAACAGCTACTACCCGGCCTATTCTCCAGATGGACTCTGGATTGCCTACAATCGTGCAGTTCGGACGCAGATCACACTGCCAAGCGGCGAGGTGATCGAATCTTCGAGGTGCTATTCGAACCCCTCGGCAGAGCTCTGGTTGATGCGACGAGATGGCTCAGACCAGGTGCGACTGGATGCCGCCAACGGGTCCGGGGAGCTGCAGAACAGCTTCCCGCGATGGGGCCCACTGCCAGACGATGACGTGCTCTGGCTCGCCTACAGCACCATTCGGCCCTACGATGTGGAACCCAACAGCAACATTCCGCAGATCTGGGTCACGGCCATCGACCCCGGACAGGTAGCCCTCGGAGAAGATCCGTCCTCGACCCCATTCTGGCTGCCAGGGCAGGACTCCCAGTCTGACAATCACCTGGCAATATGGTGGTCCAAGTGAGCCGGTTGATCTGGCTCCTGGGGCTGACTGCCTGCGGGGAGCAGGGGGCCGATGGCGACATCGTGCAGGGGTTTATCGGGGATTACCATGGCCTGTACGATGGCGCGTCATGGGCGTATCGAGACGATGCCGTCACGGATGCTTCACCGCGGGAGGCTGAGGTCCTTCGCGCTCGCTATACCGGGGAGGGTCTCCTGGACTTTCGGCGAGGCAGTCGGTGGCCGGATGCACATACTGAGGCCACGCTCCGCTTTGATCTGGGTAGTTTCTTTACGCTGGAGTCCTGGGATTTCGCGGGATTTGAAGGCGAGGCGACCCTGAAGCTCGGCACATCCCAGCCTGCAGGAGGCCAGTCGGTCTCCGGTGACAGCTGGTTCTGTCGGACCAGCCTGGAAGAAGAGGTGTCGACCTACTACGGCGTGTTTTTAGAGACGGTGAAGTACAGCTGTGAGGGGTCTGCAGGACCTGCCGGTAGCTTCATCTTCGCCAAGGACATCGGGCTGGTGTACTTCGAGAGTGAGGACTACGTTCTGGACCTCATCGCTCCCTGGTAGGTGCAGCCTGGGGCCTACCGCTGGCCGAGTAGCGGGGTTCGGTTCACCTGAGCTGCTCACGAACTGCGCGCACGACGTGATCGATGTCCTTCTGGGTCATCCCTGGATGATTCGGCAGGTACAGTACGTTCTCTGAGAAGTCTCGAGTGGGTCCATACCAGCTCATGTAGTCCGACCGCGTATCGACGCCTCGCTTTCTCAGCGCCAGCTGCAGGGTCTCGGCGCTGCCG
>Ga0310342_100001620_pt1 | contig 14078 bp, 12 predicted proteins | sample S15DNA20500_MG_FD_206155 | JGI IMG/M metagenome (GOLD analysis project Ga0310342, IMG submission 206155) | Marine microbial communities from station ALOHA, North Pacific Subtropical Gyre - S1503-DNA-20-500_MG | ecosystem: Environmental > Aquatic > Marine > Oceanic | place: Pacific Ocean: North... | reverse complement strand
CACCCCTGGATACGTTCTCAGCTGACTTGCTTCTGAGGACCTTGGTGATCAATCCGGTGAAGATGAGGACTGGTTTCATCAATCTTGTCAGCAGTTTCAGTGACACTCCGACAAAGCTGGACAGCTTGCGCGAATGGGCCGCTCCGAGTGTCTTCGGGATGATCTCGGAACAGGTCAGAATCAAGAAGGTGAGGAGTGCTGAGAAGATGCCAACTGCAGCGGGATATTGGTCAAATTCTCTGGCGACCAGGAACCCCGCCATCGTGGCGCCGAGTGTGTTGGAAATGGTGTTCAGAACCAGAATTGCACCGATCGCTTCGTCGAGTCTCTCTTTCTTCAACTCCAGAAGCCAGCGGATGCCGACTCCCTGGTCGCGGCGTTCTTCCAGACTCGCGACGGACACGGAGAGAAACGCTGCTTCGAGCAGAGAACAAAGGAAGGAGACGATCAGGGTCAGGGAGACGACGGCGATGAGCAGGTTCACGGGCTTCCATCCAGGTGGGAATGACCACCTGGATCCAGCATAACCGGATCCAGGCTGTCGGCGATCCAATCGAAGAATTCCTGGGAATCTGAGCCATTGGTTATCGGAACCTAGTATAGACTTTACACTTTACACTTTATAAAGTATGTGCCACTCTTTGCCCGGGGATGTCCGGTTCTTCGGGTCCGTATCCGTGCTGGCTGAGGTCAGAGGCTGACCCTGGTTGGTTCGGAAACGACCACAGAGGGAAGGACATCGCTCCGGTGGATTGCCGGTAAATCGTTGCAAGTTTGTTGTTTCTTGCACGAACCGTGCACCGAGGGCGAAACGTCGAAGGTGGTTTGCAGCAAACACTTTCGAGAGTGAAACAGGAGAACTTACGTCAACGTGACAAGAATTTGAGCAGATAAGGGTCTAGCTCCGCTAATCGGAGCCGGAAGGGGACAGATGGAGAATCAGGATACGAACCAAAGTAGGGATGAGCGCAGGCCGGTCGAGTCAGCGTTTAACTTCAATAATTTTTGGGCAGGGCTTGGCTCCGGAGGAAGAACCATTGCAGGTATCTTCGTCGTCATCGCAGCCTATTTCATCTTCCTGGACAAAGGAAATACGAATTGGGTAGAGATTCCTTTCGCAGAGGGGGAATCGCAGCACAAGTCTCAATTCGTCGAGACTCTCCGGGACGAACAAGTGGAGTTCCGCTACACACCCCAGGGTCAGATCCAGGTTTCCAACAAGAACATCGGCAAAGTTCTTTCGATGCTCCAGGGCATTCCGGGTACAGGCGTTCGCGAGGACCCTTTTGGTTGGATTCGTCAATCGGATTCCATCCTCGGAAATACTCGTCAGAGAGAGCAGAGATGGGAGAGGTCTCACATCCAGAGGCTGGAGGAAGACATCGCTCGCCTCGATGGGATTTTCTCCGTAAGCGTGACCCCGAGCAGCGCATCCTCAAGCGCCGTCATCGGATCTAATCGTAAGATCAATGGTGTAAGTGTTCAGGTCATGCTCAATGAAGAAATTCGGCAAGAGGGAATCAGCCAGGAAGTGGCGCGTGCTATCGGACTCCATGTTTCTGGGGCGTATGCGATCACTCTGGACAAGATCGTCCTCACGGACACTTTTGGTCATCACTATGATCTCGTGAACCCGAAACTGACCAATGGTGACGTAATAGACAAGAAGAAAAAGGTAGAGGGTTACGTTACCAATTACCTCAATTCCATTTTTTCTACTGATATGTTCCGGGTCACGGTGGCTGTCAGTCTACAAGAACCGGTTGAGGATCGTGGCTTCATTGATAATCGGTTCCCTGTTGTTCGAGGGATTCATGACATTCAAGAACAGGTTGCGGGACTTACGACCACCTCTTCTCAATTTGCCGATACGGTAATTGCTCGAGCGACCGTTCAGCAGATTCCATCCTATTCCGATTCCGACCCAGCCGTGAATTCCGTCGACGAAGTGGCAGTTACCGTCATGCTAGATCGTGAGAAAGCTCTCGCCATCGCAACGGACCGCTTTCGAGGAACCTCGAATCGTGGAGTAAGCGCTGTAGTGGCCGGGCTGCAGGTCGAGGAGACTCCGGAAGCGTTGCGGGTTCTCCGTGGATTTACCACTGAAGTCGCCAACGGTATAGAATCACACCTGAAAGTGCATCTGGGGAAAGATACCGACGTCGAAGCCAGAGTATTCCCGGTCCGCTTCGGAGGTTTCACGACTGCGGCCGCCGTGGCTACTCCGTTCTTTCCTGGTCCCACAAGCCAGAACAACAACTTCCCGTTCCTGGTTCTGGTGTTCTTCGGAATCGCATCGATATTCGTGATGCTACGTGACGGTCCTGTCGACGTTCCTCGTCAATCAGCCATCCAGGGTTTCCGAATCTCTGGTTCTTCTTCTGTAGCCGGGATCCAGGCGGCCATCGATACGTACAGGGATGAAGAAAGCCAGTTTTCCTACGATCACTCGATGGAGATAATCCGAAACCTCACAGTGGCGGAATCGGTCACCATTCTGCGCCAGGTGATCTCTGGTACACGAGACGATTTACCGGGTTGTGAGATTCTTGCGCTGTTGATCCTCGATCAAGGCGGGAATCGCGAACTGATCTTCCAGCAACTGAATTCGGATGAATTGGCAATCCTGGGAGAATTGATCCAGGAGGCCGGCGTCCTTACTGGAGATTCGATAGAAGATGCGATGGCAGCCCTGGACCTGTTCAAAGGTGGGCGCGCAGATTTTTCTACCGGGATATCCCTCCCGCCATTTGTCAGTACGGTTCCCGGTCCCTCGAATGTGGATCAATCCGTTCTCAATGACATAAGAGCTACGGATCCCGATCTTGCAGAGCTGATCGAACGCAATCGTCAGGGAAGTGAATCCCGGGAGGTTCAGTCGTCATGAGTGATCCTGTCTTCTCTCGATCGGTTACTGAAAGTGCCCAGGATGAAAATTCTGTTGAAACGGCACATCTGCGACTGAACGCACTCCAGGTCGCCTATGCAGAGTTGCGTAGGAAACTGGTCCAGGAGGGAAACGAGATGAAGGCCGCTGTGGAGTTGGCCAGGAAAGAAACGGATGAACACGTTCACAGGAAGATCTCGGAAGCGAACCAGAGGGTAGCGGAGATCGAGGAAGAGGCTCGACTTCGCGGCGAGACTGTCGGCCAGAAAGAAGGTGTCGAAGCTGGTTTTTCGGAGGGTCTACAGAAGGGCCTTGAAGAAAGCAGACGCCAAGCTGACCACCTGGTCCAAGAAAGGGCGCTGGCTTTGCTCGGGGATCGATGTGATTCGACATCTCAATTGTTGATGAGCGTCCTCGAGGAGTTCACCGGTTGCTGGAAACAGACCATCGATGAGGTTCGCCGAGATACGGTCGCATTGGCTCGTGGAATTGCGGAGCGAATCTTACGCAAAGAGATCGTCGAATTCCCGGAGCTGGTAACCGAGAACATCGAATTGGCGATCCAGAGAATCGGTGACCGACGAAAAATTCAGATCGAAGTGAATCCAGTAGATTTGACAACTGTTATCGAGTTCCTTCCGGCTCTCGGTAAGAAGATACAGGCGGCTGAAGGTGCTGAAGTGATAGGAGTGGAGTCCATCTGCCGTGGAGGGTGCCGCGTTCGAAGTGAGACCGGCAGTGTCGATCTCGGGATAGATACACAGCTCGATCTGATCGAATCAGCTCTTATCCAGGATACGCAGGAGAGTTAGATGAATTTGATGTCTGCACTGAAGGCGGTAAACCTGGATGATCTCGTTCGGGTTCGTGGGGCAGTGGTCCGCGTCATCGGTGTTATCGTCGAAGCTGAAGGCCTTTCACTGCCAGTAGGCGCAGAATGCACCATCGTGACTCGTGATGGAGAACGCGTTGTGGCCGAGGTGGTGGGCTTCGACGAGGGCAGAACGCATCTATTGCCAGAAGATGGAAGCGATGGAATTGCCCCCCGTGACGAAGTGATTCATGACGGAGAGATTCCCTGCGTTGCAGTGTCGCAACATCTGCTAGGTAGGGTGGTGAACGCACGAGGAGTTCCGATAGACGGATTGGGTCCCTTGCCCATCCGAGACAAGATGCCCATCAGCAGTGATCCGATCCCCGCATTGAAACGTCAGAAGATTCGCAAGCCAGTGCACACCGGGATAAGGGCTCTCGATTCGATCTTGACTGTCGGGTTGGGGCAACGGCTCGGTATCTTCTCTGGTAGCGGTGTCGGCAAGTCGACACTTCTGGGCATGATCGCCAGAAATACAGAAATTCCAGTGCGAGTGATTGCCTTGGTGGGAGAACGGGGTCGAGAGGTTCGAGAGTTCATCGAGAGAGATCTCGGTCCACAAGGGCTGGCACGAAGTGTCGTGGTGGTGGCAACCGGAGACGAAGCAGCTGTGATGCGTTTGAGAGCGGCTCGGGTTGCAACATCCATCGCCGAATGGTTTCGCGACCGAGGCGAGGATGTGCTTTTGCTTGTCGACTCCATCACGCGTGTTGCTCTTGCTCAGCGTGAGGTGGGGCTTTGTGCCGGCGAACCGCCGACAACAAGGGGTTACACCCCGAGCGTCTTCGCGATGTTACCGAGGCTTCTCGAAAGAACGGGGCCAGGTGTCACCGGAAGCATCACTGCTTTTTATTCGGTATTGGTCGAGGGAGACGATCAGCACGATCCGATAGGGGATGCAGTCCGTGGCATTCTTGACGGTCAGATTTGGTTATCGAGAGACCTCGCCAACAAGGGCTGGTTTCCACCCATCGACCCCTGTTCCAGTATTAGCAGATCGATGAAATCTGTTGTCGACGAAGAACATTTTGAAGCTGCTCGGTCACTCGTTGAGAAGGTGGCGATTCATAGTGAGATCGAGGACATGGTCCGACTCGGTGCCTATGTAAAAGGTCATGATTTGCGTTCCGACGAAGCTATCGATGCGATTCCACTGATAGAAAAGTTGCTCAGACAAGAGCCAGAAGTGGCGAGTGACTTCTTCGAAACCCGGAATCGTTTGATTGAGATCGCTCGAGGATCTCATCGGAAGGCGAAGTAATGTCACAAACTAAATACCACCTCGATTCTTTGTTGCGCCTTCGGAAATCAGAAATGGACGCGGAACTCGTACAGCTATACCGCTGTGTGAGAGATCTCCACGTCAAACAAGAACGGATCAGGGAAACAGAAGTAGAACATCATGCTGTCATCCATTCGATTCGGGAATCTGATCAGGATGGGAACGATCTTGGTCAGCTGATAGTGCATCGCCACTACCTGGCGAGGCTGAGGGATGAGGCGAAAGAACACGCCGAAATAGCTGATCGACTTGCGAAAGCTGCTGACGAAGTCCGAGAGCAAGTCGAGATGGCAGTGAATAGATATCGCATCGTCGAAAATCTGAGAAATCGAAGAAGAACGCAGAATCGTGAACGGGTAACGAAGATCACGGAACGGATTGTTGAAGACGAAATAACCACTCGGTTCGCAAAACGCGTCCAGATTGAGAACGAAAAACAACGAGTGGCTTCGCGTGACGTCTTCCGGGGAGAGTGATTGATGATGGAATCTGAAAAGGAGTCACGGATGTTGGCACCCTCGGCACTGAAAAATAGTGGTGGATCTCGGGTTCTGGTCGGATTGGCTCTGGCCCTCATTTTCTCGATGACATCTGTATCGATCGAAGCGCAGCAGTGGCCAACAGGGAATACGGATAAACCAGTCACCGTGAACTCCATTCCCGATGCACGACTTGCAAACGGCGGTGTGATTGCAATGGATTCGGCGGGGAGCCCCGATTTCATCTGGAGGACACTCCAGGCAATCGCAGTCATCGTTGCCATCGCTGGTGTTGGTATCGGTGGCCTCGTATTGGTTCGGAGATTCGCTCCCGGCGTCATTCCGGGTACCGATGCAAGGATGAAAGTACTGACAAGAATTCCGATGGGTAACCGCCAGAGCATGGTCATCGTAAAAATTGGAGAACGAGTCCTGGTCGTCGGTGCATCTCCGGGTCGAATCGATTGTCTCAGCGAGATTACCGATTTCGATGAGGTACAGGACCTCAGTTACGGAAGTGAGTTTTCCCATCAGATCGAGAAGATCAGGAACGACACAGAAGACGACCAGTATCAAGTTGTGAATGTAGAGGATTCTGCTTCCGAGGATGTGAGAAACGAAATCCAATGGCTTCGGGATCGCCTCGATGGTTATGGAGATCGAGTTGAAGGAGAAACACAGACGTGATCAGATTCCGACGATCTCTGATACTGGGAGTTCTCTGTGCCATCGCCATCCTCTTGATGGCTGCACCAGAGGCGTTGGCCAACGAGGGTAATAGTCCAGACGATGGCATAGTCGAGAAAATTCTGAGCGGATCGCCAGAGAACATCGGCGTTTCATTGCGTTTGATTCTACTTGCGACAGTACTTTCTATCGCACCGGCGTTGTTGCTACTGACGACCTGTTTTACCCGAATCATCGTGGTGCTCGGATTTGTCCGACGAGCTATTGGAACCCAGGATTCACCTCCAAATCAGGTAATGATCGGGCTGTCTCTGATGTTGACCGTCGCGGTCATGGGGCCGATCTGGGGTGACATCTACAGCAATGCCATCCGGCCCTATGCTGAGCAAATTCCAGTTGAATCAACCGGTAAAATTCCTACTGGCGAAGAAGCGTTTTCCTACGCAGAAACCAGGGTCAGGGAATTCATGTATCGCTTCATCAATGAAAGCGATCTCTTGCTTATGGCACGCGTTGGTGCGCCTGTCGTGGTCAAAAACCAGTACACAGAAGAAGGTTTCATCACCAGTGACTTTCTTGAAACACTACCAACGACAGTGATCATGCCCGCCTTTGTACTCAGTGAATTACGAAGAGCATTCGAGATGGGATTCATGATCTATCTGCCATTCGTTGTCATAGATCTAGTGGTTTCGGCGATTCTGGTTTCGATGGGTATGTTGATGCTTCCACCGGTACTCGTGTCCCTTCCATTGAAGGTACTGGTGTTCGTGCTGGTAGATGGATGGGGTCTGGTTGTTGAGCAACTGATGGTTTCAACAATGGTAACGGTGGCCGGCTGATGAGATTTGATGCAGCTATCGATGTACTTCAGGGAGCATTGGCCGTCGCCATGCAACTGGCAATCCCGATATTGCTGGTGATGTTGGTGGTTGGAATTGTGATCAGCCTGTTCCAGGCCCTGACTCATTTGCAGGATCAAACGATCACTTTCGTACCAAAGATCATCGCAGTGGTGGTGGCACTCTTTTTGTTGCTTCCGTTGCTGTTGGGTTGGACGACCGATTACGCCCGTAATTCGATTCAGGAGTCTGCTCGGACATTTGAAGGAGGTGAACAGCGGTGAATGAACTGCTGCAATTCTCCGCCAATACCTGGGTCGTTTGGCTGCTTGTTTTTCTACGAATTTCCGGGGCGATGATGGTCTTTCCCGTCTTTTCTTCGAAGACCATCCCAACACGGATTAAAGGTGCGATAGCGGCTGTGATCGCCTTGTGTGTGGCACCGATCATCTCCGGAGAGTCGATACAGATGGCTTCCAGCGACATTACCACGCTGTTTGCCAGTCCGCTTTCTGCTGCCGTCGCCCTCTGTGGAGAACTTGCTCTCGGTTGGGTACTCGGTGCCACCGCGGGAATCTTGATGTGGAGTGTTCATCTGGGCGGACAGCTTCTTTCCCAGGATTCAGGCTTTGCTTTCGGACAAGTGGTAGATCCGTCAACGGGCCAGTCCACCACTCCGTTAACGACACTGCTGATGGTGTTTGCGGGACTTGTCTTTCTGGCTCTTGAAGGCCATCGGCTGGTCATACTGTCTCTCTATGGATCGTTCGAAACGGTGCCGCCAGGACTGTTGGGTAACATATTTAACGGTGCGTTGTCGGTAGATTCAGCGACCATCGTTACTCAGGAGATGGGCAGTCAAATCTGGAGTCTTGGTTTTCAGATCGCTTTGCCAGCATGTGTTGCCTTGATGGTTACGACCATCGGTCTTGGGGTACTGGCGCGAACAATTCCAGAGATGAATGTTTTTGTTGTAGGATTTTCGATTCGTACGGGAGTCGGGATGCTGGCTCTATTCGTGACTTTGCCATTTATCGCTGAAATCTATCGGTTTGTTATCGGGCTAGGACTTCAGGGTTCGGAGCTGATCCTCCGTGGAATCGGGGGGATCTGAGTCATGGTCGGATTCTTTGATCACGATGAAAAGTCCGAGGCTCCGAGTGCCAGAAGATTGGAACAAGCTCGACTCGCCGGCAAGGCCGCTTTCAGCGCGGACCTGGTGGGAGCTCTGGTCCTGATTGCGGGATTTTGCGGGATCCTGCTCTTTTCGAGCACGATTTTCGTGGCCCTGTCGACGACGATGAGTGGGATTCTTGGCAATTTGTCAAATACGAGAGTCGATGGATCGACAGCAGGTCTGTTCCTTTACGAGGTCCTCGAACAAGTCGTTGTGATTGCAGGCCCCCTCTTGCTCTTGTTGCTGATCGTAGCCGGTCTGTCGACCTGGTTGCAGGTTGGTTTCCGGGTTCGGTTTGCGGAGATCATTCCAGATGTAGAACGCGTTGATCCATTCAGAAATGGCAGACGAATTTTAGGTCTAGAGGGATTCGGTAAGTTGGCTTTTGGATTTTTGAAGATCGCAGCAGTGGGTATGGTTCTGTGGATCGGCGTCAGAGGGATGCTATTTGGTCCCGAGGCGATTGTAGATATCGGTATGTCTGACCCGGGAATCGCCTGGAGTGTTGCAGGAGATCACCTGTTCTGGATTTTCCTGAAGGTCTGTGGAGTTCTGCTACTGATTTCTGCTGCAGACTGGGCTTACAGGCGCTGGCAATATCAAAAGTCCATGTTGATGAGTCGAGCCGAGGTCAAAGATGAGAACCGTGAAGTGCACGGTGATCCACAAATTCGTCGTCGTCGTAGACAGCTTCACGAACAAGTTCTCAAGGGAATAGCACTTCCAGATCTTTCAAGTGCACGAGTAGTCCTTACGGCTGGACCTTCAATTTCAATAGCCCTTCGATACGAGGAGGGAAATGCTGAGGCTCCCATGATCATCAGGATTGGACATGGTGAAGCTGCGATCCAGATCAAAAACGCCGGTCTGGAAGCGGGAATTCCGATTCTGGACGACGTGTTGCTGGCCACCGATCTCGTCAATAGCGGGGTCGAGGGCGAGGTAATCCAAAAAAGTCTGTTCGAGCGCGTTACCGAGGTAATCGGTTCATTGGCGACGCTGGAGTCAAGCTGCGCAGAAATTCAATCACAGGTACCGAGAAGAGAAGGATGATGAACGAAGCCCGGATGGAAACTCTGGTACCAAATCCGCACTGGAAGGATTCCATCGGAAGGAATCGTGACCTTGCTCTGGTGCTTGCGCTGGCGGGAATCCTGGTCGCCATTTTGGTACCCTTGCCTGGTACGGTGATGGATGGCCTGCTCGGCGCAAACATCGCATTTTCCCTACTGGTCATCCTCACGGTCGTGTATCTGAGGAAGCCGTTAGAATTTGCTGCCTTCCCGTCGATGTTGTTGCTGATAACTCTCTATCGACTTGCATTGAACATCGCCACAACCCGACTGATTTTGAGTCGGGCGGGTGAAGAAGGCGAGTACGCAGCTGGTGAAGTTGTGAACTTCTTTGGAAATTTTGTTTCTGGCTCGAACCTTGTCGTTGGATTCATCATTTTCGCTGTACTGGTGGTGATTCAGTTTGTTGTTGTGACCAAGGGGGCAACCAGGATTGCAGAGGTTGCCGCCCGGTTTACTCTGGACAGAATGCCCGGTTCACAGATGGCCATCGATGCCAATCTGAATTCTGGCAACATCTCGGCAGAAGAAGCAAAGAACGCCCGTGTGGAGCTTGCTCGTCAGGCGGACTTCTACGGGGCGATGGACGGTGCGTCCAAGTTTGTTCGTGGGGATGCCATTGCCGGAGTCATCATCACGATGATCAATATCGTAGGTGGCCTTGCTATCGGAATTTTCCAATATGGAATGAATTTCTCCGAGGCGGGCAGGGTGTTCACTACACTCACCATCGGAGATGGACTCGCCACCCAATTACCAGCTCTCATCATCAGTATCGCGGCTGGATTGATGGTGACGAGAGCTTCCACACATGAACAGATAGGCCACGCCGTAGTCGGGCAAGTTTTTGCAAACCCCCGTGCACTGGTGATCACTGCCGCGGTTCTGGTGTTACTCGCTTTTACTGGACTACCGACTGCGGTTCTAGGATTCCTGGCGGTTCTATTTGTGACGATTGCCTATCTGACTCGAGTTCCGCCAGTGAGAAGTGTGCCTCGTGGGGACTCCAAGAAGCACTCGCACGATGATTCCAATGTCACTACAGGGGGCGTCAATCACCGTGCGCGAGTTCAACCTGCAGGTTTTGCCGAGCCTCTCTCTATCGAATTGGGATACAGCCTTCACCGTCTTCTGGAGCCTGACGGACCTGGAGTATCCCTTGGACAGAAGATTGAGGATCTTCGTCAGTTGTTATGGACCGAGCTGGGTTTTCGATTGCCCCCGGTCCGAGCCAGCGTGTTGATTCGAGATATCCCACGTCAGGACTACAGAATTCTGCTACGTCAGATTCCATGTGCGTGGGGAACGCTGAGGGTTAATGACGCGATGATCATCGAGGAACAACGTTCGATCGATGCAATCCAAGGGGATGAAATCAGTGAGCCTCTGTTTGGAGTGCGAGCGAAATGGATCTCACTGGAGGAAGGCGAGATGCGCAAGTCTCTCGGCTACCGGGTAGTGAGCGCACAAGATGCCTTGCTGGCCCACCTCAGAAAGACGGTAGAGGACCATCTCCCCGAGCTTCTGACACGTGGGGAAACTCGTAGGATTCTCGATCGGGTCAATGATGAGGTGAAGCCTCTTGTTGCTGAAGTGGTTCCGAACCTGTTGCGGCTGGGGGAGGTCCAGAAGGTTCTCCAGTTGTTGCTTTCCGAGGGAGTTTCGATTCGTGATATGGAGAAGATTCTGGAAACCCTGGGAGAGGCTACCCAGGAAGTTCCTGTTGATGCTCCTCGCGATCTTGTCCGCATCACGGAGCGTGTGAGGACTTCGCTTGGGCGGAGCATTTGCACCCCGTTGATCGATGAAGAGCGTCGGATAAAGGTTGTCACCATCGATCCAGAGATTGAAGAGGCTCTTCTGGATGCGGTTGAGGGTCATGCACCGAGTGAGGTATTGAGGCTACCGCCTCGGCTTCATGAAGGAGTGGTTCAGGCTATCGAAGGTCCGTTGGAAATCTTGGCAGCTGGAGGTCATCCTGCGGTTGTTTTGACGGCTCCGGTTCTTCGAGTCCATGTTAAAAAGCTGTTGGAGAAGGAAGTGCCCTCGGTGGCGGTCCTCTCCTACAATGAAATCGGCCACGGTATTACCGTGGAATCTGCGGGGATGGCGAAGATCGGTGGTTGACCTAGGGGGTCAGACACCACGGTCTTCTGGGGGGAAGGGGACGATGCTCTTGAACGAGCTTAAAGAAACAAGCGATGCGGGCCACACTCGTGTCGTTGCGCCCGATTACGCTACTGCAGTCCGCATTTTGCAGGAGCGATTTGGAAGTGACTGGACAGTGGTCCATTCACGTAAAGTTCGTAGATCTGGTTTTTTCGGCTGGTTTGGTGTTTCCGATGTTGTTGTGATCGTTCGCAATGCGAGATCGGATAGCTTCGATTCAGTCGGAGGTTACGAAGAATCAGTACAGCGACCAGGGAGTCCGGCCGTTACTACCTCGGGCTTTGCCAGAGAAGTTGAAGATTGTTACTCCACGTCAGTTAACGATCGAAGCGACTGCAATGATCTGCTCCGGCACCTGGAAGTTGCCAGGAGCCAAATCGCTTCGGAGTTGCAGCAGTTCTCCAACACTACGGTTATCGACCGTAAGCCAGAGGAATGGCAGATGGACGGGGGAGAGTCTGCTGATCTCGAATCTGGCAGCTTCGAAAACAAAGAAGAATGTGATGTAGAGCAGAGTGATGAAATTAGCGCCACTGCTGCTGCGGGAATCGACGATCCCTTCGATCAGAGCATCGATCCGCGTTTTCTCGGTGCTATCAGATCACTACTCGAATCTTCAGGAATCCCGGCACACGCGTATTCCAAGATCATCGGTTCTGTTTGTGAAGCGCCCCTCGATTCGAATCTCTCAGTAACCGAGCTGCAGGACATCGCCTACGCTCGCGTGGGAGCTTGCATACTGGATAGGATTCCAGACACTGCTCCCATCGTTGCCGGGTCGAGCAGTGCTCCCCGGATCGTGGCTCTTGTCGGTCCGACCGGAGTAGGCAAGACCACGACACTGGCAAAACTGGCATCTTACTTCCACCTTGTTGAGAAGAAGCGAGTTGGACTGGTTACTCTCGATTCATACAGGATCGGTGCGATCGAGCAATTGCGTCGTTTCGCAGAGATTCTCGGGTTGCCTTTGAAAACCGTGGTGTCTCCTGGCGCAGCGAAGGAAGCGATTGACGGATTCTCGGATTGCGATTTGATCCTGGTTGATACGGCAGGAAGAAGTCAGCGGGACATGGAGCGACTTGCAGAGGTGCGGGATTCTCTCGGAAACATCGACGATATCGAAGTTCACCTTTGTCTCTCGCTGGGAGCGGCGCCAGAAGCAGTGATTGCAGCAGCAGAGTCATTCTGCTTGATCGGATACGACCGAGTCATCTTTACCAAGCGGGATGAGTCGTACAGAAAAGGATTCCTCTGGGATCTATTCGGTCTCGTTCCTGCCACTGTTTCTTACATCACGTGTGGTCAGGAAGTACCAGAAGACATAGCCGAAGCAACTCGAGATGGCATCAAGGATATGATTCTCGGGGATCAATGAGGGATCAGGCCTGGAAACTGCGGAGAATGATCGAGGAGCGGGTTCTTCCCGTGAAGGGGAGGGCACGTGTATTGGCCATCACCAGTGGAAAAGGGGGTGTTGGGAAAACCAACATCTCGGTCGGGCTTGCCATCGCTGCTGCGACAGCTGGCCTCAGAACGGTACTCATCGATGGAGACCTGGGTCTAGCGAACATCGACGTACTCCTTGACCTGCAGCCTCGCAAGAACCTGGGCCATCTTGTTGACGGGAGTGCGTCCCTCTCTGAGGTTCTCGTCAGGGCTCCGGGGGGGATCCAGGTATTGCCTGGAGCCAGTGGCCTGTCGCGGGTTGCAGATCTCGGGCATCTACAGAAACAGGTTTTGTTCGATAGTCTGGGTCTCCTCACGGAAGAAAACGATCTGATTCTCATTGATACAGGGGCCGGGATCTCCAGGTCGATTGTGGATCTCTGTACCTGTGCAGGAGAGGTGCTGGTGGTGACGACTCCCGAACCCACTGCCATAGTAGATGCCTACGCGATGCTGAAGGTTTTTTCACAAACAATTCAAGCGCCAAAATGCTGGCTCGTGGTCAATCAAGCGCAGTCTCGTGGCGAGGCGCAGCAAGTGATGGGGCGGATGCGAGGACTGGCACGCCAATTCCTGTCGATAGAGATTGAACAGGGCGGGACAATTTTGCACGATCCGAGAGTGCCGGCTTCGGTACGCCGTCGTCAGCATTTTTCCCTGGCCTATCCGTCCTCCCCGGCGGCTCAAGGAGTGAGGGATCTTGGAGAGAATCTGGGTCTTGCAAGAGATAAAGGCAATCGTGGATTTCTGCAGCGCTTGAAAGGACTGATTTCTGGGGATCTAGTGAAGGCCTCAGAGCGTACTCATTGAGGCTTCGTGATAGAGCAATGAAAAGATGATTCCAGGCACGGGAAGTGCCTCAGTGTGCAGTCGAGGTTGCTGAACCGCCCTGGCTATCCTTTGCGGAAGCCTCACACCTGGCTCCTGGCCAGGGTTGGATCGAGATGACAGGAAGAGGAGTTTCTTTTGGCTCAGACCAAACCAGACGGTATCCGGGAAAACCTCCCTGGAAAATCTACCATGATCGGAAAGACTCGGATGCAGGATGATCCGGAACTGGAGATGGTCTGGATCGAATTCAAGGACACCAGTTCAGTAGAACTCAAACAGGAACTCAAAAATGATCTCCTCGAACGATACCTTCCCATCGTTCGCTACACTG
>Ga0310342_100001618_pt1 | contig 14095 bp, 12 predicted proteins | sample S15DNA20500_MG_FD_206155 | JGI IMG/M metagenome (GOLD analysis project Ga0310342, IMG submission 206155) | Marine microbial communities from station ALOHA, North Pacific Subtropical Gyre - S1503-DNA-20-500_MG | ecosystem: Environmental > Aquatic > Marine > Oceanic | place: Pacific Ocean: North... | reverse complement strand
CCACGCGAGGGAGAGCACCAGGTCACGGTTCAAGTCAGCAGAGCTCCAGGAGTCGAGTCGCTCGCCGTCGGAGTAGCCGTTGATGAGGAGCAGGTTGATGAACGCGAAACCCAAGAGACAGGTGAACCCTCCGGAGCAGATCCGGAGGGCGCGATGCAAGCGACCCGCGGCGCCGTGAGCGGAGGCGCTGTACAGGACGACCAAGAGGGATAGGAGGCTGAGGCCGTAGTGGTAGCTCATCCAGTTGAGGACCAGGTTGTCCTCGCGAAGGAAGTCGTCCGGATCGAGGAGTAAGGCCGACCAGATGATCGCAGGGATCACGGCGGCTGAGAGAGAGACCGCGCTCCAAGCAGAGCTGGAGCGACGCCGGGCCGCCATCGACATCAGGACGCCTGCCAGGGAGAGTCCGACCAGCCCCCAACAATCGTCGCCGCCGATCCCGCCCATGGGCACGGTCACCTTGCGCAGCTCTGCCGGGATGGCGAGGCCGAGGAGGAAGCAGGCGGACATGAGGTATGCGGTCTTCGCTCGACGGGTCCCGTCACCCTTCGATGTGTCATCCCGAAGGATGAGGTACCCGAGGGCCGGGAGTAGGGCGAGGGCCGCGAGCACGAGCAGCCCGCCGCGCTCGCCGAAATGGAAGCTGTGTAGATTGAGCAATCGGCCTATCCCGAGGAGCGGAGCAGCGGCGGCTACGAGTCCGAGGGCGCGCGTCTTTGCGAGGTGCCCTTGGGAGAGGAGCGGGGCGAGCGTCGTGAACGCCGTGCACGCGTACATCCAGGGGAGGGCGTCGGAGATGGACCACTCCCAGCTCTTGAAGTGGCCGATGTCGACGTTGGCGTAGATGGCGAAGCCCGTGATCAAGACGACGGGCGCGTAGACGAAGGAGCTGGACGTGCGCGCGGCCCCGCAGGCTGAGATCGCTGCGATGAGCGCGAGCGCACCGAAGTAGGTTGGGATGTCTGCGCCGAACCATGCTCTGAAGTAGGCCAGGGTGGGGACTGCACAGAGGACCGCGGCGAGGGCGAGCGCGCGTGGAGCCGGGTGCCGACGCCAGAGGATAGAGGCGATGAGGAGCGCGCCCGAGGACAGGATGACGGCGATGAGCAACATCGGCACGTTGTGGTAGGCGACGTTGCTTGGGTAGGTGTGATGGATGCGGTAGGCGAAGAAGGAGAACCCAGCTGCGAGTCCTGCGAGGGCAGGGAGCGCGGGGAGCGCTGCGCGCGCCCAGACCGAGATCGCGAGGTGGACGCAGATGACAGATGAGACGCTCCATAAGGAGAGCATCTCCCTGGTCCCGAAGACGAGGTAGGCCAGGACGAAGAGGAGGACCGACGAGTGAACAGCGGCCGGGTGGATGTCGCTCGGGTTCGCGCGGCGAGGCCAAGAGTCGAGGACTGCCAGGACGAGCGAAGTCGCGCCTGAGAGGAGCGCGAAGGTAATCAGTGCGCTCTCATCCGGAACCTCATCCGGAACCCTCGAGAGCAGCCAGGTGGATGCGACCCCTGCGGCAGCTGCTGCAGAGGCCAGCGGAAGGGCGGGGAGCTCGAGCTTGCGCCCTACGAAGGTCGCTGCGCCCGCGAGCAGGGTCGCGACACAGGCGATGACGAGGTAGTCGTCGCCCAACTCGACGAGGCGCGCGTAGTGGATCGCTATGGCGAAGGGGATCAACACTCCGGCGATGCGGCCAAGCTGCCAACGAACGCGGAAGGGGCTCGACCTGGATCCGCCCATGAAGACGAAGAGGAGTCCGAAGAGCCCGCAGGCTATGAGCCCAAGGGCGGCCTCCTCCTCGTGACCTCCCACGAGCCAGAGGATCTGGCTCCCCGTGGTGCCGAAGAGACCCAGGAGACCCAACCAGGGCCAGTCCTGACGCCGTCCGATGGCGAGCAGCGCGACATCGAGGAGCAGGATGTAGCTGAAGAGCCCGATGGCGCTATCGGTCGTGGCGAGGAGCAGCGGCGTGGCGAAGCCGCCGACGAGTCCGAAGATCGCGATGAGCTGGGACGAGTGGCGGACAGCGAGCCAGCAACTGACGGCAGTGACAATGGCCATCCAGCCGAAGCCCACCTTCCAGTCGAGGAGGTGTGCTGAGTCTGGCGAGTCTTTGCAGGCGTACCAGGCGGCCGCGTAGTGAATGACGGCGCCGCTCCCTGCGAGGACGTCGGACACGACGCGGTACCCCTTGGAGCGCAGGCGTGCTTGAATCAGGAGGCAGAGGGTTCCGACGATTGCGCCAGTCCAGACCTTCGAACTGTGGTCGAACCATCCTTCATCGAGGGCCAATTTGAAGAAGAGGATCGCGGCGAAGAGCAGCACGAAGCCGCCAAGGATCGCGGCTCCTTGAACCCCGAGCAGCTTCTCCCACTCGATGCGTTTGCGAGCGGGCTTGGCGGGTGTGATCTTCTTTGCGGGGGGCAGCGTCTCGATCTTCTGTTCGGCGGCTGAGGGCTCCGCGGGGACGACCTCCCCCTCTACAACAGGATCGGGCTCCGGAGCCACCTGTTCTGTCTCAGCCGCGGGGTCCCTCGGTGCGACCCCGCGCTCTTCGAGTTCGAGGACTCTTCGCTTGAGCGATCTGTTCTGGAAGAACGCGACGATCCCCAGGATGAAGCCGCCAAAGACGACGCCTAACAGCGAGAAGAAGAACAAGCCTATGAGGAAGTCGTCCACGTATGCTCCGCCGGGCACTCGGGCGGGGAGGGAGAGGATGACCTCTCGACCCTCTGGGGTCGAGAGCCCGCTCTTCAGAGGGCCTGGAGGAGCTCGTCGGCCTGTCCGCCGGGATCGCTCGTCTCGATGGCTTGCTCGATGTCTCCCCCGGTGCCGATCACGTAGGTGATCCGTCGCGGGTATCCATCGCTCGCGTCGGCGCAGGCCTTGTAGGCCAGGCCCACGGAGCGGTCCGTGTCGCAGAGCAGGGGGTAGGGGAAGTCGAACTTCTCTGCGAAGGCGCGATTCTCTTCGACGGTGTCGAAGGAGGCGCCGAGGACGACGACGTTCTTCTCCGCTAGTTCGTGGGTTCGATCACGGAACCCACAGCCTTGCTTCGTTCACCCGGGTGTGTCGGCCTTGGGGAAGTACCAGAGGATCAGGCGCTGTCCGCGGAAGTCGGAGAGGCGGACGGTCTCGCCTGTGTGGGTGGTGCACTCGAAGTCGGGAGCAGGGTCACCGACGGAGAGGAGGTCGGGGTTGGACATGAAGAGTCGCTTGAAGAAGGTGCGTAGCACGTTGCTGGGGTCTCTACCCCATATGCACGCATTCTGACGACATCTGCCCGTCTCGGGCAAGGACGACCTAGAACGGGGGGTAGGCCTGGTCCACGAACCCGAGGGTGAACATGAAGTGGGCGGCGGCGCCTGCGAGGACGCAGAGGTGCCAGACCTCATGGTGCCCGAAGAGGCCGGGCCAGGGATCGGGACGCTCTTTCACGTAGATGATCGCGCCGCCGGTGTAGGCGACCCCGCCGATCGTGAGCCACATCATCGCTCCGGGGGTGAGCTGCGGGAACATCCACCAGCCAGGTACGAGACACAGCCAACCGAAGCCCAGGTAGAGGATGGTGGAGAGCTTGTCGGGACACTCCACCCAAACGACCTTGAAGACGATCCCCGTGAGCGCGAGGACGGCGACGATGCCTAGGAGGAAGAGACGGGCGGGGCCTGCTGTGAGGTGCAGGACAGCGGGGGCGTAGGTGCCGGCGATCAAGAGGAAGATCGCGCTGTGGTCGAGGCGCCGTAGCCAGCGGTTGCCGTGCTCACCCAGATCAAAGAAGTGATAGCAGGTGGATGCGAGGAAGACCGCGACCAGGGTGACGCCGTAGGTGGTCATGACGGCGAGCTTGGCGCCGTCTTGGCGCGAGAGGACGCAGAGAGCTATGAGGCCTGCAATGGAGAGCAACAGCCCGACGAAGTGGGTCAGGGCGCTCAGGGGGTCTTTGCCGTAGTGGATGCGACGTGTTTGTGTCATCGCACTCTCTTCATCGACCGTCGAACCTCATGAACCTGATCTTCGCATGAAAATTGCAATCTGTGAAGCGCCTGAATTGGGTGAGCGAATCCTGACGCTGAAGCGGGCGGTGAATCCGGGGAAAAGAAGTTGAGAATGAGACTCGTTCTCAATAAGGTGCTCGGCTCTAAGACAGCGAGCCCAGCACTCAAGAGCAATGACTACCTCCACCGCGATCACCACGGCCCTCCTCTGCCCGCTCCTCTTCGGAGGTGTCGGGGACGAAGTCGTCGTCCACCGAAAGGTGGAGACGATGGGGACAGTCCTTTGGTTGGAGGTCCATGCAATGGACCGATCTGAGGGGCTCAAGGCCTCTGAGGAGGCCTTGAGGGCGGTCGAGGCGGCACGAGTACGGCTCTCTACTTGGACCATCGAGAGCGAGCTGTCCCGCTTCCTCGCCTGTGAGGTCGAAGAGGAGTTCGAGCTCAGCGAGCTCCTCGCGCAGGAGCTGACCCACGCGAGACGACTCTCGGACCTCACCGGCGGCGCATTCGAGCCCTCTGTCGGGGCACTGTCGAAGGCTTGGGGGCTAAGGAACGGAGGTCGCACGCCGTCGGCGCAAGAGCTCGAGCAGGCGATGTCGAAGTGTGGTGCGGAGCTCTGGGAGATGGAGGGGTGCATCGCTGTTCGACGACACAGCGGTCTCTCGATCGATGAGGGCGGGTTCGGCAAGGGGGCAGCCCTCGACCAGGCTCTCGCCACCCTCGACAAAGCCGGCGTCAATCGGGCCACGCTGAACCTCGGCGGCCAGCTCGCCTTCTTGGGCGATAGCGAGCGCGTCGTCCCGATAGCTGATCCCCTCGACCGCGGCTCCCGCCTGATCGAGATCACGGTGAGCGGAGGCTCCGTCGCCACCTCGGCAAACACCGAACGCGCCGGCCACCTCATCGACCCTCGCACGGGTCTCCCCGCCGCTGACTTCGGCAGCGTCACCGTCTTGGCGCAGGACGCCCTGACCGCAGACGCCCTCTCTACCGGGCTCTTCGTCCTCGGGCCCGAGGCAGGGCTCGAGCTGGTCGAGCGCCTCAAAGGGGTGGAGGCCATCTTCATTGAGGCGACCACGCCCGAGCGGAGAGTTCGGGTCAGCGAGGGCCTCCGCCACAGGACACGCCTGCTCTCTTCAGGCGTTGCGTCGTTTCCCAGCCCCGCTCCCGTTGATCAAGCGATCAGCGCTGACTGAGAGACAGAAGCACAGATGAGACCCATTGAAATACTCGCATCAGTCACGCTCCTGGTGACCCCAGCCTTCTCACAGGACACCGCAGAGCTCGAGACCAAGATCGAAGCTCTCGCAGCAGAGCTCGAGGCGCTCCAACTCCAAGACGTCATGCCGGTCATCGGCTCGAGCGCGTACGGGCTCGGGCCAGCTGCGTCCAAGGTCTACTCAAAGGAGCAGGGTCTCTCGATCGGCGGCTACGGCGAGGGCCGCTATCGCCAATTGGATGCAGGTGATGAATTCGACTGGTACCGCCACGTCATGTACTTCGGCTACAAGTTCAATGACCAGTGGGTGTTGAACACCGAGATCGAGGTCGAGCATGCCGAGGAGGTCTTCGTCGAGTTCGCCTACATCGACTACCTAGGCCTCACAGAGAACATGAACCTCCGGACAGGTCTCATGTTGAGCCCGATGGGGCTCCTCAACGAATACCACGAGCCGACGACCTTCCTGACCGCGAATCGCTCCCAGACTGAGACGGTGATCCTCCCGACCACATGGCGTGAGAACGGGGTCGGGGTCTTCGGAGAGAAGGACGGAGTCGACTACAAGGTCTACATCCTGAACGGCCTCGATGGCGGCGACTTCAGCACCACCAGCTTGCGCGGAGGGCGTCAGAAGGGAGCCAAGGCGCGCGCAGAGGACTTCGCCGTGGTCGCCTCAGCCAACTACGTAGACATCCCCGGTGTCCGCATCGGCGCATCGGTCTACTCGGGCGACTCGGGTCAAAACCAGGTTGGCGGGGATATGTCGACGGACATCTTCGAGGTTCACGCCGAGTACAAGTCCGGCCCTTGGTGGGCGCGCGCGCTGCACGCCGACGCCTCTGTCACTGATCGCGACGCCGGGGACCTCGACCTCAACGGGACCTACTGCGAGGTGGGCTACGACCTCTTGAGCGAGAGCGAAGCCTCCCTCTACCCCTACGTTCGGTACGAAGAGGTCGAGACGACAGGGGGCGACGACGAGCTCACCACCTTGGGACTCCACTACCGCCCGATCGACCAGCTCTGCTTCAAGCTGGACCAGACCACGAACTCAGCCGACGAAGAGAGCTGCTCCTTTGTGATCGGCTACGTCTTCTGACCACCTCGGATGCTCCCTCCCACACGAACACACCACTGGCTGCCCGTCTTCGTCCTCGGGTTCGCTGCGGTCGTGGGCGCAGGTCCGCGGGAGACAGCGTCCATGTCTTTCGAGGGCCCCGAGCGAGCCTCCGAGTCGAAGGGCCGAGTCTTCCTGACCCTCGAAGAGGCGCTCGAGGCGGCCTTCCCCGGGTGTGAGGTCGAGCGCTCGACGGTCTTCCTCAGCAAGAAGCAGAAGAAGCGCGCACAGAAGCTCTCGGGCGTTCCGCTCGTGAGCGGGATCATCTATCCGTACACGGCTACCAAGAGAGATCCGAAGACCGGGGAGCCCGTCATTGTCGGGACGGCCTACTTCGAGACGCACCGCGTCCGCTCCCTGCGCGAGACGATGATGTTCGTGGTCTCTGACGAGGGAAAGATCCAGCGGGCCGAGGTGCTCGCCTTCTACGAGCCCCTCGACTACCTGCCCAACGCGCGCTTCTACGCTCAGTTCCACGGGCGCAAGCTCGACGAGGAGCTCAGCCTGAAGCGCGGCATTCGGTCCGTCACCGGGTGCTCACTCAGCGCTCGCGCTGCGACGAACGCCGCGCGGCGCATCCTCTCCATCCATCAGGTCGTCCACGCCGGACCCCCGCCGAAGGAATAGGGCCAGGACCCCGGAGAGCGATGACACGAGGCCAGGCTCGGTTCATGCACGTCGCGAGCGCGCTGGTGGGTGCGACGGGGGTCGCGCTCTTCATCCTCAAGGACCTCGTGGTCGTGGAGGGGGACTTCGGGCCGGAGAGCCACCCTCTCGAGGCCGACGCGCTGCACGGACACATCCTCACAGCCCCGGCGCTGATCTTCGCGGCAGCGCTCGTCTGGCAGGACCACATCTGGGCGCGGATCAAGAGTGGCTTTAGGGTGCGCCGAAGGACCGGGATCCTCTTGGGCAGTCTGCTCTTCCCGATGGTCCTGAGCGGGTATCTCCTCCAGATCTCGTACGAAGAACCCTGGCGCGAGCTCTGGCACCAGATACATCTGGCGACCTCTTTCGTGTGGCTGCTCGCTTACGGGGTCCACCAGCTCAGCCGACGCAGCGACTGAGACGAGCAGGAGCCACGGAAAACACGGACGGGGCTCGAACCGTCGCCCTCGTTCTTCTCGAATACGTGCATGACGCACGACCGAGCACGTCTCGTCTCCCTCGACGCCCTCAGGGGCTTCGATATGTTCTGGATCGTCGGTGGCTCGGCGTGGATCGCGCAACTGGGGAAGTCCACGGGCTGGCGGTGGGCTCAGTGGACAGGTGAACAGATGCACCACCCGGAGTGGCACGGGTTCACGGCATACGACCTGATCTTTCCCCTCTTCCTCTTCATCTCCGGTGCGACCCTCCCTTGGTCGATCGGGAGCAAGGAGGAGGTGGGCGAGGCGCAGTGGACGCGGTACGCAAAGGTCGGGAAGCGCGTGTTCCTCCTCGTGCTCTTGGGAGCGATCTACAACGGGCTCCTGCAGTTCGAGTGGGATGAGACCCGCTACGCCTCCGTCCTCGGCCGTATCGGACTCGCCTGGGGGATCGCCGCGCTCGTGGTCATCCATTGCGGAATCCGTGGACAGATACTCGCCTTGCTGGGCGTCATCGCCGGCTACTGGGCGCTCTTGAGATTCGGGCATGCCCCGGGGTTCGAGGCGGGCGACCTCACGATGGAGGGCAACGTCGTCTCGTGGTTCGACAGGCAGTTTCTGCCGGGTCACCTCTATAGGGGTATCCACGACCCCGAAGGCATCCTCGCTACGATCGGCGCCGTCGGGACTGCCTTGATGGGGGCCTTGGCTGGCTGGTGGCTGAAGAGAGGTAAGCCGAACGGCGTCTTGAAGGCCGTCGGCCTCTTCCTCGCTGGAGCCCTCGCGGTTGGTGGAGGTCACATCTGGTCCAGCGCCGGAGACCTCCCGCTGAACAAGAACTTGTGGACGAGCTCCTTCGTCCTGGTCACGGGCGGCCTCTCTCTCGCCCTCCTCGGCATCTTCTACCTCCTCGTCGATGTCTGGCGCCTGAAGCCCGTGTTCTTCTTCTTCATCGTGATCGGCATGAACCCCATCACGATCTACCTGCTCGAGGGACGCCTGATCGACTTCGATCTGCCAGCCGAGTTCCTCTTTGATGGTGCGATCAGCGAGGTCGCGTCCAAATATCAGGGACTTCTGAAGGTCACTGCTGTGGTCGGGATCGAGTGGCTCTTGCTCTTCACCCTCTACCGGAAGCGCGTCTTCTTGAAGGTCTGAGGCGCTAGCGGTCTTCACGCGGTACGAGCGTGAAGTCATCGAGGATCACTGCTTCCTCCAGGAGGGGAGGTCGCTCCAGGGGCGGTCCGACGAGGCACGGCGCGAGGGAGAAGTCGCTGCTGCTCTTGGTCTTGTTGTGGCCTTCGATCGCCAGGACGACGGGGCCCTCACCCAGGCGAGACACGAGGTCAGCGCCGGAGCCGAGGGGAAAGAGCTCCCACTCCTTCGCCTCGTGTGAGTCGATCTCATCCGCGTCAGGTCCGCTGCCCGAGCCGATGGAGGACCTCGTCACCTCGACGCCGTTGAGGTAGGCGATGAAGCCGTCGTCGTAGCGCATGGCCAGTTGGACGTCGGAGAGCCCGGAGAGCTGTTTCGGGTCGAAGCTGGTGCGGAGGTAGACGCGGCTGTACTCGCTGCGCATGTTCTCGAGCACCGTCACGTCGTCCTCATCGGCGTAACCAAAGCCCGGCACGCCGCTTGACCAGCCCGAGTCGTCGAACCCCGAGCCCCGCCATGCGTCGCCCTCCGGATCGCTGCCGGCGAGGTAACGCCAGGTCGCGTCGCTGGGGATGAGCTGGACGTGCTTTGTCGGCGTGAAGGGCCCTGCGTAGGAGTCCGGCAGTCCGAAGAGGCGGGAGTTCATGTATCCGTCGCCGAACTCGAGCATGACGACGTGGTGTGCCATGTCGCTCATGCCAGGCTCCTGAAGAAACCAGCGGTCGCTCTTGGGTTCGCGCTGCGGGACTCCGAGGCCACCCTCTCCGATGTAGATGACCCCGGTGGGATCTTGCGCCTCAGCGCGGATAGGCACCGTGCGCTTCACGGAGTGGCCATCAGACTCCAGGGCGATGTCGAGGTCGTACTTCTCGAAGAGCGGCACCCAGTGTGCCTTCATCGCGGCAGGCTCCTTCACCGCAGGGTAGATAGCCCGGTGGTACTGAGTGAGCAGCCAACGGCGTTTGGGGCGCAATCGCTTGAGCTCGCGTTCCAGCCAATGGGCCTGATCACCGGCCGCGCTGATCTCTGAGTTGAGGGTGATGAGAGAGACCTTCGAGGAGATGTCGGTCGTGTAGTAGTTGAGGGTCGGCTCGCCGGGGTCATCGAAGATCTCGTCGAAGAGAGGTCCGGGGTCGTGGTTGCCGCGGGTGGGGATCATGGGCAGGACGCGACCCGACGGCGAGGTCGTGAGCTCGTGGTGACTCAGCCAAGGGCGCCAGTGGATCCAGAGCTCTCCCCAGATGATGTAGTCGCCGCCATGAGCGAAGGCGATGAGGTCGGGGTACTCGTCGGCCAAGAGTCCGATGTAGGCGTTGACTTGCCGGCGCGCCGCGTGGCCTGTGCGGGAGTCCCCGCCATGGATCAGCCGGAAGGGGCGATCGTCGGCGGGCGCCGTCTGGAAGTGCAGTTCCGGCGAGCGGACGCCATCGCTCTCGATCTGGAACCAGTAGATCGTCGAGGGCTTCAGGTTCTTGAGGCGTGTGTGGTGGTAGAAGGCTCCAGTGATCTTGCCCACTTCGCCCTTGTTCAGGGTGTAGGCGCCGTTGCGCTGGGCAGTCTTCTTACGCGCGTAGGGGGTTCCTGTCCCCGCTCTGGGAGCGACGTCGTAGTGGACGACGTGCTTCGAACCCTCTTCGAGGGTGGTCCACGAGACGGTGACCCGGTGCGCGGGATCAGCGGTCCAGACGAGCCGCCACTGCGCGGGGGTCGTCCCTTCGAGAGTGGTCCAGGAATCATGCTGCGGAGTTGCAGCGGCGAGGAGGAGGAGGGCTGCTGTGATCATTTGTGTGGAGATGGAGCGGAGGGCCGGACAAGTTGCCACCACGCGAGGTAGATCGCCAGGGGCACCCCGCCGTTCGCGATCCGTACGACGGATTGGTGCCAAGAGTCTCCTCCCATCGCAGTCATTCGTGAAAGCGCCGTGGCGAGTCCCCAGAGCGCCATCCAGCCGGCGACCCATCGCCAGCGACGCAGCAAGAGGAGCGCTGCGAGCAGGATGTCATGGATACCGATGAAAGTGAGAGCGGCCTCGGCGCCGGACTGGGAGAGGTCCCAACCGATCCACTGCTTTGCGCTGCCGATGATGAGGTCCACGAACCTCCCGTAGTGTTGCAAGGCCTCCATTCCATGAGTGATGAAGGTCGCCGATGTCCCCAGGAGGAGGATCCAGAGCGCGAGAGGTGAGCGAGGGGGCATCTGGAAGAGCTCCCTCTTTGTCTTGGGGAGGAGGAACGCCAACCCCAGGGGAGCCGCGATTCGCACCGCGTGTGCGAAGGGCGCCACGGAGTCCACCACCGTGCCCGGGTTGGCCCAAATGGCCAGCGCTTCTGCGGCCATCCACGCTGCGCTGACGAGCAAGAGCACGCGGACAGGACGCAAGAGGACTGAGGCGGCGATGACGAGGAGGAGCGCTGTCGCTACCTGGTCCGTGGTCGAGGCGACGGTCTCGGGCAGACCGGCCTTCATGAACAGCCAGCCGTTGACGTTGCTCCCGACCACCCAGGCGGTGCGCGCTGTGGCGAGGCACTGCGCCGCGACTGAGATCCGCAGGCACCAGAGAGCGGAGGTCGACACGAGGGACCTCCTCAGTCCTCGTAGGTGCGCAGTTTGATGGAGCGGAACCAGACCTCGTCACCGTGGTCCTGGAGCAGGATCCGACCCTTTCGTTGGACTCCAAAGATGGGGGAGTTCTTGAATTTGCTCTTTGCGCGCGCGGCCTCCCACTCGGGTGAGTTCAACTCAGCGCGGAGAAGGAGCTCTCCGTTCAGATGGTGCTCGAGGACTCCGCCGCGGAAGTGGATCCGGGAGCGATTGAAGGAGCCGACGAGCGCCAGCTTCTTGCCCGGCTTGGGGGCCAGGACATCGTAGAGGGAGCCTGCGGTCGTCTTCGGGATGATCCCGTTCGTGTGTCGGGCGTCGTCGAGGAGCTGGTACTCCGGACCGATCTGGCCGTGCGCCTCGTCGATCCAGATCTTCACGCCGCTGTTCGCGCCACCTGCCACCTTCCACTCGAAGCTGAGGTCGAACTCGGCGTACTCTCCTGTCGTGACGATGCTCCCGCCGCCGCGCGTGTGTCTCAAACAGCCGTTCACGATCTCCCAGCCCTTGTCGGGGAAGGACTCCTTCCCGAACCCTCGCCAGCCCTCGGTGCTCTCTCCGTCGAACAAGAGCCTCCACCCCTTCGCGGTCTCGTCGGCTGTGACCGTGTTGGGCGAGGCGTCTCCGTCCGTGACGGCGCCGGTCGCGGCCCACTCCGTCCCGCGCAGAAAGACGGTCTGGAACTGCGGGTCCAGGTGGGAGGCATGGGTCTCCTCACGCCCACGCCATACATGGCCCATAGGGGTGTGAAATACGCGTCCCTCACCGTAGTCGGAGACGATGATCATGGGCTCGTGCGCGCCCGTACCGCCGGTGTCCTTGTCCGAGAGCGCCGTCGCGATCACCCGATGCGGGGCATCGTGCATGTGGACGAGTCGGTGGTAGAGCTCGTCAGGGTGCTTCAAGAGGGTCGGCAGCGTCGACGTGATGGGGTGGTCGCGGTCGGTGACCTCGACGTCGAAGGAGTGGAATTTCCCGTGTCCTGTCCCCTTGCGCCACAAGAGGCAGACGAGGCTCTCATACTCGACCCAGCCCGGGAACGCGTTGTTGGCTGCGTGGATGATGCTGACCCCCGTGCCGCCACGGACTGCTTCGAGGAAGTTCGTCTCCGCGGGCTCGCCCCAGCGGGCGCCGTTGTAGTCGAGGACGAAGACGTCGTACTTCGCCAGCGCCTCGGCGTCCTCGAAGGTGACGTCGGGATCCAGGGTGACGTCCACGCTGAACTTGCCAGAGACATCGAGCATCTCTGTGAGCGATTTGGCGGTCCACTCCCAGTCATGGTTGTTCTCGCCCGTCACCAAGAGGGCTGAGATCGTCTCGGGGGCGAGCTCTTGGGAGGGCGCGAGGAGCGCCGCGATGGCGAGGAACAGGGGGGTCATGTTCGTCAGGGGGCCATGGCCCCAAATGAGAGGGTACGCGATTCAGCCCCATGGGGCGCCGCCCGCCGCGGGCTGGAAGGCTCGTCAACCGCCCCCAGTAGCCTCTGCGAGGGAGAGGCGGGTGATGGCGCCGTGAGAGGCGTTCCAGGTGACGGCCCCACTCTCGAGCCAGAGAGCCTGAGGAGACTGGTGAGTGATCCCGGTCATCTCGGCCACAGAGAGGGAGAGTGGGCGCTGTTCAATCACGTCGAGCCAGAGGGTCGGGACGCTGGGGTGCTCCTCGCAGAAGGCCCGGTATTCGAAGAAGGCCTGGGCGCTCACCGGGCAGGTAGGGGAGTGCTTGAACAGGAGCAGGCGCTCGGAGGCGAGCATCTCGGAGAGGTCAGTGTCGGCGGGGAGCTGGGTGGGGGACATACTGGGTGGATCCTACCGGGGGAAGAGGTTCATACGGAGGAGCACCAAAATCTCCTTCGGAGAGTGGAGTTCCGCTTGAGGAACAACAGACTGAGATGGATGCTGGTCTACTTGAAGATGATCTTGAGAGTTGAGCGTGAGCACGAGGAGGCAGTCGATGACAAATGAGGCCGGCGTGGCGCGCGTCGAGTTCCTCGGCTGGGGCGACGAGCTCCTGGCGAGAGCGGCGGATTGGCTCGTGGAGACCCACGGGAGCGAGTTGGGGTCGGTACTCGTGGCCGTCCCCGGCGCGCGGGCCGGCCGGGCGCTCGGCGAGGCGATCGCCAGGCGGACCGATCCCTCCGCCGCGCCTCCTAAGATCGTGACGGCCGGCGCCATGACCGATGAGGTCCTGGAATTGGACGGCGTGATCGCTGACCGGCTCGTGAGGACATTGGTCTGGGAGCGCTCGATCAGATCCCTCGAACCCGAGGTGCGACGGCGGATCGTGGTGCGTGACCCGAGCGTCTTCGGGGCGTGGGTGCGGCTTTCTGAACTGCTCCGGAGCTTGCACGGCGAGCTCGCCACCGAGGGGCTGAGTTTCAAGGACGCCCTGGAGTTTGACTTCGGCCCTGAGAACGAAGGAGAGCGCTCGCGGTGGGAGGCTCTCGTGGAGGTGCAGGAGGCGTACCGCAAAGACCTCGAGGACCTCGGCTTGGCGGACCCCCACGATGCGCGCTGGGCGGCGCTCGAGGCGGGGCGGCTGAGAGAGGGCGGCGCGGTCGTGCTCGTCGGCGTCGCAGACCCCAACAAGATCGTGCGCGAGGTCGTGCAGGCCCTCGGGGAGCGAGCGATGACGCTGGTGTTCGCGCCCGAGGAGACGAGAGGAGAGTTTGACGAGGTGGGTGGGTTGGTCACCGCCGCGTGGAAAGAGCGCGACGTGCCCGTGGCCCTCGAGGACTGGCATGTGGTGGACAAGCCCGTGGACCAGGCGACACGGACGATGGACCTCATCGCCGGGTTCGAGGGGGAGTTCTCCGCCGAGGAGCTCACGATCGGGGTCTGTGACGAGGAGATTGCTTCCTTCCTCGACCGGCGCCTCGCGGAGGTGGGGTGCAGCGCTCGCCACGCGAGCGGGACGGCAGCCA
>Ga0310342_100001614_pt1 | contig 14110 bp, 9 predicted proteins | sample S15DNA20500_MG_FD_206155 | JGI IMG/M metagenome (GOLD analysis project Ga0310342, IMG submission 206155) | Marine microbial communities from station ALOHA, North Pacific Subtropical Gyre - S1503-DNA-20-500_MG | ecosystem: Environmental > Aquatic > Marine > Oceanic | place: Pacific Ocean: North... | reverse complement strand
TGTTGTGGTGCCGAGCCACTCTTCTTTCTCGACTACGTGGCAATGTCCCATGACGATCCGGAATTGCTCGAACAGATTGTTGAGGGAATTAGTAACGGGTGCCGTGAGTCTGGTTGTGCGCTTTTGGGGGGCGAAACGGCCATTATGTCCGATCTTTATCAGCCAGGTGAATATGATTTGGCCGGATTTTGCATTGGCGTCGTTGAGCGGGAACACGTGATTGATGGTCGTGGCATTGTGCCAGGGGATGTGATGATCGGAGTCGCATCGTCAGGAATTCATTCCAATGGTTATAGTCTTGTTCGCAAAGTCGTCTTTGAAAATGCCAGCCTGAGGGTTGATGATGTTGTCGATGAACTCGGGGGAACCGTTGGTGAAGTTCTTCTGACACCAACTCGGATTTACGCCCGTGCCGTCAGGAAAGTGCTGGAGTATTACCGAGTCAAACGAATTGTTCACGGAATCGCGCACATAACCGGAGGGGGATTGGATGAGAATGTTGCGAGAATTCTGCCGCCGGGTGTGGCCGCGAAGGTTGATGCTGATAGTTGGGAAGTACCAGCCGTCTTCCCATGGTTACAGCGTTTGGGCAACATTGACGACGAAGAGATGAAATCGGTTTTCAATCTGGGAATCGGTTTGGTACTGATTGTAAGCGAGTACTATGCGCGTAACGTTTGCCAACTCTTGGCCGATATCAATTTGCAGAGTTGGCAAATAGGAACGATCGTGGAAAAGAATTAAGAATTAGTTGCGCAGTACTCCACGCTCTCGTCGCGTGGAGAGGCTGTCCGTGCTATCCTCCGAAACGCTTGACGTAACGGATTTCGACTTGCCAGCACGCTGGAGAGCTTCGAGAACTTGACTTTCACGCAGCACATCTCGCAGGATGATGGGTTTGTTCGGCCGGTTGGCGGGATAGATTGCCAAGAGCGGGATGGAACGGCTACCCAATTCAAGAAGCGCCTGCTTAATCTCCGGTGATTCATGGGTCCAATCGGCTAAAAGTGGCACGACATCATTCTCTCGAATCAATTGTTGAACTCGATCGGTTTCGATGGCTGTCAACAGGTTCCACTTGCAATTGAGACACCAGTTAGCCGTGAAATCGACCATCACCGTTTTTCCTTCAGCTTGGGCTTCTGCCAAGGCAGTTGACGAAAAAGGTTGCCACATACTCGGACGTGGATAGAAACCGATGATTGCAATCAGCACGGCTACAGCACTGCCTCCCAGCCAGGCCATTCCCTTTTGTGTGAAACTGGCAGTTAGTGGGGTACGGCCGATCCACCAGCAAGCGAACCAGATTCCTACCAACAGCGCTAATGTTGGAACGACGTAATCACTTTTGAGTGAGGAAAACAAAAAGACGACCGTTCCAAGTAAGAGGAATCCCATCAGTTGTTTAAAGGTTTCCATCCAGGCTCCGGGTTTTGGCAGGAAGCGAATCAATCCCGGAAAGATGCCGATTACCAAGTACGGTAATGCCATGCCAAGACCAATGAAGAAATAGATCAAATAAGTAGCGTTCGCAGGTAGCTTCAATGTCAATGCAAAGACGGGCCCTAAAAACGGCGCACTGCACGGCGTGGCCAGGAGTGTCGTAAAAATGCCTTTAAAAAATGCACCGGACAGGCCCTCTTTCGCGGCGAGTTCAGCTGATTTTCCACTGCCCACGAATCCTGGAATTGGAATGTCCCAGATACCCAGGAAACTGAGTGCCATCGCGAACACAAGTGTGCTCATGAAGATATTGAAAACGGGTGTTGCAAACTGTTCTCCCCAGGCCACATTGGTGGAAATAGCAACCGCTGCCAGGATCATAAAAACGAGAATCAATCCTCCCGCATAGACCAGGTTTAAAAGAAATATACGGAATCGGCTTTCACCACCCTGTTCCGCGAAGGCAAGTACTTTCAGGCCGATTACCGGTAACACGCACGGCATGAGATTCAGCAGAAATCCGCCTAGTAAGCTGAACCCGATAATGGTCCCAAGGTGTGTTGAAACAGATTCTTCTTCGACCGGTTGCCTGGTGGTGGCTTGTACAGCTGCGTTCTCCGCCTCTTTGTAATTTGCTTCTTTAAATGTGATGGGGAAACTCGTCTGCGAGTGACCCGTGCCAACCGTTAAAGTCGTTTGAAATGCTAACCCGCGAGGTACATCACATGATGCGTCGGTGCATGTTTGGTAACCGATCAAACCGCGGACGATTTGTTGTCCCGAACTGGCGTCTGCCGGAATTGGAATATCAACCGTCCAGGTAACGGGTCCTGGATGATATCGCACTGGAGGTGTGCCAGGAAGGACCGGTTCTTCCTCGATAATTTTGTCATTCGTTGTAACTCGTTCGGCAATGAACGTTCCTTCCAGGACGATCAGTGTTGGTTTGGCAATAGCGTTGCCGGCGATTGGTTCATAAGCATACAAATGCCAGCCGGAATCCGGAGTGACTGAGAATGTCAGCTGTACTGAGCTGCCTGGCGAGATTTCCTGGGGATGCAGCTTGCCGGAAATTTCCATTCGAGCACTCGCAGCGCGAAAGGGAGGTGGCTGGTCAACTACTTTAACAGTTTCTGTGTTCCGTTGGCGCCAATGCGCTACAAAGTCCGTATTCATGAAGCTGCCACCGATAGGAATGCATTTCTGATCCGAGCAAACCTGACCGCGCAGCTTTCCCTGAATTGTTAACTGTTGGGGATTGACACCATTGAGAATTTTGATGGGTGCCGACCATGTTACCGTGCCGTAGTGTTCTTCAAGAGGTAAATCGCCATAAAGCTGGGGATCACCTTTGCGTACTTCAGGTGCTACGTTAGGAGTAAAAGGCCCGGTCAGTTCAAAATCCGTCGAGCTGTCCAAATCGATCTCAGAAGGCAAAGGGCCGGTGGGATGTTTCTTTTGAGTCAATGAGCCAACGTGCCAACTGGGCGACATTTGTGCTGTTACGAACAAAGTTCCTGCGAGACCATTTGCCTCGGAAATGAACGTCCCACTTACGACGATTTCGTTTTGTTCTTGATCTTGATCGTGGCTTTCGATTGCAAATTCGTCAAAAGTGATTGCGGCATCGGGTAGATTAGGCAGCAGTGGAGCACTTTCAGCGGAATCGGTTGTCGCTGCCTGGGTGATCCTACCTTGCTGGCAAATACTGAAGATGAGTAACACGAAGGAAACCGACAAAACGGGTGGCATCAAGAAGAAGCGGCGGCCAAAGCGATTCATCACATCACTTTCATTTTCAGTGTGTTCAGGAACAGGAATGCCCCAGTAGACTCTTAATTCTACGTGCGAAAATGTAGACGGGTCAATGTGAAGGTGACGCGAGTTTTGCTGTTTCACGCATCAGACTTGAACGTTGACGAAAGGCGATTTCACGATCCTTGCCGTCGAGATGGTCCAAAAGGCTTTCCCATACGTCCAGATCGTTAACAAGCCAGCCTGCAACGCGGGCGGGAGTGTCCTCTGTGGAAAAGGATAGCGTATTGACAACTCGTTGAATTCGTTGTTTCTGTTCGGCATCGAGTTGTTGATTGTCGATTTGTCTCAGTGGCCCGAGAACCGCACTACCAAACCCCAAAAGCTCTTTTTCAGCGCGGCGGCGAACACTGAACTGGTGATGTGCTAACTGCTCGACGAGCCGTGTGATGTCGGTTGTCTCAGGTGATGTGTTGTTGATTGCGAGTTCCAGCAGTATTTCTTCAATGGATGCACACGTATCACTTAAACGCCAATTTGTCTGCAGGGATTCCAGGGCAGGAATCAAATGTTGTTGACATAATTGGGGATGTGTTAGAAACAATTGCCAGATTCCGATTGCGTTGCAATGTTCTTCATGGTTGACCGATCCTACTGCGAGTGTGATCGGCCCTTGTGCAGGTTGCTGAAACCTGATGGGTTCACGCTCCGGATCGTCAAAATCAATGGTGACCCACATTTCACCACGCGCATTGAGAACCATTGTCAAACGGGTTTGTTTGGCTACGCGCTGATAACGAATTTGTTGGATTTGTGGGGTGGCTGTGACTTGAAGAGTTTCACTTTCCTCACCATCTGGCTGTGTGAGTGTCGCAGAAAAACCGCGCATAAAACTAAAAGCTGAGGCTTGGATGCGACCTTGCACAATGATCAAGCGGACACGGCGCTGGAGGGTCATTAATGAATGGCCTTCGGCACTATTTTGAGCAGTCAGTTGACTGGGGGCCAAACACATGGATGTCGTCAGTAATAGACATGCAATTCGATGTCGCATGGTGTGTCTTTCAGTGGTGGGCGCAGGTCAATGAATGTTTTTCGTTGGCTCGGCCTGGTTCCAGCTTCGATCGGCGGAACACCAGAGGTGGCCACTTCTTTTATCGGCGAGTTAGCGGACCGGTCATTGGCCATGATTGGTGGTCAGGCCGAAGTTGCCTGTTCACGCCCAGAAGATAGGCGATCGCTAGCAGTGACTGCGTTTTATGCCCGATAATTTTCGTGGCATTCGGTACAAGTTTGGTTGAGTTGCCCGGCTGCTTTTCGTGCCGAGTTGTATTGATCTACCTTCACTGCTTCGATGATTGCTTGAGCAGCTTTTTTGAGTCGTTGGCAATAGGCCAGATAATCGTCGTCGTCGGTGAATTCGAATTCTTTTTGGGAAATGATTTCGCAAATGGCAGCTACGATTTCTGCTTCATGTTTCAGGTTATCTTTGTTTTTTGAGAATTCGGATTTGCTTGCTGTCCACCGTGAAATCCCAAGATTCTCACTTTTCTCCAAACGTTGCATCAACGGAGGACGGTCGCAAATGTCGTTCCAAAGTGGTGAGTCATCCGTAACTTTTCCCTCGAGATGTTCACCATTTAATAATTGGTCAATGTCGTCTTTGCGCTGTTTGGCTTCGTTATACGCATCGATTGATCCCACTTTCGCATTTTTTCCAGCACGACTGAACCGATTTCGAGCGATTTGGGAACTTTTGAGCCAGCGCACATCGCCATCGTATTCCGTTACGATCCCAAACATCATGGCTAACACAGTGAAATGGAATCTTCCATCTTTGAAGCCCCCTCCTCTATATTTTGCGGGGGTGGTAACGATTTTGTCCAATTCTGATTTAGCGCGTTTGATCTCATCTTCAATCGTCTGTCGAGAGATGATTCCCGACCATGGATAACGATCCTGTACACTTGGTTCTTGAGGTACTTGGATGAGCTCGGAGTTGGCACCTGAGGGAGATGCACTGTTATTGCTCCCAAGTCGCGAAGGTCGCAAACCGACAAGAGCTTCTTGAAAAGCGTTTTTGAAAAAGGTCTGATCACGACGCCCGTTTTTCCACGTGGGTGCTGTTGCACGGGGAGATGGCGTACTCCTTTTTGCCGCCAGGGTACAGGCAGCCAGAGTCACAGTGCCGATGAAGGCGACGATGAGGGCCCGTTTAAAAATCGTGAACATGGGTATCATTGTCGGAAATGAATCACGTTAATGAACTTCTACCAGTTTACGTGGGATGGTGGTATTTAGCGAGCCTGACTGTTTAGCTGCGGACCGGAAAAGCTGGAGGAGAAGTGGCACAAAGGGTGGGACGATGGATTGGGAAACTTTCCGAGTTAGCGGATCCGGTATTGATGCTGAATGCGACTCACAATGGGCCGTGAATTGAAGAACGGTCCCGTTGGAGATAGAAATGCATGTGGGTGCTTTGCCAAGTCGTATCGACCTGTCACGACTGGTTCTACGGTAGTCTTGAAGGTGCCGTACGAACCGATATTGCAAGAAGGGGCAGCCGTCGTTGGATAGCTGTCGCAATTTAACGACACGTTAGGCACCGTATTTGTTAAGCCGACCAGCGTTTGCCAGGGCTAGCGTCATCAAGTGTTTGGCTTCGAAAGTGCCCAGGCCGCCACGAGCCGATTCTTGTTCGCTGAATGTTTGGCACAAATCATGGCGACAGCAATCTGAAACAAGTAAAGTGGGAACAGAGTGCCAGCTGTGACTGCTCAAGAAGCTGGGGGTACTGTGATCTCCAGTGACGATGAGAACCGTTGGATTTAACGATTCGATTCTGGGTAGGGCGCTGTCAAATTGTTCGGTTTTTTCCACTTTAGCTTGAAAGTCACCATCTTCTCCGGTGCTATCAGTGTATTTGAAATGGATAAAGAAAAAATCATATTGCTCCCAGTTTTCAGCCAGGATGTCAATCTGCTCATCCAAAGATTGAGCGGTTCCCACGATATCCATGCCGACAAGTCGAGCCAAACCTTTGTACATTGGATAGACAGCGATCGCAGCGGCTCGCAGCCCATACACCTCTTCGTAGGTTGGCAATTGTGGTTTTTCAGAGAAGCCTCGCATGGTAAGAAAATTCGCTACCGGTTGATCTGAAAGCAATTCGCGTGCTTGGGCCAGGAATTGTTGGACAACTTCTACGGTCTGTTCACTGGCATGATCTCCGGCTACGGGATCTTGCGGAGGAACTCCAGTTGCTTGGGGATCCGTATCAAGCACATTGCTGCCCAGACCTTTGCCTCTTAGGACAACGACAAAGCGATGTTCTCTGACAGGTTCAACAAAGACCTCAATTCCAGGGATCTGGATTTTGCGGAGACCAATAGCCAGGGGGTGGCTCTGCTCGGTTGGGATTCTGCCGGCACGGCGATCGGTAATCTTGCCGTCGGCATCGAGTGTGCAAAAATTGCAGCGAATTGCGACATCATTTTCCTGTAACTGAAACCCGATTCCGGTTGCTTCTAATGCGCCACGCCCAATGAGATATTTCAAGGGGTCATAACCGAACAATCCCAGATGTCCGGGGCCACTTCCTGGACTAATTCCCGGCAGTACTGGGATACTGCCACCCTGGACACCCTGTGTGGCCAGCCGATCGAGATTTGGTGTATGGGCGGTTTCTAATTCCGTCAAGCCGTCCGGTGAATGGGGGAGCCCACCCAAACCGTCGGCCACATACATGACGATTTTAGAATCATTTTTGACATGCAGCGTACGGGTTAATTCATGAACGTCCAAGAGTGGAATCCTTTTAGCGTGTTATGGCTTTTGGCATGTTATGTTTGCTGGAGTCTCCACCAAGTTCTTTGCTAAACATTAATTTACGCCAATAGAATATGAGCGTCCACCTCTGGTTGGAGTTCGGTTGTCGATTGCACGCCAATCGCTAGATGGTGTTGGTGAACTGTTCACTGAGCCGAATTGAGTGCGATGAAAGATGGGCCTGTTTTCAGCATTCCCGAACAGAATTGGATCTTCCCGCAGGCAGTATTGCATGTTCCGTGGTGTACCCTGGGAATCCGTCAGGCGCGATTGTCGAATTGGGCGTGGGTCGTTAGATTGAATAGCTGATGGTGAAATTAAACGAGTGGAACGGTGAAACGCATGGAACGATTAAATTGTTCGCTAATGCATAAGTTGACGAGCAGCTTTCAACCAGTGTCACCAACCAATTGGCACTTTCTAGTCAAAATGAGGTCAGGTAAAAAGCGGGGAATCTCATCATGGAGATGTTGAGATATGAAATTTCAAATGCGTTCTGTGAACCTGATGGTCTCACTGAGGATCAAGTTATCCAGCTGAGTCTTCAGCTGGAGGATGCACGGCAGCAAACGTTCGATGATCTCCGGCTCTGGAAGTCACAAGAAAAAGTACCAGAGGGGAAGCAGCCACTGGATGCCGGTTTCATCGATCTTCCAGAGCGACAACTCGAAGAATATCGTCAGCAAACCCAAGAAAGTGAATTGGGACAGATCATGGCTGCTGCCGATCAGCTTTCGCAAATTGTGGACCGTGTCGTTGTACTGGGCATTGGTGGTTCCTACATGGGTGCCCGTGCGATGATGGAGGCGTGTTGTCATCCGTATCACAATCAACGAGACCGTTCCAGCCGGGGTGGCCGTCCAGAGTTGTATTTCGAGGGGAACAATGTCGACAACGATGCCAGCCAGGGGTTGCTGGATTTGTTGGGCCGTGGGCAATGTGGTTCGGAGCTAGGACAACAATGGGGTATTATCGTGATCAGCAAAAGTGGTGGCACCTTGGAGACGGCTGCTGCTTTTCGACATTACCTGGCGGCTCTCGATAAAGCTGTCGCGGGCGATCGTAATGAGATTGCTCGCCGCGTGATCCCTGTCACCGGAGCATCCGGCAAACTGTTTGAATTATCAGAGGCGTTGGGGTGTCATCGCCATTTCAAGGTGCCCGATGGTGTCGGAGGTCGGTTTTCGGTACTGAGTCCGGTTGGGTTGTTGCCAGCCTCCCTACTAGGATTAGATATCGAAAAATTGTTACAAGGAGCCGTAGCGATGAACGAGCATTTTCATACATCGCCAATCAATCAGAATCTTGTGTTGCGTTACGTGGCTGTTTCTCATCTCATGGAAGCGAAACATTTGTCCCCGGTTCGTGTGCTTTCAACCTGGTCCAAGAAGCTGGAGGCAGTTGGGTTTTGGTACGACCAACTCTTGTCGGAAAGTTTGGGAAAACGGGAATGTGGTGCCCTGCCGCTTACGGTTGTGAATACTCGTGATTTGCATTCTCGTGGACAACAACATCAGGAGGGGATTCGTGACAAGATCATTACAAATTTAGTGATTGATCAGTGGGAACGTGAGCCACTGAAAATCGGTACAAGTCAGTATGACCAGGACGGGTTGAATGACCTTGCAGACAAAACGCTGATCGACATCATGCACGCGGCATTGTTAGGTACCAACCAGGCTTACCGTGATGATGGTCGCCCGACGACGGATTTAATCCTGCCGCGATCGGACGAGTCCTCTTTGGGACAGTTATTCCAAATGTTGATGCTGGCTACTGTTGTGGAAGGACGTCTCATTGGCACCAACCCTTATGGTCAGCCAGGTGTCGAAGCTTATAAGAAGAATATGAATACGTTTCTACGCGAATCGGTGACTGCCAAGTGAGTTTGCCTGATCGGTTGCCACAGCTCGAGAAGCGCAGGTGTCAGGAGAATGTTGAATCGCTCTGCTGCTGTCACCACGATTGATTTAAAGCGAGAACGGAACGCCAACTTTCGGTAAAAATGGGTCGGCAGAGGTTTCTTCACGGACCTTCTGGGCCCAAAGGTTGGAGTCCTGTTTGATCGGTGGCCAGGTGTCGAAATGGGCTGGGGCAACTCGTTCCGGACGAATCAACTTGACTGCTTCGACTGCATCGACGATGCCCATTGTGAAGACATCCCCAATGGGGAGCACAGCTAACTTGATACCACGGTTACCAATCAATTTCATATCGGAAAAGAGAGCCGTGTCGCATGCGAAATAGAGGTTGCCCTCGGGTAACTCCAGCAGAAATCCACCCGGATTTCCACCATAGGAGCCGTCTGGCAGTTGTGAGCTATGATGGGCCACGGTCAATGTGACGCGGCCAAATGGCAAGAGGGTTCCACCCCCTAGATTCATGCCGAAACTGTTGGTGAGTTGGTGTTTTTCAGCAAACCATTGGCAGATTTCAAAGTTGGAAACAATCGTGGCTCCGGTCCGTTTGGCGATTGGCGCTACGTCTGCGACGTGGTCGAAGTGTCCGTGTGAAACGAGGATGAAATCTGCATTGACATCGGTGGGGTTCATCGTTGCCGAGGGATTGTCTTCCAGGAAAGGGTCCACCAAAACGTCACATTCGCCGATCCGTAACGACCAGCTTCCATGTCCTAACCAGGTAACTTCCGTTGCCATTGTCTGTCTTTCTTTTTAAGGAAAAATCGTATTGTTTTTTGGTGGTCGTTACGATTTGCTGGGGATACAAATCAAAATCTGGTCGTCTTCAATACGGAGTTCGTACGTGGCAACACCCAGTTTTGGATTATCACACCATGTGCCGTCGCAGACCGAGAAACGCCATGCGTGCCAGGGGCACGTAACGATGTCATTCTCAAAATGACCTTCGGCAAGCGATGCACCCATGTGTGGGCAGAGGTCGTCGATAGCGTAAAAACGATCAACTGAGTGAAAAATAGCCACCATGTGGCCGTTAACCGTAAATGAGGCCGATTGACCCTGCGAAATATCGCTGACACGGGCAATAGGGACAAAATCCGGCATTTTAACGATCCCCCTCACTGTGGGGTTTGGGTGTACCATCGGTTTCCGCCAGCAATATTTGCTTGTCGTCGATTTGACGAAAAACACGAAAGTGAATCTTGGCCGATACATTTGAAATTGAGTCGATCAGCTTGTCCACTTGGGTGGCGTACTCGTAATCAGTTGTTTTGGCTTTCTTCTCTTCGTCAAGTAATGCCTTAATTGTCTTAAACTGGTCCGTGTCTTTATATTTTTTTCCCTTTTCTTCTATTTCCCCGTTCCGTTCGAGTTGAGTTTGTTGTTTAAATAATTGGTTAACGCGGTTCTCCAAGTTGTTTAAGTCTTTTTTAAACCGACCGCTTTTATACAATGACGGTTCTTTGCCGATTTGAAAGATGGGAGTGGCGCTAATCAGCAGGCGAGCGGTTGCCGTAAATTTAAGACCGACGAGTCCTTGTTTGCCTGCTCCCAGCCACATATGCGTATTTCCCTCTTTGGCTTGAAATATTGCTGCGGGTTCGAATACGGGGTTTGGTATTTCGCCGTCGATATTTGTAATTTCGATGAACAGGCTCTTTGGCTCGGGTAACCATTTCAAAGGAACCCGCCCTTTTTGTTCACGTTTGAAGTTCCAGGAAATGGGTTTTACCGTCAACGGCTGCCGAAAATGAACGAGATGTTGATGATCATTTAATTGCAACTCAAGTGAACAGTTACGGAGGAAGTTGCATTTGTCATCACCCGCGGATGAGGCTGCCCATTGCATAAGTAATTGATGGTTATCGGAAAGGACGAGAGTGCCTATTTGCGTGCCCTGATTGGATTCAACTGGATTTTCTATTTGTCGATTGCCACGACGGGTTACCGATAATTTGTGTACGGTCCATTCCGGTACTGAGATGTCAGCCTTTGCCCGGGACAGTTTAAAGCTGACTCCTGGGCCGGCGTTTTGTTGACCTAGTAGACGGACGACCATCACATCATCTTGAGAAATAGAGAAAGTCCCTAAAACGACGGGGTCAGGCAGGTTTTCGGTGTCGGCACTGTCGCTGAAGTCAGGAAGTTCTACATATTCGGTTAATTCGACAAAAGGATTGTCATCACTGGGGTTGCTGGTTGGCTTTTCTTCGGCCGGTTCTGGTTCTGTCGGTTCTGGTTCTGTCGGTTCTGGTTCTGTCGGTTCTGGTTCTGTCGGTTCGGTTGTCTCTGGATTACTCGAGACCGGGTTCGTTTGTTGGCTGGGTTGGTCCGAAGTTTCAGCGGCGTCGTTTGCTATCTTGGGTTGTTGTGAAGAGTCCTGTTCGGTCCAAGGCGGCAGGTTAGCCAGACGACTGCCGGATTGGGATTTTGCCGGCTTGACAGGAGAACTTGTCTCGGTATTCCTGACTGATGGATTTGTGACCGTTTGCTGGGGATCCAGGGTTGTGGAGAGCTGGTTTTCTTCAAAGCTGGCAAAACTTTCTTCATCTTTTTGTTCAGCTGCTGCAGAGGCAAGCGGTGCGTTGTTCATGTCGGCGAGTTTGTCCGCACGACGGATCCAAATAACGACCGTAAGAGTCACGATCAACAACCCTGCGGTTCCACCGACTAGGTACCAGGCGATGTTTTTTGATGGGCGTTTTACAACGAACAGTTCCTCTGCATCGTCAGCGGTATTTGTTCTCTGCTTTCGCTTGGGCAGCTTGTGGATCCGCGCCGTTGGACCTTGGTCTTCGGTTTTGATAGCGAACTGCGAATGTTCCGCCGCAACCGGACTGTTATCGTCGATCAACAATTCCCAGGGGTCCGTCTGATGGGTGTCGTATTCGGGGACGTCTCCAATGTCATGATCCAATTGACTCGTCCAGGCTCGTAAATCTATCACAGCTTCATGGACTGACACGTAGCGATCATTGGGTTGGTTAGCCAGCATCCTGGCGATAATTCGTGCAAGGTCTGTCGGCAATTGCGGACACAAAATTTGTAAGAAGTGAAGTTGATCTTCTGGTGAACCGTTAGAAACATTGGCATCCAAGTTTTTGCCAGTCAACATAAAGACAGCCGTACAACCTAAAGCGTAGATGTCACTCTTATCATCAGGAGTGGACGAATCGTCTTGTTTTTCGGGCGGTCGATATTCACGGAAATATTCCGGTACAGTTTCGTTGGACCACCCGTCCAATTGTACGACTCCCAAATTCAAGATTTTCAAAGTATCGTTTTCGTCAACGAGCATGTTGGTCGGATGGAGACCCCCGTGAACGACGTCTTGCGTGTGGGCACAGGCTACACCTTCAGTTGCTTGCAGCAGATAGTGAGCGACTTTTGGAGGGGGCAAAGCACCTTGCTGCTGTACGATGTTTTTCAAGTCCAGTCCGTCGACATATTCCATCACGGTGAAATGTCGTGAGCCTTCACTGTCAAAGTCCAAAATGTGACTGATGTTACGGTGGTCGACCGCAGCGATACTGCGAGCTTCGGATTGGAATTTTGCGACCGTTGCTTTGTCCTGGCTGTGACGATGTTGAAGAACACGTAGCACGACACGGCGGTTCATGGACGTTTGTTTGGCGAGATAGAAACGACTACTGCCACAAGAACCGGTCATGTTCAGCAGGATGTATTTGTCGAGCCGGAGTCCATAACGTCCGGCTAAGAGCTGACGAGCCTGCCAGGTCGTCAGAGAATTGCCCTGGACTAAACGTTTGGCAACTTGCACTGGATCGTCCAGCGACTTGGTGGCTTCGCGATGTTCGCGAATTTCTGAGTCGGTGAGCAGTCCACTTTTCTTGACGACGGCCCAAAACGCGTCCGTTGTGTTGATCTCAATTGCCAAGTACCATTCTCCTGGGTTGGACTGGACTCCTGCCAGTCCAACGAATCCTCATTTTACTTGTCTTGGATTGTTCGCGTCTTCCATTATACCCGTTCCCCAAATATACCTGTGCGGTTATTTTAAAAGGGAGAGGGAGAAGTGTCGAGTATGACCCTTTTCTCCTGGCCTATGAACGGATTGCTTCCATCAGATTTCCTTGGCGCTTGGTATTATGTCATCTGAATCTCCAGCAAATGTATCGTTAGCCGATTTTCAGCAGTTGATTCGCAAGATGTATTTTGAAAAGGATGCTACACGTGGTGTGGACGGGACGTTCATGTGGCTAATGGAGGAAGTCGGGGAATTGGCCGCAGCGCTGCGTGAAGGATCTACCGAAGAGATTGCTGCTGAATTTGCCGACGTGTTGGCATGGCTTGTGACGATTGCCAATGTGGCAGACGTTGATTTGACTGCAGCGGTTCTCCGTAAGTATGGTTCGGGTTGTCCAGGATGTGGCGAATTGAACTGTTCGTGCCCCGATTCAGGGAAGCCGTAACCGGCTGTCATGATATCTACTCAGGCTCAAAAACGAGTTGCCATTGGTTGCAGCATTGCCTATCTCATTGCAGCATTGGGATGGTGTTGTGGTGTTGCGGCATCAGAAGAGGTTTCCGGGCCTAGTCGGGAAGTTGATTTAACAAGTGAGCTTCCGGGAAATTCTGTAGAGCTTCCCCGAGTGACAGGAATCTCAATTGGTTTTGGCAGACGTTTCAAATTGGGTTGCTGGTCACCAGTGACTGTTCAAGTGACGGGTGCTGGGGAAGAGGTGCGAGGGCACGTTGAGGTTACAGTGTTGGATGGTGATGGCGACCCGGTCGTAACGACGACCGACTTGGCAATTCACATATCTCCAGGGCAAACTGTCCGGTGTGTCGTTTATGCGAAAATAGGTCGACCTGAAGCGATGATTCAGACAGTATTCCGGCCCATCGAAAGCGGATATAAATATTCCCAACAGATCACACGACAAAACTGGAACGCCAGTGAATTTGGTCGGGCATGTCTTTCTACTGAACAACTGGTCGTCACGCTGGGAGACGGATCCATTGCCGAAGAAGCGGTGCGTGCTTGGGAACGTACGGCTATCGAAGGAGTCGTTTGCTCGGAAATAGATGCGTCAGACCAGTTGCCCACACGTTGGTGGGGTTACGAAGGTGTTGATACGTTAGTAATTCTTACCGGCTCCAATGACATGTTGTCAAATTTCGAGCCAATGCAACTGGAAGCT
>Ga0310342_100001613_pt1 | contig 14112 bp, 4 predicted proteins | sample S15DNA20500_MG_FD_206155 | JGI IMG/M metagenome (GOLD analysis project Ga0310342, IMG submission 206155) | Marine microbial communities from station ALOHA, North Pacific Subtropical Gyre - S1503-DNA-20-500_MG | ecosystem: Environmental > Aquatic > Marine > Oceanic | place: Pacific Ocean: North... | reverse complement strand
TAGGAATTGAATATATAACATTTAGTAGGGAATCAGCTTGTTGTGACCCTGCCGCTTTTACACAAGCAACGTTTATGTTTACAACTCCTGCAAAATCACAATCACTATATTACGACCCATATACTAAACCTAGTGAAGATAATCCTTATTTTTATAGAGTAGGGGATAGAATATATCTTCTAGGATTAGAATGTGTTAATTTAGATTTATTAGAAATGGGATTATATACTCCTATAGATATAGAAAAGGAATGTGATTTAGACCAACAAATAAAACTTAATGCAGAGTTATTATCTGTTTTAAAGTATGAAGTAACTAATTTAAGTAGATGGTCATTAGTAGTACCTAGCGATAGGGTAAATGAAGGTGCAGATATGAGTACACAAGCAATAACTCAAAACAAAATAAAGATACCTACTATAACACCACCTCAACAATCACAGGAAGATAAAAGACATCAACAACAACATCAACAACAACAACAGTAGATAGATGAATACAGGAGATTTCATAAGTGTAAATAATTTATTAGCAGATATACTAACATTTGTTAATGATGATACCATGAGAAATCATGGATTCAATAGAGGATACTATGTATCAGGTATCCAAAAAGCTCTGGAAGCTCTTGCATTAGAAACTTATTTTGATGTAAGAACTGAAGATAAAACCTTTCCTAAAGAAAAGTTAGCAACAGAAATACCAAAAGGTGCATTTAACATACGTGAGATATATATCTATAACGGAGAATTATGTAAACCAAAATCATTTGCTATAGTTCAATGGAAAAGATTATATAATAATAAAGGTAAAGGAGATAAAGGAACTGCTAAAAGATTAGATACAAGAAGTTCAAGAGACCCATTCTTTCCATTAGATTCTACTGCATCAGGTGTTTATTATGCAAACATACAGAATGGAACACTAATGTTTTCTTCTAATTGTAAAGGATTTGATTATTTAAGAATAGTTTATAATGGTATGGGTGGAGCTATAGGAGATGAACCTATTATACCTAGACTTTTTAGGGAAGCTATTGTTGATTATGTAGTTGAAAGATGTTTTAGAGCTTTAAAGGCTAAAGATAGAGCATATAGACCTTTATGGTCAGATGCATATCAGATACTTAATGACCCTAAAAACGGCAGTTGGATTAATGCCGAAAGAAAAATTAAATCATTAAATACATGGCAAAGAGATACTATGCAAGAGTATTTAGGTGCTATGAACTATTAAATAACTACAGATGCCTAAACATCAACATCAGCCTTGGGATATAAAAAGCTTTAATCTAGGTGCTAATAAAGATAAGGATAAGGATTTATTAGGAGCAAGTAGTAAAGGTGAGTATGTAGATGCAAATAACATGCGTCCTACAGAAATAGATGGAGATACATTTGCATTAGATAAGATAGGTGGGGAAGAAATAAAATATCCTAACCTTAATAATGCATGCGGTGTAGCAACTCCTTATGCACCATTCCCTCCTACTATGGATTATCAATGTATGGCTACTGAAGAGATAAACGATAGAATAGTAGAAGTATGGGCAGATAAAAACAAGGTAGGAGATTCTTTTATTAGGGTAGATGGTAAGATAGTACTAATGAGCCCAAAGTTCCCTATAAGCGTTGATTATCCCCCTCAGACGGCAAAAAATGAAACCTGTGTAGGTGGGGAAATATATATAACAGACTTTCATGTACCTCCAATGATATTTAACATAGATGATATGATTAAAAATGGAGGTGTTGATGGAAACCCTTGTACTCCTAAATACTTTTTAGATTTTGATTTAAATAATTATTCAATAAATCTATCAAGACAACAAGACCATCCTGTTTTTGTAGAGATGATTGATTTAACTTCTCCAAATCCACAATATGTTATACCAAATGCTATCCAAGAACAGGCAGGTGGTTCAAGTATGGCAGTAGGTATGTATCAGTATGCTATAAGGTATGGATATACTGCAGGAGATGTTACTGTATGGAGTGTAAACACACCTTTGATACCTGTAGTTGACATTATGAGTGCAGAAACACCAACATACCCTAGTGTTAGACAGGTTGGAGTACCTCCATCTCCAGGCATTGGTCGTGGTTATGGAATAAAAATAAGGTTTAGGGTAAACAATGTATTAAAATATAATAAAATAGAAATAAGAAGGGTAAGCTATGATGCAGGAGACCCATTAGGTACAACACCTCAAGCTTTTCTAATACATACTATTGTAGATATAGAAGAACTTCCTTTAGGAACAGTAATAGACTTTTTAGATAGGGGAGCAGGAGGAGAAGAAATAATAACTCCTGATACTGATACAGAAATATTAAGTGCTATAGACTCAGCTAAAGCAATAAGGTATTATAATAACAGATTATACTTAATGAATATCAAATATGCAGATAGGGATATATCTCCTTCAGATATTGGTATTCCTAAAGTAGATGGTCACTATACATATCCTATTCTTCATAATATGGGTAAGCAAGGTCATCATAGAATATATAATAGTGCTTATTATAAATCATATAAAAGGTCTGAAAGATATTCATTTGCTATGGTATTCCTAGATAATCTAGGGCAAAAATCATTTGCAATTCCTCTTGATTCAAATTATCAGTATCCTGATAGAAGAGATACAGTAAGTGCAACAACATTAGCAGATGTAAAAGCATTTGGTAAAGGAGATAGTACGGATGGTAATAGTACAGTTAAAGCCGCAGATTCAGTAGCAGGAGTAAGCTATACACATGAGGTTTTTGATATGAAACAAGCTATACATAAAAACAATGTAGTTGATTTCTTTAATATAATGTGTACCACGCCTAATCCTCTTGATATTAATCCAGGCCGTAATACAAATGACTGTGAAACATATACTACATCTTATCCTTCAGGATTCCCTACTCCGCCAGGCACAAGAGTAACTGTAGATGAAATAGGATATAAACCATTAAGACCAACAGGAAAGACAGATACTATTACAAACCACGATGCAGTTATATCAACTGCAGTTTATCAAGGTTCATCAGGTGGATGGAAGAAATATTCTAATCAGGATGCATCTCCCGTCGCAGGAACAAATTACTTTCCAAAAGGATTTGGTCCTAATTACTATTCATTAGGAAGTGCTATTAAAAAGATAAACTTTAATAATATCCCTTGGGCGCAGTCTGCTTATGTAGTAAGAACAAAGTCTGCAGAAAGAATAATAGCTCAAGGAATAGGATGTTATGCTTTCCTAGAAGCAGGAGGAATAATTGGTCCTAATGTATGTAAAGACCTTTCTAAATTCTTATTCTTTAGTCAGGATATAGCGGCAGGATTAGTAGATGCGGCAACAGTAACTGATATGGTAGATAATCCTTCTTCATATCAAGTAGAATTTGTATCTCCTTTAGGATTCTTTTCGGAAGTATATTCAGGAGAAGGAGAATTAATACCTAATAATGATAATAGCATAGATATAGTATCTTATTTAAGGATTCTATATGAAGATGGTAGTATTAATCTTGGAGATTCAAATGTAGGCCCACAGGTAATAGGTAATGGTGGATATGTAGAATTTGGTAGATGGAGAAATTATGACCAAGGCACAGTAGGTCCTTTTCCTATGTTTAATGATAATAGGAATAGATACTTTTCAGGAGAAAAAAAGGTATTTGATTTATCATTAGTAGAATATCCTGTATCATTAGGAACTGATAGCAGACAACCAATGTTTAGGCTTACTACTACTTATACAGGTGGTTTATATGAATTTTATGGTTCAGGAGGTGGAGGAAATAACGATTTTGAAGATGCAGGTCTGAGAAATTGGCATGAACCAATGTATATAGTAAACATAATAAAAAAGGAAAATATCCCTGATAACGGCAACGTTGTTGAATATTATGAAACAGGACAATACTTAAAGAAAGAATCATTAATAGCTAAATATGACCCTACATTAGATGTAGCTGAAAGTCAAGTTATCTATTTGGTAGATGAAAGATGGGAAGATTGCATTTCAAATGTATATGCCCCTGTAGCTACAAGAGAATTACAACAAAGATATATATACATAAAAGAAACAAGTAATTCAGTACCAAAAAGATGGGTAGATATTACATATATGGACAATACACTTATTGGAAATATATTGCTTGATATAGAAAATAATAACTCTGCTACATATGGGATATATGGAGTATATACACATACAAATTCTAATGATGAGTTCTATGGTATTAAAATAGGAAGGCAAGGAACAGTAAATGGATTTGATACAAGTGCTTGGTATATAACTATACCTGAAGCATTTATACCTGTTGACCAAAGCTTAATATATGTTAATTATGATGACAATATACCTATTAAGTTCTTTGGTGGAGATACTTATCTAGGGGAAAGTATATTCTCTCCCATAGATTGCAAAGGAGAACCTACAGGAGGCGGTAGTACTAACTTTAAATTTGATAACGGATGGCCTTATAATAGGTTTGAAGTTAATCCTAGATTATTTACTCCTAATAAAGTTCAGCCTGGCTCTATACTTAATAGAATACAAGATTCTTTTAGATTTAGGATGAAGAAGATAAGGCAAATGGCTATAATGGCTACTGTTGAAACGAAAGTTGCTACTCAATATCTTACTACTAATGATTCAGTAGCATTAGGAGATTCTTATAATGATAAGATATTTCCACAAGTACATTATGTTATAAGACCAAATTCTTATGGAGCATCTTCGCAAAACCCTACAACTACTTGTCCTACATTCCCTAATGTATCTTTTAATCTTATACAACCTGCTTACACTAATGATGATTATCAAGAAGCTACTTTAGGAGATGGTACTAATCAACCTAGTACTGATTGGTTATATGGTGGAATAAGATTACCATATACTATAGACTTTGCACTTAATATAGATTATTCAAAACTACCACTTACTGCTAAAGACTTTAGTAAGCCTAAAGTTGGATTTAATGAAGAAACACACTTCTGTACAAGGGTTGCATGGAGTGAAGCAAGAGCAGTAAATGAAATAGATGCACCAGGCTTAAAAACATTTAATCCATTAAGTGTATATGACATATCAGATGACACAGGTGCTATTAAGTATGCATTTGATTGTTTATCATCTAAAGGTAGAAACTTATACGCTATTACTGATTCAGGAATATGCTTATTATTAACAGATAAACAGAATGTTACAGATGCCGCTATAAACCAAGTAGCATTAATGTCTATAACATCTGTTGTAGGTGTTCAAGACCAATTTTGGTTAAACAAAAGAGTAGGTATGACAGATGAGATGTGGAGGAGTGGTGCAGAATATGATAATGCATTATACTTTGCTAACCTAACATCTGTATATAGATTACACAATAATGCAGTAGAAGATATAGGTAATGGGTATAAAGTAAAAATTAAAAGTGATTTAATAAACAATATGAAGAAGGGTTATGGTAATGCATTAGCAGGTGCATATGATATATACCATAATGAATATTGGATAACAATAGAGTATGGAGAATCAGAATGTACTACCTTTGCATATAATGTAGCAAATAAACATTGGAATGGCACTTATGATTATTGTTTTGATAAGTATCTATCTTTCAATACTGAAACGTATGGAATGAAAGGAGCAGAAACTTATACTTTAGATAGGGGATTCTTAATTGATGGTTCTTCTATAGTATCAGAAGTAATACAAGTAACTGCACCAAAACAACTATTTAGTAAGGAGTTTATAAGGATAAGGATTGCATCAGATGTAAAACCAACAGAAGTTCAGTTTTCATATGATGATTTTACAAACATAGCAGTACTTAATTTAGCAACTCAAGGAAATAGATATTTATTAGATTATGGAGCTTATGAACAGTATGTGCCAAGAGCAAATCAAACTGTTAATAAATATAGGCTTCAGGGTAGGAAATTATTATATAAAATTGTACATTCAACTGAAGAAGAGTTCAGGGTTGTAGATGTTGGTGTTCAATATAAATTATTAAAATAAAGATATTATGGCATTACCAGTATTATTAGCAACAGGTGTAGGCACCGCAGGTGTAACCGCAGGAACGGCAGCGGCAGGTACAGGAGCCGCAGTAGGTGCAGGGGTAGGAGCAGGTGCGGCAGGTGCAGGAGCATCAGGTGGATTTTTATCATCTTTATTAGCAGGAGGGGCACCTTCAAGTACAGGTTTAACTGCTAATTCAGTATTGGGACAATCAGGTTCTACAATGACACCTAAATTTGTACCAAGTTCAGGCCCAATGGCAAATATGTATCAATCTATGACAGGTGGTACTACACAAGGATTAGGTATGGGTATGCAACAAGCAAATCCAATTCAAGGAGGTTTACAAAGAGGTGCATCTGCTTTTCCTACTCCACAAGTTAATGCACCTACTATGTTACCACCACAAAATATAATAGGTAAACCAACACTAAATCTTAATACAGGTGGTACTCCTTCATTAAGGCAAAATCAATCTCCTTTTCAACAAGGACAAGGTGGTGGAATGAATACAATGAAAAACTTTATGAACAACCCAAATACAGGAGCTCAAGGTTTTAATCAATATGCACAAAATAATAATCAAGGATTAGGTGAGTTAGGGGATGCTATAGGAGATACAGATGTAAAGAAAGGTACTTGGTTGTTAGATTTAATAAAACAAGCAGGTAAATCAGCATTAGCGGCAGGTGCTAATCAGTTATTTAGGAAGAAAGTTCCTGAAATTAATGTTCCACCCGAATATGCAACTGCAAAAGCATTAGCAGAATTAAGAGGAAAATCATTTATGCAAGGAGCAGGAGCAATACCTGATTCTATAACTGCATCACAAAACACTACACAAAGAAATGCTATAAGGGCAGGTAAAGGGTTTGGACAAACAATGGCGGCGATATCAATGGCAGATAGACAAGCGTCAGATAACCTTAATAAATTCTTACTAGGACAAAGACAACAAGGAATACCGTTCTTACAAGAAGCTAGTAAAACAGGACTTGCAGAAGGACAAACTGCTATGGAGTTACAGATATTAGCAAACAGAGATGCAGTTGCACAGAACACAATGAATGATAAGTATAGTAAAGCTAACGCAGGTACTATGTTTACAGGTACTAATCCTTATGATGAGGCCTTAGAAGCGAGAAATAGTAATCCATATAATATGTTTACTACTTAAAATAAGATAATATGAGTCAACCTACAGGTTCAATACCATTTTCAACATACGTTGCACAACAGAATGCAAATATGGCTAATTCTGCTATAGGCAACCAACAAGCTAATTCTACATTTCAAAATGCACTAGGAGTTGCAGGTGCTAATAGAACAGGACAAGGAGGAGATGTAATATCAGTAGAAGACTTATTAGGTTTAGGTCAAATGGATTATAGAAACCAAATGAGTGCAAATACAGGAGCTTTACCTACAAGTGTTAATTATCCTTCATTAAATGAAAAAATACATCAAGGTACTTATGGTGGTAAAATGATTGGTAATGTACCAATATATGCATCGCCTGGAGTTATCGTTCCTATAGGGATAGAACAAGCTAGGAGCAAGGCTTTATTAGAAGCAGGGGTTAAAGCACAACAGAAAGGAAAGAAAGATAAGTTTGCTTGGGAAGATGTAATGATGCCTGAAGGATATAATAAAGATTGGCAAGATGCAATATATGGGGGAGTACAAGAAAGGATATATAAAGCACAGATGAAATATGGTCCTCAATGGGAAAGAGCATTAAATTCATTAGGAACTGAAGAAGGAAGAGAATTAGCACAATGGCATAAAACAATGCAAGGTTATTCTGCTAATGCAAAATTCATAGTAGATAAAGCAAAGCAAATAATTAAATATGCAGAAGATAAGGATGGGGCAGGAATGCATGTATCTGATGAAGCATTACAACAAGCTAAAGATATATTAGCCGCAACACAAGATATGAGAAGCATTATATCTAATCCTGAAAAAGGCGACCAAATAATAGGATTAGGTCAAAAGCTAGTATCAAGAGTAGGATTAGAAAAATACTTAAGAGATTATTGGATTAATACAATTAAACCTGATACTGATTTAGTATGGGAAGATAATCCATATAATCAAACTTCAGGTAAGTCAGCAGGAGATATATATAAAACTATAATGTCAACTACAATAGATGATACAGAGAAGGATGATATGGGTAAATCTAGGTTGGATTATATAGTAGATGTTCTTGGCAGGGAAAATAGACAAATATTTAGAGATTATAATATGGATACCCCTGAAGGAATAAAAGAGGTAAAGGGTATAATTAAATCTTATTATGGTAAGAAGATTAAGGATGAGTTTATTAGAAACAGACAAGCAACAGGTGGTGGTGGTAAGTTACCTGCCGCAACACTTACTCCTTTGTATATGTTAAATGAATTCTCAAATGTATTCCAAGACTTTAAAAACACAGGTATAAATAGTTCAACTTGGCAAGATAATATTAAAGTAGGTAAAGATAATACAGTAAGAACTACAGGTAGGTATATGACATTTGGAAGAGATGCAAGTGGTAACACTAGCTATGGTGTAAATCAAAACCCTACATTTATGATAGGAGCATACGCTGATGTAGATGCTTCAGAATTAGAAAAAGGAACATCAGCTAATAGATTATTAACATTACAACAAACATTATATAATCCAGACTACACTATAGGATTAAATAAAAATCTACAGACACCATCTATGAGATATATGGCATTTGATGAAGATGGTAATATTATAGAAGATGAAAAAACTGATGCAGATAAGATTGATGATTATGGTTGGGTATCATATGATGCATCAACAAATAAGCAACATGAACCTATCGCTATTATGAGAAATGGAGTATTATATAATGGAGTAGATGGTCCACCGAAAGTAACTGATGTAGATATAGATGGATTTAATCATTTTGAGTTAAAGCCTGATAATTTAAATACAGGAATAACGGATGTGAAAGAAGGAATGTATGCAAAAACAGGATGGCAATTCTATGAAGGTGGAGAGAATTATGGTGGCAAAGCAGGAATGGATATATTTACTTCAACAGGACAATATCAGGATGGATTAGATGACGAAGGCAACCCAATAATGAAAAACAATCCATCTTTAGATGATGTAGTAGGAAAAATGAGAGAAGGTGTAGGTGGAGTTAATTTTGGAGGAAATGTAATAACAGATATAAGGAAAGCTTCTGACTATTCTGAAGATAATCAAGTATTTGATTTTACTGTAAGAAGAGGTAATGAGGTTATGCATGGTGCTTTTGTACCTGAAAAAGTGATGACAGGTCAGTCAGTGTTAGGTATGGTAACAGTAATGACACCTGCGTCGGGCAAATGGATATTCTTGCCAGGCGAAAAATATCATAAGACAGAAACGAGCGAAGGAGTAAAATGGCAGTTAAAGGGTAAAACCTATACAGGAACAGATTTGACAGTAGATTTAGAAAAAACATTAATAAATGATGTTATATTGTCAGGTTTTGATAATGCACAAAGACAACTATTACAACAAACCTTAAACCCAAAGCATATAGATAGGATACAAGATGTTACAGGTTTTTCAAATGTATATGGAAAAACAAGTAATTTTTCAAGAAGTGCATTTAGGGGGGCACGAAGAAAAGTAGGTAAAAGACTCGGTAAAGGACTGAAAGATAGCAGTTATAATTACTAAATATGGCAACAGAACTAACAGAAGAATTAAAAGAACAACAAGAGAATCTAGGTGGTAATATCATTGATAATGATTTAGATACTGATAATCTAGTATTAGATGAGGATAGCATATCATCTGCTACAGATGAATATAATACTGAATTAGAGGAAGATGTAGAAACAGGAGAAAATATTCCTACAGATACTATACCTACTTTACCATCAATAAAAGAGTTAGCACCTATTCCTACAGAAGATATAGTTGTAGAACCAAAATATAAATATCAGGGTAGTCCAATAGATAAACAAACTCTATTGCAGTTTCTAGAGAATGATGATATAATAGAAATGCTAAAGCAAGGCTCAGTAAGAATTGATATAGAGAACCCTGAATTTGATGAAGTACAGAAAAAGCTATATGAAGAAGGTATTAATTTACCTGAAAACCTTATGCAACAAGGTATTGATAAAGGATTAATAGAAGATGAAAGAGAAGGCACAGTAGATGATTTTGTATTTGAGGATACTGTTAAAACAGAAAAAGAAACTGCTAAAGAGTTAGCAGATAATATAAATATAGAATCACAAGAAGATTTAGAAAAACAAGCAGAAGCTCAAGCTATATATAGTGAGTTGCAGATACCATCTTTAAATCCTGAAGTACCTGATTCTACATTATCTCCTGCACAACAACAACAAAGATTATTCTATACACAAAAAAAGATACAAGAATCATTATCAGGGGCACAAGGATTAGAAGGATTTAGCACAGATTATTTAGGAGAAGAAGGAGTTGGAGAACCATTTCCAACAGGTGCTATAGGACCAACAGGGGTTACAGGTACAACAGATGTTGTAGAACCAACAGGAGTTGAAGGAATGGTAGGAGCTACAGGCCCTGTAGATAGAGATATTTCTGATTATGAAAAAATACAAAACTCTCCATTAGGTAATATATCATTTGAAGAAGTAGAACAAGGTATAGATAATGCTAATCAATTAAGAGTAGAAGAAATTATAAATAAAGAAGGTAAATGGAATCCTGAAAAAGAAACAGAAGGCACTAATGAGAAGATGAAAATAGTTGCTGATGAATTAGGATTTTCAAGTGATGGATATGAAGATTATGTAGCTCCATCTTTAAGTGAAAAAGCATTAAGGCAAAGTACTACTAAAGCTAGTGAAATAATAGGACTAGAATTTAATGATTGGATTCAAAAGAAAAACCCTCAACAGATAGTTGATTTACAGGAAGAAATACTTCAAGCTTCTGAAGATAGAGATGAAGGGAAAATAACTGATGAAGAGTTTGAAGCTAAAATGGAAGAAGTATCTTCAAAATATGCAAAGGTTTATGAAGAACTATATAAATGGGGATTAGATAATGGGTTTGATGAAAGACAGAGGTACGATAATGCTATATATAATGAATATCAAAAGAAGCAAATAGTACCTGCCGTTGAACAAAACATACCTGAAGGTATAAAGGAGATATTAAAAAGTGTTGATTTTATGTCTGCAGACCCTCAAGATAAAAGGATGATGTTATATCTAGCCATAAGAAAGGATATGGGTATAACTACTAAACCTAAAGGGTATAAAGAAAAGATACTTGATAATGGTATGATGGTAAGTGCTATTATTCCTGAAGAAGAAAGACCTGTTCGTGAGGAACTGATGAATTATGAAAGGTTTATGTATCCTAGTACAGATTTGGTTTTTTCAAAAGGTATGATGAAGCAAGTACTTCCACTACTTGAAGAATTAAAAGAAACAGAAGGGTTAGGTTGGAATAGAGTAAGTAAATCCGCAGGAAAGGCAGGAACAGTTAGAGAAGTAGAATACAATAAAACTATATTAGATGCTATAGACTTTGCAGAAGAGGTTATAGCTATGCCAATGGCAAAAGAGGGTAATACATGGTATGGAAAGAATATGTGGAAAGGTATGTGGCAAAAGAAAGGAGAAGCTATACCATTCGTGGGAGGGTTATTTAACCTATCTCAAACATTAAGAATTAAAAAAATATACGAGAAAGTAAAGAATGGGGAAGACCTAAATGATGAAGAAAAGATACTATATAAAATAGCAGGTATCTATAATTCATATAAGCAAATGGCAGACCCAGGCTTTGCATATATCGCAGGGGAACATTCTCCTATGGCAGCGGCTTTTATTGCTGAATTAATATTAACAAGTCCTTTAAGTGCAACTACTAGAATAGCAGGTGCAAAGTATCTTACAAAAGCCGCATATGGTCTAGGTATGAAAAGCTTTGCATATAACGCTTTAGATGATATAGCAAAAACAGGAGTTAGGCATGGTATAAATTTAACAGACGATGCAGTTATAAGTTCTATGAAAGCAAAGTTAGTGCAAGATGGAATAAAGGGGACTGGTAAGTTAAGTCAGATGGCTACTAGAAACTTTATATCATTACTTACATCCTTTCCCAAAGGAGTATATATAAATACTGCACATACAGTAAATAGAACTATTCAGGAAACAATGCCAAGTAATTCATATTACTTTGATACTGAAAGTCAACAAGCATTTGAAAAGCTAAATGAAGCGGCAAATGGTAGTATATGGAATGCCGCTTTAAAGAATTACCTATTAAATACTGCTGAAGTTTATTCAGAACAATTTGGAGAAGATGTATTAAGGCATGTAGGAAAGGCAGGATTACAGTATTTAAAAAACCCTGCTATTAATAAGTACATAGCAAAGATGTGGGGTATATCAGAAAAGAGTGCAGATTACATCAGAAAGTTATCATTAAATCCTCAAGCTAGAAAATGGTTAGATAGAATGATGTTTAATCATCTAGCAAAGAAGATGCAGATGTTTAAGCCATCTGTTAATAATATGATGAATGGAATGAAGAATGCTACCAAGTATGTAGAGAAAGGTATAAGAGGTGTAGGTACTCTAGCAAGAACTATAGGAACAGGTAGTGGATATAGACAAATAGGTAAGGGTGCATTAGAAAGAGCAGGTATCGGTGGATTCCCTGAAGAAATAGGGGAAGAAATATTTATGGCAAGATTAGAACCTATTATTAGAGCAGGTTTTGGAGAAGAATATAAAGACCCATTAGTAAAAGAAATAGAGAAAAGCTTTTGGGGATTTGAAAACTTTGTTGGTAATACAGAAGTAGGTGTAAACTTTTGGGAGAATCTTGAAAACTATATGCAACAAGAACAAGGAAGACCTTTAGGGTATCTTATGGAAGAAGCTATAGGTTTTGCAAAGGTTCTTGCTCCAACAATGGGAGCATTAAACTTCATTGGATTAACAAAGGGTGCTTATGACTTGACAAGGGTTGATGAGAAATCAGGTAAAAAGATATGGCAGTTAGTAGAAGAAGCAGACATTTTATCTAGGGTTAATACTAGAAACCTATATAATACTATTAAAAACCACGATAAGAAGTTTAAGCAAAAAGAATATGATGATATAAAAAAGAAGATAGAAGGACTTGAGTTAGAAGGGCATAAGGAAAAGTTAATTAGATATCTTGATGCTAAACAAGAATTTGATAGCAATAAATCATTAAAAGGTAAGTATAAAACATTTAAAAATTATCAAAATGTATTAAGCAAAGATAGTAAGAAGTTGCATGGAGATATTCTTAAATGGTTTTATGAAGGAGCTGAAAATGAAGAAGGATTAAAAGAAGGTTATTCTAGGATAGATAATGAATTACAATCAGATGAAACCAAGAAGGAAGGTAAAGAGATACTAGATATGTATCAAAAATATCTATCTGATAAATCAAAAGGTAAGATATCTGAATTAGTAACATTTGATGAATTATTAAGAGAAGGAACAAAACAAGCATTTGGAGTAGAATCAGCATTAGATTTAGCATTAGGTTTTGAATATATGCCTACTGATATGAATGATATGCGTTCAATCATAAACAATTCTTATATAAGCTTAAGTGAAAAGAAAAGGTTAAGAGCAAAAATCAATAAAATAAAAAGATTATCTCAAAGAAGAGATGAGCTATTTGGAAAGAAAACTGAGCCAAAAGAAAAGACACTTAAGATAGGTGGTATAACAGTATCATATAAAAAGAACAATAGGGGGTTTTCTTACACTATAGATAGTAAAGAAGTAGAAGATGTTGAACAAGCATTTAATGATGAAATAGAGAAAAAGAAAGATGATATAAAATCTTTAAGCACTTTAGCAGAAATAGTAAATGATAATAGTATTCTAAATAAAAATGACAACATAAGAGAGTCATTAAACAATAAGATAATAAAACATGCACTTGATGTACTTGAAGATACTATAGGGGAAGAAGCAGAAAGAACTACTACACTAGATAATGTAGGAGAAACTTTACAAACTCTTATAAGGGATATATTAGGAAAGACCAAGATATACTTTAATAAGTATATGGTTGAA